>Ga0172372_10001318_pt1 | contig 38573 bp, 43 predicted proteins | sample LakKiv5m_2_FD_114544 | JGI IMG/M metagenome (GOLD analysis project Ga0172372, IMG submission 114544) | Freshwater microbial communities from Kabuno Bay, South-Kivu, Congo - kab_092012_9.5m | ecosystem: Environmental > Aquatic > Freshwater > Lake | place: Democratic Republic of the Congo...
ATCAGAAAATATCTTACGAACTTCTTCTAACGCTACGGGTTTTTGATTAGCAGAAAAATCCAAATCCTCAGAAAAGCGATATTGCCCCAGATAACAATGATGAAGGGCTGTGCCACTTTTGAAAACCAAAATTTTACCTAATTTGGAGTTAATAATCACTTGGAGGACCAAAGTCAAAAAATAATCTTTCTCTGCAATATGAAGCGGATACTTGAGGCTTTTTCTATTAATGATTTCCAGTTGTGGTCGAGTGAGCATATTTATCGAAGTATTCATCATAATATAATCGCCATTTGGCATTAAATTTTTTATCTTCAGGTAGCATTTTAAGCGTTGCGTTATTTTCTTTTATCAATTTGTGCAGTTTGTCCGAATTGATGCCCAATAAATCAAAAATTAATCCAAATGTTTTGATTGTAATAATGGACATATTTCCAATAAATTCGTTAAACCGTTTCATGTCTAAACTATCTTGATGTTCTTTCAACTTCTCAATCACCAAATCAACAGAGTACTTGCTCCGATGAAAATGAATGATGTCTACCAGTGCCTTTTCAGCATGTGCAATTCTGACTGTTTGATTATCCATCATCACTTCCTGCCAACCAAAAAAGAACTGATCTTTAACATTCAAGAAATCGTATTCAATATTATTTAAAGTAACGTCTTTATATTTTGAAGTTGAAACAGAGATAATTTTGTTGGTTAGTTGGTCAAACATGCCGTGATAAGCTAGAGCGGATTCAAAAGACACATAAGACTCTTTGACTAACAAGTTGGCTACCACATAAGGTGAAAGCGACAAGAAACCCCGATTACTTAAATCTGAAATGGCATACAAACCTCTTTTTAGTCGTACTAACCAACCATTCTTCGCAAGTTTTCCAATGACTTTTTTTGTTTGCTGCAAACTCCAGATATCTTTTGCTTTTTCATAAATCTGATCAGTAGATACAATATGCCCATAGGCCACAATCAGGCTCTCTAAAAGTTCACTTTGTTTAGTTGAGAGTATTGTTTGTTTCATAGTTAGAAAGTACCCATTTTTGGCAACTATCTATCATTAATTACAACTCTTTACCCAAGGGTTGTCAAGCCCTTTTCTTACCAAAAACTTCCATAAACAAACAGAAATCAACACTCTTGAGATGGTTTTTAAATTCAGTCAGTTGTAGAATAAGTTCTGGAGTTGTGTAGTAACGGAGAATGATTTTGATAGCAGTACTGAATGATATGTCAGGATGTTTAAGTAGATATGTTCTGATATAGTCGTCCAGGACAAACAGGTTCGAGCCAATTACCGTCACCAGCTCATTTTTTTATCTATTATCTAAGCTGAACCACAATGCCAGGCAAGCATACGATCGGTAAGGAGACCAAGTTTCCAATTTTTTAGCTAAATTTTCTTTCTCTAAAACCTCGGCTCCGTAGAGCTTGATCATGGCGTTTTTCAAACCCAAATCCCCAGGTGAAAAAACATCAACTCTTCCTAAGGTAAAAATCAAAAACATTTCTGCCGTCCACCGACCAATGCCTTTGACCTTGACTAAATCAGTGACAATTGCCTCATCATCCAGATCATTGAGGTGAGAATGAACCAAATCTTCGATCGAAGTCCGAGCTTTTTCATCAATCGTTTCAATGATTTTATTGCGCTTCTTCGTCGACTGAGCAATTTCTTCAATAATCTGGTGATCAACATATTCGTAGTTCAATTTTTTGGCCACTCTTTGACCGATGAGAGCGCCACCACTACCTGGCTCAGGAGCCAAAGTGATAAATGGAGCAGTGAACAAACCTTCGGGAACGGAGGAATTAGCAAAAGTTGCACTCTTACGAATACCAGCCAAATTGATCATTTTATTGATAAAGGGGTAGTAATGGAGTGACATACTTTACTATAGCTTGATCAGGATAAAATGACCATGCTTATGAGATATGTATGATGAAGTATGACGAATAATAAGCCACATGTTTCTCGATTAATTCAGACTCAATCCTTCGTCACAGATTAATCTCAAAACACGTGACTCATTATTAGCTGGTTAAATTCAAAAACATTAGCAATTTATTCTGTAGCAAACTTTTCTGGATAAAGTTGTCTTAGTGAAACAGAATTGGCGTCTCTTTCGGAAATTATAAGTTGTTCGTGACTAATTGGCCACTCGATATTCAAATCAGTATCAAAAAGATTGATGGCTCGGTCTCCTGCTTTGTCGCGATTAACATAAAGCTCATCAACCAGATAAACATAATCCGCCGGACCTTCCAAAACGACAAAGCCATTAGCGATACCTTGAGAAACAAATAAAGCACCAGCCAAAGCCCCTTCACCACTACCAAGCAAAAACTTCACATGCTGGCCGAAAGTCGGGGATTCTGGACGAATATCAACCAAAACACTGATCACTCGACCTGTCACCACCGTAATCAGCTTGTCCCAAGCTTCAGCGTGAAAACCACGAATGACATTAGTTTCGGAGTGAGATAAATTGACCTGCTTGGCCACAAAAGCTCGACCAGTCACAGCCTCTAACTCTGGAATTCTCGCGATTTCCGCATAAAAACCCCGGTGGTCAGCAAAAGCGTGATGGGGTAAAAAATACAAGCCCTCGAGCGGTGTTTTATAAACATCTTCAGCAATTTTAAGCTCTGGGGTGGGTTGGTAGGTCTGCATATATACGAGTATTCTATAATATAGGCAATGATTATCAAAAACTCAAATCAAAGACATCAATATTTTGAAGCCTGTCGCATCTCAGTTGAAATTTTAAAACAACTCTACGACAAGGTAGCTATTGGTGTTGTACCGATCGAAATCGACCAATTAGCTGGCAAACTTTGTGAAAAATATGGCGTCAAACCAGCCTTTTATGCCGTCCAAGGTAAAAAAGGTATTTATGGCTATAACACCTGTATTCAAGTTAATGATGTAGCTGTGCACGGCATTCCAGATGCAATCAACCCAATCAAATCTGGCGATTTAGTTAGTATCGACTTTGGCATTATTTACGAAGGACTTTATACCGACCACTGCGTGACCGTTGGCGTGGGTGAAGTTAGTGAAGCTGACAAAAAATTATTACGTGTTGGACGAGAATCTGTTTTGAACGCTACCAAACAAGCCATTACCGGCAATCATGCCGGCGACCTTGGTCATGTGATGGAATTTGAGGCTCGCCAGGCCGGCTTTGATACCCTCAAAGAGTACATTGGCCACGGTATTGGCACTGGGCTTCATGATGAACCAGAAATCCCTGCTTATGGTCAGCCACACACTGGCGACCCATTACATAGAGGCGAAGTCATTTGCGTCGAATCGCAAGTCGTCGCCGGTCAACCCAAAGTCAAAACTGACAACGATGGTTGGACTACTAGAACCAGAGATGGGGAAAACGCAGTAATGTTTGAATTTATGGTGATGGTTGATAACACCAAAGGCATTATCATGACCCCAACTCAAGATTGGCCACTTATCAAAAAATAATCCAAAAGTAAACTAACTTTTGTCGGCTTTTTCTTCTTCGACTTCCAGTTTTTGGAATTGACCACGGCGATAGAGAACACCAATCACACCATAAACGGCCAAGTCGATGAAGGTTTCTTCGATGGTTTCATTGGCAGGTTCGCCGCCAGTCATCAAAAGATTTTTAAGACGTTCAGCTTTTTCACTAATGCGAAAGGCCATACCTAATTCTTTTCCAGACAAAATGTTGCCTTTACCGTAATCTTTGTGCTTTTTAAGAAACATTTCGAGAAGCTCAGTATTAACATTTTCAAATGCTTGGTCTAATGTTTTTGGAGTGACGATCTTTGTTTTTGACATAAATATATATAACCCGATCAGAATAAAGTTGACAAGTACAAAGTCCTGCGTAAAATACTCCCATGGTCGAAAAAAGAGAGCGTAGATCGCCAGAATTTCATGTCTTAATTGAGTACGAAGCTCGATGTGAGTGTTGTGGTTTTGAAATTACTGATGACCTTCAGGATGCCAACGAAAGAGACGGCATGGCCAACGTGCGCGCTATTTGTGAGGGCTGGCATTTTACGACCAACCGCATCACCAATCACAATTGTGATGGCACTCTCACCATCATGACCAAAACTACTTATTGGGTTTAATTAACTCGCCAAAATGCCTTCAACCCAAGTGGCGGCCTCATTGACTCGGTCATCATCAATAAAACCATCGACTTTATGGGGAGTACCAATCAAAGTAGCACCAAGTTCACGCAACTTAGCTTCAACTTTTTCTACAGCTCCACAATAATGAATGTAGCTTGTATCGCCAAGACCAATCAAAGCAAAACGACGACCTTCTACACCACTCAATTGATCCAAGAATTCTTCGCAAACCAAATTCATATTGCCTTCATCCCAAGTTGAGGTAACAAAAATTACTAAATCAGAGTCAGCAAAATTTTCTCCTTTAGAATTATCTGCATCTTTGACTTCGAATTGGTGGTCGGGATGAGTTCCAGCCATTTTTTCACTAAGTTGTTCTGATAACATAGCTGAGTTGCCACTCAAAGTTGCATAAAGGAATAAAATTTTCATAACAATATCGTACTGGAAACAAGACTTTTTGCAACTTATCAACTTGAATAAGTAACAAATACATATTTTGTGCTTGTTAAGCTTAATACGTAAAGATATGATTACCGACGTTGTTCGCTCTTACTAGGAGATCATTGAAAATGCACTACGTAACTTTCGGCGAGAAAACTGGTTTTGAAAATCGCACTCGAGAGTTTATCGGTGGGAACGGAGCCGACTCGAAAGCGAAATCCCTAATCGCGCAAAGCCATAAAATAGTCAGAGTGATGATGGGAAACCAGCTAGCTTGGGCTTACAACAATGGTGAGGTTTATTACTATTCCAGACGGTAAACCCACTACCACCCAAACAGCGGCATCGCTCACCAGCATGACCGCTGTTTTTTCTTGGGGTATAATACAACTGTCAGGCACCAGTAGCTCAGCGGATTAGAGCGCCAGTCTTCGGAACTGGGCGTCGGGGGTTCGATTCCCTCCTGGTGCACTTTTTTGTCTCGACATGATAAAATTGCTCCTTCTAAAGACGAAAATGGGTCAGTAGCTCAGTCGGTTAGAGCACCTGCCTCTTAAGCAGGGTGTCGAGGGTTCGAGTCCCTCCTGACCCACATCCAACTCTAATCTACTAAGAAATAACCAATGGATTTAATAATCATGGAATTGATTAAAAAACTCTTAGAACTAATCTACAATTCACCAAAATTTTCTAGTGAAATTGCCGAAGATATAACTCAAATATCCATTTCCAAAAACCAAGGTCTTTACTTATCCGATTTAATTAACAGATTCAAACCAAAAACTGTAATAGAACTTGGGTTTGGGTATGGGGTTTCCGCGCTTTGGATACAAACTGCAAATAAACAAATCAAAAAGCACATTGTTATTGACCCATACCACCATACACCCAACAACCGAATCATTCACCGTGTCTTAAAAAGACAATCAAATTTGAAAATGATATATTCAAACAGTCAACAACATCTAGCCAATCTTGTAGCTACCCAACAAAAAGCTGATTTTGTTTTTATTGATGCAGACGAAAGATTTGATGCTATAACAGCTGATCTGCATTTTGTTACTCAAATTTTAAACCCAGGAGGAATTGTGGTTATTTGAAATGTTTGGAATCCTTCAATCAGAAAATCTGTTGAATTTTTTGCCAAAAACTTGCCATATCAGCTAATTGCACTCAACAAATTAGAAGAATTTGTGGTCAAACACATACCTTTTGTCGGAAAAAAATTATTACACCTCAAGCACCGCCCTCTGGATCTTTTCGTTTTAAAGTTAAAGAAAATAGATAACCGACCTTGGAACCATTTTAATCATTTTTAACTCGCTCATGCCACTCAGGCGTCACCCGACCCCAGTCGGAATTTGCCGATCCAAAAATTCTCACTTCAATCTCCGGCAAAACTTCTCCACGTCGCCAAGCACCAATCAAACGGGGCAAATCTGCATAAGTTTGTTGATAAACGTAATCCCACAAGGTAAAAGGATGACCAACGGGTGGGGGAGAAATGCCTGGTAAAAATAGCGTAGTTCGACGTTCGGGCTTTGGTGATAAATTTTTGTCCTGCTCAGCACTCGCATTTTGATTAGCAGAACTGACAGCAAATACTTCTCGTCTTAGCACTTTATTTGCCAAAATTTTCTCAAACAATCTAGTCACATTAACCACTGACACTGGAAAATCAGCTTCTGGTGTTTTTCTGATTTAAAAGTTTTCAATGCCCTGACGATCAATCTCACTAACGATTTCGACTATTAGCTCAGCCGACTCTGGCGTCTCTAATCTAGCTTTCTGTTCAACAATTTCACGAAAATGACTGAAAAAATTAGCTTCCAGAGGCTCTATTTCTTTGACTTCCAATAAACCACGATGAATAAACTCTCGTTCAACTCCAGACATTTATTCCTCAGTCTCTTGTTTTTTACTATTCAAATAAGCCTGGCGATATTCCTTAGGCGTAGTGGGATAAAAATTCCATGCTCAGCCAAGTGTCGAAGTTCAATATCTGTAGCTCGACCGGCTCTGGCGTGACGAATCATTCTGGTAAATTGAAACTTTTTTCCACCACCCAATTTCTTGTTCTGTTGCTCTTGTTTCCTCATCTGTTGGCAAGTCATCTTTAACACGGCCCTCGACTTGATTGATGAATTTTGCGTACTCTGGATTTCTAGCCATATGACAATGATTATAGCAAAACAAAAAGCCCAGTGATTTCTCGCTGGGCCCAAAATATTGCTATTTTATTTGACTAAATAAATTAGTCGCGGTAACCACCTCGGTCACCACCACGGCTATTGTCGAAGCGACGTGGTTTGAAACCACCTCTGTCTTCTCTTGGCACTCTTGGCTTAGCTACGTTAACCACCATGTCGCGACCATTGAGGTCACTACCATGAAGGGCTTCGATAGCGGCTTGAGCTGCTTCTTCAGTAGTGTATTCAACAAAACCAAAACCTTTTGATCTTCCTGAAAATTTGTCAGTTAACAAACTGACGCTCACTAATTCACCATATTGAGAGAACATCTCGCGGAGATCTTCTTCAGTGGTGCTGAATGGCAAATTACCAACAAAGAGTTTTTTGTTATTCACCTCTTCTGGTTGAAAATTGTCGTTCATAAATTTGGCTTCTTTTTAAGTAAAGAAGCGTCCTACTTCCGGCGCTGAACACTAACACGAGCGATATGCGCCTAATTAATACTACAATCTCTATTAATTTCTTAATCTGAAAAAGTGGAAAAAATTCGACTATTCGATAGGTGAAATATAACTTAGATTGAGACTTCATTATACACCGCACTTGGGAAAATTGATAGTGGCAAAGACATCAATGAAGGCTAAAATGAACCGTCATGATTTATACCTCAATTATCAGGAAAGGCCAGCAATTGGGCAGACAAATCAGTTTCCCAACACTCAATTTGGACCCCAATATTTTGCCCAACACACAAAAATTAGGTGTTTACCAAGCCACGGTCGTAGTGAATAAAAAAGAATATAAAGCCGTTTTGTTTTTTGGCCCCAAAAAGACCTTTGAAGAAGTAACAAATGTTTTGGAAATCAATTTATTAGACTTTGATCAAGAAATTTATGGTCAAAGTGTTTCTTTCACCTTGGGTAAATTTATCAGACCAGTGATCAAATTTTCATCACTGGAAGAACTAAAAAAACAAATTGCCAGAGACATCAAGCTGGCTTGGCCAAATTAAACTTTATCCTGATTAAGCTGAGACATTCTCCAAATGGAAAAAAGCAAAGCGCCAGCCGCCAAATATTGGCTGGTAGCTAAAGTAGTTTTGTACAAAACTAAGTCAATAATCACGGCGGTCAAGGGAAAAACTAACTCTAAGATCGTGGCGACGCCAACTTTAGTTTTTTTCAAGCCTTTATAATAAATCCATAGTGCCAACATCCCAGTGGAAAGAGCGATGGTAATCAAACGACCAAATTGAGAAAGAGTGGGTAAGACCAAACTTGCTCCCTGACCCAAAACGAAAACTCCGATCAAGGCCATCAGAGTCGTAAAGAAAAATCTCAAACCAGTAATATAAGTATCAGAGTTATCCTTGAGAGCAAAACGAGAGACGGCTGTTGATGAACCCCAAGCAAATGCCGCGCCAACAGCAAACAAAGCTGCAATGCCCGTCTCACCTCCTGTAGCAAAATTAACCTGACCACCAGGGAAAGTAACAAAGTAAGCAGCTACCAAAGCAAAACCAGCCCAAACCAAGTGTTCTTTACTGATTCTTTCTTTGAGTAAAAATATTCCCGCCAAAGTAGCGAAAATTGGCTGCAATTTCTGAATTAGGAACACAACGGAGAAGGGAATAAACTGAACTTTAAGCAAGGCGGTGGTAAACCACAAAGTGCCAAGCATTCCTGATAACAAACTAACCCATAAAATGGCCGTCCAACTAGAGCGGGACAGCGTTTCTTTTTTGGCTGCGGCAAAAAGGGCCGGCAGCATTAAAATCAAACCAATCAAGTGTTCATAAAAAACAATAGTGATCGGAGGCAATGAAAAAAGACTACGTCTCAAAACACCGTCCAATCCCCACAGCACCGCTGCAATAACAATTAAAGTGGGGCCGTAGGAGAGAAATTTTTTCATCGGCGCCAAGTATAACAAATCAGGCACTCGATAAAATAGCCATTTTTTGATATAACCTCAAACATGCTTAAATTTCTAACCGACTTATTTGATGATAATAAGAAAACGCTTGATAAATACAGCAAAATTGTTGAACAAATCAATAATTTAGAGCCAACTCTCAAAAAACTTTCCGACGAAAAATTGGCTGCGCAAACCAAAAAATTCAAAACTCAAATTGCCAAAAATCTTAAAGACGGCAAATCTGAAGCAGAAGCTTTAGATGAAATTTTAGTCGAAGCTTTTGCCACCGTTCGAGAGGCATCAAGACGTGTCTTGGGTATGCGCCACTTTGACGTCCAACTTTTGGCTGGCATTGCTCTTCATAAGAAAAACATCACCGAACAAAAAACTGGTGAAGGTAAAACTTTGACCGTCACTGCACCACTTTATCTCAATGCTTTGTTTGGTAAAGGTGCTCATTTGATTACCGTTAACGACTATTTGGCAGAAATTGGTGCCGGCTGGATGGGCGCACTTTACAATTTCCTTGGCCTGACTACTTCCGTCATCATTCACGATCAATCAAAAATGTTTGATCCAAATATTGTTTCTGAAGATCGTGGTGACGAAAGACTAGAACACTTCGCCAACATTACCCGCCAAGAAGCTTATCTAGCTGACATTACTTACGGCACTAACAACGAATTTGGTTTTGACTACCTTCGCGACAACATGGTCCAGACTTTGTCTCAAATGACACAGCGTCAAGATACTCCACATCACTATGCGATCGTGGACGAAGCTGACTCAATTTTGATCGACGAAGCCAGAACTCCTTTGATTATTTCCGCTCCTGATGCTGAACCAACTGGTAAATATTACGAATACGCCAAATTGGTTCAAACTTTGGTCAAAGATATTGACTACAAAGTCGATGAAAAAGCCAAAACTGCCAACCTGACTGACCTTGGTGTCAAAAGAATTGAGCAAAAACTAGTTGTTAACAATCTTTATGAAGAAAGATTCGACACCATTCACTTAGTTGAATCTTCTCTCAAAGCCAAAACTTTATACTCCCGCGACAAAGAATATATCGTTCGTGAAAACCAAGTGGTGATCGTCGACGAACACACTGGTCGCTTGATGTTTGGTCGCCGTTACTCAGATGGCTTGCACCAAAGTATTGAAGCCAAAGAAGGCGTACCAATCCAACAAGAATCTAGAACTTTAGCTACCATTTCCATTCAAAATTATTTCAGAATGTACCACAAGCTATCTGGTATGACTGGTACAGCTGCTACTGAAGCTGAAGAGTTCAAGAAAATTTACAATACTGAAGTTTTGGTTATTCCAACCAACCAATCCGTAGTCAGAGTCGACCGTCCAGATATGGTTTACAAAACTACTGCGGCCAAATATTCTGCCATCGTCAAAGAAATTGAAGAAATTCATACTCAAGGCAGGCCAATTTTGGTGGGTACCAAATCCATTGAACACAACCAAATCATTTCCAATTTCTTGAAACGTAAGAAAATTGAGCACCAACTTTTGAACGCCAAAAATAACGAAAAAGAAGCTTTCATTATCGCTGACGCAGGTAAGAAAAATTCCATCACCGTGGCCACCAACATTGCTGGTCGTGGTGTCGACATTGTCTTAGGTGGCGCTAAACCAGAAATTAAAGATTTCAAAAAAGAAAAAGCTGGTGGCAAAGTCGATGAAGACTTAGTGAAAGCATTGGGACTACCACCGGCCATTGATCCTACCAAATACAAACTCAAGGAGTACGCCAAAGCTTTGACCGATTGGAAAAAAGCTCACGAAGAAGTTGTTTCTTTAGGTGGTCTTCACATCATCGGTACCGAGCGTCATGAATCCAGACGTATCGACAACCAGCTTCGTGGCCGTTCTGGCCGTCAGGGTGACGCTGGTTCCTCTCAATTCTTCTTGTCACTTGAAGATGACATCATGAGAATTTTCGGTGGGGAACAGATTTCCAAAGTCATGGACTTTTTGAAGATCGAAGAAAACCAACCTATCGAGCATGGCATGATTGGCAAGGCTATCGAATCAGCTCAAGTCAAAGTCGAAGGTTTCTTCTTTGATCAACGCAAACGCTTGGTCGACTTTGACGACGTCATGAATAAACACCGCGAAATTATCTATAAACGTCGCCGTCGCTTACTCGAACTTGGCAGTGATGAAAGTAAAAACGAAAAATACCAAGACGACAACTTGCGCGATGAAATTTTGGCTTATCTCCACAATGAGGTAGAGGAGATGGTGACCTTAAGAGCTCCACAAAGTTTCACCCCAGACGAATACGAGGCAATTGTCAAAGAGTTCACCAAGCTTATTCCTTTCGATTCAGCTTCCCAAAGAGAATTAGGGAAGAATCTCTCTCAAAAAACCAAAGCTGAAGAAATTATTGGCGACCTCAATGACATCATTGACCAAACCTACGAAGCTCGAGAAAAAACCATGGGCAAAGAAATGGTTAGACAAATTGAAAATTACGTAGTCTTGGCTTCTGTCGATGAAAAATGGATGGAACACCTTGAAAACATGGACTCACTCAAAGAAGGTATTTGGTTAAGAGGTGACAAAAACATGGTTTTAAGTGAATACAAAAAAGAAGCTTTCACTATGTTTGAAGGTTTGATCGGTAGCATCGAATCTACTATCGCTAGCCGCATTTTCCGCGTCCAACCAGCCAAACAACAGCCGATCAGAGTCATGCCCAAGCAAGTCATTGAAAGTAAACCTTCGATTGCTGATAGCTTGGAAGCTGAAGTCGAACAAGCTCAAGCCGCTAGTATGGGAGTAAGTAGCAGTAGTAGTGGTAGCACCCAAGGCTCTATTTCTGACCTAGCTGCAGCACTCAAAACAGCCAAAGCGCCCAAAAAAGTTTCTCCAGGTGTGAAATACGAAAAAATCGGCCGCAATGACCCCTGCCCTTGTGGTTCTGGCAAGAAATACAAGAAGTGTCACATGCTGATTGATGGGCAAGGATAAACAAAAGAAGCTCGCCTTTGTGATGTGAGCTTCCAATTGTTGTGTTTTCCTTCATTATCTAGGTTGACGATAAAGATAGGTGAAGATTCGCTCGAACCATTTGTCAAAATCGCTCGCCAAACTGACAAAGGTTTGTTTATTTTGGTCAAAACTTCCAACCCAGGTAGCAAAGACCTGCAAGATTTATTGATAGATGGCCAAACTATTTCCCAAAGAATCGCACATTATGTAGCCAAGCAAAACACAAAATTAGATGAAGCTGGCTATGGAGACACTGGTGCCGTGGTTGGTGCCACTTATCCAGAACACGCCAAGCAACTGCGCCAGCAAATGCCTACTTCAATTTTCCTAGTTCCTGGCATTGGTGCTCAAGGCGATCCAGCTTTACTCAAAAACTTCTTTGACCAAGTCGAAGAATCTTTTGTTGATGGTCAGATGTATTTCTATGTTTACTTACCAGGTAAATGCCCACACCTAACCGATGAAGGTTTGTGCTGAGTGGAGAAAACCAAACCCAAAGGTTGTCGGGCAGCCGTTCCCAAGCACTTCCGCTTCTGCGTCAAGTCAGAAACATAACAATATACTATAATCATTTTATGAAACTCATTTCCGGTACATCCAATCTCCCTTTAGCTCAAAAAATTGCCGACCAATTAGGCGCACCACTCCTTGATGTGGAAATCACTAGGTTTGCTAATGGTGAAAAAAGAGTCTGGGTCAAAGACAAAATTGCTGGTGAAAATGTTAGTTTGGTTCAATCTTTTAATAGCCCTGTTGACGAAAATATTGTCGAAACCTTACTCATTATTGATGCCTTGGAGCGCGCTGGCGCGCGCCACATCAACCTAATTATTCCTTGGATGGGTTACTCACTCCAAGACAAGGTTTTTAGAGACAGTGAACCAATTGCTGCCAGAGTAATTGCTGACTTGCTTTCCAACTCTCACGCCAAAAGAGCGGTTTTACTTGACCTGCATAACTCCAGTATTCCTGGTTTTTTCTCCATTCCTACTCAACACTTATTGGCTTTAACTCCATTCGCTGAATACATCAGAGAAAACTTTAATCAAAACGAAACTATCATTATCAGTCCTGACTTTGGTGGCTTGAAAAGAGCTCGCACCTTAGCCGAGCTCCTTGGACTGGAACTCGAAAACATCGACAAACATCGTGACCTTACTACCGGTAAAGTCACTCCCAAAGGCGTAACCGGCGATGTTGAAGGCAAAATTTGTATTATCTACGACGACGTCATCAACACTGGCGGAACTGTCGTTGAAGTCGCCAAATTTCTCAAAGAAAAAGGTGCCAAAGAAGTTCACTTTTTAGTGACGCACGGGCTTTTCGCGGGCGATGGACTAATGAAAATGGAAGATCCAAGCATTGATAGCGTGGTGATCACCAATTCCATTCACCACCTTAATTTGCCACCCAAAATCAGAGTCATTGATGTGTCAAAATTATTGGCTGATTCAGTCAAAACTTGGGTCTAATTTTTCTAATCAAAAACTGTGTGTTATAATTTCTTTTGAAATATTTTTTGCTCGCCAAAAAATTGCGCACAAAAGCTTTGACTCCTAACCAAAGTTCGAAATTAAATTTCGAGATAGATGAGGACAAGTTTTTACCCTAACTCATCCGGCTCTGACCGTCATTTAGCAACGAAGCTTAGACAATTCTAAGAAACCAAGGTGGTACCGCGGGTAAACAACTCGCCCTTGCACACTAAATTAATACATTAGTGGTTGAGGGCGAGTTTTTTGTTACCTCAATCAAGAAAAAATATATGAAATACTCAAAACTTTTTGGCAAAACTGCTTATGGTGAACAGGGTGGTTCTGGCATGATCAGTCACCAACTCTTGACCAAAGCCGGGTTTATTCGCGAGTCAGTGGCAGGACGTTACTTCTTTCTACCACTGGGGTGGAGAGTTCAAGAAAAAATTAAAGCTGTCATCAAAGACGAGATGGACAAAGCAGGGGCACAAGAAATGATTTCCCCTGTCCTACATCCTTTAGAGCTGTGGAAAGAAACCAACCGCACTAACACTGCTGGATTTGAATTGATGCAAGTCACTGATAGAAGAGGCGGCGAATTTGCTCTTGGTGGTACAGCAGAGGAAATGTTTGTTGATGTGGTGAGAAAATTCAATCTTTCTTACAAAGATTTACCTTTTAACATCTACCAATTTTCTACTAAATTCAGAGATGAACTCAGAGCTCGTGGTGGTTTGTTGCGTGTGCGCGAATTTGTCATGAAAGATGCTTATTCCTTCCACGCTGACGCTGAAGATTTCAAAAAAGAGTACGACAAGATGTCGGAAACTTATACCAATATTTATAAAAGACTAGGTCTGGAAACCCGCGTCGTCAAAGCTGATAACGGCTACATTGGCGGTGAATACTGTCACGAATTCCAAGTTGAACACCCTGAAGGCGAAGGTCGCTTTTTCGTTTCTGAAGATGGTCAATATTGTGCTCACGAAGATATTGCTGAATTCGCCCGCGACGAAAAAAATGTCAACGAAGCCGAAGCTGAATACCAAATTGTTGATGCGGTTCGTGGTAAAACTATGAAAGATGGGGTCGAGCTTCATGGCAAACCCTTATGGCAACAAATCAAAAACGTCATGTTTGCCGATGAAAAAGGCAACTTAATTTTGGCTGTCATCAGAGGTGATCTTGATGTTAACGAAACCAAACTCAAAAACTTACTGAAAGCCGCTCAACTCCGAGCAGCCGAAGACAATGAAATTTATGCCCTTGGCAGCGAACCTGGCTTCATTTCACCTGTAGGCATGAAAGGCAAAGTTAAAATCGTTGGTGATATTTCCCTAAGAACCATTAAAAATGGCTACACCGGCGCTAACCAAAAAAATAAAGATGCCCTTAATGTCAACCTTGGTCGTGATTTTGATTTAGATTTGGAAGGCGATATCGCAATGGCAGAGGCTGGTTTCTTAAGTCCTGACAGCCAAAGCAAATTAGAGGAAAAAAGAGGTATCGAGGTCGGCAACATTTTCCAACTTGGCTACCATTACTCTAATTTGATGAAAGACGCCAACTTCGTTGATAAAGATGGTCAGAAAAAACCATATTACATGGGTTGTTATGGCATCGGCCTTGGTCGCACTTTGGCTACCATCGTTGAAAAACACCATGATGAAAAAGGCATTATCTGGCCAGAAAACATTGCTCCATATCAGGTTCATTTGATTGATATTAACGAAAACGAAAAAGGCCAAGCTATTTATCAAAAACTAGTTGAAGCTGGTATCGAAGTTTTGTGGGACGACCGCACCGAAAACGCTGGTCGCAAATTTAATGACTCTGACTTGCTGGGATTGCCGGTTAGATTAGTTGTTTCTAAAAAAACTGGTGACCAAGTAGAGTGGAAGAGACGCAACGAAACTCAAGCCGAACTAATCGACCTTGACCAAGTATTAGAAAGACTGAAACAATAATCCTAATCGATTATGGATCAAAACTACAAAAATTTAGTTTTTACCAAACACGCTTTGGAGAGATTGGGAGACAGAAGTATCTCTATGGATGCTATCTGGCAAGCCATTAGCCATCCCGATAAAAAATTCAAAAATGATGGTAACAGCATCAAATTTATTCGAACAGTAAATGGTCGGAAAATTCATGCCGTAGCCACCTTTTTAAATAAAGAAAATAAATGGCTAGTAGTTTCTGTCTGGGTGAGGGGAGAAGATGACAAACAACCTTTGGTCTGGCAAATTATTACCTTGCCATTTAAAATCCTATGGTGGCTGGTAAAAACGATCTTTAAAACCCTGAGCAAAAATTAAATTACCAACCTATAACAGTTTTTTTCATAGCCAATAAATTTGTTATACGCTCTCTTTTCAACCTTTTTTGGGGCTGGGTTTTTTCTGCGTCAATGTATATATTACTATCAATATCCCGGTGAGGAGCCCGCTGCGATCAACTAATTTTAAGTTGACTGCGGCGGGTAATTTTTTATCCATTTTCCATAACAACACAGCTCAAGGTATTGGTGATTAATACATTTTTGAAAACGATATTAATGAAGGATTGAATTACGAATCGTTAGAAAAAATGTATTAATCAATCGATGATTGATCTGGTGTATACTACCCTCATGGACAGAAAACTCATTGTTACCCACCACGCACCAGATTTAGATGCCGTCGGCTCAGTTTGGATGCTTAAACGCTTTGATGCTCAAGATTTTGCCGATAGTCACCTAGCTTTTGTTAACCCCGGTGAACAAATCAGCCTCGCCGAAGCCGAAGAGCAAGGTTTTCAACTTCATGAAGTTACCCACGTCGATACCGGTCTTGGTGAATTTGACCACCACCAACCAGAACAAGCTGGACCAAATATTTGCGCCACCTCATTAGTTTACGATCACGCTTGTCGAATTCATCCAGAACTAAGCGAAGACAAAGCCTTAAAAATTATTGTGAAGTACGTTACCGAAATTGATCATTTTGGTGAAATTTTTTGGCCAAATGCCAACGATACTAAATACCACTTCATGATCCATGAATTAATTCGTGGTTTGGAATACCTAGAACCTCATAATGACGAGTCACAAATGCAATTTGGACTAACATGTCTTGATAGTGTTTATGCCGTTTTAACCCAGCATCTAAAGGCTGAAGAGATCATTAAAGAAAAAGGTGAAAAGTTTACTTTAAACTTTGGCGAAGCTTTAGCACTAGATACTAGGAACGATGATACGCTTAAGGTTGCGCAAAAAATGGGTTACGTCTTAGTCGTCAGAAAAGACACTAAACTCGGCAACATTCGCGTCAAGGTTCGCCCCGATGCCCCAATTGATTTGAAACCACTTTACGAAAAAGTTTTAAAAAATGATAAAACTGGCACATGGTTTTACCACGCTAGTGGCAAAATGCTTATCAATGGTTCGGTCAAACATAGAAGTCAAACTCCCAGTCCATTATCATTAACTCAAATCGTTGATTTAATCAAAGAAGTTTATGAATGACACCAACTGTCTTTTTTGCAAAATTATTGCCAAACAAATTCCTAGCACCATTCGCTTCGAAGATGAGAATTGGCTAGCCTTTGATGACATTCACAAATCGGCGCCGGTGCATGTTTTACTTATTCCCAAGAACCACTACAAAACCCTAGAAGAGATTGAGATTGATAGCGACCAGTTCTATGCCCAACTAATCTCAACAGCCCGAAAAATCGCCCACCAAGTTGATATCAGCGATAACTATAAACTCTTTATGAACGTTGGTGAAAAAGTCCAAATGATTCACCATGTTCACCTTCACATCATGGGTGGCTGGTCAAAAGACCTTCTTACTGAAGAACTAGATCGTCAGTCCAATAAAGTTTTAAATTAACTTTTAAAAACTGAAATCAAAAAACTAATGTGTTCATCGGCGGTTTTGCCGATCAAGTTCAAGCCTTCATTGATATCGTCTCTAGAAACATTGGCAGCAAAAGATTTGTCTTTGAGTTTTTTCTTGACTGATTTGGCCTCCATATCGGAAAAGCCATTTGGTCTCATCAAAGAAATCGCATGCATTAAACCAGACAATTCATCGCAAGCAAACAAATATTTCTCGATCAAAGTCACTGGATTTTTACCTGTTCTTCCTGGAGCATGAGCCTTAATAGCTTCAATTAAAACACTTGGATAACCGGTCAAAATTTCTGTAACAGCTTTGTTAGGATGTTCGTCGGGGAACATTTCCCAATCAAGATCATGAAGTAAACCAGCTTGATACCAAAGTTCACTATCTTCGCCTAATTCCTGGGCATAAGCTTCCATCGATCTTGCTACCATTTGGCAATGGTGGCGTAAGGCTTCACTTTTGATGTATTCGTCAAGTAAAGCTTCTGCTTGAGAGCGAGGAGGCAAGCCTGCAGTTGCTTCAGTTTTTGGTTTGGAAACAGGTTCTGATTTAACAACAGGTTTTGCTGATTCTTTAGTTTTTACATTTTCTGTAGCTGCTGGTCTAATTGGTCTTAAAGTAGGGAAGGCGATAACCTCTTTGATACTCCAGGTATTAGTCAAGAACATGACCAAACGGTCAATACCCATACCAATACCACCAAGTGGTGGCATACCATATTCCATAGCTTCCAAGTAGTCTTCATCCATCGGATGAGCTTCAGCGTCACCAGCTCTCATTCTTTTTTGTTCACCAGCGAAAATATTTCTTTGATCGATCGAGTCTGTAATCTCACTCCAACCATCAGCCAATTCTTTACCGCCAATGTAACACTCAAATCTTTCAGCAAGCTTATCGTTATCTCGATGTTTTTTGGCCAATGGACTTACATCGCGAGGATAATCTCTGACCCAAGTTGGTGCGATCAAGTGACCGGTCACCAATTTGTCAAACAAACTAAACATGGCTTTACCCCTGGTGTATTCACCAATCAACTCAATATTGTTTTGACGCATTTTAGTTTGAATTTCTTCATCGCTTAAATCTTCAAATTGGATGTCAGCATATTTGGCCAACGCCTCAACCATGGTAATTCTTTCCCATTTTCCGCCCAAATCAACTTCTTGATCATAAACTTGAAGCATAGTCGAACCATTAAGTTTTTGAACCAAATGTTTGATCAAAGCTTCAGCAGTATTCATCATGACATCGTAATCAGCGTAGGCGTGATACCACTCAATCATGGTGAATTCTGGTTGATGAGTCTGATCAATACCTTCATTTCTGAAATTGCGAGCAATTTCAAAAATTCTCTCGTAACCACCCACCACTAATCTTTTCAAATAAAGCTCTGGAGCTAAACGCAAATAAAAATCAGTGTCCAAAGCATTCATGTGAGTAGTGAATGGGGTAGCGTTAGTACCGCCGTAAAGTGGTTGCAAAATTGGAGTTTCGACTTCAATAAAGTTGTACTCATCTTGAAGAAAACGGCGCACTTCGCGAAGAATTAACCAACGCGCGTCAAGAATTTTTTTGGTTTGAGGATTAACTAATAAATCTAAATATCTTTTTCTAAAACGAACTTCTTTGTCATCAGAAGCATTCCAAGCTGAAGGCAGTGGTCTCAAAGCTTTGCCGTGGAACTCAAAGTCAGAAGCGGTAATGGTAATTTCACCAGTCCGAGTCGGAGCTACTTCGCCCTCAACGCCCAAAAAGTCACCAGCGTCGATAAAGGTCAATTGAGCGAATTTTTCTCCCAAGTTTTTCCCATGAAGTAAAACCTGAATTTTTCCAGTGGTATCCTGCAAATCTAAAAAGACCACCTGACCATGAGCTCTAATACTCATAATACGGCCGGCGGTTTTGACAACTTTGCCATCGCTGGCCAAAGCTTCAGCAACAGAGTGAGTTTTGTTGTAAAAATATGGATGAATAGTTACGCCCATATTTTCTAAACTTTGTCTTTTTTCTTTTTTCGCTTGAATTGTATCGTCAATTCTTGACATATTAATTTTCTTTCTTCTCTAGTATGTATATTATAACCTGATAAATTAACAAAAAACCCCGCCTTTTAGTGCGGGGTTTTGGATTTTCTTAACGTTTATTTGATTTCATCTATTACGTAAGTCACCATCCCCGCAGGGGCCTTAACCTGAGCCTTATCATCCTTACTCTTACCAAGTAAAGCTTTGCCAATAGGTGATTCACTAGAAACCTTACCTTCAAGTGGGTTGGATTCAAACTCACCCACAATGTGGAAAGTGAATTTTTTATTTGGTTTACCATCAATGTGAACAATGACAGTGGTGCCCATACCAACTTTTGATTTGCTGGTAGTAGCTTTGACGATTTGAGCAGTGTTCAAAACATCTTCGATTTCACTAATTCGTGATTCGAGGAAGTTTTGCTCTTCTTTGGCATTGGTGTATTCAGCATTTTCACTCAAGTCGCCATGAGCGCGAGCTGCAGCTACTCTTTGCACCACGTGAGGTAGTTTAACCTCTTTGAGCTCTTTGAGCTCTTGGCCTAATTCGTCAAATCCTTGTTGCGTCAACTGAACAGTTTTTTTGTATTGTTTTGCTGGCATAATTGCCTTTCTAATAATCGTCCCGACACTACTTGAGGGTCGGGAGCGTTTCATCAATTTTTTTGTCCCCACAAGTTTATAATCAACCAACAGTTATGTACAGGCTTTATCTACTCGAGATAAATAACCCATAGTTTATGAACAAAAGCCTACTTAACTGTAACTGACTTGGCTAAATTTCTTGGTTTATCAGGATCTAGGTTTTTGGCTTTGGCCAAATCCAAACCAAGCAATTGTACCAGAACAGCTTCCAGTAAAACGTTCGCATTTGGGACTGATTCAAAAGACAACCATTCATCAAAAACTTGATGAAGATAGGGTGAAATACCAAGTATTTTACCCCCACGTGCTTTAATTTCTTCAGCATTGGCCAAAACATTAGCATCTTCCTCATCGTCGCCCACAATCACAATCGTCCAAGCTCCTGGTTCAATTAAGGCAATGACTCCATGTTTAAGCTCACCTCCAGCAAAAGCTTCAAAGTGCAAATATGCAGCTTCTTTTGCTTTGAGAGCACACTCCAGTGCAATAGGGTAGTGAACACCACGCCCCAAAACAAAAACATGGGTTTGTTTACTCAAAATATTTGCTATTTTTGCAACTTTGTCTAAATTTTCCGCTAAAAATAGCTTTCTAATATTTTTACTAGCCAAAGCAAGATTTTTAGTGGTTGCTTTGAGTTGACCGCTTAAACTCGAACAAATCAGGAGCCAAGCGGTTATTTTTGCCACAAATGCTTTTGTAGAAACCACGCTGATTTCGGGACCGGCTTGTAAATGAAAGCTTAAAGTCGCTTCTCGGTCCAAAGTCGAGCTGATTCGATTAACTAATGCCAACAGTTTTCCTTTCTTTTTCTTTAACACTCCCACTTGCTCAATCAAATCAATAGTCTCGCCACTTTGTGACAAGAAAATTGGCAAAGTCCTTTCTTTTATATTTTTCAGAAATAAACCAGCCTCACCTCCAGAATAAGCTACTGCTATTCGACCAACCTGAGCCAGCAAATATTGCCCAGCCAATGCTGCGTAATAAGCTGTGCCACAACCGATCAAGGCAAACTCGTCATACTTATCTAGCAAAGATAAAAGCAATTTTTCTTGGTCTTTGTAAGTGGAAATTAGCTTTTCGATAACAATTGAAATTTCGTTGATTTCTTTCTCCATAAAAAAATCAAAGCCGTCCTTTTGTAGATCAATCACTTCGAGATCTAGCGATTGCCAATTTATTTTTTTATTTTTCTTTGTCTTAGCTAAAAATAACTGATCACCAATAAAAACCTCACCATCATTAATGAAATAGGCTTTTTTTGTGTAAGGGAGAAGAGCAATGGCATCACTGGCAAAATAGTAACCATCACTATTTTGGCCAAAAACGAGGGGAGAGCCATGACGGTACGCTAAAATATTATAGTTTTTCTTATCTAAAACGACTAAGGCATTGAGACCTTTAATTTCACCAAGAGATTTGAAAAAAGCTTCCTTAGCCGGCAAATCTTGGGAATTAAATGCCAGAAGATGAGCAAAAACTTCTGAATCTGTTTGTGATTTGAAAATTAAATCAGGATTTTTTTCCTGCAATCCTGCTTTAATGTCCAAGTAATTTTCAATAATGCCATTATGAACAACTGCAAACCGACCATCAAAACTAAGATGTGGATGAGCATTTTCCTTTGTCACACCGCCATGAGTTGCCCAGCGCGTATGACCAATGCCGGCAGTCGAAAGCGAAGTCTGGGCCAAAACAGTTTCGCCAATTTTTCCAATTTCTTTCTCAATAAAAATCCCTTGCTTTTCGATCGTTGCCACACCCCATGAGTCATAGCCGCGGTATTCAAGTGTTTTAAGTGCTGTCAATATTTCCCCATTTATAGCTCTTTTTTCTTTTATCACCATCCCAAAAATTCCACACATAAATATGCCTTTCACCAAGACCAAAAGGGGAGAGTTGGTTGTACAAAATGTCTCTTTGCTGTTTGATCTCGCGATCAACTTTTGAAAACAAATTTAACGATGACACCACACCGAAGGGTTTCCGCAGATACTCAGCTCAATTTAAATTTAAACTGGTCCGATTGTGCTTTAAAGCACCCCTTTCCTCGTTTCCTAGTTTTCATCCTAGGCCACACGCCATAGTAATAATGAACTCATCTGCCATTTTGGCAAATAAATAACAATCACATCATAACACGGGGGATTAAATACCAGCTTTTTTGGTTTTTTGAGCGACTTTAAGCTCGAGCATTGCCAATTTAAGAGAGGCTTCAGCCATCATCAGTTCGCGCTGATCTTCAGACTTAGCCATAGTTTCTTGAGCTTCTTCGATGGCTTTTTGGACTTTTTCCATGGAAATATCACGAGCATAAATCGCTGAATCAACCAAAACTGTCACTACGCCAGAAGGATTAACGTCAACGAATCCCTTGGCGATCACTACATCTTGCTCATGACCATCTTGGGTAAAACGCAAACTGCCAGTCTCTACCTGAGAAAGAAGAGCTGCGTGATGAGGCAAAATAGTAATCTCACCCTCGGTACTAGGCAAGGAAACTTTATCCACCACCTCTTCCAGAAGCTTTTTTTCCTGAGAAATGATGCGGAGAGTGAGTTTACTTTTTTCTGACATTAATTAAATTTCGAGTTTATAAAGTTTTGGCTTTTTCAACTACTTCATCAATAGTACCAACCATGTAGAAAGCTTGTTCTGGCAAGTTGTCATGTTTGCCTTCTAAGATTTCTTTGAAACCACGGATGGTTTCGGCAATTGGCACGTATTTACCCTTGATACTAGTGAATTGCTCGGCCACAAAGAATGGTTGTGACAAGAACTTTTGAATACGTCTAGCTCTGGAAACGACGCGCTTATCTTCATCAGAAAGCTCATCAATACCTAAGATAGCAATAATGTCTTGCAACTCTTTGTATCTTTGTAATTGCTCTTGGACACCGCGAGCAACTTGGTAGTGTTCTTCACCAACTACAGCTGGTTGTAAGATCTTAGATGCAGAAACCAATGGGTCGACAGCAGGGTAGATAGCCATTTCTGAAAGTTTACGATCCAAAGAAATAGTTGAGTCTAAGTGAGCGAAAGTAGTAGCTGGAGCTGGGTCTGTGTAGTCGTCAGCTGGCACGTAAACGGCTTGAATAGAAGTAATAGAACCATCTTTGGTAGAAGTAATTCTTTCTTGCAAAGCGGCCATTTCAGTAGCTAAGTTTGGTTGGTAACCCACAGCGGATGGAATACGACCCAGTAAAGCAGATACTTCTGAACCAGCTTGTGAGAAACGGAAGATGTTGTCAATAAAAAGCAACACGTCTTCATGTTTTTCATCGCGGAAATATTCAGCCATGGTTAAAGCAGTCAAAGCGACGCGCAAACGAGCACCTGGTGGTTCATTCATTTGACCAAAGCACATCACGGTAGAACCCATAACGCCTGAATCAAGCATTTCATGGTAAAGGTCGTTACCTTCACGAGTTCTTTCACCAACACCAGCGAAAACAGAGTGACCTTGGTGTTCTTCAGCGATATTACGAATTAATTCTTGGATAATAACAGTCTTACCAACGCCAGCACCACCGAAAGCACCGACTTTTCCACCTTTCATAAAAGGAGCGATCAAGTCAATAACTTTGATACCGGTTTCCAAAACTTCAGCTTTAGTGACCAGATCAACCAACTCAGGAGCTGGTTTGTGAATTGGTGCAGTCAATTTAACTTCAACTGGCTTACCTTCATCAATTACTTCACCAACCACGTTGAAAATTCTACCTAAGGTTTCTTCACCAACTGGTACGGAAATTGGAGCGCCTGTCGCAATAACTTCTTGACCTCTAGCCAAACCATCAGTTGGGCCTAAGGCAATCGTACGGACTTCAGTAGCTGAAAGCTGTTGAGCAACTTCGAGAGTCAAAGTGGACTTTTCCAATTTAATTTGCAAAGCATCATAAATGGCTGGAAGCTGAGCTGAAAATTCAACGTCAACCACTGGACCAATAATTCTTGAGATTTTGCCGGTTGTTTGCCTGTTTTCTGACATATTAATTTAATTCCTTAAAATTTCCTTTACACAGTTAAAGTTGCAGTCGCAATATCGAGAAGTTCACTAGTAATTGCAGACTGACGAGATTTATTAAAGACTAACTTCAATTCATCGACTAATTCATGAGCGTTTTCACTTGCATTCTTCATGGTCACCATCCGAGCAGAGTGTTCACTTGCTCTTGATTCTAAGAAGGCTTGATAAATTGAGTTTTCAATATAAAAAGGCAATAAATTGGTCAAAATTTCTTTAGCACTAGGCTCAAACAAATAGTCTGCCTTTACCACTTTTTTTTGACCATCAGTTACTTCACCAACCACTTCCTCTTTGGCCATTGGCAAAAGTTCTGCCACTCTTGGTTTTTGTGACAAAGTGTTAATGAAATCCATATAAACTAGACCAACTGAGCGGAAATCTTGCTTCAAGTAACCATCGATCACCATTTCACTAATCGCCACTAAGTCTGAAGTTGTAACTTTTTCAGCAATATCAGTAAATTGAGAATGAATTTTAAATCCACCCAAACGGCAAAAGTGCACAATCTTTTTTCCTACTGCCACAATTTCACCATCGGGATGTAATTTTCTCCAGGCATCCATTTTTTTGAATAGTTGGGTATTCAAACTGCCACATAAACCTTTGTTAGTACCAACGACCAACAAGATATCTTTGCCTGTGAAATTACGAGAGAGCAGAGGATGCAATGATGGGTCAGCTTGTGCAGCGAGTTTTTGCAAAGAGTCTTGCAAAGCCAAAGCATAGTGACGAGCTAAAATAGCTTGATCCTGAGCTTTTTTCATTTTGCTGGCAGCTACCATTTCCATTGCCTTAGTGATTTTGGAAATGTTAGAAGCAGCACTGATGCGGCGTTTGATTTGTCTAGCGTTAGCCATTATTGTCTGAGTTTACTAAAGCACTGTTATTATTAAATTCCTTAACTGCAGCTTCAAGTTCGGCTTCAGTGGTTTCGATAATTTTAGCTTCCTTAGTGATACTCTCCAAAATAGCCGCATGCTCATCGCGCATGAAATCTAGATAAGCAACTTCCCATTCTTTAATGTTATTAGTATCAATTTTATCTAAGTGACCTCTAACAGCAGCGAAAATGATCACCACTTGTTCGGCAACAGATAAAGGAGTATCCCAACCTTGTTTCAAAATAGCATTAACTCTTTCACCTCTTTCGAGTTGAGCTTTGGTTTTATCATCAAGATCAGAAGAGAATTGAGCAAAAGCTTCGAGCTCTCTGAATTGAGCTAATTCGAGCTTCATTGTACCGGCCACTTGCTTCATAGCTTTGAGCTGAGCAGCTGAACCAACACGAGACACTGATAAACCAACGTTGATAGCTGGTCTCATACCTTTGTTGAACAAATCAGCCTCAAGGTAAATTTGACCATCAGTAATAGAAATAACGTTGGTAGGAATATAAGCGGAAACGTCATTAGCTTGAGTTTCAATGATTGGCAAAGCAGTGATAGAACCACCACCATGTTTTTCATTCAAACGACAAGCTCTTTCGAGTAAACGAGAATGTAAGTAAAAGACATCACCTGGATAAGCTTCGCGACCAGAAGGTCTTCTAAGTAAAAGTGAAATTTCGCGGTAAGCTTGTGCGTGTTTTGATAAGTCATCATAGACCACCAAAACATCCTTACCTTTACCAAAGAAATATTCAGCGATAGCCACACCAGCATAAGGAGCTAAAAATTGTTGAGCGGCAGTAGAGGAAGCAGTGGCAGAAACGATCACGGTGTAATCCATAGCGCCACGCTCTTCCAAAATACCTCTGGTTTGAGCCAAAGAAGAACCTTTTTGGCCGATACAAACGTAAACACAAATTACGTCCTGATCTTTTTGGTTCAAAATTGTGCAAGAGCCACTGAAGTTTTACCAGTTTGGCGGTCACCAATGATTAATTCTCTTTGACCACGGCCGATTGGAATCATAGCGTCAATAGCTTTGATACCAGTTTGCATTGGTTGAGTCACTGATTGGCGTGACATAACTCCAGGAGCAACTCTCTCTAGAAGCATCATTTTGTCAGCTTCAATAGGTTCACCGCCATCAAGTGGAGCACCCAAAGAGTCAACAGTCCGACCAATAATTTTATCGGAAACTGGCAAGGATAAAATTGTGCCGGTTCTTCTGACAATAGAGCCAGCGTGAAGATGTTCAGCACTATCTAAAGCCACAATACCGATGTCTTTTTTATCTAGGTTTAAAGCTAAACCTTTTTTGACATTACCTAAGTCAATTAATTCTCCAGCTTGGACATCATCAAGACCTTCGACTTTGGCAATACCATCACCAAAGGTAGTGACAAAACCGACTGATTCTTTGGTCAAATCTTTACCTTCGATTTTTGCTCTCAAAGTAGCGTCAAGCATTTCTGAACCAACTTGGATGGATAAACCACCCAAAACTGACTCATCAATCTTTTCTACAAATTGCAGATCAGAACCATATTTTTTAATGGCAGCTTTTTTGATTTTTTCCAGTTGACCACTTGAAAGTTGGCTGGCTGAAGTAATTTTGACTAACATAGGTTATTTAAATTGCCTTAAGCAATGATTCCAATTCAGTATCAATTAAGGCAGCGTGCTTCTTAGCATCGAGTGACTTACCGATGACTTTTTCAGCGGTAGCCAAAACTCGAGATTCGAATTCTGCTTTAATTTGAGCTTCTTGTTTCTTTTGAGTTTTTTGCCAATCAGAAACCATTTTTTCGATTTCTGCTTGAGCTTTTTCGCGAGCTTCAGCTAACAATTCTTTTTCTTTGTCTTTTGCTTTTTGCTTAGCTTCTTCGATTAAATCAGCTGCTTTTTGATCAGTAGCTTTTTTAACTTTTGCTTTGTAAGCTTCAATTTGTTCTTTTTCTAACAAAGTTTCACCAGCAGCTTTTTGAGCATCGGCGATTCTTTGTGCTCTTTGATCAAGAATTTTAGTGATTGGTTTAATTAACAAGAAGGTTAATGCACCAAAAACAACGAAAAAGTTGATTGCCTGAAAAAGGATTTGTGCGATTTGGATTTCCATATATCCCTCCTTCTTTTAGGTATTAAACGAACTTGATAATTAAAGCCACGACCAATGAGTAAATAGCGATAGCTTCAGCGAAAGCCATACCCAAAATCATATTGGTTTGGATGGCACTAGCAGCTTCTGGGTTACGACCGATTGCTTTCAAAGCAGCTGAGGCAATGATTCCGATTGCCAAAGCTGGAACGGCACCACCCAAAGCCATTGTTAAACTGATGCTAAGTGAATCTGACATAATTCTCCTTTTTATTATTTTTTCTACTAATTTTTACTAATTAATGCTCCTCATGACTAATAGTTGCCATGTTGAAAAATACTAAACTGAGCATCGAGAAAACGAGGGCCTGAATAAAGCCAACAAAAATTTCTAAACCATAGAATGGCATTGGGGCAATAACAGGCATTAAGAACAAAATGACTGCCAATAGCACCTCGCCTGCAAAAACGTTACCAAATAAACGAAAGGCAAATGACATGATTTTAGCTAGTTCCAAAACTAACTCTAAGATACCAACAAAGAACATGATTGGACTAGAAAAATTAAAGAATTTTTTAAAGTAACCAAATTTCAAATACTTAAAACCAAGGAATTGAGTGACAAAAACAGAAATAGCAGCCAAAGCAATGGCGGTATTAAGATCAGCAGTACCAGCTCTGAACAATGGAATAAATGTTTTACCATGAGCTTTTTCACCAGCAGCAGCTTCTTCTGCGTGAGTTTCTCCAGCAGTTACAGCTTCTTCCGTATGTGCTTCGTCACCAACGACTTCCAAGGTCTCAACATAATCAGTAGTTTCAATCATTTCGACAGCTAGTTCGACTTCACTAGCTTTTGCTTCAATTGAAGGTAAGCGAGCTTCCTTTGGCTCATGAGTCAAACCAATAGTGCCAACGCCGGGTAGCAAACCTAACCAGTTATTAAGCAAAATCCATAAGAAAAAACTAGCGATGAAAGGCAAGAAAACTTTAGTTTTTTTGCTGTTATGTGTCACAGAGTTAGTGAACTCATAAAGCATCTCCACAATCATCTCTGAAAAATTTTGGAAGGCACCTGGCCTTCCAAAAACATCGCGTGTATTAAGTTTCTTCTTTGCAATAAGTGCAAAAAGAATAAGAATAGCGCTGACAATAAGTGAAGTTAATATTGAGTTCGAAATCGGGATGTTAGCAAAATAGGAAATAGTTTCTGCTGAAATTGAGATGTGTGGTCCTGCGGACATAATTCGTGCCTAATACTAGTTATTTTTATTAATAGGATTCTCTAGAACAACGACGATTTTACACATAGTTCACCCATTGACAAGCGTTAAATCAAGAAATTATTTGTTGAGAACCAAAACAGCATCATAGCTGCCTTTTAAATCTTCGGTTTTAATCTCACTTGAGTAGGTAAAAGCAAGATCGGTGGCCTCTTCCACCAAGGTTAGTAATTGTGAGTTTTCCTCAGCCATAAGTAAGTAATTGCTCGCGTCGTAATCACCGCGAGCGTTGCCAGTATCCACGTCAACAAAATCAGCATCAGTCAATATTTTTTTAATCGAGCTAGCGTAACCAGCTTTTGAAGTAGCATTAACAACCAAAACACTTAATTCTCCAACTTTCAATTGAGCGGCTGGTGAAGCAGTGGGAGCTGCGGTTTCCACCACCGGGCTTGGTGAAACAGTAGTTGTGGCCACTGGAGTAGGAGGAGGTGCACTTTGTTCAGAAACGGTCAGGTAACTAATTCCCAAGCCTACACCAATACCAACGGTCAAGAAAAAGACTGCCACCGACACAAAAATCATTTTCAACATGGAATTAACCCCGGTTTTATTCTTAATTACCGGCTTATCATTTTTGACGGTTTTATCAACAACTGGTTCGGCGGTTTTTGGTTCGTTCACAATTGGTTTTTCATCAGCTTCCTTAACAGCAAAGCGACTTAATGCTTCATCAGGGTCTGATTTTTCACTATCTTCGTTTTTCTCAACTGGTGCTGCAGCTTTTTCTGCAACATTTTTGGGCGGAAAAAGGTTGTCATCCTGCATATTTTCTAATATATCATCAGCCGACTCTTTTGTCTCGTTTGTATCGTTTATATCATTTGTCTCTTCTGGAGGCTGGGCTAGATTAATTTTTCTCTCTACGTCCTCTTGCGCAACGGGCACAAGCTCTACTTCAGTACCAATAACCTTGGGGGTACTAGGAGCTGGCAAAGGCTCATTTACTTCGTCTGCTTCAAACTCATCCTTAACTGGAGTTGGTTTTTTTACTTCATCTTGGTCTTCTTCTTCATCCTCATCTTTAGCCAACGGCTCAACTGCCACTAATAAGTCTTCATCAACCTTTTCGATATTGAAGGCTGGCACATTAAATTCTGGAACCTCCAAAGTCTTGGCTCCTGCCTCAATAATTTGTCTAACGTAAGGAGGAACTTCAGGATTTTCCTCGCTAAAGTTGGTTAACTGCTGAGTAGGCAGAGTTTTGTTAAGTAGTTCTTCAATTTTTTTCTCAACTAATTCATTTGTCAGAAGATACATGGTCTGAATACTTGGCTCAGCACCACGCAAAGTTTTGACCGTTTCGGCAATTTTTTCAACATCAACAACCTCAGCACTTGTTGCTTGGTCAACACCAATGTAATGTTGAACTAAGTACAAGTTTTCTCCCATTTGAACCAAACTTAGCGATGGCTCAAGAGAAATCAGAGCTTTGATAGTCCAACTTAAAGAAACCACCTTAGAAATTTTAATATCGTTTTTGGTGGCAGCATCATAAATAGGTGTCAACAAAGATCTCTCGATCGCGCTTAGTTGAACATTGGATTTTTCACCATATTGAGTCAAAACAAAGTGGTGAAGCTGATGAGTTTTGGGCGTTAAACCTAGAGAAGGGAATAATTCTTCAGTGATTTGTTTATCAATTTTGGTTTTGGCTTTTTCACCAATTTCCAAAATAGTATTGGTAAAGAAAAAGTCTGGCAAAACCAAAACATATTCTTCTTTATCTAATTTGGCAAAAAGCTTCTGAATGTTTTCTACAATAAAAACATCGTTATTTAAGTATTCGCCATTAATTTGTCTAAAATTTTGTAAAGCAAAATCACCTTGTTTTTTGGCAGGCAAAAGCTCAGTCACATAAGCAACGTCAGAGAAAATATAGAGTAGCTTCTTGGAATCGAGCATGCCTTTAGTATGGGGAAAGTTTGTCTTTTTGGCAAGACCTACAAAAACAAAAAAATCAGCTTTCGCTGATTCTTTTGATGTTTTGCAGTCAATAAGCCAGATTCTGTATTAACTATGATCTATCTATGCCTGAGACACTATCGCCACTAGGGAACAAAACCATTTCTTTTTCTTTCGAAAAATGAGCGAAATTCGCCAGTTGCAGCAGGGAGGATTGCCACCAATTTCTTGGCACGCGGTCGCTTCGTCGTTTCACCCGGCGCCACCCGGTTCGTCACTGTTGCTCTAACTGTCTTAAAACTTAAGTTTTAATCTCTAGCTTTCACTAGACACCCTTTTGTTCGCTGTCCGGACTTTCCTCTTGAAAAAATCAAGCCATAGTCTAACTGCAACCATAATTATATCCTATAATGATGGAGATATCAAGCTAAAAAAATCAAAAATGGCTAAAAGAACTTGAGATTATTTTCTTTAACCAAAGTATAAATGCTTCTCAAAACGATGTAGCAGGGGATAGCGAGTAGCGCCCCCACAACTCCACCCAATTTAAAGCCGATTAAAATTGTCACTATCGCCACAAGTGGATTGACATCTGCATTTTCTTTCATGATTTTAGGGACAATGATGTTGTTTTCAAGCTGCTGTACCAAGATAAAAAAAATTGTCACAACCACTCCCAAAACCGGACCACCATGAATAGCAGCCAAAATCACCGCTGGAACAGCCGCGACAGTTGGACCAAGATTAGGCAAAATTTCGAGCAAGCCAGCAATAATTGCCAATGGCAAAGCAAAAGGCACACCTAAAATTCCTAAGCCAGCGTAAGTCAAAAGTCCGATCACTAGCATCAAGATTGCTTGACCCCTGATCCAACCTCCAAGTTGTGACTCTAATGATGACAAGAATTTTTCGGCCATATCTAAATGTTTTTTATCACGAGTAAACCAACTGATTTTTTTGTGCAAATGAGGTCTGTCCATCATGATGTAAAAAGACATCACTATTAAAGTAAAGAAAGCAAAAACGCCATTGAAAGTGGAGCTAATCAGCGAAAACACCATACTTGCGCCATTGCCAACCTGACTCAAAAGTTGTGAAGCTTCCTGAACAGTCAAGCTTAAGTCACTAATTTCTTGCTGGAAAAAAGGAATCTGCACACTCTTCAAGAAGTTGTATGCTTCGGCCAAAAGAGGAGGAAAAACAATCGCCACCATTAACCCAAGAGTCAAAATCATCATCAAATAAACGATTAAAATACTAAGTGGGCGAGGCACGTGAAGCTTGCGATGCAGTTTATCTACAGCTGGTCGCAAAGCTGTCATGCTAATAAAAGACAAAAATAGAGCAGTTAAAATACCGCCGATTTGAAACAAGAAATAAACAGTGAACAAGAAAGCAAAAGTGAAAACCACAATGCTTGGTGAAATTGTGACCGCGTGTTTTTGATTAGAAGATAACATCATACTCTTTGAGTATAACAGCTTTACGAATTGCTGAGCAGAATAAAATTCTTTGCTAATTTTACTGCTTCATCACGCCAATTTTCTTTATTTGTTTCAAACCAATTCACCTCAGATCGGTTCTTCCACCAGGTCAATTGACGCTTGGCATACTGAAACTCTCGCAAAGTCCATTTTTCCAAAGCTTCAGCTTTTTCAATTTGTCCGTCAAGATAAGCTTGAATTTCTTTAACCCCAGTGGCAGAAAGCAGTTGTTTGTTGCGTCCATACTGCTCAAACAAATCGGCCAGTCTACTTGCTTCATTTTTTGCACCGCTATCAAATCTTTCTTCGACTCTTGCGGCAATTTTATTTTGAATATTTTCTAAATCATCTTTAAGCCCAATCACCAAATGATGATCTGGTTTAAATAAATTTTCTGCTACTTCTTGGTCCATTTCCAATTGGTTTTCTTTTTCCCACATCGCAATTTCAATGGCACGAGTTAATCTGGTGGGGTTAAAGTAATCAGAGTTATTTAGTTTTTCAAATCTTGCTGACGAAATTTCTTTGAGTTTATTTTGCAAATCTTTTAAATTTAGTTGTGACAATTCGACTCTTAGATCTGGATCAGGCTTAATATCCAAAACAGGGGAGGGGTTGAATAATTGATCATGATAAAGACCGGTTCCACCCACCAAAATTGGCAGGCGATTGTTGAGCCAAGATTCTTCAATTACCTGCTTGGCGAAGCTACGAAAATGACTGACTGACCACTCGACCTGGTAGGGTAGGATTGACACGCCATAAATTCTGACCCGATCTTTTTCGTAAAAATTATTTGAAATTTCATCATCAAAATTTTGAACAAAACCTTCCGGAACATCAGCGCCGGAAATAATTTTTAAATCTTTATATACCTGACGAGAATCAGCACTGATTAAGTTAAAGCCATTATATGGGGCGTCATCCAACGACTCGCACAAAACCAAAGCTAAGCTAGTTTTGCCAACGCCAGTTGGTCCAACAATGGAAAGAAGTGCTTTTTTATCTTGAAAATCCATGAAGGCATTCTACCAAACCAAAATAGATAAAGTTATTGAGTCAAGGGCGGTTGGTTTTTAACGGAACAATCGAAGAGCCCTGTATTTGAGTTGCTGTCAATGTTTTAGCAACCGTTTGGCTGCCACTAGCGCTAGCTATCTTTATTTCCTCAAGATTTGCCTCTGCTCTTTTTATAAATTTCGACCCACCCCAAATTTTCGTAAATTCTCCGATATCAGTAGGTTCAAAATAAATAATTCTTTCTATTAAACTTTGATCTATTTTACTTTTTGTAATTAAGGCAATACCATCATCGCCATAAAACTTCAACCATTGATCATCTGTAGTAAGGCAAAAATAATCACACTGATTAAAAGTTTTAATGATAAACGCCTTTTTGGCTTAAGAGCAAAGGAGGAATTGCTAGCCAAGGTAGGGGAGGCTAATTTTGCCTGATTGCGGCTTTGCCAAACCTGCTAGTTCTTTTTTTTAAACAAGCTGTTCACATTGGAAAAATGAACAAAATTCGCCATAGATACTAATCAGTATAATTCAGATATAATCCACCATGCAATACTAGTTCCTAAAAGGGGTGAATATGTATAAAGTAATTCTCCGTCACGAGCAAAACGTACCAATTCAACTTTTAAATGATTTTGTCCCCGACAGTTGGATTCACATGGAAGAACCTTCGCTCAAAGAGATTGATACTTTGGTTGATCAATTTGAGCTAGACCCATGGATTGTTGCTGATGCTCTCGACCTTTTTGAGCTTCCAAGAATTGAAAAAGACGAGGACAAACTTTATTACTTTGCTCGCTATCCAATTTACACTCCAGAACTTGGCCAAATCGGCACCGCACCGCTTTTGATCGTGATAGGGAAAAAATTCTTCATCACTATTTGTCCGAAGAAATTTGCCAATGTTTCCTTATTTGAAAAAGGAAAAATGGACTTTCAAACCAGCCAAAAAGCTAACCTGCTAGGAGAAATTCTTTCTACCATCGACGACGAATATGAGAATTTGATCAAGAAACTGTCCAAGCAAATCAAACAACAAGCTTCTAATTTTGAAAAAATCACCAACAAAAAAATTACCCAATTCGTGAACTTCGAAAACGTTTTGGATGATTTATTATTTAGTCTTTATCCAACTTCGATTACCCTAGGTCGTTTGCTCAAAGGTCGCTTCATGAAATTTAATGAAGAGGAGGAAGAATTGATCGAAGACTTGATCCAAAACAACGAACAGTTGACCAAAATGTGTGAAAGTAATAGCAAAAGAGTGATCAATACCAGAGAAGCTTATGCCAACATTTTGTCCAATAACTTGAACAAAATTATGAAGCTTTTGACAGCTGTAACGGTTATTTTGACCATCCCTACGATGGTGTCTGGAATCTTTGGTATGAACGTTGCCATTCCCTTATCTGACCATCCACTGGGATTCTGGATCATTATTGTTTCGACCGCTTTTTCAGCAATTGGGCTCTTCTTCTTCTTTTTACGACAAGATTGGATATAATCGTTTCACGCGCCGCGGTACCAGAGTGGTCCAATGGACAGGTCTGCAAAACCTCGTTTCGCGGGTTCGAATCCCGCCCGTGGCTCCATGTTATAATCTCCTCCTATGTCGACAACAAAAGAACCCAAAAAAACCTCCAAAAAGGCAGAAGCTCCTGAGCTTCTTATTGCCAACACTGAAATTAAAATTACTATCCCAATCTCTACCGCCAAAGAAGCTTACAAAAAAGCTTTAGCCAAATTGGCTCCCAAAGTCAAAACCGCTGGTTTTAGACAAGGCAAGGTTCCTACTCACATTGCTGAAGAATCAATCGGTCAAATCAACATTATCGACCAAGCTTTGCAAGATTTAGTTCCAGATTTATACATCGAAGAAATCAAAAAATCAGGTAAAACCCCATTAACCAACCCAGACATTAAACCAATCAAACTCAACATGAACGAAGATTGGGAATTAGTGGCTGAAATTGCAGAAAAACCAGTTTTCAAGCTCGGTGATTACCAAAAAATCGTTAAAAGTGCCAAAAAAGACGCCGTTAAAGAAATCGAAGTAGAGGAAACCAAAGTTCACGATCACTCTCATGAACACGAAGGTCACGACCACCCAGTGGAAAAAGCTCCAAAAGGTCATGAAGGCAAACACACTCACAAATTAACTGACAAGCAAAAAGAAGACTTGACCTTGAGCGTGATCTTCAAAAAACTAGTTTCAGAAATCAAACCTCAAATTCAAGAACTTTTCCTTAGAGAAAAAGTCCGAGCCGAGCTAAGAAGACTCGAACAAGATCTCAAACAGGTTGGTATGACCCTCGATGATTATTTGGCCAAACAACAAGTGACTTTCGAACAATTCTCTCAACAATTGGCCGTCATGCACTTGGGCCAAATTCAGCTCGAATTCATTCTTCAAGATATCATTACCAAAGAAAATTTGAGTGCCATTCCAGAAGAAATCTCAGCTAAAATCAAAGATATCACTGATAAGTTAGACAAAAAAGCTTTGCAAGACTTTGATGAAAAACAATATCATCCTTACTTCGTGACTGTGATTGAACGAGATAAGGTAATTGATTTTTTACTCAAGTTGTAATTTGACAATCTGGCGCAAATGTCCTATAATTCGCTAACTTTTAGTGATTAATTTATGGATCCATTTGCTAAAGCACTCCAGTCGCAAAGCAAAGCTCGAACCGGTTACAAAGCTCCCACTCTGTCACCAGAACTCGAGAAAAATTTTAATTCCCAAAACTTGCCTCAAAACAGTGGTCTAAATCCATTTAGCGAAGCTTTGGCTCGCACTGGTGGCAAATCTGTTGCTGATTTTGGTGACTTCAATCAAAATATGTCTGAACAAGACATGGAACGCCAACAAGACGAGCTTCTTAAAAAACAAAAAAAAGAGGCCTTGCGCCAAAAACTCCACAAAGAAATCAATCCTGTCGATCTCTCTGAACTTTACTCAGCAGGGGAGAGACGTACCAAAAAACAACTCGAGGAAGTCAGAAAAGAACTTCGCATGTTTGCTCTTGAAGTGACCAAATTTTACAAAGAGGTTGATGTCGCTTTATTCCAAGAAGTGGTTAACCCAGGTCAAACTGGTGTTGGTTTACGTGCTTACTTTGACAAATTAAGAGAATTCATCAAACTTTTAAGACAAAAAGTCCATTCTGCTCGCACTTGGCTCAATGTTCAATCGAACAAATCTAAGAAAAAACGCGCTGCCAAAGGCAATAATCGAACTGGTATTGAAATTAGTGGTCAAAGCCACGAACAAACCAAAGCAGTTTTCGACCAGATGCGCCACGAACAATCATCGTCTTATACAGGTGGTTAAAAAGAGAGACTCACTCTTTCTCGATTGATTCAGACTCAATCCTTCATCACAGATCAATCTCGAAAAATTGAGCTCTCTTACTATTTTCTTTTAAATAAGCATATGAAACGATTTTGCCCGAATTCATCTTTAAAAAGCTCCATTTGCCAGTCTTTTCTATACTGACTAAAGTCTAGTAGGGAGTGAGTGTGATCAATTTCCAAAAACACATCACCGTCATCGGCAAGGTATCCATCAACTCGATCAAGTAAACGATAAATCAAACTTAGGCCCTCTGGACCACCTTTGAGAGCCAAATGCGGTTCAAAATCTTTGACGCTGGAGTCTAAGTGATCAACGCGCTCACTAGGAATATAGGGGAGATTAGCTACAATCACATCAAACTTTTTTCGAGGATAATCATTCAAAAGATCAGAAGTAAGGAAGTGGAACTTGGTCAAATCATTTTGATCAAGCAAATTTTCACCATTTTTCTGGGCTACTGCCGCAGCTTCGCTAGAATAATCAGATAAATAAAATTCGAAATCAGGCTTTAATTTAGTCAAAACAAAGCCCAAACTCAAGCCGATTGCGCCAGAGCCGCAGCCAACATCAGCCAATTTAATCTTCGATTTAGATAGTTTTTTCTCTCTAATGGTCGTCAAAACCAAATCAACCAACTCCTCAGTTTCTACTCGAGGAATCAAGACATTTTTATCGACTGTGAAAACATGACCAAAAAACTCAGCTTTACCAGTCACATACTCAACTGGCTGTTCGCCAATTTGATTCCATTTGTCTTGTGGATATGAAAAACGCGCCAAGTGAGTTTGTTCGCGTGGTGAGAGTCGACGACTGGGGTTTTTTGTCATAAAATCCGTGAAGAACGGAATGTGGTGAACCTAAGAGGACTCGAACCTCTGACCTCTTCAATGTCAATGAAGCGCTCTAACCAACTGAGCTATAGGTTCATGAACAGAAAGCTATTATACTAGGTCAAACTCCTAAATACAAACTTCAATTTACCTGATATAATAGTCCTTCGTTATTAAAGTATAAATTAGAAAAATAATAACAACTTTGTGATAAATAAAAACAACTTTAGACATGGACAACCCAAAAAAGAATTTGTCGTGGCCAACCACAACATTCGCTTCCCAGAAGTCAGGGTTTTGTCCGAGTTTGGTGAAATGATCGGCGTCATGTCTTCCGCGGAAGCCTTAGACAAAGCACACCAAGCAGAAAAAGACTTAGTTTTAGTCACAGAAACAGCTAAACCACCGATCGTTAAGATCATTGATTTAGCCAAGCACAAATACCAACTGCAACAGAAAAAAGCAGAAGGTCGTAAAAAAGCAAAGACACAGGATATCAAAGAAGTTCGTTTGACCCCATTCATGGGCGAGGGAGACTTTGTTGCCAGATTGAATAAGGTTATTCAATTTTTAGAAAAAGGTGATAAAGTAAGACTTTCTTTGCAATTCAAAGGTAGAGCCATTACTAAAAAAGAATTTGGTTTTGATCTCTTCACTAGAGTCTTTGACGCAACAACAGAAATCGCTACTACCGAAATTGCCCCCAAAATGATGGGCAACAAGCTAGTCGCACAACTAATGCCGGTTAAGAAAAAATAAATAATCTTGGAGTAATATGCAAAAGTACAAGCAAAAAACCAGAAAAGGTGCTGCTAAAAGATTCAAAATTACCGCTACTGGTAAAGTTTTGAGAAGAACTCAAAACATGAGACATTTGCGCAGTAACAAAAGTAAAAAAGCTAAGCGCGCTTACCGAGTGCCAATCGAAGTCACCGGCAAATGGGCTAAAAAAATCAAACACATGCTTGGTTTGAGATAAACTGAAGAAAGAAATAAATTATGCCAAGAGTTAAAGCTGGCACAACCAGACATAACCGCCACAAAAAAGTCCTCAAGCTAACCAAAGGTTTCAGAGGCACTAACAACAGATTATTCAAAAGAGCTCAAGAAGCTTTGCTTCACGCTGGCCAATACGCTTACGTTGGTCGCAGACTTCGCAAAAGAGACTTCAGAGCCCTTTGGATTACCAGAATTACTGCTGGATTAGCTATGGCTGAAGCCAAAGTTAGCTACTCTAGATTCATCAAAGCCCTCAAAGACAGTAAAGTTGAATTAAATCGCAAGATGTTATCAGAACTTGCTATCTTTGACTTTAGTGCCTTTAAAAAACTTGTTGAAAAAGTGCAGGGTTAATCTGAAGTAAAAATTAAGAAAAATCTAAGCCCCGCACTCAAGCGGGGCTTTTTAGATGCTGTTACAATAATGCCTATGACTATCGATGAACTAAAACAAAAAATTGAAGCTTTAACTAATGAACTTCAATCACAAAAAGATTTGACTGAAAATGTCAAAAATCAATATTTAGGAAAAAAGGGTCATTTTAATAATTTGGCCAAAGCCATTGCTCAAATCGATAATCAAGATAAAAAAGTCGCCGGACAATTATTAAATGAGCTGAAGCTCAAGCTCGAAAACCATTTTTCAAATACAACTTCAAAGAAACAAACCAAACAAATTGACTTCACTTTACCAGGGCTACCACAAGATATTGGTCACTTACACCCAATTTCTCAGGCAATGGAGGAAATCACCAACATTTTCGAAAAAGTCGGTTTTACTCGAGTTCGCTATCCAGAAGTAGACTGGGATTGGTATGTTTTTGAAAGTCTTAACATGCCACCAAGTCATCCTGCCCGTGACGAATGGGAAACTTTCTTCGTCGATGCTCCGGAACCAGCACATGATTTGACTTATGATGCCAAAGAACCACGCAAACGCCACCCCAG
>Ga0172372_10001319_pt1 | contig 38571 bp, 34 predicted proteins | sample LakKiv5m_2_FD_114544 | JGI IMG/M metagenome (GOLD analysis project Ga0172372, IMG submission 114544) | Freshwater microbial communities from Kabuno Bay, South-Kivu, Congo - kab_092012_9.5m | ecosystem: Environmental > Aquatic > Freshwater > Lake | place: Democratic Republic of the Congo...
CTATCTTCAAAGGTCACACTTACATTTGGAGCTAAATCTTTATAGCTATTTACAACATCAGAGTAAACTTGTTCGTTTTCCCATAAACTTTCATATTTTAAAGAAACAGCTTCTGGAGCACGGTTAAGAAAAGGGATAGTACATCCTGTCATTGTAAACAACATAAAAGTTAAAACACCTAAAGTACCAAATTTATAAAAATTAAACTTTTTCATGAATATATTAAACCTTATTTTTTGAGATTAGGGAATAGGGAATTAGAATTCCTAAAATTTGAATTTGATGATTTGTTACTATGTAATGATCAAAAGACCCTAAAATTAAAACTAAAAGAATAAAAACTTTGGTTTCAAAATTTCCAGATTTATAAATTTTGTAAAAAAGACAGAAACCTAAAGCTAAAAAAATAAAACCATAATTCCAAATTATAAAAATAAATATGTTATGAGGTGGTTGAAAAAATCTAATTATCTCGTAATCCCATAAATCGTTTTTTACTATTGAAAAGTAATTCATATAACCAAATCCAAAAAGGAATTTTAAAGGATTGTTTATAAAATACTCTTTAGAAATATCTAATAAATAAGCTCTTCTAAAAACAGAGTAGTTATTTTCAGATACTTTTGAATCAATAAGATTTGGAGTAATAAATAAGGCAAAAGTGTTTAGAAATAAAATTAAGAATATAAGTCTGAAATTAAGTAAATTTGGGAAAGTAAGTAATAAAAACCAGATACAATAAGCTATAAGAACAGGAAGGCTTCCGGTGATTAAAAAAACAATAACTCCAAAAATATGAAAGATAACTCTATCTTTTTTAAAACATCTCAATAAGAATAATAAAAACAAGTAATAGGCTCCAAAAATATTCGAGTGACTAAAAATACCCATCGAAGGTACAAAATCAGAAAGTAAAGTATTTCTCTGTTTTATAAATAAGTTATTTTCAGAATATGGGTACTCTCCGAATATATGGTAATTGTTAAAAATAGAACCTTGATTCAAAAACTGGAAACAACCTAGTATTACAAGAAAGATTAACCAAAATTTTATAGATTTAACGACGACATCTTGTTTTATAATTTCTGGTTTTTTTATAAAAAGAATACTGCAAAATACAATCAAAACCCAAATTAAGTTGTCATAAAATGCTAACAGGGTATATCTAGAATTCAGAACCGACAAAAAAATAAATGTAAGAAATAAAAGCAAAACTGAAAGAATTCTTAAGTTTCTAAAAAATTTAATAATAAAAACTAGGTTTAAAACAAGGATTAAAAAAATAATTACTTCTTGAGCTGAAATTTTAAGTATTAGGTAATCAATAATAAAACCTTCAACACTAATAAAAGGTCTTAAATGATATTGTTGATTTAATGGAAATATCAATGTAATTAGAAGAATCAAAATAGAATTTAATTTATTCACATTTGTTTCGATATATTTCTTTAAATTTAAAAACATTTTTTTATTAATTATGTGTGTTGATAAGTGGGTACTTCATATTTTTATTATTATCTCAAATAAATCTTAAAACATAATTTGTTGATTGATTTTAAAGTTTTCATCTGAGCTTTTATCTACTATTATCCCCTTCTTTTCAAGTTAAAAGGCTTATGTATCTCTAGTTTTTTTGGGGAAAGCTGGTGGATAACTTTATGTATTTATCCACATAACCCAAAGAATAATTCTATGTTATCCACATAATTTAAATAAATTCATCTTAAAAATACTATAGGAAAATTAAGTAGCTTTTGTTTTAAAAGGCTGGAATTTTATAAATACTATTTTTTGGGATTTAATTTTTGGATTATTTTTTAAAAATTATTTCTTTAAGTTGTGAGATGTTTGAGTTTATGTTTAAAACTTGATTTTGAATATCTTTTTCGATTTTCTCTACTCCGTGCATTATAGTTGTATGGTCTTTTCTATTTAGAATTCTAGCTATGTCTATATAATTTAAATCTGTATGCTTTCTTAGTAAGTACATGCAGATTTGACGAGGGTAAGCTATCTTTTTGCTACGATCTTGTTTTTTTATCTCTTCTTTTTTAACTTTAAAATGCATACAAACTGCATCTATAATTTTGTTAGGGCTTAAATTTTCGTCAATTCTTGAAAATTCTGCGATATCTCTTAAGGCTTTGTGAATTGACTCTTTATTTCCAGTGGCATTTGTGGTCTGAAGATAAATTTTAACTCTTGCATATGCTCCTTCAAGTTCTCTCATATTTTTATTTATGTTTGAAACAATAAAATCAATAGCTTCATTTTCAATGATTATTTTGTCTTCTAATGACTTTTTCTTTACAAGGTTGAATCTTAGTTCATAGTCTGGGTTTTTGATATCAATTACAAGTCCTTGGTTGAATCTTGAGAGAATTCTGTCTGGAAGTTGTTTGAATTCTTTAGGATGAACATCAGAAGTCAAGATAATTTGCTTGTCTTCACGATATAACTCATTAAATGTGTTGAAAAATTCGTTCTCTGTTCCTTCCCTGCCAGATATTCCTTGAATATCATCTATTATTAAGACATCAACATCCCGGTACTTGTTTCTAAAATCGTTTTTATTCAAAGTTGCTTTTTTATTAGGATAACTAAAAGTTTCTAAAAAATCATTAAAGAAAGTTTCAAAAGGAGTGTATAAAACTTTATATTTTGGAAAGTTTTTTAGTATTTCTAAACCTATACCGTTTACAAGATGGGTTTTTCCAAGACCTGAGTTACCGTAAACAAAAAAAGGATTAAACCCCGTTCCAGGATTTTGGGAAATAGACTTTGAAGCAGCAAATGCTAGATCGTTGCTGGTACTTCTTATAAAGTTATCTAAGGTTAGCTCTTTTTTAAGATTTGATTTTCTGATATTGTTTTCTGAAGTTACCAAAGGTTTAACACTTTCCTTATCATTTTCAAACATTGGTAAAAGACTATTGTTTTCTAAAGTTTTTGCTTTTTGAACTGAAAAATCAAGCTGGTACTCTTCCCTAAAAATCTCTTGGACACTCTCTAATAGAATACCTTGATAAGCTTTAACTTTGTTGATTAAAACAGGGTTTTTAAGGTATATGTTAATTTTCTTTTCTTCTTTGAAAACCTCGGCGTTGGAGTTTATAATCTCGTTTTGAACTATAGGACTACCTCCGACTTCCCCGGATATTTTAGTTTTAAATAATTGTGTGACAGACTTCCAATCATTATTCATAGGTGGCAGGGGCAGAATATTTAATTGACTACATTAAAGATAATACTAGCACTTTTAACAAGCAACAAGGATTAAGATTATTTATTCTTTTAGCTCTTTTTTCAAATAAAAACCACTAATATCCATTTGTTTAAAAGGTTATTTTGCAAGTCATTTCATTGACATTAGAGCAAAAATATTATATATTTGTGAAGCTATGGTTAAAAGAGTTTGGCAACCAAAAAAATTAAAAAGAGTTAAAAAACACGGTTTCTTTAAAAGAATGCTTTCAAAGGGCGGGAGAAATGTTCTTAAAAGAAGATTAGCTAAAGGTAGAAAAGTACTTGCTAGAGCTTTGTTTAAGAAATAATGCTTCCTAAAAATCTAAGAATTACTAATCCTACTGACTTTTATAAAATAAGTAAAAATGGGAAATTTTCCTCAAACAATTTTTGGAGTATTAAATATGTTCCGTCTGAAAATCCCTCTATAGCTGTGGTGGTTTCTAAAAAAGTTAATAATAAGGCCTCTATTAGAAATAGGATAAAACGAAGAACAAAATCTCTTATTTTAGCTCAAAATTCTCTACCTCAATTTAAAATCTTAATTTTTCCTAAGAACTCTGTTTTAAAACAAAAGTATTCCCTACTTAAAATAGAGTTTGAGACATTACTAAAATCCTTAATATGAGATAATAAATTTAATGAATATAAATGTTATACCCTTAAAACTTATAGGTTTTTACAAGAAATACCTTTCAATTGGAAATTTCGGAATCAAAATGTGTCGTTTTGAGCCTTCATGTTCCAGATATGCCCACGATGCCTACTCAAATTTAAATTTTTTTAAAGCTACTTATTTAAGTTTATATCGTATAATCAGGTGTAACCCATTTTGTAAAGGTGGTTACGATCCTGCACCAGAAAGGTAACAATGCCAAATTTTATATACATTTTATTTGAACAACCTCTTTTTAATCTGCTTACTTTTATTTATAAAGTAACTCAAGTTTTAAGTTTTAACCCTGTTTTAAATCTTGGATTTTACATTGTTATCCTTACTTTGATAATAAAAGTTCTTATGCTTCCTTTTGTAATTCCTTCATTTAAGAATATGAAAAAACAAAAAGCTTTAAAACCTGAGCTTGATAAACTAAAAGCAAAATACGATTCAGATAAGAAAAAATTAGCAGAAGAACAAATGAAGTTGTTTAAAGAGCATGGAATAAACCCAACTTCTGGGTGTTTATCTCAGATTGTTATGATATTTGCTCTTATAGGTCTTTATCAAGTTGTTGATAAACTTTCAAAAATCACTAATTTATCAGATTTAAATTATAGTTTATACTCTTCCTTCCTTCATTTTTCTGATATTGATAAACTTGAAAATTTATTTATTTTTTTTAATATGTCAGAGCCTGACACTTCTTTTGTTTTACCAATCTTTGCTGCAATTTTCACATTAATTTCATCCGCCATGTTACTTCCAGAATTAACTGAAGCAGAAAAAGCTGCCAAAAAAGCTTCTACAAGTATGGAAGATATGGCTTACACTATGCAACAACAAATGACAATTTTAGCTCCAGTTATGACTTTTTTTGCATGTTTAACTTTAGACTCTGCCTTATCTCTTTACATTACAATTTCTGCAATTTTTGGAGTAGTTCAACAATATTTTTTGCTTGGTGGCTTTGGAGGAGTTAACCAATATGTAAGGCTTGTAAAAAGTAAACTTAAAGAAAAAGGTATTATAAAATTATGATTTTTGAATGTTTACAAGAATACATAAGCAAAGGACTAAATATTGTAAATCGAGCTATTCCTCTAAAAGGATCTTTACCTGTATTAAGTAATGTTCTAATATCAGCTCAAAACGGAAAGGTAAAACTGGTTGCAACTAATCTAGAAACTGTAATTACATTTACTTTTGGAGCTTCTGTTACAGAAGAAGGATCTATAACAGTACCGGCAAAAATGTTTTATGAGTTTATTTCAAATTTAGAACCTGGAAAAATTTTAATAAATGCTACAAGTACTACATTAAATCTTACATCCTTTCCTAAATCAAAAGCTAAGTTTAACGGTATGGCTTCTATGGAATTTCCAGAAATCCCAGCTTTAGATGCTGAAGTAATAGAAAAATTTGAAATAAGTCCTAAAATCTTAAACAATTTAGTTTCACATACCTTTTTTTCTAGCTCGTCAGATGTCACCAGACCTGCGCTTACCGGTACTTTAATAAACATTGAAAATGGAGTTATGTCTTTTGTAACTACCGATGGTTTTAGACTTTCTGAAAAACTTCATAATTTGGAAGGTTCGGACAGTAAGCTTAAAATTTTAGTTCCAACAAAAACTCTCCAAGATGTTTCAAAGATATTTGGTAATCTTGAAGAACCTATAACTTTAACTCATAAAAACTCTGAAAACATGATTTTTTTCTCTAATTCAGATACTGAAATCGCAACAAGATTGATAGGAAGTGATTTTCCAGATTATAAAAGAATTCTTCCTAAGGAAAAAACATTTACAGCTGATTTTAAAACTTCAGATTTACTGAACGCAGTTAAATTAACAAATGTTTTTTATAAAGATTCTAGTTCTCCAATTAAAATTGAATTTACAAATGAAGGAATTGCCCGAGTTTATTCAAATTCTGAAGATACAGGAGAAAATGTTTCAGAATTTGAGGCTTTGATTGAGGGTTCAGAAATAAAACTTGCTTTTAGCACTAAATATTTATTAGATTTTTTAAATAATTTAAAATTTGAGAATTTAAGAATAGAGTCAAACGGAGGAACCGCTCCAGTTGTGTTTAAATCGCCAGAAGTTACAGATTTTATACACTTAATTGTTCCAATGAAGATTTAAATAGACTTAAATGGATTTGTTGAGGTTGGGTTTGAAGGAGCCTCAAGAGTTGTTTGAGGTGTCGGTATTTGTTGAGGTTTATAAGTTGGGGTTTCTTGGGTTATAGTATTATCTATTTTTATATTATGGACCGGTTGGTTTTTTAATTCTTGAGCTTTTATTATCTCTTCAGGATTTGTTGTTATCATCTTATGTTCTGCATCCGATGCTTTTACCTGAATCCAGACATGGTTTCTTCCCGCAAAGAAAATTCCTTCGCCAATACCAGCAGATAAGAGTCTTCTTTTTTCACCTTCTGATAAATTAAATACTTTTCCAACGCTTTCAATCGAGGCGTCTACTTGTTTTAAAAGTATGATAATTGATGAGTTTGTAATAACTGCAAGACCTTGAGGTGTCTTTAAAAAGTCATCTACATCTTGAGTTATACAAGTGACACCAAGAAAGTATTTTCTAGCTCTTTTAACAAGACCATACAAAAATTTAGCTGAATCTTCTCGTTGCATTAAATACCAAGCCTCTTCTACAATCAGAATTCTTTTTCTTAAATCTTTTTTAATTTTTGTCCAGATAAAATCAAGAATTAAAAAGAAAGCTAATGGTTTTAAAACATCTTCTAGATCTTGAACTGAAAATACTGTCATTTTTGAATCAATACTTATGTTTGATTGAGAGTTAAAAATTCCAGATAAAGAACCTTTTACATACCTTTCAAGTTTGTCTGTTAAAAGTCTTGCGTCAGGCTCGTTGGAACCTTGTAAAATTTTGTATAAATCTTCCATTAAAGGAGGTTCATTCCTAACTTGAGTTTCAGGATCTTTAGTAATTCCTTTGATTCGATAAGTTTCAGTTAGGGCTCTATCTAAAGTTGCATCTTCTGTTGGACTCAACTCACCAATCATAAGTTTAATTAACGCATGTAAAATTGTGATTTTTGAATCAAGAACATCCTCATTTTCTTCAACACTTAAAGATAAGTCGAACGGATTTAACTTGTTTTGAGACCTCGAAGAAAAAGTAATAAAGTTTCCTCCAACAGTTTTACATAAATTTTTATACTCAGCTTCTGGGTCTATGATAATTATCTCAACACCTTGAACTAGGTACCTTAATGCTTCAAGCTTTACTAAATATGATTTTCCAGAACCGGAAGTTGCAAAAACTACTGAATTAGAATTTGGCATTGAAAATCTATCAAAAATAACTAAAGAATTGTTTAATTTATTTATTCCATACATTATTCCTTCGTCTGAGGAAAGCATTGATGAAGTAAATGGAAATGTTGTAGCAATACTGGTAGTATCCATGTTTCTAGTTATCATTAATTTATCAAGTCCTTGTGGAATACATGAAAGAAAAGCATCCTCCATTTGAAGAGAAGCTATCTTAGGAATTAAAAGTAAGGTTGCTAAAGTTTGCATCAAATCTGAGGTTACATAATTTAACTCTTCTAAAGTTTGAGCTGGAATAGTTATATAAAATGAAATTTGAAAAAACTTTTCAGCACCTTTTACAAGTTGATCTTGAAGTGATTGTGCATCTTCAAGAGCGGCTTGGATAGCTGCGTCAGGAATTCTTCCACTTTCTTTATCTATATTTCTTTGAGTTTCAAATTCTGTAATTTTTCTTCTTAAATCGTCAAGAATATCTTTTGATCTAATAGGGTAATAAAACATTGATATATCAAGAGAGTGTTCGTAGTTTACAACAGAGTTTAACCAGTTAGCTCCAACAAATCTAGGATATCCTGAAACAAATAAAGTTCTGTAAAACCAACCATCAATTACAATATAATTAAAATCAGTTTCAACAGCTCCTGGGGCTATCGCGTCTTGAATATCTATCATTCCGTTAGCAAGTTCAAGTGCTGCTTTATCTGATGCGGAGTTGTTTTGATTACTTTGATTCTCTTTTTTTTTAAATGGATTTATATTATCTAAAATGCTCATACTGTTGCTGGTTGTACTATAGGAGTTGTATAGTCGCTGAAGTTAGTACTTAATCTTGTTTTTTCTGTTCCTTCTTTAAAGCATTCATAATACAGTTTTATCAATTCTTCTGTTGTTAATCTCCTGCATGTGATATGTATTTTTTCAAATTCTCTAACTAAAGTTCCTATTTTAGGAGTTAAATCTCCTTTTGCTTTTAATATTGAATCATCAACATTTACATAAGCTGGTCTTTTATTTTGATTACCAAAAAGCCTTGAAAAAAACTCAAAAGGACCTGATCCAAGATTTTCATATTCAGAATAACCAGATGGAATAACTAAATAAAATTTTTTATCCAAAACTTTGTTAACAACAATTGTATTTGATATAAACAAACGATACGCAACAGCTTGTTCTTTCAACAAAGGATCAGTGATTTTTGCTTCAATTTTGATAAGCTTATTAATATACTTATCAATATTCATAGCTCTTGATCTGATTACAACCTGCACTGGGAAGTTTAAAGAATTTAAAATACCAGCAAAAGCGGAGATAACTGCGTCCTGTTCTCTGATCGATAAAAGCTCAAAGTTAATTGATGATAGTTGCATAACTGCTGATACTTTGTTATTTTTTAAAACTACAAGATCATTTTTAATATCTAAAATATCAATAAAATCTTGGGTTGTTGAATAAAGAGCCATTATTGCCTTACCTTTCCACTGATATAAATTATTGGGTGTGGGTACCTTTCTATACTTAATTTTATTATATCAAAACTAAGTTTAAATACTTCTGGGTTTAAAACCTTAATCTTAAAATCACCAATTTCAGTATCTTTAAAAGTGAACTTACCTAAATTGTCAGTTTTTGTGTATTTTAATTCATTATCATACTTGTCCAAAATTGCTAAAAGAACATTAGAAAGCGGATTATTTTCTAAATCAAATACAATTCCAGTAACTTCTCTTTTTTCTAACTCTATTTTTTGAGCAGGTGTTTCCTGGATTGCGTTTTCTAAAGGAGTTTCAGTTTTTATCTCTCTTACTAAAGTTCTAAGTTCTTTTGCTAGGGTTTTAATATCTTTTCTTTCCTTTTCTATAACCCCATTTGTGTTTTCAAATAGATTGATATTTTTTTCAGTTCTTAAAGGGAGAATAAGTTCTTGCTCTCTTTCAGAAAAACTTACAAACTTTCTTCCAGGAATGTCTCCAGAGACTGTTCTAAAATCTTCTGATATATCTTTTTTAGGTTCTGGTTTTTTAAAAGAAGGTATACTTGTGATTTTTTGTTTAATAATTTGAACTAATGGTGTTTTAATTGGGGTTAGAGTTATTTCTTTTGGTTTAACCACTACTTCAGGTTTTACTTCAGGTGGTTTTGATGATGCTGGGATTTTAATTACTAATTCTTGAAACGCTGGTTTTTCGGATGTTGTAGTTATAGATACACTAGTTGCTATAGGTACACTAGTTCCTGTAGGTACATTAGTTGCTGCTGGAGGTGTAGCTTTTGGGGATACTGGAGATATAACTGTTGGGGTAACTGTTGCTTCCTTAACTTCAGGTAAGATACTAACTTCAGGTATAGAGATAGTTGTTGGTTTAGATACAACCTCAATTGGAGCTATTATCTGAGGAGATATTGTTTGTGTTTGGGTTACTTTATAAGTTGGAACCTCAACTGTTTTAGGGATATATTTGTTTTTTGAAAAATCAAAATCTAGGTCATCTACTTCTCTTATTGCTTGAATTCCTTTTAAATATTCTTCCAGCTTTCTTCTTGAAGCTGTTGGCGCTAAAGTAATCATTTCACCTTGGACAAGTTTGATAGTTTCTAGTGTGAGAGTCTTAAGAATTTTCGGAGTTTTTCTCCACACCCTTCTGTTATTACCGTACACAGCCTTGAAGAAGTTTACAATCCAAGTATCAGCTGATCTATCATCAATAGGAACAAAAACTAAAATAAATCCAAGAAATCCCATAAGCACAAGTACTGTATTTTTCAAAAAACCTTCTAAAAAAGTAGAAGAGTATACTAGATACATAGGCATTCCTGTTATACAGAGGTAGAAAAATTGTCTTACAGTAAAGTCACCAACTATCTTGAACTCAATATCCATAAAGTTTTGTGGAATAGGGTGTTGTCTAGCCGCTTGTTGTTCGTTCATATTAAAATTATATCAAAAGGTTGTGAGATAAATTAAATTAAAATTTAGCTTTTTGCTGATCCTCCAGAAGAAGCACCGCCTGCTGAAAGAAAACCTAAACCTTCGTTTACACCTGTGACTTTTGAAGCAAATGAAGCTGCCAATCCATGAACTTTTGTTGCTTGATCGAGTATTATAATTGCAATAATTGGGGTAAAGAATATATTAAAAATTCCAGGAAAGAAATTACCAGCAATACCGGTTATAGCTTGACCAATTCCTTCAGTACCAGGAGTGCCTGATTGTAATTCACGGGGTAAAGGAAGTGCGGCGGCTATAATTGCAGAAGTTGAATATAGAATTAAAGCAAAGATAAACCCTGAAGCTATAAAATAAACTAATTGATAAGCATATTTTTTAAAGGCATTCCCAGACATATCTCCAGGTAAAGCTCCTTGAGCAAGTATAAAAGGAGCAACAATTATATATAACATTGTAAACACAACATTTCTAAAAATGTAGAAATTTAAGCGTATATAAACTAGAACAAAAAATATCAAAACTGCGATAAAAAATATACCTACAACTGGGGCTGCAAATATGGCTGTAGCTCCTAATAAGAATAATAGTAACGAACCTAAAGGAAAATCGAGGTAACTTGTAGCTCCTTCACCTGGAAGTAATGATCCTGCTAGAAATTTTGCAATTCCTTGAACAATCCCCGAACCTACAAGTGCGTTTAAGGTGAGTTCTCCAATCCAATAAGAGCTAGATATTAAGATAACTGCGAGAATTACTCTTGGAAGTGCTTTTTCTGCAGTTATAATTTTGGCATCAGAATCTTTACCAGATAAAGCTTTTGAGGTCATCAATGTAATTCCTGTAACCAAAGCTGCCACTAATAAGATCATAAAAGCAATGTTTCTAGTGAGTTCCCATGTTTTTTTTACGTTTATCAAAGTTTGATTTATTGGAGTTCCTGTTGATGCAAATGCGTTTTTTAAAATAGGGACATTTTTAAATGTATCAGCTGCGTAATACGAATTATCCATTAAAATCCCTTTTGGAATTTCTTTATATGTTGCTTCAGTTAACATACCAAGACCCATAATTGAAGGAGGTATGCCTGCCACCATTTTTTCATAGTTGTATTCTTCTCCTCTAATTAAAGCTGTCCATTTATTACAAGGGTCATTTAAATCTATAAGACCTTCTCCTAAATTTTTTTGCTTTATTAAACAATCCTGCATTTCTTCCACATCAACAGCTATTATTCTTGTAGCAACAGGACCAGCAACAGTTCCAACAGCCGCACCAACTGTTTGGGGTATTCCTGTTTGACTACCAGCTACATAATTAACATAATCCATAGATTGTGAGTGAGTTACGATAAAAAAAGATGTAAGCACAGTTAAAAATAAATAGAACTTAGTTGAATTTCTCATTTTATTTATTTTACTACATTTATTTAAAAAAAATCAAGAATTATTTTATTAACTTTTTGATAAAATTTAAAGTAAAATAAACTTAATATATGGCTCAAGATTCTTCAAAACAACCAATAGAAATAAACCCACTAATTGATCGTTATATTTCACAAGTAATTGATGAGAAGTATCCTGGATTATCTAAAGATCAAAAACAATCAATTAAAGATTCAGTTATTCAGAAAATTTCAACTCAAGTAACTATTCAAAAATACAGAGAATTTATAGAAAGATTACGCTTTGCAAAATCAGAAACAGAGAGATCTCAAATAATTTACGAGTTTATTAAAAACTTTGTACAGTCTGATTATCAAGCATCTGTTCAAAATGATGAAATGTCAGCGCCACAAGGAATTATCGGAGCAGTTACAAGAAGATTTCAAGAATATTTCAGAAGCGGTGTGGCACAAAGTGTAAGTTTAGATCTTCCAGAAGAAACATCTGTTTTGAGCGATGTTCTGGAGACTAGATTTAGGTCTTTTCTTCAAAAAAATAGTGCCAGATCAGTAACTGACCCAGATTTCAGATCCCAAGCTGCTGTTTCATTAGAGCAATTAAGAATTTATCAAACCGAATTACTTTCTGAACTTAGGTCTTCTAAAAAGTATAGTACTTTTAATAGTGCAAGTGGTGAGGTAGATGATTTTTTCACTTCTTTGATAAATTTAAGAATAGACTCGAGTGTAAGAGATGGGCTAATTGTGCCTCATAATGTCTCAGATAGAAAACGATTAGTTAAGGCTATTTTAGATAAAGACAAAAACACTTTTCACACTTATCTTTCTGTCGGTTTAAATATTCCTGATATAGACGAAATTTTTCCATCCATTTCAAGATTTGAAGCAGATTTACAAATGCGTCCTAATGGTGAGTTAGAGATTACAGGAGATCCAGTCTTAGAATATAAAAAATTAATTCGCAAAAAATATGAAAGAGATTTAAATCGTAGTCCAAGAGACACTTTTACAGCAACACAAGAAGCAATTCTGAACTCTATGTTAATTGAGATGAATATCTCAGCCAAACATATGGATAGCTCTAGTGTTGATGAGATATATGATACAAGTTTAGAAGGTACTGTTGAAATATTAGAAGGTCTTATCAAAGCCTCTGAAAATTTAGATTCCGGATCAAGGGAAGGTATAACTTCAGAAGAACCGATTGGAGTTGAATATTTAAAAAAAGAACATCCTTCAGATAGGGATACTTTACAACAAACAACAATTACTTCTCAACAACTTGAAAGAATTGTTAACCCTTCCTTTGATAAGATACTTTTAAACCCAAATCTAACCCAAGAACAAAAAGAAAAAATAAAACAAGCAAGACAACAAATTTTAAGTGTTGGGGACTTAACCTTTTCAGATTCAAGTCAGTTAGAAACCTTCTTAAACTCATTATCCAATCTTGATTCTTCTTCTTTAGAACAATTTGGTCTTTCACCAGAACAAGTTAGAAATATCTCTTCATCTTTTGAAAGTATAACTTCAATTGATACAAACATCTCAAGAGATTTAAAAGATGGGATTAGTGAAAGTATTGGTTCGTTCAGGTCTGAAAGCAAATCAGAAAGTGTTTCAAAAATTGGGTTTAGTTTAAGTGGTAAGCACTCGACAGCACTTTTTAGAGAATCGATAGATGTGCTTTTAACAAAATCAGATTTAACTTTTGAGCAAAGAGAAGCTTTAACGAAACTAAAAACTGAGGTGTCTTTTGATGAAGATGTTTTTTTTGCAACTGAAGAAGAAATGAAAAGATACATTTCAGCTGTCAAAAACTTTGAAACAAGTACATTAAATGGACTTTCTTCTTTATCAAAAGGAGTAATTCCTGTAACTCAGGCTGTAGCTCAAATTTCAGATTTGAAAATTACTTACCAAAAGTTTAGTGTAAACAGTACTGAAATGGCTGATGCTCTAACCTTTGCTATTTCAGATACCAAAAAATTAACTCCTGAACAAAAAGATAAACTTATAAATTTAAGAACAAAAATTATTGGTATCAATGGAAGACTAAACATTATTTTTAGTAGTGAGTCTGAAAAACGGAATTTTTTGGAAGGTATTAGAAATCTAGATTCAATAGGAATTTTAAAATTTGTAAAATTTTACACTTCTACCTTTGAGCTTTCAGAGTTAGTTCGGAATATAGAGTTAGCCAAAGGTATTGTTATATCAAGCAGACTATCCCAAGCTCAAAAACTAAACCGAGATGAAACAGATGACTTTTTAGATTTTTTATCAACAAATGTGTTGATGAAAATGCTGGTGTTTGGTCCAATGCTAAATAATAAATTCCCAAAAATCACAGGCATTTACAATACTTTAAAAGCTTTAAGAGAAGTAGGCCCTGTTGGAGAGATAGATCAGAAATTTATAAGTATTTTCACTAACGATTATTTTGCGGTCAACATAACAGATGTGTTTGATATGTTTGAAGCCAGTAAAAATATTACAGGATATAAAAGCTTAGGTCATGAAGCTACTTCTTTTTTAGGTAATAGGTTAAGTTTTGTTAATTTAAAAATTGAAACAGTTCTTGGGTTTTTGGACAAGATTGAGAAACCAGGTAGATTTTTCAAAACTTTGTCAATTTTTGGTTTCAAGTTTGGAAAATATGACAAAAACACATTGATGTCAGGTTATTCTTTTCAAAAGAAACTTGTAAATAAAGCACTTTTAAGAGATTTTAAGAAAATTGCAGAAGCCTTAAAAAGAAAAGGGAATATATCTGATCTTATCTCTTACTTTGAAAAAAATGCCGCCACTCCAGAGCAATTAGCTTTATTAACTAAAAAGTACTTTAGATCAACTTCAAGGGCGTTTTCAAGAATTAAATTTGATTTGATAAATTATGCAAACTCAAATTCAAGATATTCTTGGTTGGTTAAAAAAGGTTTGGCAATTGGTGAAAAATATGCTCCTGGCCTTCGTAAATTTGCGACAGAGATATACCAAAAAACTTTTAAGTTTATAAATCCTGCGAAAATTTTGAAATTTTATGCGAAAGATTTTAATAAATTAAAATCTTTCGCAGTCTCTTTAGCAAAAAATTTTAATAAACTCCCCGCACCAGCTAGAAGAGTTGTAGGTTTCGCTATCAAAAAGCTTTTATTGAAATCTTCTGTTCGAATTGCAACTTTAGGTGCCAAACTTTTGGTAGGCGCGACTACTGGAGTAGGTTTATTACTTTTAATCCCTGAAGTTTTAGATTTAGCTAAATTTTTCATGTCAGATGAATTTAAAAGAATTGCTAAAAAAGTTCTTATTGGGTTTTTTGTTTTTATAGCTTTTTTTGTATTGATAATTTACTCCGCGTTTATGATTGCAATTTCAGGAATTACAGGAAGTGATACCGAAAGGGAATTTAGAACTGAGCCCACATATGGTTCCACAGACGCTGTCACTTTTGAATACACTGAGAGTTACGGAACTTCAGTTGGTTCTAGTTTAACAACAAGAAACTCAGGAGGAACTGTATGGGGACCATATGGTTCAGAAAGAACTTGGGACAATTTAAAAAAATCCGACTTTAGAAATCCAAATATGAGAATAGGTGAAACTAATTGTAGGATAGTTTGTAATATGATGAAGGCGGCAGCAGGTTTAACTCCTGGAAATAATGGCCTAATGTCTAGAAATCCTTATTTCTTCAATGCTAGAATTGCAGATCATACTGACGCTACTGTTGCTGATAAAATAAACAACAATAGTGCTGGTCAAGAGTATTTCTGTAATACTATGGTTTATACAGTATTAAGAGATATTGATACAGGTTTAGATGTTCCTCCAGATAATTCAAAGATGTTTTGGGGTACTACCTCTTCACCTTTTTTTAGACATTTTCATGGAAGAACTGTTAACAGCCCTCATGGAAGTATAGGTGGGGCTCCGCAGACATATAAGTACATACCTTTAAGGAATCACGGAGATGCTCCAAGTGCTTCGAACACAAGCACTCCTTTGTGTGTAGCCAAAGAAGATGTTAAGGCAGGTGATGTTTTGTTTTTTGATAGACCTCATTGTGTTTTAAGTAATACTTTTAATGATGCTGATGGGGGTTTTGGTCATGTGGGAATGCTTATGTATGTAGACACTGATGCTCGTTTTCTTTATACCTTTGAAGCGAACAATGTAAAAAAGAAAGGAGCATACCCAATAGCTCCTTGTGAAACAGAGGATAGAAGAGAAGGATTTATACTTACAGATACTACAAGCGATTTGAAGTTATGTAGAGCATTTAGTTATACAAACATTGATGCTAATTGTCTAACAAGCCCTTCAACTTCTTATAATTGTACTGGTATTCCTCTTGGAACTCCTGGATTTCAAGAAAGTTCATTAGGGGGTTCAGGTTCGGGGGTAGGAACTGACTATTAAAATCTATGTCTAAAAGTCTAAGTAATGCAAATAAAAATCTAAGTTCAGAATCAAGAATTAGAAATAGAATAAGTTTCCTAAAGAGTTTTAACTCATTTCAAATTTTAATGTTGGTGTTGATAATTTCATTTTTTATATATGGGATTTATAGTTTTTACAACAATATACATTTAAATAAAATCAAAAAAGAGGAGCTTTCAAAAATTTTAGAAATCCCCCCACTTGAAAAAGATAAAACTAGAACATTATTTCTTCCATCTGGTTTAGACTTTAGGGCTTACAAAGATACAACCCTAAAAATTTTTCTAAATCGAGAAGTATCTGAAGAAGAATTAAACAAGTTCATTTATGAATTTAAGCCAAACTACACTTTTAAAGCAACTTTTAGTAGTCCAAATGCTATTTTGATAGAATTACCAGAACCAAAAAAAGAAGACATCTTTTTAAATATGACTATTTATATAAATGAAAAAGAGATTTTTTCTAGAAAATTTATTCAAGATACAGAAGAGCCTGCAAAAGAACAACCTGGAAATTATGATTACAATGAAAATTATTAGACCAAGTTGTTTTAAGGGGAGCAATTAGAATAATTTCTAATACAACTTTCAAGCTTTGTCATACTTTCATCGATATACTCTCCTGGGTTAGGTATAACCTCAATACCTAGTAAAGTAAGTATAAAATTTAGAAAAAGTGCAGTTCCTAAAGCAATTACAACTCCTTTGATATTTGCTGTTAAGGTTTGATTTAACTTTTTTAAAGTATCTGTTTTTCCTTCATAATCTGTACCTAGAGTTATAGCAACTTTTACTAACTCTAGAATAAAAAAACCAATTATGAGTGAAAATAAAATACCTATTGAAGAGTTTATTAAATATTCAAAATCTATGTCTTGGTATATTTGTGATTGAGCATATACTTTAAACATATTATGTTAAAAAGTTGGGGGTTTGTACCCTAACGCATTAAATACTATTACTAAAATTTGAGGAGCTGTAAGGCTTAGGATTAGCCCCAGAATTGAATAAAGCAAAATATTTTTTCCTGAATCTAGTTTTGTTTTATTTCCAGCGCTTTCGACAACTTTAAGAGAACCAATTGCAATTCCAAGAACTGATAACATTAACGCTAGAAATGATAAATTTGTAATAATTACTTCTATAACTCCTAGTGGGGAAATAGCAGTACTCATGAAATTGGTATCTTCAAGACTACACTTAATTATTTGATCTGGAGAGAAACTTCCTATACCAAAAATATTAGCATCTTTCAAAGCTTGACATGTATTCGCCATACTTTAATTATATAATTTCAATTCAAAAAAAACAGACCTAAGATTTTTTCTTAGGTCTGTTTTAAAATTCATAGATTGAAATTTTCAAATCTATTTTTTATTCCTATCTAGTTGTACTAACAGTAGGTAGAGATGGGATAGTAAAACCAGTGCCCCCACTTCCTCCGAAGAAACTAAATACCGCACCAAAGAGTATATTGATACTTAGTATAACAGCTATACCTATGAGTACATTGGTCAAAAGATTTTTAGCTTCATCTGCTTTACCTTTATCACCTGAAGAAGTTATAAATTTAATTGCACCTATAACCATAAAAATTGCTGCGACAATTAAAGATAAGGATGTTGCTGTATTAATTCCTGCAACTAAGGAATCTCTGATATCTTTACAACCAGATAAATCAAACGCCTGACATTTTTGTGCATAGACTTGAAACATTTGTTTCCTTTCTAAATAATTACTTTATTTATAATTTTTACACACCTAAGTATTTTGTACAAGTACTTTTTTATTTATTCCTTCTAAAAGGATTTTGAGCTCCATCAAAAACTGTGTAAACAGACCAGAATATTGTATATAAACCAAGAATAGCTATTAAACCTATAAACGCATATTTAATGGTATTTATTCCTTTTTCAAATTCAGTTTTGTTACCAAAAGATGTAATTAATTGGATTGCTCCAACTACAAAAATTATAACTACCACAATAATACTTATATTTCTTACAAAGTTGATAGTATTTACAAGCACCTGCCAACCAGATAATGTTGTATTAAAATTTATTAAACTTAGGCCCAAACTAAATTCAGTATTAGGGCTTTGAGAAGGTATGTCTAAAACACTAAGGTAGTTTTGCGAGCTCATATACATAAAGTATAATACCACTTACGAAAAACATAAAGAGTAATCCTATAATTGATCTGGTAAAAGTATGTCTTGCTTGTTTAAGCATCGCTTCTTCTCCGGTACTTCTAACATACATAAGTGCTGCTTCAAGGGTATTGAAAATAAAGATAATAATACCAACAGCAAATATCAATTGAGAGGAGGTTTCTATCAACTTTGCTGGGTTTTTGCTTTCAATTGGATTAGTATTTACAAGCTTATCATAAGGGATTTCTAACATCCCGCATTGTAGAATTGCACCAGAGTTTGTTTTCCATGATCTTGAGATCCCTACAACTCTTGATGCAAGATTGATAGACTCATTACAAATACATTTAAAAACTTTTTTTGTAGGGTCACACATTGGATTACTTTTATCATTTCCTGGTGCTAAACAAGCTGTTTTATATTCTGGGGTTAGTCTGTCTGTAAGATAGTTTATATGATAAATAGGGGTAATACCGCTACTTCCTAAAAACTCCACATCATGAATTGCTGGAATACAACCGTAGGTTGCTAAAGCCGCTTGAAAGCAGTCGTCTTGAGTAGCATAGGGGGAGGCTGTCGCTGAGTTTGTTAAGTACTGGTCTATAATATAATAAAACCCGCCCACATTGACACAAGAATCTGTGTTTGCCGCTTTGGTTTTAGCTGGAAAATTAAGACCAGTTAAAAAGATAACCAGTCCAATCAAGGCAGTAGTTTTGATTGTTTTTAAACCTAACATATAAATATCTAGGTTTCTATTATATTATAGGTTTAACGATTTTTCAAGAAAATGAGCTTGTCTTTACTTTAATTACCAACAATTTTTGTTGCAAGAGAGATAAAGTAGGTGATAACTGCTCCGATAAAGACTATAAAAACCATACCAAAGATTGTATTTGTAATAGTGGTATAAGCTTCTTTCATTTTTCCTTCATCTCCGCTACTTGTTACATACATAAAGCTTGCTCTTAGCATGTTTATTATAAAAATTATGACTGCTAAAGAAAATAAGAAATCAGATACTACTTTTATAAATTGAATTGGGTTGAAAGCTTCTTGGAGCTTTGGCTCTTGATAGTTTGCAAAATTTGTAGGTCTCAATATACACTTTTCTTCACAGTTAAATCCTACAGCTCCGCCTCCAATTGTACACCATAGATAGTCATAATTTGGGTTGTAAGAAGTACTACAATCACACTTAAAAAAGTGAGCGTTTGATTTGACTGTACTACCAAAGGTGTCTTTAAAACATTTTTCTGTCGGGTTTCCGTTTTTTATACAATTTCTAAAAGTTGTTTGTTTATCAGTAACACTTGATGTTATATCTTCAGCGGGGGCGGCATCTCCCAGTACTTTATCGAGATAAATTTTGTTTTTATCTCCTAGGTTACAAGATTGCAACCTGGCCTCTTTTTCTGAAATTCCTGGGTAGTATTCTTTACATTGTGAACTAAAAGTTGGATTAACAACAAATTTTGTAAGACCAACAAATACTTGAGAATAGTCTGTTAATGATTCTGGGCAAATTATAACTTTACCCTCATTAGGATTGGTATTAATTTTTTGACAAAACAGTCTATATTTACCTCCCGCATCAAGCGTAATAGGCTTGTATGTATTTTTATCCCAACAATTATTTATTGTAGCTGAATCTCCATATTCACAATCTGATGAATTTACATTAATTTTACATGCATTCGCTACAGCAGGGGGAGCAACAGGTGGTGAAACAATTAAAGAACATTTATGAGTTATATTAGTTGATGAAAGACCTGCGTCTTTAAAAGCTCTACAATCGTCGAGTGGATTACATATGGTTGCATAATCATGGTATGCTAAGGGGTTACCCGCTTGAGATTTACCACAATTTACAACTTTATTATCACTAGAGCAATAAAGATTTTTAGTTGTATCGTTTAGAGAATTGATTATTGTATTTGTATTTTTACATGAATTCGGGCCTGCACCGAAACAACACCTGTTTGGGTCTCTGCTGCCTACAGGGGCAAGAATGCAATTCGCTGCGCATGTTGAAGGACCAATCTCTGCGGGGATATAACATTTTTCTGTTGGAAATCCCGATTTAAGAGTTTCCATATTTGATTCAAAAACATCTGAGTAATTACTAGGGTCAAACGTGCCAGTCACTCCAGTCACTTCACACTTGACTACCTTGTTGATTCTGTTACAAAAATATTTATATCCAACTTTTGTTTTAAACTCATTTTTATCTTTACAAGTATCCCCCGGTGTTGATTCTTTAATATCAAATCTACAATCAGATTCGAATCTAGGATCACTCACATCGTAAAACGCACATCCATCTGTTCTAGAATCATCTGGTAATGGCCTTTCTAAATCATCTAAACCTAACGCAGCACATGCTCCAGGATCTACATCTGTAGATGGATCAAGCTCACCAGGAGATAATACTGTCTTCATCAACTGCACTGCTTTTTTCAAATCATCATTTCGACAAATAAATTTTTGACAGATTTCCTTCGCTTTGGTATCAGTTAAGCTAGTATCTGCATCTTTTAAAGCATGGTGGCAATTAAAAAAATCATTATCTTCACTGTTTTTTTTTGTATGAAATATACCATGGTTTAGTCCTCGTATCCATTTAAAAGTATTTTCTTTAATCCTGTAACCATCACAACTCGTACCATAGCAAAAATTAGTTTTTACGGTTCCTCCTGTTGTTCCAGTTGCTATGAGGGTTATCTTAAAAGTACCATCTGTATTTTTGGTGACTGTGACAAAATTGTAAGTAAGTGGGCCATGAGAACCAAGACCATCTTTGGTAGTATGCCAAAAACCATTTGTACCACCACACTCAGGTATAAATACAGCTAATCCTTCCCAAACTATATTTTTTGCTACTTGCAGATCAACATTAGAAGGAAGGGACTTAAAACTTCTCGGAGAATCTGGAGTAAATAAATCTGCATAATTGTAAGTACACTCTCCATTAGCATCTGGTGTTTTTGGTGTAAATTTTAATCCAAAATCTTTAGTTTCAAACCATACATCATATGTTTTACCATCTTCATCTACGATTTTTGGCAAAGTTGAAGAACCATCAGAAGCCAAAACTTTTGTGTGATTAAAAATAAAAAAAATTCCAAAAATTAGTAAAGTAAGTGTAAAGGTTGTAAACCAATAGAATCTTTTTATACTAAACTCATTTTCGAAAAGATTAGAATAAAAAAAAGAGTATAATTTATTTATGGAAGGTAAATTTGATTTCAAAAAATTTTTCATGTCTAACTATAGATTAGTATATTTTTTGCTTCTTGTTAATATCCTAATTATTTTTTCTTTTGCATCAAAAGATTGTGAAAAAATTTCAGACCTAGACGACAAGCTTTCTTGTTATAACAAACAAAAAGAACAGCTTAACAAATCTAAAGAATCTTTTACTTCTAAATTAAATGAAATTTTGTCACAAAAAGACAAAGTAAATTCACAGATAAATTCTTTATCTAATCAATTATCAAATACAACTTCACAAATAAACCAAATAGACAAAACTTTAAAGGATATTTCAAATCAAATCTTGGAAATTGAAAAAAATTTGGATATTAGAAGGGAAAATTTAGATCAAAAAGTAAGTGTTAGAGATTCTGTTTTAAAATCATATTATTATTCAAAATCAATTACAGATATTGAAAATTTTATTGGAGTTGATTCATCTTCTTTTTCAAATTTGTCTATTAGTTTGATGGGTAAAGAAAAAATTAACTCCCAACTTTTAGATACAATCAAAATTTTATCTCAAGAGATAATTGATTACGAATCTGATAGAAGTAAAGCAAACCTTGCTAAAGCTGATTTAGAAAAAAGTTATCAAAATTTTCTAACTCTTAAAAATAGATTAGCTTCACAGAAAACTGATTTATCTAAAGATTTAACTGAAATTAAAAAAGAACAAGAAGATATCGAAGAAGAGTTAAGTGATATAAATTCAGCAATTCAAAAACTTTCAGCCAAACAACAAGAAATTATAAGGCAAAAAAGTGGTGATGATTTATCTGGCTCAATTGGGGATTACGAACAACCGGATTACAAGCTTCCTGAACCTCCTTTTAAACCAGCATTTGCTTTAATGTCTTATGGAGGTTTTACTCATTATAATGGAATGAGTCAGTACGGGGCAAAAGGCAGGGCGGACAACGGTCAAAATTATAAGGAAATTTTAAAATACTATTATGAAGTAGATGTTAAAAAAGTTTCTGATTTCCCAAAAACTATATCTGTGAAAGGAGTTGGAACTTTAGATTATCAGTATTATTTGTACGGAATTGCTGAAATGCCAAGTGACTGGCCTCTTGAGGCATTAAAATCTCAAGCAATTGCTGCTCGAACTTATGCTTATCGTTCAAAAAAGCCAATTTGTATAACCGAAGCTTGTCAAGTTTACAACGCAAACAAAGCAAAAAATGTTCCTGCTAGTTGGAAAAAAGCTGTCGACGAGACCAAAGGTGAAATTTTAGATAACCCTAAAACTTCTCAGTATTCTTCAACTACAGGAGGTTTTTTAAATGATACTGGTTGGGATTTAAAGAGTTCTTGGCCAAATGGGGCTTATGAAAAAGTTGCAGGCTCTCCTTGGTTTTATAAGGCTTGGTACACTCAAGGTTATGCAACTTCATCTAGCACTTGCGGAAGAAAAACTCCTTGGATCTCTGAAAAGGAAATGGCAGATATTTTAAACGCTTGGGTTGTTTGGAGAAAAGGAAATTCTTCGGATAAAGAAAGGATTTCCCCCTCTATTAACAACTGTTTTGGGGGAAATCCGTATTCAACTGATAGTATGAAAGATAGAGCAGAGGAATTAGGAGAGAGCTACTCTTCTGTTAGTGGGGTTACGGTTGAAATTGGAAATAACGGTCAAACAAATAAAGTTGTATTTCAAACAAATAGAGGTTCTATTTCAATTGAAGGAAATGTCTTTAAAACTGTAGCGAATTTAAGAGCTCCGGGATATATTTCATTTAAATCTCGTTTATACGATATAGAATTTAAAAATTAATATATACTTATATAAAGTATGCTTCAAAATATAGATTTTGCTTATTTAATAAATGCTTCAATTGGAATATTGTTTTCCTTGATTATTGGGTTTTTTATATTAAAAGCAATACTTTCTGCAATAGCTTTTGCAACAGATTACGAAGGAAAGAAAGAAACTTTGGAACAAGCAAAAAAATCTCTAACTTCTGCAGTCAAGGGTGTAATAATTGCTTTAGGAACTTTTATCTTTTTAAACTTTATTTTATCTTTGTTAGGAATAGCTCCTATAGAAAATCCAGGTAAATACATTCAAAGAAGACTTGATGAAATGTATATATGTTTATATAACTATAGCTTGTGCGGTTTACCTGGTGTTGATATAGATAACCTACCTCCTAATTTAAGATATGCTATTGATCCATATAATTTTTATTATATTGACCGTGGAAACCCAACATATCTATCTAGTTATGATCATGCGTCCGATCCTGATAGACTTAGAGGAGCCACACCTCCTCTTGGGGATATTATCAGACCTAAAACAGTTGTGAACGGTATAGAGGAAGTAACAGCAAATTATTTCGCTGTTTATACTTACGGAAGATCAACACATCACTTTGGTTTATCCCAATGGGGCGCAAGAGCAAGGGATGAAGATGGAAAAACCTATAGAGATATAATAAATTTTTATTACAAATCGGATATTATTAAACCTGAAACATGTTATGGGGGTAAAATAAAAATGAATGAAGTAAAAATTGATGTTACAGGTGGGCCACCGAATTTGGAAATTGAAAAATATGTTGAAGGAATTCATGGAGAGATGCCAAGTTATTTTGGACCTGAAGCGTTAAGAGCTCAAGCTATAGCAGCTAGATCCTATGTTTTATATAAGACTGAATGCGGTAATAAATCAATTTGTTCTTCCGAATCTTGTCAGGTTTATCGTGCTTCAAATTGTCCAACAGAATGGTGTGATGCTGTAAGAGAAACAGCAGGTATGGTTATAAAAGAAAATATGGGTGCAAATTTTCAATATTCAGCTTATTCTGGAGGTTATGTATACCCTGGAGGTTTTGATTATGTAGATAAAGAGAATCCACAGTGGCCGGAAGATGCAAATGAAAAAAAGGTTATGGATGCTTACGGGGCTGGACCTAGTTTTTATGCTACTTGGGTTAATACTCGTACTTATGGTCCGAGCATCAAAGAGGACCCTTGCGGTGTTCACTCAACTTACTTGTCTCAGGAACAATGGGCAGATTTTGCAAATGCACATGATATTTATGAACAAACACCAGATCATGAAAAGTCAGCATTTTTACAAAAAATTCTTTATAAAAACTGCGGTTATCCATATTCCAAAGATGCTCTTTGGAGAGATTCCCCAAATAAACACAATAGAGTAACCTCTATAATCCTACATAGAGATCTAAAATCTAATTATACACCAGCTCGAATTGCTATTAATAGTAAAATTGTAATGAAAACAGATATAGGTGAAGTTAAAATGACGGTTGAAGCATTTAGAGCAATTTATAATGTAAGAGCTCCAGGAAGTTTATCCATTTCGTCAAATATTGTAGCCTTCGAAGGCAGAAATTAATAATGGTATAATAAATTTATGAAAACCAAAAACGAACTTACTTTTTGTATTCAAAAACACGATGAGATTATAAAAAAAGTCTTAAGAAGAGGTTTTATAATTGAGGTTCCTTGGTTATTAGGTATCCTTGCTTCTTCTATTCTTCTTATAACTTTTCCAATTATAAGCACCAATTCATTTTCTGATAAAAATTTTTTAGGAATTACAACTTTTGTAATTATAAATCTTTTATTTTTTTTAGCTTTATATACTTTTAACAGATTGCTTAATTGGTTTTATTCAGTAAACATTATTACAGACCAAAGGCTTATTGATTTTGAATTTAGTGATTTAGGTCATAAAAACATTGTAGAGTGTCGTTTAGAAAATATTCAAAGCATTACCTTACAAAATCAAGGTCTACTTTCCTTTTTATTTAGATTATCAACAATTAAAGTTTTAACCTCTGGAGATAATCCAAATGTAGATTTTGAGTTTATAGAAAATCCTACTAAAACTCAAAATCTAATTTCTGACTTAACAAGAATAGCTCAAGGGAAGGATAACTGAAATGATACCTTCAGAAATTCTTAATTTAGACTTTGTTTTAAAAATTGTTAAAGTTGTGATTTCAATCGTAAATATAGTATTTTTACTATTTGTTTTTCAACATTTAAGGGACTTACAAGATAATTATCACTCAAAACTTTTCCCAGTTTTTTTGGTCGTAATGGGCGGTTTTTTGACTCTTTCAATTTTTCTTTTTCTTCTTGCAATAAATTAATATCCTGTTTATTATATAATTTCGTTGATAAAATATAAGCAGATATGAAAGAAATTTTAGAATTTAGAACACAGATTTTTACCCCAAAATTACCTGAAAAAATAGTAAGTTTTTCTGGGATTGAGATTTTGAATTTCCATGAGGAAGACATAGAGCTTCCACAAATTTTGTTGGTATACGAATTAGTTTCTGAAGAAATTTTTGAAAAGGAGTTGGTATCAAAATTAATAAAAGATGTTTTTCACGACCATTTTTTTAAAAAGGAAACTTTATCTAATAATCAAGTAGCTGAAGAAGCAATTTTAGATGTTAAACATAAGCTGATAAAAATTCTGAAAACATCTGATAAAAATAGATTAGATTTAAACATAATTTGTGGAATTTTTTATGATAACAACTTATCAGTTGTAAAATACGGTAAGATTTACGCAAGTTTAGTCAGAGACGGAGAATTTAAAGATTTAGAATTTGCAACCGAGGGGTATTTCGGAAGTATTAAAGGAATTGTCAAAACTTCAGATGTTTTAATTTTTGCAACTCAAAATTTCTATAGAAAGTTTATCAATCAAGATTTACTTAACAATGGTCTAAAAATTGATGAAGATTCATTAGACCCTAATTCTAGCTCTTTAATTTTTATGTTTTATAAATCCCCAGAACAAAGAAAAAAAGAAGTTTTACAAAGAAAATCAAAAAAGCTTTTTCTCAGAACCTCAAGATTTTTGAAAAAGAACTTATACAAGCTAGTTTTAGTTTCTTTTATACTTGCTACATATTTTGGCATTACCTTTTATATTTCTCATCAAGATAAAATTGCTCAAGAAAAGTTAAACTTGATTATTTCAGAAACTGAGAACCTTCTTATTAAAGAGCAAACTCCTGAAAATCTCAATTCTTATTCTGATGAATTACTTTCTCAAATTTCTAAATTAAATGAATTTGGAAAGCTTACTTCAAAAGATGATTATATTCTTAAACTTAAGCAGAAATATAATCAAGTTAACAACATTAAAGAAACTTCATTTGAAGTTTTGTACGATTTTAAACAGATAAACCCTAGAATAAATCTAAACTCATTTGTTCTTCTAAATGATAATATCTATATTTTAGATACCGATACTTCTAAAATTTATTATTCAAAATTTTCAGAATTAAAATTTGATAATTACGAAGTAAAAATTTCAAATTTAAAACATTTAGACTTCTTTACTAAAACTCTTGCTTTGTTTGATAGTAATAATGTTTATTTATATACCCAAGACTTAAATAAAGACAACCAAGATATTAAACTAGAAAATATTGGAATTGCTAGAACATATATGAACTTTATCTATGAAATAAACGGAGATAAGATAAACAGAATTGATTTAAACGATGACTCCCCTGCAAGAGTTTTGTGGGGTCAGAACAATGTTATAACGGATGCCAAAGATATTTCTGTCGATTTTGATATTTATATTTTAGACAAAAATTCCAAACTCTTAAAATTCACAAGAGGTGTTCTTCAAAACTTAAATTTTGAAAATGAAAAATATACTTTCTCAAAATTGTTTGTATCTTCTAACTTAAAAAATAATTACTTTGTTGGTGAAAACAAGATTTACGAGTATTCTAAAGACGGAAAACTTTTAAACATTTATTCAGACCCTTCATTTACAGAGCAGATAAATGATTTTATTGTTTTGAAAGATAAAGTTATCTTTGTTTCAAACTCTAAGTTAGGCCAGTTAAAGTTATGATATTACTCACAAATAAAAAGGCTTACCATGATTATGAGATTTTAGATAAATACACAGCCGGAATAAAACTTTTAGGTTACGAAGCAAAATCTTTAAGAGAAAAAGGCGGAAGGCTTGAAGGATCCTATGTTAAAGATATAAGCGGTAAGTTAAAACTAGTTAATTTTTATATAAAAAGATACTCCAAAGTTTCTCAAAAAATTGAAGATACAGACTTATCAAGAACCAGAGATTTACTTTTAAATAAACGAGAAATTGATAGGATAAGAACCGAAATTTCTCAAAAAGGTAAAAGTTGTGTTCCATTAAATTTACGAATGGATCACGGTCTATTTAAAATAGAAATCGGAGTTGTAAGAGGTAGAAGAGAATACGAAAAGAAAGTTGTAGCTCAAAGGAAAGAAGAAAAAAGAGATATGGAAAGAAATAGAAAAATCTCTGGAACTTGGGCTTAAATTGATTTTATCTCTGTTTTTTGGTAAAATATAATCAGTGGAGGGGATGAGTAGGCTTTGACTATTTATCAAGGTATATAAGCAAGTAAGTTCGATGAAAACTTTAAAAATCATCAAAAATATAATTGCAGACGAATATGCAAATGAGCCAGCTTTGGTTGGCGCTTTAGCTTAATTAAAATAAGCTAAAAGTCTTTTGAGTTTTTACCTCGAGAAAACTCTCTAAGGCTTCATAAAATTGAGGTGAGAAATTAAGATTAGCTTTTTATCTTAGTTTCAAGTTCCAAAAAATGGAAAAATTAAAGCTTTGAAGTGTAAATAGAAATTTTTAGTTATTTCTACTTCGAGACAAACTAACTATTAAAACTTGTAAACTTGTGTATTTTCTGGTAAGTAACACGGGAGTTCGAATCTCCCCATCTCCACCAAATTTAATTTACTTAAGATAAAATAATATATGAAAAATATCACTTTTATAACTGGTAATCAAAGTAAAGCCGATTATCTTTCAAAATATCTGGATCATCCCGTTGATCATATAAAACTTGATTTGGACGAATTACAGTCATTAGATCTCAAAATGATTGTAGAGCATAAAGTCCGCCAAGCTTACGAAAAAATTCAGAAACCAGTAATTGTCGAAGATGTCTCTTTAGAGTTTGAAGCTCTTGGCAGGCTTCCAGGACCCTTTATAAAATTTTTTGTAGATAATGTGCCGTTTGAAACTATTTGCTCCATGCTTGATGGTAAAACGAGAAATGCAACAGCTCGTTGTATTTTCGGCTATTTTGACGGAAAAGATTTAGAGTTATTTGAAGGAAGTTTAGACGGACAAATTGCTAAAACTCCATCTGGAGAAAATGGATACGGCTGGGACAAAATTTTTATTCCTAAGGGTTACGATATTACCCGAGCTTCTCTTTCTGAAGCTGATGATCAGAAAACTTATTTGCAAATTAAGCCCTTTGGAAAATTAAAGGATTTCCTTGTTTCTCGCGTTCTAAATTAATTGGGATTTTTCTAAAATAATTTTCTTTTTTATTAGTAAACTTTAGTAATTGTATTAAGTAAATCAATTGTTTCAGGCAAGATTATCTTTTTATAGCTGTCTTTGTTTTCTTTCAAAAGAAAATTTAAATGCTTCAAGGCGTGAGATATTACATTTGTGTCAGTTATACTTTTTGGCTCAGGATTTATGTTCGATATTGCTCGATTCATTGATAAATCAGAAAAGGATACTGAATGTTTAGGTTTTACTTTAAAGAAGTCAGAATATACCAAAAAACTTAAAATAATCGAGTTTTCACTGAATCTCCAAGAAGTAGAATGATTTATAACTTTCTCTATTGAATCTAAAATTCCTGATTTTTCTAATTTTGAGATAATTTTTTCAACATAAATTGAAGGATTTTGTTCATAGGTTGGAAGTTTGGTTATTTTTTTAAGGAAGAAAACTTTATCTGTTCCTAAAGTTGTAAAAAAAATTTCTACATTTATATCCATAATTTATATTAATCGAAAATTTACTAAATTGAGCGTTTGATTTTACTAAAACTATAAGTTATGTAGCTTTATTTAATATAGGTTAAGTGTCTATTTTTAATAGATAAATCAACAAAAAATTCAATGTGGATAAGTATAGGATATCTTTATGGATATATTAGCCGACCTTTTATCTTCTGGGTGTTTTTTATGTAAAAGTTCTGAAAAGTATATTTGTTCTAAATGTTTGAGCAAATTCGAACCTTGTATTCAAAGATGTATTGTTTGCGAAAGAAAATCTCAAGGTGGGGTCACTCATCCAATTTGTAAAATCCAAAATCCAGATTCACCAGATGTTTTTCTTTCTCTATATGAGTATAATTTGATTGCTTCAAAAACTCTTAAATTGTCAAAATATCCGCCTTACTACTTTTATCTTCTTAGATATCTGACATTTCAAACAGATTTTCGTTTTGATAAAGACTATTTTTTTACATGTCCTATCCCAATTAGTGCTGGAAAAATGTATGAACGAGAGTTTAACCAAGCTGAAGTTATATCAACAGCTTTGTTTGATAGTTCTGGTATATTAGAGATTTCTATTTTGAATAGAAACAGGGATACTCTACCTCTTTATTTGCTTGATAAAATTCAAAGAAAGAAGGAATTAAAAGATGTTTTTAAGGGTAATCATTTAAAATTTTTAGCTAAAATCTATGGTTTTAAAAATGTTTTACTTGTTGATGATTTAAAAACAACTGGAGAAACAATTTTTCAAGCTACAAGGGCCTTGAAAAAGTTAGGGTTTGAGAGTGTATCAGCCTTTTCTCTTTTTGCAACTTCGTAAAAATATCGTATAATTACCCAATACCATTCTGGAGAGTTGGCAGAGTGGCAATGCAGCGGATTGCTAATCCGTGACGGATTGTATCCGTCCACAGGTTCAAATCCTGTACTCTCCGCCAGTTAGGAAGTGTGTTTGCTGGCTCGCCCTCTGCGAGGGCTCGCCAGCCGTTTTTTTAATCGCAAATTGGAATTTTTTATTTTTGCCCGCGGTTCGGGGATCTGCCAAAAGCGGACTTCTACCATTTTTATGAGGGCGGACATAATTAAGTTTGTAAAATCGCTATTTTTTAAAGAAAAGTATTCTCGCAAGCGATAAAGGCGGAGCACCAACTTCGATGGTACGAAATTAGGTGGCAGAAAAATCGGAATTGGGAAACGGGGGGGGGGCGTGCGGAATTCCCCAGACCCCCTTTACGCCCGCCTTACAATTTTGGGCGAAATCAGCTCGAATTTTAAAAAAAACAACTGCCCTAAATAAAATTCTTTATTTTTTTTGTTTTAATAAGTTATAATAAATTTATACAATAGGAATTTCTGGAATTAAGGAAAGTTGCTTATGGATTTATCCGAAATCCTAAAGAATTAAGGAAAGTTGCTTATGGATTTATCCGAAATCCTAAAGAATTAAGGAAAGTTGCTTATGGATTTTAGTACAGTTGTTGAAAGATTAAAAGTTAAATATGATGTTTCAAAAAGTGAAGATTTAATTCCTCCTGTTATCCCTGTACATAAGGAATTTAGTCAGGAGCCAAAGGACGAGATTTTCAAATGGACTATCGAAATTCCGCCTTTTTCAATACCCAAAAAAGTTTTGAGAACTCTAATTGTATTAACTACTATGTTTTCTATCTTTTTAATTTTGGCTCAAGATTGGCCTTACTTAATCGTAGTCTTGGCTACAGCTTTTTTTGCAAATGTAATTTTGTCTTACGGTGTTAAAACTTTAAATTACAGAGTATTTTCTAATGGAATCATCTTAAATGATACTTTTTATACTTGGGATAAGTTTAATTATTATTTTATTTACGAAGGTCAGTCTGATTTAATCGTAATTACAACTAAAGAATATGTGCCTGGTAGGTTATATGTATATTTAAAACCCTCAGAAATCGAAAAAATAGACCAGATTCTTCATACTTATCTGCCTAAAAATCCAAGACATACTAAAGATTTATACGAGCAAATTATTTTTTCCTTCAAACCTTATCTTAACCTAACAGATGAAAAGTAGACTTATACTTTCAGTTTGTCAAACAAATATCGTATAATCACCCTATAAATGTGTCCGTAGTTCAGTGGATAGAATGCAACTTTGCGGAAGTTGAGGTCGCGGGTTCAACTCCTGCCGGACACACCAAAATTATGTTGTACAGTCTAGTTTTGATATAATCTAAACATGTTTGAAATTCACCCTAAAGAAATCATCCAAGAATCAGCTCACGCTGCCTCGCAAAAAATTAATGGTTTTTTTGACTTTATTAGAACTCAAGGTGTAATAGGTTTGGCAGTTGGTTTTATTTTGGGAGATAAAGTTAAAACTCTTGTGACAAGTTTAGTTGATGACATAATTAACCCATTTTTAGGATATTTTTTAGGTTTTGGTGAAAATTTAAAGGATGCGAAGTTAGTGCTTGGAGAGATAGTAGTTTCTTGGGGGAAGTTTTCTGTTGTTTTGATTGACTTTATTTTAGTAGCTTCAATTGTATACTTTCTTTTAAAAGGAATTGGACTTGAAAAATTGGATAGCCGCAAACCTTAAGGGTAATAGTCAGCTATATGTTTTTTTAATTACATTTTTAGTAAGTGGATTACTTTTTTTTCTTTTTTTAACATTCTCAAAAAACGAGATAATTCCAAAAACTGTGGTTAAAATCGATAAAATTATTTCTTCGGCGACAAATCAACAAAAGACAGAAGAAACTTCTCCTGAAATCTCATTAATTTTTACAGGGGATGTTATTTTAGCAAGGTCTGTTAACTTTATTTCTAATTCCAAAAAAGATTTTACTTGGGCGTTTAAAAACATTTCACCTTTTATTTCAAAAGCTGATCTGACAATAATCAATTTGGAAAGTCCTTTGATAGAAAATTGCCCTTTAACCAACGAAGGATTTGTTTTTTGCGGATCAGATAAACATGTGGAGGGGCTTTCTCTTTCAGGCGTAGATGTTGTAGGTTTAGCAAATAATCACGCTGGGGATTATGGTGTGGCAGGTTTAACCGAAACTTCCAATAATTTATCAAAAATTGGAGTTTCGGTTTATGGCACTTCTGATTTTCCAATTCACTACAAGGAAATTAAAGGAACAAAGTTTGCATTTTTAGGTTTTAACGATATCGGAGCGTCAAAGGGAAATATCTTGTCGGCAAGTGAGGAAAATATTAAAAAATTTCTAGAAGTAGCCAAGAATAATTCTGATTTTGTAGTTGTTGCTTTTCATTGGGGAAATGAATATGTTTCAGAACCAACAAAAAGGCAAAATGATCTTGGAAAACTAGCAATCGATTTAGGAGCCGATTTAGTTATTGGAAACCACCCTCACTGGATTCAAGGATATGAAGTTTATAAGGAAAAGTATATTTTTTATGCATTAGGAAATTTTATTTTTGACCAAGAATGGAGTCAAAAAACAAAAGAGGGGTTTTACATTAAGTCAGTTATTCAAGATAAAAAAGTTAAGAGCATGACTTTATACCCAGTTGAAATCAGAAATTTTGGAGAAGTTTTTCCAACAAACAATTTTGATATATTACCAAAATAATTTTAGTAAGCCGCCCCTTCAAAACCAGGGCAATTTTGTTGCGCCCAATTTATGTATTCTATTGAACAATTGTTTCTTGGACCGGTACCAATTGAAGGCATACAATTTATCCAAGGATCCTTTGGACATAAAAATTGAGATGGATTTGGTAATTTAACTTCTTCTTTTGTAATAAATAAAACATAAGCTAAATAAACCGAAAGAATTGTAAGGATATTTATGAGTATAATTAAAAAAATTTCTAAGTAGTTAGAATTCTTCATAATTTTATATTAGCACAATTTACTAATACTTTTGAAGAGTTTGAAATAAGTTACAAATTATTATAAAATTAACATATGATTTACATCGGAGCATCGGTTCTTTTTTTAGGAATACTTCTTATTTTATACATTCAGTGGGGCCACCAAAAAATAAGAAACAGATTTTTGCAATTAGATGACGAATTGAAACAACTTTTAAAGCAAGAAAACTTCATAATTACAACCTCTGGAAGTTACGAACTTAAGGATTTAAACTCGATAAACACCACAATCCAAAACATAAAAAGAAATCAATTTGAATGGAGTAAACTGTTTAATCAAAAGTATGTAAATAACTCTTCCAGATACTCAGATACAACTCCAAGAGACTCTAGAGAAAGGCATTTGGATTACTTGCTTCAAGATATTGAATCGTTGGTTAAAAAATTAGACATAAATGGTGAGGAAAAGGAGTATATAAAAATTTTTTCAAGGATGTTCAACAACGACGGTGTGTTTATGCCTCTAGAAATTAGAGACTTTACAAAGATAGAGACACCGATTAAAACAAACGAAATACTTGAGTTAGATAAAAGATTGATAGATTTATCCAAAAAATCTGTTTATTTAAAAAATGTTGATGGAATTAATTCTGTTACAGATTTAACTGTTTACTTGGATAACAAGGAGGAAATTTTGAAAAACATTAATGATTGGGATCAAATTACTACTAATTTAAGAACAGTAAATGATTCTCAAAATACTAGAGATTACTTGATAAACAGAAAATTATTCTCTGAAGAACTTTTAAGAGAACTTGAGAGAATTGTTAGAAAGGAATCAAATCCAGACGAGTCATCAGATCAAATTTATTTAAAAAGTTTTATAAATCGACTTTCGACTGAGGGTTTTAACTCGGAAAGACTTCAAACTATCTTGAAAAAATGCCGAGAGTATTATTGAGTTCCGTTTGAAAATTTAAATCCAAAAAAATTTCGTTTTTTGATTTTTAACTTATATGTGAGACTATATATTTGGCTCCCCCGCGTGGATTCGAACCACGAACCTTTAAGTTAACAGCTTACTGCTCTGCCGTTGAGCTACAGGGGAATATCACATAATTTAACACAAAAAGTACTAATTTTCAATAAATCCTAGGTTTTTTTGGAGTCTACTTCGTTCTTATTCAAAAACCCATTAAGCACAATTCCAACAAATACATTAGGAATTAAGTACCTTATATATAAGTTTATATCCTCTAAAAGAAGGGATAAAGCGGGTTCGATATAAAAGAGTGATGCAAGTATAAGAATTGTATATCCTTTTAAAAATGGATTAAAAACCATATACCCAGATAGTTTCATTAGACCTAAAGTAAGGTATCTAACTGCAAAATAAAAAATTACTGAAAACATTGAAATATATATGGCCTTTTCAAAAAACGCCGAGTAAAGTAAAGCTACTCTTAATGATTCGGTACTAAATCTTTCTTCATTGAGAAAGTTGTTAATACTTTGAGAGTTTATTGTTACCTCAGAATCTTCAAAAAAATCCCAAATTTGATAAACTCTTTGTTCTCCGTTTAACTCAAGAAATACCTTATTATTGTTAAGTGCTACATATGCATTTTTATCTTTTAAGCTGGTTAAATCTGCGTCTTTGGAAATGTACAATAAATTTTCAGTCGGTAATTCTAAAGGAAATCCACTTTTATCAAAGAGATAAAATTCTTGATTTATTTCAAGTTCTCCATCTTTTTTGAATTTAATTTCCACATTTTTTTCTGAGATATTCTTTTTCAAATAATCTTTAATTTTTTCTATTGTTTCTACATTGTTTTGGCTTTGATAATAATAATATCTAAGTCCAAAAAAAGAGAGATTAAGTAAAATACCGATTGTTAATATAATTGTTGAATGTTTCAATAAAAACAGTTTTAAGTCCTTCATAGCTGGGTATATTTTACCAAATGTTTTTTTAATTTGTTGTATAATAAATTACAAATGAGGATCGTATTTACACTACTTTTGTATACAACATTACTTTTGTTAACAAACCAAATATCTTTGGCCAACGAGCCATTAGTAAAATATAAAATGATGTATCGTATAGATCCAACAACAGGACAACCCCTTAGGGAAGATAACCCACTAAGTGATTGGAATCCTAAAAAAGAACCAAATAAATATCCAAACTACCCTCAATTTTTATACCATAGTTTTGATACTCCGTGGGCAGGTCCTAAGGGAACTACAGTAGATCCGAATAATCCAGATATTGGAAACGCAGACGATTGTTATCCTGACGATCCAAACAATCCAATTGGAAATATCCTTTTTTCAGGTAGAGTTATTTCAAATGTTGATGGAAGAGAGATAAATGGCGCTGTAGTTGCAGTTTATATGGGTGCTGAAAACACTTATAATGAAGCAGATTCTGGAGTAATGGACTTAGGTGGTAAAAGGTTTGTAGTTGGTGGAAAAGATAAATACGGTAGACTTACAAATTTATACAGTTACGCAGTCACAAATAAAGGTGAATATCGAGTTTACGCATGTAATGATTATAAAAAATTATCAGCTAACCGGCTTTCATTATTAAGAAATATTAATTCAAGTCAGTTTCAAAATGTTCAACAATTACCAGAAAATTATTCAGCTTCTGGTCAAGATTCTATTTATTATGATTACTCTAAAACTTATCCGAAATTTCATTTAGCAGTAATTTGTGGAATGTCAATTACTCCAGATAAAAGAAGCTTATCTCCAATCATAGGAGAAATTTATTCAGTTGTTAACTATAACAATGACTATAAAACACCTAATAGACCAAACTATATGAGAAAGGCAGGATTTGATATAAGAGTGAACTGTAATAGTGAGTTGCCAACTTTTCAGGTCCCAATGTTTTTAGAATATTCTTCTACAACAAATATAGCTTCGTGTAGAATGGATGATATTTCCCCAAATTTACTTTCATATATTGATAATGTTAGAAAACCTTTCAGAAATGCTTTAGATACCGCTCCCGGAGCTTTAACTGCTCCAAACACTACTGTTTTGCCTAATATAAATTCTTTACCAGACTGTCCTCCTGGAGATCCTTTTTGTCTTAAAAACTTTATAACAGCTTCTTTTCCAGTACCTGATAGAGGAAAGAACATTTTTGATTACGGCTCTAAAACTATTTTAGACCCAAATTCCGTAAATGATGTTATAAAAAACCAAGAGTTTATTTATTCGTCACCATTTTTAATTGATAGACTTGTTGATTTAGATGATACCCAAATAGGAGGTAATGTGGACGACTTTATTCCTACAGGTAAAAGTTCCTCAAAAGGTCAGATTGATGCAAAAATTGACATGAGATCTTCAATTGATGATTACAAATTTGATATTGATTCTTTAAGGCAATTATATGCCTGTTTTACAACTTTGAATGCTCCAGAAGTTAGAAGTTCTGCAAGATATGATGATTTAAAAAACAATCATGTAAATGTTTACCCAACTGAAAAATACTCATATATGTTAAATATGAGAATTCCATCATGTAGAGAGTTGTGGTGTGCTCAATTTGCAAACCCTGATAGAACCCTTTGTGCTTTACCTAAAACAAATAAATTTGATCCTGTAGCGGATTTAAAATATAACAGTTCCTTAGAACAATCTTATTATATGAGAGCGAGTTTAGGTTATGGTCCGGCTGTCACATTAAGTAAGTTATCTCAAGCCGACATTACAAAGAATTTTCTGGTTCTAGCAAAACAACTTATAGCTTCTGATTTTAATCCAAAAGCTTCTTTTCCAAATGCCGAAAATATAGCTAGTTATAAACCTATAACAGATATAGGACAAATACCCGCTTGTTTTAAAGACAACGGTGAGTTGGTAAACTTAAATCCCTCAGGAACTCAAAGTGAAGGTGCTATAGATTACACCATGAGTAATGGTTCAAGATACACCTTTTATTCACCCGTACCTTTGTTGAGTTTCATTTCAATTCCAAATGTGATTGAAATTTATCACTCAAACACTGGAGATAATTATCAAAATTTAAGCTCTCTAAATAATCGACCTGAATTTTTTTCAGAAGAATGTGATGTAACTACTGGTCCTAAAAGACCAAACAATCAAAAATTTGCAAATTGTAGAAAAGCAGTTATTCCTGGAGGAGTGTATTCTCTTTCAGCCTTAACTTTAATATCTAAGATGTGTAAAGACGCTTTAAAAAACCCAGCCCCTAATTCTGGAGTTTTTGACAATACTACCTCAACAGGAACTACAATAGACTTAAATAATAACGCCCCCTTACCTTACAAAGATATCGAACCTGGAATGTCAAGAATAGGTACTGTCCAATCACTATGCCTTTGCGAACCTGGAGATACTAACTGTACTTTATCCAGGAGTTTAAATAATGTTTATGAGTCAAGCCCAAATAACAATAAGCTTTTAACTGCTCCAAGAGCTGCAATTGAGAGAGCTTATGGAAACTATGCCTTAGGAAGTTTAGTTGGAAAAGCTGATCAAACAGAAGGAGATAACTTTGTAGGTGTGTTGTGTAAGAATGAATTTTTAGATCCTGTTGGAAAAGTTGCTAATACTTGTTTGGCAGGTAATTTATCTAATTACGATGGTCCTAATGGTTTCTCTCTTCCAATTCAAGACCAAGTAAAGTTTGTTCGAAACGATAATAATTTACAAGTTAGGTGGCCTTTCTCAACCGCTGAATTAGGTACAGATGAGGCTTATGACTATCTAACCTTTCAATGGGAATCTACTTTTACAGATCAAGTAAAAAGCAGAATTACACCATATAAAATTGAAGGTGGAGGTGTTTCAAATGCAAATCTAAATGAATATAAAAGTGGCGGTCCTAATGTGACCCTTGATTCATTACAGTCTAAATGGGAACAGTGTGATGACAGTAAGATAGAAAGAAAAAGTTCTGGTAAGAAATATACTGGCTCACTTCCTTATGTCTCACCTGGTGGGACTTCTTATCCAACAAAAGAAAGTGTTGAAGATGCCTGCGAAGCTGGAACTTTAACTGTATGTACCACTGAGGAAAAATATGTATGTAAGAGAAACAAATCCCTAGGTTTAGATAGAAGATCTAAAAACATTTCTGATATTGAGGTCACCAAGTCAAGCTCAGATCAAGAGACAAGAATTCGCGGAGAAAAGTTTTTTAAGCTTAACGATACAAAATCATATGATGAAATTAAGGTTATTCAAAATGTAAAAAAAGGAACTTTGGGTGCAGTTCGAGGTAGGTTTTCATTTAGTAATGCAAAATATGACCCTATACCAGAAATTCTAAATGGTTTTAGAGATTATAGTATGTTTGGAAAAATGCCTACAAAAGATATTTACTGTAAAACCCCTAAACTTACAGCTTTAGTTGATTTAAAGGTGTACGAACTGGATGTTTCAGGTAAAAGTTATCTTAATGTAAAACCAAGTTCTTCTTTGATAGATAATTATAC
>Ga0172372_10001322_pt1 | contig 38520 bp, 45 predicted proteins | sample LakKiv5m_2_FD_114544 | JGI IMG/M metagenome (GOLD analysis project Ga0172372, IMG submission 114544) | Freshwater microbial communities from Kabuno Bay, South-Kivu, Congo - kab_092012_9.5m | ecosystem: Environmental > Aquatic > Freshwater > Lake | place: Democratic Republic of the Congo...
GGGTATGCCGTCAATGTCAACGCACCCCCGCCTTGGCCTGTAACCGTAGGTGTCCAAGTCCCCTCCTCATAGTCATCCAGCGTGTTGGCGTTGGACGATGCGTTTTGGGTGGCGGGGAAGGTGATGCCTGCGCCGTCATTGGACGCCGCAGTGTTTAGACCAACACAGCCGTTTTGGTTGACCTCAAACAGGTTGGGTGCGGCGTAAATTGTCCCGCCAGCCGCCTGACGACCAACAGAGAATTTGTCTTGCGTAGATGTGGGGCGAGTAGAGCCATCACCAGCGCGACCACCAATGTCAATGAACCAAGATGGCAAAGCGGTGTTTGATTGACTCGTTAAGTTGACCTTGTTTGCGCCAATAAGCGTTCCGTTGTAAGAGGTGCTGTTGCCGCCACCGTTGCTAAACAAAGTCCAATACCCGTTACCCGACCGCATCAGCCACTCAGTTTCAGAAGGCGAAGCAATGACAGGATTCCCATCCCCATCCGACAGCACGATGTAGTTGCTGGCAGTGCGGATGTCGAGGCCACCTTGGTTGCCGTTGTATGGGCCGAGGATGGTGTTTTTGGAGCCGGTGGTGATGAGATAGCCGGAATTGCTACCAATCAGTGTGTTTGAATTTCCCGTGCTTACATCCGCACCAGCATACCGCCCCAAGAATGTATTGGAAGCACCCGTAGAGTTGTATCCGGCATACCAACCAACAAATGTGCCTTCGTTGGAAACGGTGTTGGAATACCCGGCCTGCGAGCCGATAAACACATTCTGCGCTCCAGTCGTGTTTTGGTACCCGGCCTGATACCCAACGGCAGTGTTGTTAGAGGCTGTGGTGTTGTATGCAAGAGCAAAAGTTCCTACTGCCACATTAGATGAGCCTGACATTCCAGCACCCTCAGAACCCATATTGGTTGAGCCGACAGAAGTATTATAAGAACCAGTAACAGAATATCCAGATTGATAACCTAGTAAAGTATTTCTTATTCCTGAGTTACTGTTTCTACCAGCCTGATAACCTAGGAATGTGATGTCTGCACCTGTAGTGTTGCTATACCCTGCCTGATACCCTACCGCTGTGTTGGCAGAGGCGGTGGTGTTGCTGTTAAGAGCCTGTTGTCCTATGGCTACATTGTATGAGCCCGATGTATTGCTTAGTAAAGCGTTTGTCCCGACAGCAACAGTTTGACCTCCTGTTGTTCCAGATAAATAAGCATTATCACCAATCGCTACCACGTTTGTTGCGGTAGTAACTGCAAAAGCAGCTTTGTATCCAACTGCGGTATTCTGTCCACTTGTTGCCGTGTAAAGCGATTGATAACCTACAGCAGTGTTGTTAGAGGCTGTGGAGTTGGTGAAACTTGCAAGGCGACCAATAGCCGTGTTATACGAGCCTGTGGAATTATAAAAGGCTGCTGCTACACCCAAAAATACATTCTCTATGCCAGTTGTATTACTATAGCCAGATGCATTACCAATTGACGCATTATTATACCCTGTAGTATTAGAGTATAGCGCTTGTCTACCGACAGCCACATTGGCGTAACCAGAGGTATTTGAATATAAAGCCAAAGTACCAAAAGCATCAAGTGCAGTCCCTGTCGTATTACTATACCCAGCTTGATAACCTACAGCTGTGTTGTATGAAGCTGTGGTGTTACTGTAGAGGGCAGAAGTTCCTACAGCAGTATTGTATGAGCCTGTTGTATTGTATCTAAATGTAAGGACACCAACACCAGTATTGTTTGAACCTGTGGTATTCAAGAACATTGATGCAGACCCAATAGCAGTATTTAAACCACCACTTGTTACTGCATTCAAAGCATTAGCGCCAAAAGCAGAATTATTATCACCAGTGGCTGATGCAACCATTGCAGTTAAACCAACCGCAGTATTCGTACTTACCGCACCACCACCCTTACCAACAGTCAAGCCATTGATAGAAGCATCGTTAGCTGTGGTTAAAGTCGTGCCGTTAAAAGTCAAATTAGCACTATCAGCTAATAACCCACCTGTAGAGGCAAAGGTAATGCGACCTGATGTTAGGGCAGAGGATGTGATAGCACCGGCACTAAGTGTACCGACACCGGCCATGTTTCCGGTTGAGTCGGCAATCGTTACCACGGAGTTTTGAATTAATTTGCCAGACGTTGAATCAAACCGAACAATAGCATTGTCGGTGGCAGAAGCTGGGCCAGTTACATCACCACCATTGCTGGCAATTAAAATAACATTGCCTCCGCTGTCTTTAGAGTAAAGTTTTTTGTCTGTCACGTTAATGGCAAGCTCGCCTTGTGAAAGATTGGCAGCCGACGGCACTTGCGATGCAGTTGCGCTGTTGTAAATAATTATTGGCGTGCTTCCGGGCTGTGGCATTAGAATGTTCCTCCATTAATACCACTAAACGAAGTGGCAGTACAAGTTGTAAATGTTCCTGCGGCAGCAGTTGAACCGCCGATTGTCATATTATTAATTGTTCCAATGCTGGTTGGATTAATTTCTATTGAACCAGAGCCTGTAGGATTAATATGGACATGCCCAGTTCCTGTTGGACTAATGTCAATCTGTGCGTTAGTACCGTTCATGTTGGTAGAAACATCTAATGTTAGATTGTTACCACCACCTGAACCCCACTGAAGTTGATTAGTGCCACTTGCATTTCTTAATGCACCACCAGCACTACTAACAGCATCAAAATATGGGCTAACTACTTTTGTAGAAGCGTTTAAACTTGTTACGCCTGTAACTGCACCCGTATCACTTACAGTCACTACGCTGTTTTGTATTAGCTTGCCTGTTGTTGTATCAAATCGAGCAATAGCATCGTCAGTAGCGCTAGATGGTCCTACAACATCACCACCTAAACCAGTTGATGTTAATGTGCCACCAGCAAAAGATAAGCCAGAGCCTACCGTTACATTGCTTGTACCGCCTGTGCCATTGCCGTATAGAATAGATGTGCCTGACGTTGCTGGCGTAGCACCTACATCACTAGCAGTTAAAACTACCGTGCCTGTATAACCGTTTACAGAGGTTACAGCGTCAGTGTTGTCGATTTTTTGCCATGCAGTACCGCTGTAAATAGCCCAGTCACCTACCGCCCAAGATGCAATACCATCTAAGTCAGTAGTACCCGCCACGCTGACTACATAATAATAACCTTGTGTGCCTACGCCACTTGCCAAGGTTGGTGTGTTGGTTGATGCATTCCATGTGCCTTGGTACTTCAATGCGCCTAGCACAGCAGCTGGTAATTGGCTTGTGGGAACTGTACCGCCACCATCCAAGGTAGCCACACCGCCGGCAGCGCCAGCAGTTAGCAATGCAGCAGAACCTAAGCCAGAGACTTGCGTGTTTGAAATAGCAATGTTGGTGTCAGCTAACGCAGTCAACTGACCTTGTGCGTTGACGGTAGCTGTCAAGGTTTTGCTGGCAGACCCAACAGACGCAGCTGTGACACCAGTGTTAGCAATAGCAACGGTAACAGCAGAAGAGCCGTCATAGCTTGTGCCTGACAGCCCTGTGCCAATTGTCAAAGCGTTGGTGGCGGTAGCTGTTACAGTGGCAGATCCGCCTAAGCTAACAGTGCTGCCGTTGATTGTTATTGCGCTATTAGCTAAGTTAGCGTTACCAATTGCAATTGTTGTATTTGTTACACTTGTTACAACGCCTTTAGAGTTAACTACAAACACCGGAACGCTAGAGGCTGAACCGTATGTATTGGCTGACACGCCAGACGCAGGCAAATCGGCGTTAACCATTGCACGGAATGTTGTTGGTGCATCAGGACCAGCAGTTGGGCCAGCATAAAAATAATTAGCCGGTTGGTCGGACACAATTAAAGCAGAGCCCCAGCCTGGTGCACTTGCACCTGCAGAGACCAATACTTGACCCAACGTGCCAACGGTAGACAGCTGAATGCCTGATCCATCAGAGTAAGCAATAGCGCCAGCGGCAGGGGAAGTATGCGCAACCCCTGTCCCCCCACTGACCATACCCAGCACACCCGTTGTCTCTATCGCGCTAGCTAAGTTGACAGCAGGGTGAACGTGATCGCCACGGGCAGCTGCAGTCGCAACGCCAGCCGTAGCAGCACCTAACGCCAATGGCGTAGAGCTTGAGAATACTGCGCTTAATGTGACGTTGGCATTTAATGCACCGCCACCCGTTAAGCCAGTCCCTGCAATAACTTGTCTTGTTACAGGTACGTAACCTGAAACTGAGAAAGACGTTGTCGTTGCTGCAGTCACGCGACCGTTAGCATCGACAGTCAATATCGGCAATTCTGACGCGCTACCATACACACCTGGTGTCACGCCAGTGTTGTCTAATTGTGTTGAGCCAATGCCGCCTACGGCAACTGAAATGGTGATGTTGGATGCCAATGCCCCACCGCCAGTTAAGCCTGTGCCGGCAATAACTTGACGTGTGGTTGGGACACCAGACACATCTAAAACAGAATTGACTTGAACTTTATACGTTACGCCATTATTGACGTACATCATCCAGCCTGTATCGGATGGAGATGGGTCTTCCGGTAGCTGCAGAATGGACGTTGGGACTAAATTGCTTGGGATGCTCATGGCACGAGGTATCCTTCATTGTTTTCTGTGATAATAAACATGTTGTCTAGCTCGTTAACAACACCTGCAGGACTCGTATTTAATGGCAAATCAGGGCGAACAAACGGCAACACAATTTGATCTGGCGCTCTTGGCGCTAATCGATATGGATCGTACTGATCGCTATCAGCCTTGCAAACCATTAAATTTGGGTAGTTTGGGTCTGGATGCAGCTCAGCAAGTGGGAACTTGCGACTGCACCTAGCACATATACCTATGCCAAGTGTAGGATTACCACGAGTGTCTAAAAAGTGTCCCATTATCGTGTATACACCCCAATATTAGGCGTGATGGTTGTTGGACTGCCATCGTTGTCGCCGTCCCAAGCCGTGCGCAATGCAGTTTCTGCTTTAGCATCTAGAATTGGAATTAAATTCATGTCTACGGAGTCTGTCTCCATGGCAAGTTTTGAAGCCAATTTGGCCACAATCGCCTCGTACCAACGCTGCGGTATCTCCAACTCTTGCTGCAATGTACCAACGTCCATGATTTGTCTATGACGCCAAACAATCAATTGTGCAGCCTCAGAAGCCAAGTTTGGTGATGGCCATAGGTGCAAAATAGGCTGATTGATGTCGCGTTGAAACCAATATGTTGTAGGACGACCTGCAAAAATTTGATTTGACTGCGCTACGTATGAGTCACGGTTAAGCACGCCAAACGGTATTTCGTTAGGTGTATTGCCCAATGTGATGGTCGTGTAGTTTAACGTGCCTGACGTTGCGGTAATCTTAAAGTATGAATACGCAAGCGCTGGGAATATATCAAACCAAGTTATGGTGCCTGCAGATCCAACTGGCGTAACGGTATCAACCACCGTCCATGTACTGCCATCGTTTGAAACTGAAAAAGTTAACGGCACTGCAGCCGCACTCCACTCAAGTCCAACGGTGCTGACAATGGTGCTTGATGAAAAGTTAACTTGGTACGTGGTGGATGTGGTTACTGTTGAGCCAGTAACAGCTTGAAGGTAACGGTAATTCGCATTCAAAACTTCAACCGTGCCCAACGGCAATGTCACATTGGGTTGACCTTCATAAAATGGGAGGATTAGTTTTTCGATGCACCAAGACGGTGTTTTAACGCTTGAAAGCTCAGACAGAAGAAGATACAAAGCATCAGTAGCAATACTTTGCATCTCTGCCGTTACACGCTGGGCAGTCACACGGCAGCGACGATAAGCGTGGTCAACCACCTTATTTGTGTTAAATACCGTTGTACTTACTGTTCCAGAAAATGCCATCAAAACTCCTAATCATTGATGGCAGCTGTTTCAGCGTGCCCATTTTTGTTAATTATGCCTTAAAATCTTTGTATTGAAAACAGTTATTTTTTGGCTGTTTTGGCTGCATCCGCAAAATCTTTTTTTGTAGGTGCGCCTTTAGATCCAGGCTTTTTCATTTTTTCGCCAGAACCCTCTTCGATTCTTTTACGCTTGGCGTGAATATTGTCGTATAAACCTTGTTTAGCCATTTTTAACCTTGCCGCCGCACATAAGCATTGGAATGCGTGGATCACGACCTGCTGCCATCGCTGGACCACGAACAACACGCTTTTGAACCATTTCTTCACGTTGCATGCGTGGAGTTTCTGTTTTTTCGTGTTTAACCATTGCTGACTTGCTAGGATAACGCTCGCCTGTGGCCTTTTCCATCACACCGCCACCTTTTTTAAGTTTGGTAAGGGGTTTGCCTGGGTGCTGTGTTTTTTCGTGTTTATGCAGTGATTCTGCAATGAGTTTTTTGTCTTGTTTTAAATCAGCTTTGACGTCTCCACCTTTTGCATAACCTTTTTTCATGCATCCGCCTTTTTTGAACCCCATTTCGCGTTTAGCAGCATCAGAAGTAGCTTTATCTTCGCGCATGTATTCACGAGCTTCTCGCATTTTTTGCATTTCTTCTGGAGTCGGAACTGAATCGTCGTATTCACGAGCTCGTTTTTCAGAAGGAGTTTGAGAAGCGCCAGTGATTGTTTTTCTAACAGCATTTGGAGGAATTTTTGAAACAGCATTTTTTGCAGGAACACGTGCAGCAGGGGTGACAACTTTTATAAGTTGTTTGCGCTCAAACTCTGTAGGACCAGAAGATCCTGTATAACCAAATGATTTATCAAAACTAAAATCTTTTACATATTTAACTGCCATGATATACCCCTAGTAAGTAGTTGGGTTAGCGTAAGTTTTGATGCACTCTAAGATGATTGTGTAGCGATCACCTGAAGAAGCACCTACGGTTGTGAACAACACATCGCCGGTTTTACCTGTGCTTGAGTTGTTTGGAATACCGCCAAAGTCTGAAAAGCACATCTTGTACATAACATCAGCAGGAATGGTATCAGCAATCACGTTTGTGTCTGCATCCCATAGAATGTCTACGGCCATGCCGTATGTTTGTGCCCAGATTTTATTGATTTTTACGCCATTGCAAGCGTGGCCATATGTGTCAGCAGACAATGCTGATACGTCGACTTTAACAACGGCAGATTCACCTGTGCCGTCTGAGATATTTGTGAATTTTTGAATGACGAGTCTTTCGCCGTCAAGGATTGTTTGTGTTGTTACTGCATCTGCCATTTTGTTCTCCTAAATCAGTAGAGGGTGTTTCTAATCGGTTGATTAACATTTGGTACGCCACGATAGTCGCTTGAGCTTGAATAACAAAGTTATTAGCATTGGTTAATTCTTGCTCAAGTGACTTAATCTCGGCCACCAAAAAGTCTTTGGTGATTTCCATTATTACAATGCGGCTGAGCAGAGAATGAAAAAGTCATTACCTGCATCGTCAACAATTTTAATACCTTTTGTTGCAGTTGCTGTTGTAGTTTGCAACATGGCTGCTGGAAGGTTGATTAAAGTGCCAAGGGTAGTTGCACCAGAGTCTGTCACGCGTAAGAACGCAGCAGTGCCTGGAACAGTTACACCTGAGGCAATGTCAGAATCAACTTGGATTGCAGCTAAAGTACCACCTGGAGTTACACCAGAAGCTACGCCTAAAGTTGCACGCAATGCGTTAGCAGCGCCAGAGATAGTACCGCCGGTGATAACAGACATAGAAATGTGCGCACCATTGATGGTACCTGCGGCTGCAGCGCCAGCTCCTGATACTTGTGAGAACGCACGTAGTGTTTCACCTGAACCAGTAGATGTGAATATCAAACGATCGTAAACTAAACGAGTGTCGCCTGAGGCAGCAGAAGTAGTAGCGTACGCTGAGTTAATGTTGCCTGCAGTAGTTACTGCTACAGGCGCTGAAGAAGTACCAGATGTAAAGCCATTTAAGCTAGTGACTGGACCTGAAAATGTGGTTTGTGACATGATTTTTCCTTTTTGCACAAGTCGCTTATTAGTCTGTGCAACGTCCGCTGGAACGGTCTAATAAGCTAAATAATAATTCCAGAATTAAGAAGGGAGACCGAAGTCTCCCAACTTTTTACAACTTAGATACCGGCTGTACCGTAAGCAGCACGTGGATCTGTCCAGCCTAATGAGTAACGCTCTGTCGCTTTGTAGCGCATTGAGTCAGTCTCAAAATCACCTTCCATAGATTTCTCTAAACCACGACGCATAACGATTTTCAAACCTTCTGGAGCGTCTGTTTTCACCCACCATGCGGTGTTTGAAGTCAAACGAGACATGTTGGCTTGACCACCAGCTAATAGACCCATTGATTTGATTGGGTTCAAGTCGTTGTCTGCTGTACCAGCTTTTAATACGCTGTTCAACAATACTTCGCCTTGGAACACATTAGATGGGCTCAATACTAGTTTTTGTGGCACTAAACGGATACGTTTACCGTTGTTGTCCACAGCCTGACGGATTTGAATCAACATTTGTTCCAATGATGTTTGTGACAATGCAGCTGCAGTAGTTAACTGGTTGCTGAATGTACCATTCACGATTGGGTGAGCAGTGTTGATCAATGAAACACCGTCGCCACCTTGGTAAGCGCTGTTGAATGAGTTATTCAACACGTTAGCAGCCAAGGTCTCTTTTGTCTCAACCAAAGATTGAGCTAAGTGACGAGCGTATGTTTGACCGATACGGATATGGTCACCGTCTTCTACCAAGACTTTAGTCAAGGCAAAAGCTAGGCCATATACTTTGTACCAGTAGCGTTGTGCGAATAACACACCACCAGATTGGTAAGTAACAGCCATGCCATCAGGCAACTCAGGAGCTGCGCCGAAGCCGTATAATACAGGCTCTTCATGGTAGTTACGTTTGATACCTTGAACTTCGTCGAAGACACCTTTCCATTCGTCAGCACGTTGGTCATAGATGCCATCGAAGCTTTCGTTCAAGATTGGTTCTACAATACTACGGAAGTCCGTACTTCTCATTGGGGTAGCCATTTGTCAGACCTCCTTAGATTGATGCTGTTGGATACTTGTAAGCGTGTTCGTTGAATCGAACGTACGCAACTACGTAAGCATCTGTTAGCGATTGATTAATGTTAGTAGCAAAGCCAGTGATTTGGAACTGACCAGTACCTGCACCTTCAATAGCACCTAAATAAGCGCTTGAAAGACCTGTACGAGTAGAACCACCTGGAGCTGTAAAACCAGTCCAGTCACATTGCTCGCCTACGGATGTTTGAACTGAATCAGTACCAGCTGTGCCTGGATTTGTGTATTGAGTTTCAAACAATGTTTCTGGATCATCAAATACGTACGCAGTGATCTCAGTAGCAGTCGTGCCACCAATCCAGTATGGAGAGATAGACGGTTTGCCAGTTGAGTCACGGTATTCAACACCAGCTAATGTACCTAATAAGGTAACACCAGCAACAGTGCCTGTACGCGTACCATCTGAGGTACCTAGTTGAACTGTACCAGCGTCTACTAATTTCACGGGATCATTTGAGAAAATGTTCGTGGCGTAGGTGCTAGCAATTGTATAAGCTTTCGGACGGATCTGACCACTATTGTGGAAAGAAGGGCGGAAGCCAAAAGGTGCGCTTGTTGAAGGCATCTTAATTACTCCTTAGAAAAAATATATAATTAGGTCAAGTCAAATTGAGCTCGACCAACATTTTTCCTCAAGTCCTGCGTACCATCACCTTCAAATAAACGACTGCCAGTAGTTTCTGCATCGCGTTTAAGGAACTCGGAAGTATCCGTCAACTTTTCTAGCTCACGCAAAGGTGCATCGTGGTGCGCCTCTTGCATGTACTTCTCATATAGAGAAAGTGGTAGCTTGAATGCAAGCATTTCATTAACCCCAATAAAGCCAACCCATTCACCTGTCTTAACAGATGTTGATTCCCAGCCAGGAATGTCTTCTGGCTTAATGGCTTCGTAACCCAGCCGCATACGCATATTGATCGTATCTCGTGGGTTTGTAGTGGTCAACCAGCATACGTGGTATCCAGGTATTTTTGGTAGATCAGGAAGTGAAGATTGAAAGAACTGTTGCCGAAATATATCTAGACGGTCTGCGTCCGAGATTTCACGACTCTCCGTGACAGCACGATTTTCCATCGCGCGATCTCCACGACCATCACCTACACTTTTCTTTAAACGTTCATCATTTGTATTTGTCATTACTTGCTCCATTCAGCAATTGATTAGAATTATGTTCTAATTTTTTAAAAAAGAAAACTACTATTTTTAACTTTTGTTCGCACGGTCATACTCTGCGTAGCGTTTTATGTAACGTTGACGCAAAACAGGATCGTCCCAAACCCCTGCTTCAATCAAAGCAGCCTTGCGGTCTGGATTGATATAAATCTCTTTGCGCGTTGACGCTGGTGCATGCTCACGACCAGAGCCTATAGCAGGACCACCAGTTGGTTTGCGTGCAGTTTTAAACTTCTCTGGCAGACGACGTTTAACGCGCTCATGCAACTCGTCCCAATACTCTTCAGAACGAGGATCAAAACCTTCTTGTGCCAACTTATTGTCAATTGCCAACACAATGGCTGAGTCTTCGTCGTTGCCTTTTGGGTCATACCACTTGTGCTCATCCATAAACTCTTTAGCATAATGCACAATTTCGTTGTCAATTTGAGGCTGATTTGGAATTTGAACTTTTTGCGCTTGCTGTTTGTGTTGAGAAAGCTGTTGTGCTTTAAGAATTGCTTGATCGCGATAGCGCATTGCTTTGGCGACATCGTCACCGTTGCCTGCTTCAACAGCTTTTGCAATTATACGCTCTGCCGTGCTAACTTCTTCAACAGCCTGTTGGATTTGCTGATCGAGTTGGCTCAAGTTTGTTTGTTGTGCGTGTGTTTCAACAGCCCCAATGCGACGTTCTAGCTCATCGTTGCGACTGCGCAAGAAATTTAACTCTATCTTGTCGCGACCGATAGCCTTATCACGGCGCTCTTTGCGTTCTTTTTTCTCTAATCGACGACGTTCACGGATTGCCTCTCGGTCTTCTTCGCTACTAGCTTCACCCTCTTCTTCAGACGATTTTAAAGTGTTTTCTTCTTCATCATCATTTTCATCAAGTGGATTGTCAACGGCTACGTACTCCGCATCCTTTGACTCGTCCTCATCGTCTTCAATGAGTGTCTCTACTTCTTTTTCTTTTGCCATGCCTAGCTCCTTTCAGCTAAATGAAAGCACGAATGGCTAATGGGTCGGCTGTTACTTTGCCTATTAGATCCGTGTCTTTAAAAATTACGAACATTGCGGTTGTGTCTTTGTCAATGCGCACTTCCCAACGATCACCACCATACTTAGCGACTCGAACAAAATCGCCCTTTTCGCACCAAGAACCTTCTGGCCATAACTCCATCGTGTTACGGTTTCTAAAGGCCAATGGTCCAACTGTTATTACCCTGCCTACTTGCGTGTTCCACTTTTCTGTCTCTGTGGTTTCAGCTTGTAAGATAATACCGCCTGCTGTTTTTAGCTTAGGCGCCCTAATTTGTACCAATACATAACTCCCAAAAGGTGTTATTCCTGGGTCTGCATTTGGAAACGCATCATCCAGCGTTTGATCAGACATCATCGTTATCCTCTTTAATTGTTGACAAAATTACTTCTATAGCACGCTCAATTCCAGCGTACATCCCCACCATGCGTCCGTATTCAAACGCATCATGCGAATTTGGTGAACGAAGCGCAGATATTGCCAACTCTTGCTGCGCTGTCGTTAATAAATTTAAAACTCTGTCAATCTGCATTATTTAGGTGTAGATTGCGTTTTTACTGGTGTACCAGTTTGAGTTTTGCCATTCACATTGCCGCCCATCGCCATGCGATGATGTTGCTTAACACCTTGTGAATTCTTTTGCTCGTTATCTGATGTTGCCATTTTGTTGCTCCTTTATGGGTTAGGGTTAATTCCTGTGCCTGTCGTCATTGAAGTTCTTTCTCCACTTGCAACTTCTACAGCTGTCAATTCTTTAGCTGTCTCATTGTCTTCACGATTCATCGCCAATCTTGTGGCTAATTCAGCCTGTTTGCGTGCATCCTCACGGTCTTGTCTTAGCAATTCTGTTTGCAATGCTAGTTCGTCTTGACGTTTTTGCAAATCTGCTTGAACGGCATCGCGTTGAGCTTGTGTTTGAGCTTGAATTTGATCTCGTTGAGCTTGCGCTTGCAGACGCATCTGATCAGACTGAGCACGCTGTGCGATTGATTGTTTTTGCACTTCTGCCGCGATCTGTGTAGGATCTTGAGGCATTGGTGGTTGTAATGCTTGCGCTTGCTCAAATGTTTTGGTCATTATTTGCAAGAATTCTGCCGGTATCGCTTGCTCAATCGCCTGTTGAATTTCAACGGCTGCTTGTGCTTCTTCCATAGCGTCTTCTTTCAACATGCCATTTTGAGTTGCAGCAGTCAAACCTTTTCTGCTTATTTTCATGTAATGCATTAACAAGTGGTCTTTGATGTGAGCCACGATAGCCGGCACGAACATCGGTGCGATAATTGGATTTTGACCAAACAACGGGGACTGTAAGAACGCCAAGTGTACGCGTAGATGTGCGATGTGCTCTTGGTCGTATAATGCGCCAATAGGCTTGCCGACTGAAGCTGCAAAGTTTTCTTGTATTGGGTCGATGTCTTTAGGCTCAGGTTTTGGTATTAATAACTCTTCGCCTTCTGGTATTTTTAGCTGTTTTAAGAACAATTCTTCAACTTTACGCACGTCATACAGTTGTGGCAACGCCATTGCTCTCTGTTGAACAGCTTGAACCTGTGCAAATCGCTGCGTTTCACTGAATATATTCGGATCTGAAACAGGTATGACATCTAATGGACCATCGAAATCAGACGGATCAACCATCTTCTCGCCGAATTCGTCAATAACCATCTCTTCTGTCAGATATGCAGAGTTTAAACGGTGCATAACCTTCAATACTTGCGCCATTGAATTGTGCAAACGAGAATGGATTGATGAAAACACCACCATTCCTTGCTCGATCAACGCCAATGTTGTGCCGACTGGTTGATTTGGATTTTGATCTGAAAGTTTTTCGAACGAAGTTTGAACTACGCCTTTGCCGGCATCAACCAAAAAGCCCAAAAGAGACATAAGCACGGAGCTTGGTGGGTTAAACGGCATCGGCATTGCAATCTTACGCACGTCATCGACGTTGATTCCACCCTCTAACTCGATAACCTCTGTCGGTTGTGGGTTGACGTTCTGGCCACCAGGACCACCTTTTAACTTAAGTAGTGTTGGAATGTTAGAGATGTGCGCAGAATCAAGCAGTGCACGCAGTGCACCCGTCGCAGCTCCAGACAAACCGCCAATCATATGCGTTAAACCGATCGGATAAGCACCGCGCCAAGGTACGAAAGGAAATTCAACGATTGAAACTAGTGGTTCTTTGAAACTTTCATCGCGTGGATCCCAGTTTCTGTAGACAGCCAAACATTTGCCTGTGGCTTTGTCAACTGTGATGACATAAGGCAAAAATTCATCGCCCTCAAGGTCTGCTGCAGTAGTTATCTCAAATATAGTTCGCAAACCGTCTTCATTATATGAATTGTCTTCACGACCTTCAATTTTGTCATTGGCTTTGGTTGCTTTTGAATAATCAATGTCGTCTGGCATGCCAATGTCGACTTCGCGATACATTCCTGCACGGACACGCTTCTCATATTCGTATTTAGTTATGTACTGAACGTGTGTTTTGCGCTCGGCTGTGTGGAAGTTTGATGCTGCGAACGGCAAATAAATATCGTCGACAGGAATAAATTCAGAAGTTATACGGCCAAGATCTTTGTTCCAATACATTTTCATGTACTGAACACCGCCTAATGGAAGCTGCGTAGTCAATTGTTCCAACTCTGAGCGGAACTCCAACATCTGCTCTGTCAATTGCCAATTCATGTATTTCGACTTGCGCTCAGCTTTCTCCACTTTGGCTTTGTCTTGTTTGCCTATGATCTTGCTGCGCACAGGACCATTGGGAGGGAAAAGCTCTTTCATGGCTCGAGCCGAGAAGTCAACACAAGCCTCTGTCATCAACGGGTGAACAACCTTGTTTGCGCCGGTAAATTGCGCACCGCCTGGAGCGTCATCGCCAAGACCAGTACGACGAATGCCCTCTTCGTATTGCTCATCGCGTTTCTTGCGTGCGTCTTTGTCACGACCAATCTTAGCTATCAAATCCTCAACAATCGTGTTAAGAACTTTTGGATCAATGTCATCAACAATGTTGGCAAAGTGCTCTGTCTGAAGTTGATGATTCTCTTCATTCTCAAGTGTAACCATTGCACCGCCGTCTTCTGTGTCGCGTACGCCAGTGTCCTCTTCTTCTAATTCAACGGTCTCGCCTTGCAACTCTTCGTCTTCCATCATGTCTTTAGCCATTTATATTCCTTAACAATTCCAACGTTTTAGTGACGCAGCTTTCCGAGTAGGATTGCCATTCTCGTCTTTCATAGGACCAGGCATGCCGGACATACGAGCACAGAATGATTTGCGTCTGTTTGCATCTTTTTCAGTTTTGGGGTGTGGAGCCGGTGCTTTTAAATTAGAGCCTGTAGCTCTATTGTATTTTGCTCTGCCTTTTGCAGTCAGTCCAGCACCTTGCGACACTGGTAGCTTTTCACCACGACCGACAGACAATACTGGACCACCTTTTGCAAAGTTCATTGAATTCAACAATTCATCTGCCATTCTTGAAACAGCGTCATGATCGTAAACAGCACCACCATTTGCGAAGTTTTTTGTATAGCTTATGCCTTTGTAATCAGGAGAAATGTCTACAGACACAGAAGATTGATTGCGTGGCTCGCTACGACGAACAGACCAAGTTCTGTCTAAAGGTCTGCGCACGACTGAATATTGAGACCCGTCATCTGTTGCGTAACGTGCTCGCAGCTCGCTGATGTCTGATTGTTTGATCTTGTCGTTGTGCATTTTAACAACAGAACCTTGCTTGGTCGCGCCTACGCCGTATTTGTTAAAAAGATCTACGTCCGTTCCAATCTCGTGCCATTTTACATCAGCATCGCTGTATTTGCGATTGCCATAGTTCAAACTGTGACGAGAATGAACTGGTGAATCTTCTTGCTGTTGGTAGTAATTTGGAGACTCGCCCATTGGTGCACCATAGCCTTCCCACAATCCGCCTTCTGCCATGCGAACAACGCCACCCTCTGCGAGTCCATTTTCACGACGTCTGTCTAATTCATGCTCAATAACTGTGATAGCTTCTACAGCTTGGTCGTCTGTAAGCCCTAGTCCTCTAGGATCATTTTCTAAATCCATTTGATAAGAAATTAGCTCTGGTGTTGAGCGAAATCCAATGTCGTCCAAAAACATTCTGACATCGTCTGGCCATGAAGGAATTAAAGGCTCTTGCACGCCAATGTGTGTTCCTGGAAGACCTCGTCTGCCTATCTCGTATTCAATTGCCGTTACAGCTTCACGAGTTTGCTCTTCGTTGAGTCGATGCCATACTGTGTTTGGAGAGTTGCTCTCTGCTTGACCAAGCCAATTTATCAATGCTTCGTCCGATATGTTTTCGATATTATTTAATCTCTCAACGACTGCATCTGGCAGATTTTCTGTTGTAGCTCTAGATCTCAATTCCCTGCTTCTGTCTCGAGCAGCGTCTATCAACATCTGGGTTTCCGTTGTAGAGAAATTACCAGCTCTGCGTTCCATTCTTAGATCATCAAGCTGCTCAATGGTTGCAGCTTCGTTGATTCGTTGATATAGATCTTGTGCTGATTCATTTCTGTCACGAAGGCTCTGTCTATTCCTGAGAGCATCGACAGCTGCTTGTATAAGTTCATCACTTCCGAGATCTCGAACCCCCAGCATTGTTTCAGCAGCAATCCTATTGCTTATCAGCTCCGCCAACACAGCAGGAGGCACATCTGGATTAGATTCCATAATTGCTGAGGCAACTAATCCAGGAGGAGTGTCTGGTGTAAATCGCATTGCTGGAGGCTGCAATTCATCAACAATCTGTCTTGAGAGCTCCGTCCTTCTATTTTCGCTTTCTATGGTTGGAGTTCTGGTGGCAGACAATTGTTGATATTCTTGTGCGATAGATTGAGTTGTTGGTGCAGGCAACGCGACTTGTTGCTCCGGAGTTGGTGCAGGCAACGTCATTGGAGGCTCTGGCTCCCAACCGCCATCATCAGCAGCCTCTCTCATCATCTCTAAAATGTCTGGATTCTCAATAAGATGTGTGTAAACAATGGCTCCTAATTCTTGGCTTTCGTAAACTGACTGAATGTCTTCTCCAAACCAATCTAAAACTTCTTGCTCGTCCATCCCAGAGGCAACCAATGCTTGAAGAACGTCGTCTTCATCCATGGTGTTGATGTATTCTTCAATCTCTTCTCCCGTCGGAGCTCTTTCTGCAACTGGAACAGCTGGAATGGTCTGTCTTTGCAATGGTTGAGCTAGCGCTCTAATTGTGTCTGGGTGCGAATTCAAACGACTGTCTATGTCTGCTATGGCAGAGCGTAGATCATTTAAAACTTCATCAGGCTCGCCTGCGTGCATTGCTGTTGCAAACTCCAACTCGGCTTCGTCTCTCATTTCAAGCAGTTGGTCTAAAGAATTATTGCGCAAGGCAACTGCTGTGCCTGGTGATCTTATCATGTCTCTGACATCGTCTGCCGTGGCGAAACGAGGTGTGTCAGGATTGGCAGCCAAATAATCTTGCAGGGCTGTGACATTTTCTTGTCTTGTTCCGCCACCAACTTTGGCAGCAGCGCGACCCCTTTGGTCGTCATCTTTCAAGTCATAAACATCGGCATTTTCCATGAGATCGTGACTTGCATTGTTTATTTCATCAGCACGACTGTTTAAGTAATCTCTAGTTGCGTAATTCGTCGTTAAGTCTATCTTTCCGTTGCGCTCACCACTTACATAGCTAAGATTGAATTTGCCTTTATGGTTTGGAGACGGTCTTAATTTTATTGTTGTCACTGGCAAACCAGTTCTGCGATCGCGAATACTTGTTACAGACATGCCATCTTCTGTTATTTCTCGCATCTCTGAGCTTATTTCACTTCTCATTCCGTCGCGCACTTTGCCTGTGGCTGGATCCCATATGCCAATGTGTCTGCCATTTTGTCTGTCTCCAGAAGCAACACAGTGGTTAAGCACATCAGTGTCTATGCTTAGACCTTTGCCTAACTCTTCTCGAGACATGGCTGGTGTAAACTCAATGGCTGCATAACCGCCAAAAATTTTGTCAGCAGGAGCAGCATCTACATAACTCATGTAGTTTTGTTTGGTCAACTCTTCACGTTTGGCTTCCAAAGCAGCTTTTTCTTCTCGCTCTTTGCCTTTTGCTTGTGCTTCTCTAAGGTAGTATTGCTCAGGGGATTTATCTGTCCTGCCTGTTTGTACATCTTTGATGTACTTATTCATCAAGTCTCTGAATCCTGCAGACCAACGAGTGTGAGGCATATATATGTCTTCGGTCTCTGGCGTTACGAGTTCTGGTTTCAATGCACCCTGTTCGTCTGTGCGAAGTAAATATGCGCCTGTCTCTGGATCTTTTTTGTATTGCAATTGTGGGAAAAATTGAATGTCTTGCTTATCAATCAAATCTTTCAGAGCAGACGGTTTTTCTGCTCCAAGCGCCATGGACAAATCATGGAATGCTTCCAATGCTGGTGCTGCTTCCATCGCTCTAGCGCGTTTTTGAAGACGTTTCTTTTCTTCCGTCAGCTTGGTCTCGCGTTTTTGCAGCTCTTTGTAACCTTCAGGGGCAGGCTGATTGGCTCTGTCTGTCCATTGCTCTTCCATCGCCCACTTGGTCTTTGTCAGCTCTGCAAGTTCATCGTCGATAGCTTTAAGATTTTTAGTTGTCTCATTTAGAGTTTTTTGCGCAATGCCTTCTGGAGGCAAACCAGCTTTGACACGCGCAGCTTCAAGTGCGCTTTTCCTTGAAGCTGGCAATTCATTGTATCTTTGTATCAATTCTGCTGGGTCTTCTATGTTAAGACCTTCCATGGAAAACTTAACAGGAAAATCTTTGTCTTCTTGGCCGATCATAGAAGCATACATGTTTGGAAGCGTTTGCTGAGCGATTTTCATCGCTTTGTCTTGGTTTTCCTTCAGTACGCTTAGTGGTGGTAAACCTAACTCATTTGTGTTTGAGAATTCTTCTAACCAACCCAACTCTATATTGCTTTTGGCAGAAGGGTTGTTTTGATATTTTTGATTGAAAGCACGAATGGCATTGTCTTTTGAAAGGTCTGGATATAACTCTTGAGCTTTCGTCCGATAGAATCCGCTCCAAGCATCTCTTACATCGTATTCATTGACTCCATAAAGCTCTGCCAATTCGCCTTGAGTGTATAAGGACAATGTATCGTCAGGCTCTTCTCTGATGATTGTATTTATGTTTTTGAACCAAGGATTGAAATCCGATCTTGCAACTTTGATGTCATAAGGCTTCAATACATTTCGTTTAGGAGCACCTTTAGGGAATACGGCATAGCTCTTGCCTGCCTCTGCCATGCTTGGGAATAATGAATAGTTCTGTCTGAACTCACGCTCGTTGGCTTGTCTTTCTGCGACGATGTCACCAAGACGTTGGGCTTTGCGCTGTAAAGATGCACCAAGGGTTGGTCTGTCGCGTGTAATGCCTGACTGTGCGTTTAAATAATCTTCTTTGAGATTGCGAATGTCTTCTGCCAGCTCTAATCTTTTGCCACCAATGGCTCGTACATCGTCGGGCATCAAATGGCGCATGCCTTGCAACCCTGCCAACTCAGGGATGATCGGTGGCAGTTTTGAAGCTTCAAATAGATCGCCTAAACCCTCAACAGATTGTTGTCCTGCCTTTGTGCGAGGAATGTAGGTCATAGCCTCTGCCGCTTTTGCAGCCTCTTCGTCAGCTAATCGTGCTCCCTCTGCAGTTCCGTATTTGCCGCTTAATAAGTTGCTGCCTATGCCGTATGCTGCGCCTAACGGATAAGCCAAAGCACCTGAGCCGAGAGTCATCAAAGCTTCGATGCCTGCAGCACCTAAGCGAGGTAAAGAGTATTCGTATGGAAGATTGTAGGCTTTTGGTTCGTTGAGCTTAATGCCTGTGCCAGGGATGCTGGGCGGAGCAAACTCGTTTGGGATGATTAGGTTGCCGTTCTCGTCGTGCGTTCTGAAATACTCGGCACGTTCTGCCTCTGTCGGCATCGGGGCAGTTACATCAATCTGGTTCAAACCTCCAACATCGAAGCGTGGAATGCCTTTCGACGAATGTCGTGCAAGCACTCCTCGAATAGGTTTTCTGTTTTTGTCAGCCACATTGACCCCTTGTGTTTTGGTTATTATGCACCAACATTAGATAAAAAGCAACAATTATGCAGCGTAAGGATTAATTCTTTCTTTCGGTGGTGCGTAGTCCTCAACAAACTTGCCTTCGTCTATCGTTAGCATGCCTGAGTCTCTGAAGTATATCATGGCTTGCGTCAGCGTGTCGACCAAGTCGTCATGCTCGCCGTTTGGGAATACCAAAAGCTGCGACATAAGCTGATCTGCCCATTGAGGGAACTGCCCTGGACGCTTTTTACTTTCTGGGAAATATACAAACCCAGCCTCAAGCAACGGTGCAACAGAATGCAATCGCGTTATCTTGTCGGCACGACCAGGATTGTATGTGCGAACGGGAACGCCAGCCCTGCGCAGATCTTGCGACAGCGATATGCCACTGCCCTTCTCCTCGATCAACACAACGTCAACGCCTTTGTCTTTATCGCCGTACTTGGACTTGTAATCTTCGTAGGCTTTCTTGCGCAACTCAGGGTATCCAAGATGCTCCTGCCAGCAATCTAATAGCACGACCCGTTTGCCTTCTTGGTGGTTGAATATGCCCCAGCACGTGTGCGCTGTAGGATCGCCAGAGGTCTTTTCCGTGAACGCCGTGTCGTAAGACTGCAATATGAACCTGATGATAGGCAATGGCTGATCTGCAGGCAACATTCTGAACCAGTTCCTCTTTATGATGCCACCTTCCATAGGACTTGGTCGTTGCTGCAATTGTCCTGATGCGCCGTATTGTCCGAGAGAAGTTTTCAGCTCTTGTATCTCTTTTTGGCCGAAACGTTGCTCCCACAACAGCTCTCCTTCGACAGTCCTTGGATCTTTGAACCCTATCGATGTGAATACCTTCCTTGAAGACTCGTACTCTGCTGGCAAGCACAAATGCTCCCAACCACCCTGAGCAAGCAGATGGCCAGACAGATCCTTCTCATGCAACCTTTGCATAACGACGACTCGTGCACCGGTTTTTGCGTTATTCAGACGTGTCGACATCGCTTGGTCCCACCACTCAAGGGTGGACTCGCGCATATTGTCAGACTGTGCTTCAAGTGCGTTGTGCGGGTCATCAACAACGATAGCGTCACCACCATGGCCAGTGGTCGATGCACCAACGGATGTCGCAAACCGATAACCAGACTGATCGTTCTCAAAGAATGTCTTGGCGTTCTGATCGCCTGTTAGTTTGAATCTATCTCCCCAACGCTCTTTGAACCATTCAGACTCGATAAGACGTCTGCACTTCAACGAGTCGCGAACGGACAGTGAACCGGCGTAAGACGCGAACAACCATCTGAACTCGGGACGGAATGTCCACACCCATACTGGCCACATCACAGCAACCTGTATGGACTTCATGTGTCGTGGTGGAATGTTTATGATCAGCTTGCTTATCTTGCCGTTCGTTACAGCCTCAAGGTGCTCGCTGATAACTTCAAGATGCCAATTGTGCATGAACGGCGTTCCAGGCTCGATGACGTGCCATGCTTGCTTGGTAAACTCGTACAGGCTCTTCTCTGCAGCGCGTCGCTCCCTCTCTTTCTGAAGGACGATGATCATTGATTTGGGGGTTAAGATGTCACTCATGTTCGACAACATTAAAGTCAGAAACGTCTATCGTCGCTATGTTGATGTCTTTCATCTTCGAGAACATGCCTAACATCGACTCAACTTCTTCGTCAGACAACTGCTTAACGTCTTCCGATGTTATGCCAACCGTAACTGCTGTTGAAGTAGAATCTATATCGATATGCTGCGCCTGCTTCTTGTGCACGTAAGGGGCTGCTGCCTTTGCCGCGTCTAAGCGCAAGTCCTTCGGTATATTCTCATTGTTTATTATCTGAAGCATGTAGTCCAGAGGAGTTATCTCGTAATGAGAACATATTTCCTGAGCCAGCATGAACGCCCTGTGTTTTGGTATCGTTACATTGTTTATGTTCTGCATCCTCGCTTTTGTCCTTAACAATGGACCATGGGATGCACCAACCATTATGCTTGCTCTTTCTGTCTCTGTCGGCTGTTTCATTTCTTCCCTTTCCTAATGTAGCCTCGTATAATTATGCACCAAAGTTTGTTTTAAAGCAAATCAACGTGAAAAATTGCGTTTTAAAAATGAGCTCGTCGCTGATGCACGCCAACGATCTCCGAGCGAATTTGACCCCAAAACGTGCTGTGTGAAACTAGTGTATAACTCTCTCCCGGCAATAAATAAAATAAATAAAGTATATATCATTATTATTAAACATTAAGTCCTTAACTCTGTTAGTCACACCGCCTCAAAAGTTCGTCTATCAGCCTCAAACGCAGGCGGTGCATCATGCGACGAGCTCAAAAGACACATGCTTTTTTGACCAAAAACGACCGTGCAAAAAATACACATGACCCCATTTATTTCGGATTTTAATTTTAATTACACACGTCGCACTTGATTTCGTACATCTTCGAAGTCACACCGCAGCTCGTCGATTGTCGTGCACAAAAACACTTTTTGCGACGGACGAGCCGATATGCGCTTCAAAGGGAAATTATTCGCAGAAAATCCATCCACTATAAAAAACAATTTCCCTAAGAACGTATCAATTAGCTCGTCGCAAAACAACTTTCCCTTTTAAAACAAAGACTTACTAGAATTTATCGTCGTTGAGTGCTCCACCCTCAATTTGATCCTTAACCCATTGCACCGTAACGGTTTCAAGATGATAGATCGTATGTAATTTATCGCCGATCCGAGTTCGTCCGTCTTTCCTATCAGACCTGAAGAATCTATAGCCCATTCGCCCCATAGAGTGCGACAATTTAGCTTTAATTTCCCCAAGTTTCATGTCCGTATTTCGTGCAGCAATATTGATCAACCAGTCTGCTCGGACAATTTTAGGATCACCAAGTTCCAGCAATGCATCTGCGCACCAATGGTCTGTAGTCAGTCCAGAGACCACGACAGCCTTGTGTGCATCCGTCTTGCGTTGAGAGTTTGCCGCAGAGAACTGAGAGATGTCCCTAGAGCGCAGATAAGCAGCCACGTGCCTGTCCCCTCCACCTTCCAGGAACCACTGCCACAGCTCAGAGAAATACTCTCTACGAACGTCGTCATCTTCCAGACCCATCTCCCACTTGTTTGCACTCTCAATGACGTCATAACGCCTATCGTCCTGCGGTATGTATATCCCAGAAAGCATATGATTGGTAGTGATGATGACACCGCAATGCATACGCACAGAATACTTTTGCCCATACTTAGGATTGATCATTACATAGTCAGGTTGGCCAGCGATGAGCACCTTCATAGACTCGTTGAACGCCCAGCGACTCATGTCGTGCAAGTTTGCAGCTTCAGAGATGCGCACAAGAACATAGGAAGCATATTCATTAAAGCCAGAGTCGATGGCAGAGGGTTCAACATTGGATACATTCCAAGCACCAATAGCAGGGCAGCAGAATTCAACAGCCGTATCCTTACCAACCCCTTGATCGCCAGCGATTAACAAAGCGAAGCGAGGTTTTTCCCAAGGCTTTTGCACGCGGTGCGCCATGTAGTCTAGAAATTGATCGGCATCGCCCTTATGTTGAAAGATTTTGCGAACGTGGTCGAGGAATGGACCAGCGAGCCTATTGTCACCAGCCTCTATGGTCGGAGGTCTATAAGCGTTAAACACGGCAGCACCGACAGCTTCCACAAGCGTTCCGTCCAGCGAGTCGTAGCCACGTATTAGGTCGCCATCGATGCCTGGATCTTTGGTCATGGACGTAGTAAGAGCATTGGATCGAAGCCAGTCGGACGGCTTGATTAGTTTGCCTTCGTCGTTGACGGGAGACACAGCCGAGTTGACAGCTTCAGACACCCAGAACGCTATTGTCGGTCGGTATATGAAGTTATTGCCTGGACCATAGAACAGGAATGAGTCGATTGGTACTTCTCCAGCCTTTGGCGACCATCCGCCGTCGATTGCTAACCGCACTAGCGTGCCTAGCGTTAGCTCTTTCTCCGCGTCTTTCTGAGAGATGTCATAGAAAGCCTCGTGCATAATTGCAGCGTGGTTTCTGCCCTCTTTGCCGCCCCATTGCGCAGCCCATTCGACATAGACATCCCAAGCTTCTTCAACCATCAAGAATTGGCGACCGAGGATAATACCTACACTTCTCCAAACGTCCCTGTCTTCTGCACTGACGAACTCGAGCATGCTTTTGACTTGCTCTATCGTATACTTCTGACGGAAGTAAGAGTCTTCCTTCTTAGGTCTGCCTCGCTTGTCGTCTTTCTTCTTGGTTAAGTACCTTGGAAGGTCTATCACAGGCACGGCATTCACCCAAGAGTAAATTCCACCAGACCTGTGGCGAGCTGGAGTTGCCACGATGTAACCGCCGTCATTACGGCAATCTACACCTGGACCAAGCGTGTTACTGCTCGTTCGCATTACGGAGTTATACTTGAAGACGTAGTGCATACCGCCAGACCCAGTCTTAGCGATCAAGGTCTCTGGTTCGCCTTCCTCTTTAGTTAACTCTGCCCATGTCTCGGCACCAAGTTTGCCTTCTCCAATGTCAATGTCGATGACGGTTATGCCAGAGATGGCACCCGTTACGACTCCGATATTAGACAAAGGTGCACCAACTCCGAACCATTCCTCAATCTGAGCCGGATCTTTCGATGCTTCTTTTAGACCTCTCCTGACTCGTGGGTGCTTGCCGGCATCGCCGCAATCCTTCTTGCCGCAAGTGCAGCATCCATTCGAATCTATGGAATGTATGGGAAATATAGCCCATCCTAGCTCAATGTACTTTTTTGCCCATTGATATGTATTCATTACAACTCCTTATGAAAAAGAAAAGGGCATTGCTGCCCTATAAACTAAAACTTTTCTTCTTCAACAGGCGTTGCAACTTCTACCTTGCCAGAAACGATTTGGTCGTGGAACGCACGAGCAGCAGCGTAAAGATCTGCGTCTGCAACTGGTCCAACCATATCAACCTCAACGCCGTACCATGAACCTTTGTCGTTCGACTCTTTTATGGAACGAACTTCGTAAACGTGAGAGAAGCTAGGAGGATTGAACGTACGACCATTAGCATCTTTCATTTGCACGCCTTGGATGCGTGACAGCCAACGTTTACTTTTCTTGATTTGAGTGCTGCTTAAAGAGAACAAGGCTGGTTGAAAGCCATTCTCTGTAACAATCATCACGAAGTGATTGCGAGTGTCGCGTAGTTCATCGCCTTCGTAAAGCAAACGACCTTCATCGTTGCGCTCAATTTTAAGAGCCTCGACCTGTGCAGCGGTATACTCGCCACGATAGCCACCGCCATTCTCGCGCAAAGCCCAACGTAAGAAACGACGTTGGAATGCAACAGGAACTACCTTCACAGTTTTAAATAGTTCGTTGGTGATGGAATTGATTAACAATCCTGCTTTTGCACCTTCAACTACTTCGTCAACAACTTGTGGAGACATTGGTTGTAAGATGGACAAGAACGGTATTGCTAAAGAGTCCTTGTCAGCGCCTTCAAGACCTAAGCCAGCATCTGCGGCAAAGTTAAGAGGAGCACCGACGGCTGTAGTTTTGGCTTCCGCCACTTCATTTTTTGTAGTCATTTTGTTTCACCTTTCTAAGTTTAAGATATTTTTGCTTTTGAAATTGGTCGAGCATTGAACAATTCAAGAGGAATGTTTGAACCGTTAGCTAGCTGCTCCCTCAAAAATGCTTTCAATGTCTGAGCATGCACGTCTCTCCCGAGAGAAACAGGCAAACCACGAGACTGAAGGTCTTCCGCTAATGACTCGGCTCCCTCAATCTGACCTTTTCCAAATTCTACACTTACATTTGTCTTAATCAATCCTCCGAAGCCATGTGCTTCCAGCCAATCATACGCTGCTGGTTTGCTTTCCGACGTCAAAGATGCATAAACATCATGCTTGATTGAGACTTTCTCGCCTGTTACCAACTTCAACTCATCGACTCCAAGCTCTTGCATGGCTAGGGGAATGTCTTCCTCTTCCAACCGCCTTACAAATTCTTTCACAGTCGATAATTCTTCTTCAATTTCATCTACCTTGCGTCGTTGCTCTGTTAAAGCTGAACACAAACTAGACACTTCTGCTAAAGTAATCATAGTACAATCCTAGTTTGAATATAAATCCCCTCATGACGATCCCACTTCAACAATATGAATTTGCCGAACTTGGCTCCTAATATCGCTGATGCTGCAGAAATTATAGCAGGATCTCCTGTCGCTAGCAATGAATCGCCAGCAGCATAATCATACAATGCAAGTTTTTGCTTCAACTGGTCCACCAAGTCTGCCGTTGCATAAAATGACACTTGCGGTGGCATCATAACAACAACATCCCCGTGCTTAGACGCTGGACCGACATTGATAGTTGGCACCAGTGAATCTGTTTCTCTGTCCCGTCTATGAGGAATTTGACAGACATAGACTTTAGGCATTCCACTCTCCTTTAATAAGGTTTTCATGCTGGTGTTGTTCACAATTCTCCTTTCTAAGTTTTGAAAAGCAATTATCCTCCAAAAAATAATTTTAGGCAAATTAAATTTTACTTGCCTTTTTATTTAAAAAGAGCGCATACTTAGCGAGTGTTAATTATTTAGAGCGGAGAACAGTATGACAACAATCGTAGGTGCAGGTCTTGCAGGTTTAATAGCAGGCTCAATATTCCCAAGGGCACAGTTATTTGAGGCAGGGGATGAGTCTCAGTCAATACACAAAGCAGTTTTAAGATTCAGAACCAGTGCGGTTGGCGATGCAACTGGCGTTGAGTTTAAAAAGGTCAATGTTAAAAAAGGTTTGTGGTACGAGAACAAATTCGTGCAACCCGACATACGCCTAGCCAATTGGTATTCTGGCAAGGTGGTTGGCAAATTAGCCGACAGAAGCATATGGAATTTAGACCCTGTTGAACGGTTTATAGCGCCTGAAGATCTAATAGGTCAATTAGTTGACAGATGTTCTGGTCGTATAAGCTGGAACACTAAGATGGACGAAATACCGTTCGGTGCAATCAGCACCGTTCCGATGCCAATCATGGCAAAGCTAATGGGGATAGAACATAATCAAGAGTTCAAGCATGCTCCGATTCATGTCGAGCGTTGGCACATACCTGGAGCAGACGTTTATCAAACGATTTATTACCCAGACCTAGAATTAAATGTTTATCGAGCCAGTATAACCAAAGATTTGCTGATCGTAGAAGCAATTGACAAGTTAAATCAAAACGATATTGACACTGTATTCAAATCTTTCGGGATAAATGCAGCTGCATGCTCTGCTTTTGACAAAGTTTCTCAGCGTTATGGCAAGATAAGTGCGATCGACGAAGGATTTAGACGTAATTTCATTTATAGATTGACGCAAGACTATGGAATTTACAGTCTCGGGCGTTTTGCCACGTGGCGCAACATTCTACTTGATGATGTCGTCAAAGATGCACAGGTTATTAAACGAATAATGAAGTCAGATAATTATGATTCTGTGAAAGTATTTTCAAAATAATGAAAATAATTGTTGCTTTTTGTATCTAACAAGAGGATAATAGTCTTACGGTCGCGATTGACCGATATAACTTAGAGCGAGGTTTAAGATGGAAAATTTGAGTTTGACTTGCGTTAGTACTTTGAGTGGCAAGGATCTTGTTGAGAAATACAACGAGTTGACAGGCAAAAAAATAACCAGATTCAGCAGTCTTCTTGAAGGACGCAGACGTGTTTATGAAGCATTGGGAGTTCCTAGTTGCAGCGATATTCATGCAGAGCCTATCATTGCGGAGTTTCAAGCCGAGCACGGCGTGGCTCCCCAAACAAAAAGAACGTCTGTCACAGTTGACGGCGTTACTTACAAAAGCACTGCAGCAGCATTCAAAGCACTTGGTCTTCCTATGGGGGTTCACATTCGTTTCAGAATGAAATTGAAAGCAGAGGGCAGCGCAGAAATAAATGGCAAGAAATTCATAATTTAGAAAGGGGTATCATCATGGCATCAGTACAAAGATTATTCAAACCAGAAGCTGTAGCGCAAAGGTTGGTTGAGTTGCACACTAAAAAGGCTGTCATTGAAGCTCAGTATGAGCAAGCCAAAAAGCAATTGTTGGAGATGGGAGTTGAAGAGGTTTTGCTTCCAGAGGCAACAGTTAAAGTTTCTGAGGGCATTCGATTCACATTGGACAACAAGGCTGTTTTATTGAAGCTTGGTCAAAATTGGGTTGATGACCACACCAACTTAACGCAATACAAACAAGTTCGCGTTACTTACAAAGGGGTTTCAAAATGAATATAATGCTTGCTAGGGGTGGTCACAGCTACATGCTTGTTAAACAAGGCAACAAATACAACCATGTAATACCATTGGATGCCGGCGGTTTGTCCGTGGTCAAATTGACAGACGAAGCCATGCATGAGTTGGAAATGAAAGAGTTAAAAGGTTATCCAATTCAAAAAGCATTAGAGATTTTCCGCAGGTCTGTCATCAATTTCGGTGCAACAGAAGAAGCCAAGCGCTATCTATTAGGAGAAGGAAATGATTAAAGCAGAATTGTTGAAACGCTTGCCAAAAACATTGGAAGAGTACGTAAGAATGTACTGCTCACGCAAGCATTTGAAACCATCGAATTTTTTGATTAACGGTAAAGTGAAGGAACTATAATGGCACACGAATTAGATATGAGCAATGGCAGGGCAAATATGGCTTACGCAGGCACTATGCCTTGGCATGGTCTTGGCAATGAGATCTCTCCAGACGAAGACATCGACACCTGGAAAGTTCAGGCAGGAATGAACTGGAATGTTAACCCTGCTGATTTGATTTACAAAGACGAAGACGACAATCAGTTGATATTCCCTCAGAAGCAAGTTTTGTTCCGTTCTGACACCAAAGCACCACTCAGCGTTGTCAGCGATGCATACCGCGTAGTGCAGCCAGGAGAAGTTTTGGAGTTCTTCAGGGATCTTATCTCTGGTCAAGGCTTCAAGATGGAGACCGCAGGCTGTTTGTTCGGTGGCAAGAAGTTTTGGGCATTGGCAAGCACAGGGGACAGCGTTCGCATTATGGGTCAGGACGAAGTTAAGCCTTACTTGCTTATGGCTTCCTCGTGTGATGGCAGCATGTCTACGGTTGCGCATTTCACTTCAGTTCGCGTGGTTTGCAATAATACTTTGCGTATGTCTGTTGGCGACTCAGGCCAGTTGGCAAGAATAAGAATACCGCACTCAGCGACATTCGTGCCAGAGCAAGTTAAAGAGCAGATGGGCGTTGCCAAAGAGGTTTGGTCAAACTTTGTTGGAAGCATGGAGATTTTAGCAAGCATGAAGCTTGATCGTGACGAAGCAATACAGATCGTTGCTGACGAGTTGAAATCAGAATGGACTGGTGAAAATCCAGAACAGTTGATGGAAGAATCAACGGTGTTGCGACGCATCATTCGTCTTTATGACGGAGAAGGTCTCGGTGCACAATACAAGTCTTCCAACGGCACAGCTTGGGGTTTGGTTAACGCTGTCACTCAATTCTTTGACCATGAGACAGGAACTGGCCAAGACAAAAGCAGGGCATTTGAGCGAGCTCATTTGACAGACCGAGCCAAACTGAAGGTTGCAGTAGCAGATCAATTATTAAGGAGAGCAGCATGAAAGTAACACTGATCAACCACACACAGGACGCAATGAATCTATTGCTGTTCACCAAGGCAACGAGGTTAACCATGACACCAGGATTGTTGGAGGAGATCAGCAATCTTCCTGAGGAGGAAAAGTTGGAGCAGCTAGATTACATGGCCAATACAATTCCTTCCAGCTGGGAGTTCGTTGACTACGTGTTTTTGGTTGAAGGAGTCAGCCGTGCTTACACTCACCAACAGGTGCGCACGAGGAATGCTAGCTACGCTCAGCAAACCATGCGCGTTCTTGAGATGGGCGAGTTCGATTACGTTTACACAGACAAGAACAAGGAGAGCGATGAAGCAACCAGCGTGATCGATGATCTTTTGGCGCACACCAAGTCTGTTTACAATCATTTGCTTTCAATAGGTCAACCTGCTGAAGATGCACGAGGCATTCTTCCAACCAACATCAGCACTAACATTGTCTGTAAATTCAATCTGCGCACTATGGTTGATCTTGCCAAGTCTCGTACAGGCGGCAGAACGCAAAGCGAATATCAAAAGGTTGTCAATGCTATGGTCGATGAGATCTTTAGAGTTCATCCTTGGGCTGAGAAGTTTTTCTTCAAGCATGGCAGAGATTACTTCGCAGAAATTGAGGAATTCGCCAAGAAAAAATTCCCTGATCTAAAAGAGCGAGGTGAGTTGCTCAAGATAGTCGATGGGATGCGTAAATCATGAACATCCCTCAAACTGGAGTGAACGCGCAAAAGGCAAAATTCTTTAAAGAGATTGCCTCTGCTTTTGATTTTCTTTCTCTGTTTCATTCTCTTCCTGCTGATGATCAGGCTTCATTGATGAATGATTTAACTGCTCTCCAAGCAAAGGCGGTGCAAAATGTACGCAGTGTTTGATTTAGATAATTGTCTTGCTGATGACGGATGGAGAGTTGACATCATACATCATGATTGCGAAAATGTGTTCAACAAGTACAATGCATACCATCTTATGTCAGAGTTTGACAAGGCTGCAAATTTGCACAAACTTAAAGAGCATAGCACAGATGAGATTGTGATTCTTACAGCAAGACCAGACCACTATCGCAAGATAACTCAAAGATGGCTTGTCAAGCATGGCATTGCCTATTCCAAACTGTTGATGCGACCAAATAGATCTCGTGAGCACAGCGCCTCTTTGAAGTTGAAATTGATGAAGACACACAAGATAGCTCCTGAAGAAATATCTTGCGCTTACGATGACAGACAAGACGTTGTCGATGCTTACAAAAGCATAGGCATCAATGCTTATGTCCTCAAAATTAATGATGTTGACTACTACGGAGAAAAGAAACATGAAAATGCAGCCTGATGAAATCCTTGCAGCTATGGCAGATACCTATCGCGAACGAAGCAAACAGTACGGCAATAACTGGCGCAAGATTGGTGCTGTGATGGTGGCTCTTTATCCAACGGGGTTAACGCTTGAGACAGAAGACGACTTCAACAAGTTTCACCTGTTCTTGCTGTCTATGGTAAAACTAACAAGGTTGTCAGAGAGCGGATTGTCGCACCAAGACTCTGCCCATGACAACGCAGTCTATAGCGCCATGCTTGAGTCTCTTATAATTGAAGGGGACAATGATGATATCCATAGTATTTGACACAGAGACGACAGGTCTTCCCTTGCCAAGCATTGCTCCTGTAGAGAAACAACCAAAGATCATTGAACTTGCTCTGCAAAGGTTTGAAGACGGACAACTGGTCAGCAAGCACGAATGGCTCATCAATCCTGGTGAGTCTTTGACTCCAGAGATCGTAAAGATAACTGGAATCACAGATGCAGACTTAGAAGGCAAGCCGTCTTTCAAAGAATTGCTTGAAGAGATAAAGCAGGCATTCTCTGGAGCGGATTTTCTTTACGCACACAATGCTTGGTTCGACACGTCACTTATGAATTTTGAATTGGAGAGGACTGAGTGCACTGACTTTCCTTGGCCAAAAGAAACTGTCTGCACGGTTGCTGCATTCGAACATCTGTTCGGTAGACGAGCAAAGTTGATAGAGTTGTATCACAAAATCCTGGACAAAGAGCTGTTCCAAAAGCACAGAGCTCAGAGTGATGTTGATGCATTGGTTGAAATATTATTACACGAAGGATTGCTATGATACAGCTTAGGGTTAGGAGTGAATATTCATTCGGGGAAACATTTTCTCCTATCAAGCGCATAGTCGATCGATTGAAAGAGCAAGGCTGCACGGCTGCTGCCATAGTTGACAATGCTAGTTCTTGGGGACACGTTAAGTTCTTTGAGGCTTGCAAAGAGGCTGGCATTCAGCCTATGCTCGGTCTTGAGCTATGCGTTTCTGACGATGAAACTACAACCAGCATGTGGTTCATAGCAAAGAATAAAGCAGGATTGTCAGAACTATACAGAGCTTCATCAAAAGCCTACCGCAATCCGTTGGCAACAAAGGTTGGAAAGATACCACGCCTCTACAAAGATGACGTGCGAGAGATGTCTGACGACATAATCAAGTTTGCCGGCGAGGTGACAGACGGTGAATTCTTGAAGTCAATAGGAGCGTACATAGATTTAAATCCAGCAAGTCGCGTGCTTAACATGCGCAAGCAGCAGATAGCCAAAGAGAAAGGCATTGAAATAGTTACGACCAGTGACAATGCTTTCGCCTTTGAAGAAGACAAAGAGACATTTGAGTTGGTAACAAGCAGAAGTATAAAGCCGTCTCCCCAGCACCTGATTGATGACTGTGGAGAAGAGCAGGCTGCAATCGACATCGCAGCTATGTGTGAAGGTCTTGAGTTGCCTGTCGCACCGATGATCCATTACGATGGAGACCTCGAAGCATTGTGCAGAGAAGGCATCGCATTCAGAGGTCTGGAATGGAATGAAACTTACGAACAACGCCTGATGTATGAATTGGCACTTATCCGCGAAAAGAATTTTGACTCCTACTTCTTGGTCGTGTCTGACATGGTTAAATACGCCAAACAACACATGCTTGTTGGACCAAGTCGTGGCTCTGCAGCCGGATCGCTTGTGTGCTATCTTTGCAGGATTACAGAGGTTGATCCTATCCCTCCTAATTTATATTTCGAGCGTTTCATCGATTCGACTCGCGCCGACTTGCCAGACATTGACTTGGACTTTCCAGACGCTAAGCGTCATATGGTTTTCGAATACATGGCAGGGAAGTACGGACAGAACAACACGGCTCATATTGGCACCATATCTACGTTCAAACCTAAGAGCGCATTGGTGCAGGTCTGCAAGGCTCTGAAGATACCGGCAGCAGCAACGGCAGCTGTCAAAGCTTCGATGATCGAAAGGTCATTGGCAGACTCTCGAGCAAACAATTGTTTGGAAGACACACTGAACACAACAGAGCCTGGAAAGCTATTGATGCAGATGTATCCTCAAGTTGCAAAGGCAGCCATAATAGAAGGTCACGCATCGCACACGGGTGTTCATGCTGCTGGTCTTTTGGTTTGTAACGACAGGATTGATAACTATGCGACTGTGGATGGCAATGGGATTGCGCACGTTGAAAAAGGGGCTGCAGAGAAGCTTGGTCTACTCAAGATTGACGTTCTTGGTCTGAGAACGCTTGGTGTCATCGAGGACAGCGGTGTTGACGTTGACTGGTACAATATGAAGTTTGACGATCAGAAAACATTCGATGTATTCAATGAAGGGCGTATGTGCGGAATATTTCAGTTTGAAGGCAATGCTCTTAGGTCTATTTCCAAAGATGTTAAGTTCAAGTCTATCGTTGAGATTGATGCTGTTACAGCCTTGGCACGGCCAGGTCCATTCTCTAGCGGAGTTACGGAGAAGTATGTTAAGCGCATGAACGGCGAAAAGTACGAGTCAATCCATCCTCTTGTTGAGAAGCAGATGATAGAGACTTACGGTCTTCCAGTTTACCAAGAGCAGACAATGGCTATCGTTCGAGAGATTGGCAAATTCGACTGGAAGCAAACCAGCTTTATTCGAAAAGCCGTTTCCAAACGTCTTGGCAAAGAATATTTTGACTCTTTCTGGGAGATATTCAAGAAAGGGGCTGCAGAGCAGGGCATTCCAGAAGAAAAGGCTCAGCAGACTTGGGACTTGATCAATGCGCTGGGTGCTTGGCAGATGAATAAGGCGCACACTTACAGCTATGCAGTTATTAGTTATTGGACAGCCTATCTAAAAGCTCACCATTTGTTGCAATTTGCTGCTGCAAACCTGCGAAATGCTAAGGATGATGACTCTGCCTTAGAGCTGCTCAGAGAAATGGCTAGAGAGGGCGTAGAATACGTTCCATTCGACATGCAATTGTCAGAAATGAATTGGTCTGTCAAGGGAGAGAAGTTGATTGGTGGTTTCATGTCCTTGAAAGGTTTTGGAGAAGCAAAAGCCAAAAGGTTCATGGAAGCAAGGGCTGAGGGCAAGCTTACCGAGAAAATGATTCAACAAGTTGAAGAGGCAGAGAATATATTCTCAAACATATTCCCGTTCAGCACGGAATTTGGTGCTTACTACGACAATCCTGAGTCTGTGGGTGTGGTTGGTAAAGTCATGAAGATAGTTGATCTTGACGGCTCACAAACTGGTTCAGAATGTTTCATGGGAGAGATAATCTACCGAAACAGTCGCGACGCAAATGAGGAGTTGAATGTCAAGAAAAGAAATGGACAGCTGGTTGCTGGACCAACGGAGTTCGTTGACATACGTTTGCGGGACGACACAGGAATGATAGGTGCTAGGGTTGGCAGATATGACTTTGAAAAGATGGGCAGGAAGATATTGCAGGAATGTCCAGAGGGAACCAAATTGCTTGTAAGAGCAAAGTTCATGAAGGGGATACGCTTCGGCTTCATTCAAAAATTCAAGGTGCTGTAATGTCTGAGAAAAATGCTTATTCAATATTGCGCACAGGTATCGCTGGCAAAAGAACAAGGATAGACAGGATAGAAAACCTTTGTGTGCTTGGCATGCCAGATGTAAATCTTTGCATCGAAGGCAATGAAGTTTGGATAGAGATAAAGTCTCCAAAAGAGCCTAAAAAGAGCACCACACCCCTGTTTGGTTCTAATCATAAGCTAGAGTTAGAACAGCGCAATTGGATAAAAAGGCAAATAGACTCTGGAGGCAAAGCATTCGTGCTGATAAGGTCAGACAAACGATGCATGTTGATTTGCGGAAGCCACGCAGACTCAATAAATGAAAAAACAGTTGAAGAGTTGATAGCCATAGCTTTGTGGCATGCCCCTGTTCCTACCAAAAAAGAGCATTGGGCGAAATTAAGGGAGAAATTATCATGTTAAGTAAATTCAAAACACAACCTCTCAAGCACCAACTTGATTGTTTGCGAAAGTTTGGCAGATCAGAGTATTTTGCACTTAACGGCGAGCAAGGGACAGGCAAAACTTGGATAGCCATCAACGACATGGCAGACCTTTGGTCAACACACGATTTAGACACAGTTCTTGTATTTGCACCGAACGGGGTGCATTCGAACTGGGTTGTAAAAGAAATACCTCAGCACATGCCTGATTGGGTAAGGGTTAAATATGCAGCTTGGTATTCAAATCCGAACAAAAAAGAAAGAGAGGCTTTAGAAAATGTAATGAAAAGCACAGACTCTTCAGAATTGAAAATAATCGTTATGAACTGGGAATCTTTGCAACATAAAAAAGGTGTGGATTTTGCAACCAAGTTTGCAGCCATCAGCAGGAGTCTTATGATAGTCGCAGACGAGAGCCAGCGAGTCAAAGAGCCGTCAGCAGCACGCACAAAGAATTTGATGAAGCTTAAAAAATACAGCAAATATCGCAGGACAATGTCTGGAACGCCAATAACCAATGGACCATTTGGTGCGTTTAGCCAATATGCATTCCTGGACGACAGCATACTTGGCACCACGTCTTATTTCGCATTCAAAGCCGAATATGCAGAGATGCTTTCTGCAGACAGCTATCAAATGCAAGGTCTGATGCGCAAAAATGGTTTAAGGAGAGCACCACAAATTGTGCAGAGGGGAGTCGACGGAAGACCTAAATATAGAAATCTTGATCAGCTGCAAAAAATTATCGAGCCATACACATTCCGAGTGTTGAAAAAAGACTGTCTTGATCTTCCAGACAAGATTTACAAATGCGCTTGGTTCGACATGACAGCTGAACAAAAACGTGTATACGAAAAGGTAAAAGAAGAAAGTCGCATATCTCTGAATGGAAATGACTCTGTCATCAACCATCTTACTGTTCTTGGCAAACTTTGCCAGATAACTTCAGGATATTATCTCCATCCAGACGCAGAAGAGCCTGTTCGAATTGAAGGGGACAATCCAAAAATGGATTTATTATGCGAAAGAGTGTCTAATACAGTAGAGGATGGCCATAGCGTGATTATATGGGCTAGGTATAGGGCGCAGCTAAGGGACATCGCAGAACGCATGCGTGTAATTGACAAGAACTGTGTAGAATATCACGGTGGAGTGTCAAAACAGGACAGAATAGAGGCAATCGACAAATTTCAGTCTGGAGAAGCTAAGATTTTTATAGCACAACAACAGTCTGGAGGGACAGGGATAACTTTAACCAAGGCAAGTCAGGTTATTTACTTCAGCGATACATTCTCTTTAGAGGACAGATTGCAGTCCGAGGACAGAGCGCACAGGATTGGTCAGGACAAAAGTGTTGTGTATACAAATATATTGGCAAGGAACACGATCGATGAAGTAATATTGAACGTGCTAAAGACAAAACAAACAGTGAGCGACATAGTCACTGGAGACGCGTTGAAAAAATATTTTTTGTAATTAACAAAAAAACACTTTGCTTTTTAAAAAACTTGGCGCATAATAGCTTTACGCTTGACACAGAGCGGATAATTTAGAAAGGGTATAAAATGTTAAATTTCATTATCGGATTGATTGTTGGTGCCATTGTTATGGATTTTGCGTGGGCTTATAAATTAGGTTACGCTCAGCGCGTTTGGGCTCGTATCAGGGGTTCAAAATGAATATATTCGTTTTAGACACCGATCCCGCTACGGCAGCTCGTATGCATCTCGACAAGCACGTTGTCAAAATGCCACTTGAGACAGCCCAGATGCTTTGCACCATCAATGCCGGTTACGACATCCCCGTTCCATACAAGCCTACACACAAAAATCATCCATGCACAGTTTGGGCGAATGCTTCCCGTGCAAATTACCAGTGGCTTGTTGAGCTCGGTCTTAACTTGTGCAAAGAATACACTTACCGTTACAAAAAAGTTCATGCTTGCCAAAAAATCATCGAGTCTTTAGCTGCATGTCCGTCGCAAATAACTTGCGACACTCCGACTGCTTTCGCTCAGGCTATGCCTGTTGACTGCCACAAAGACGATGCAGTTCAAGCCTATCATCATTACTACAAACAATACAAAAGCCACATTGCCAAATGGACTGGTCGCCCAGTTCCTGCATTCATGGGAGTTGCAGCATGAAACAATCATATTGGGTTAGCGCTTCAGGTTACGACGAAAACGACAACGAGATCGACATTGAGTGCTACGTGAGAGTAGAAAAGACTGAAGACGGATTTGGCACAGGGGACAGTCCCACAATGTACGAGATCGACATTCAACACGCCAGAGACATGAGTGGCAGACCTTACAAATTGTCTGCCTTCGAAATTGAAAGAATTGAAGAGGGAATCATAGATGACCTACGATGAACAGTTAGCTGAGATTGCTCGCATATTGAAAGAAATACACGAAGAATTTAAAGAATTGGAAGCCAAAATGGCTGAAAGGGAAGAAAAATGAATCCATTTATCGACATTGCCAAGTTGCACAACATCATTTGTGCTAAAATACAACACTCACAATTGCCTGTGACTGTGCGTGAACTCAATGAAATGACAGAGCTGGCTGATGAAAAGCCTCTTCGTATTAGAGATGCACTAAAACAATTGCACAAAATTGGAAGGATAATTAAGGTGCCAGTTAGCTCTTTGATAGATAAGCGTGAACGGGTTGGCTACCAATGGAATAACAAAACACATTTGCCGGCAGGATTAGTTGCGGCAGCGCAAAATTTTGCCAAACAAAAAGAGGTGGCTGACGACATTCGCATCAAAGTGAATGAAGACCATTCCATCACCATCATAACCAAAGCAATACGCATAACCGTGGAGGCACCACAATGATTGATTACGCAGAACACCTAAAGCACTTAGGTGCTGGCATGACCGAGCAAGAAAAACAAGACGCCATTATGAATGGCATACACAATAACATAGGGTTTATATTTACTTTACTTGACCAATTGCAGCAACGCATCATTGTGCTAGAGGGGAAAATAAATGAATTATCGTGAGCCGTGGGATAAAAGCAATTACCACTTTAACCGTCAGGATGAGTGGACTGGCGCTGCGTTCGAAGAACAAGAAGACTTGTGGGATGCTGAGCACTTACGCCTTTATACAGGTCGCTGGATTATGGTTTGCTTAGTGGCATTAGGTGCATTGCTGTGGACAATGTAGCAACACTCATCAAGTCCAAAACAACAGACGAAATAGCAAAGGTTCGCATGGAATTGTACACGGAGCTGTGCGTAGCTAATCGCACGGGAAAGAGCTTGATGGACCAAGGCTTTAGCAGGTCTGACATCCAATACAGCATGGCAGCCTTAATCAAAGCAGGCTTAGTATTTAAGTATGGTGTTGGCAGGAACACTTACTATTCCGTGACCAAAGACGAGAGCCAAGAGTGTCCTGTTGACATTATTGTTATACCAGAACAATACGTTGGCAACTTACAGTTAGGCTTTCGCATGGGGTACACAAACATTGAGCCTAAAAAAGGCAGAATAATAAAGGGGATACTAAATGGCCACTAACCGCAACCCAATAACCGGCGACAAGATAATTACCAAGCAGAAGTCAAAAAGCTTCGATGATAATTTTGATGCCATATTCCGCAAGCCAAAAGAGCCAACATGGATTGACGTGCTTGAGATGACAGACGACGAGCTAAACGAGGTAAATGATGCAGATCCGTCGTAGGTACGCCAAGACACGCATGGCTAGCATGCGCAGGGATCACCTACCGCACAATATTAAATTTTTAGCTTACGTTGCCATTAGAACTCGCATGAAATACGGAAGAAGGGCGTGCAAATATCGTTGGCACTTTAGGAAAGCACGATGAAATATACATTTGACACAGACTTATTGTCTGACCTTTATAAAGATGCCTATGGTTTTCGTCCAGACAGCGAGTATTTTAAAGCCTGGAATAGCTACCCAGACCACTTCAAGCAAACTATTTGGGACAGGTTATTGGTTGATTTAAATCTTGCTATTGAAGAGGAAAAACAAAATGACCACACAAACTGAAGCGTTAAAGATGGCGATTGAAGCGATGAAAACGGTTACGGTATTTCACAATCCTGACTTCTTAATAAAAGCAATCAACACTTGCAAAGAAGCCTTACAAAGCCAAGAGCCACAGTATTTGTATGCTTGGGCATGTAAAGAAGATGATAGTGTATATTTGTTTTATGATAAACCGTCAGGTGTATTGGAAGATGAAGTTCATAAATACATA
>Ga0172372_10001324_pt1 | contig 38467 bp, 22 predicted proteins | sample LakKiv5m_2_FD_114544 | JGI IMG/M metagenome (GOLD analysis project Ga0172372, IMG submission 114544) | Freshwater microbial communities from Kabuno Bay, South-Kivu, Congo - kab_092012_9.5m | ecosystem: Environmental > Aquatic > Freshwater > Lake | place: Democratic Republic of the Congo...
GAGCGACGAATGCTGATCCTGCGATGTTGGCAGAAATAAATTGGACCGACCCGTCTCCGACGACGTAGTGTGCACCGCTACCATGGAATGCATAGAACTCCGAATCGTTCGTGCAGTTCATGAAGCAGTTTCCAACGATAGTCGTCGCACCAGAACTGGAGGTGCTGTTTTGCAAGCCTTGGGCATTTGAACCATCGACGCTGAAACCACCGTTGATGTCTGCCCATCCCCAACCGTCGGCAACGACATTGGTACCAGCAGCGATATTGCCCGTGCGAGGATTGACCACTTTACGGCCGCTGACATACATCGATGGACGACCGGCTCCCTCGCCGATGACTAGTGTGTTGGACAGGCCGTCTCGAATGGTCGCCAATTTGACGCCCTCTGGACCACGCCCCATCGCCCCCATGACTTCCCTGGTTCCGATGCTTGGAAGACCTGCTGCGACGAACGCTGCATTGCGAACCGCGTTGATCGAACCGTAATCGGCATAGCCCCACAGAGGAGTATCGGTTCGAAGATTATTCGAAATCGCTGCATAGAGGTTCTGCGGAGGAACTTCTCGCGGCGATGGCGACGAGGGGCAAATCATGATCGGGATTTGAGTCGTTGTTACCACGTCGTTTGCTGGAGCATACCAAGGAAGGCTGAAATTGTAGCGGGTGAAGTTCGGGCCTTGCTCGATCATAGGTAGGATCATCGCAGGCCAGGAGACTTGGAATACCGGTGTGCTCTGGGAGATCCGGCTCGGTGGCAATCGTTTGTGGGCGCTTTCGTAGTTCATCAAAGCCAATCCCAATTGCCGAGCGTTGCTCGAGCAGCTCATGCGACGAGCCGCCTCGCGTGCAGCTTGCACCGCTGGCAAAAGCAAACCGACCAAAATGCCGATGATCGCAATGACCACGAGCAACTCAACCAAGGTGAAACCAGAACGCTGCAAAGGACTATGTCGCTTCATATTACGCTTTCCTCATGAATGCTTGAGGCGAACTCCATTGAGCCCCGCAGGGCTGCTTTTCACGCTCGCAGATCCACCATGGCCCGCGAAATAACGACTTCAAGTTCGCTCGAAATCACTTGCGAATACTTTAGGGATGCAAGCTAGCAATCCCATGAAGCGATCGTTAGGTTTGTGTTAATAAGTGATGAAGAAAGGGGGCTTTTGTTAATCTACGATGAGCCAATGATTAATTTCGCAGCAAAATCGAGGGGGTAAAAACCAACAACCCGACCATTAGAGAAGCTACTGTCGGCGGATACCAGGGTGGACAACCTGTCTGTTTACCTGTCTCGATACACCTGGGTGCTCTCATCCTTGATGACCGGAACGGCTCTGAGTTGGCTTTGAAGCGAAGCCCTCAGGACTTGGGTTCCTTCACGACCATGCTTGACCCCCACCTTGACGACCACTTGCTGCTTGGAAGCTAAGCTAGGAATGGGAGAGAAGACAACTTGCCGTCCTGAAACCTGATACTTCATCGGGCTGCTTACCTGCTCAATGGTCGAACCCTCGGGTGCTTCGACCACCAATCGTATTTCCGCGTCCGGTCTAGTTCCGATATTGTTCATGCGCACCGAATAAGTTGTCATACCGGCTACTTCGATCGGATCGTTATCGTCATCAATTTCAAAAGTAAGTTCGCTTTGGCCTTCGACGATAACTTCTCTTTCAGTTGGCTCTGCGCGAACGCCATCTCCATCGGTGGTCATGGCGATCGAAAAGCGTCCTTCTTCTACCGGTAGCAAAACCAGGTCGGTTTTGGCTTTGGTACCTGCAGCAAGTTCCATGAGATTCCAAACGACAGAGTGCTGATCGGGTAAATAAGTCCCTTCGTTCGAGGCGCTAACGAAATTCATTCCCCGGGGCAGTCGCGCAGTGATATACAGATCCCTAGCCACTGCGGTCCCAGTATTCTCAATGATCGCTTCGTAGGGTGAAGGCCGTTCCAAATGCCTCAGCTTTGGACCTACAAGTTGCAACTGCAATTTCGGAGCTTTGACTTCGATTGGAAAAGAAGACTCTGAGGTGGCGCTGTTTGCTGAGGTAGCGCGAACGACATTGGAAACTTTACCGGCTGCGATCGCCATAAGCTCGATCTCCAAACGAATCGTTTCCCCTGGGCTCAGATCCCCCACATCGTGCTGCAATGCACTTGCGCCAGATACATGGCGAAACACGTTGGGAACATCTTCCTCAAGCCTGACGCCTCTTGCCACACCCGAGCCAGTATTGGTCACATCGATAAAGATTGTCGCAGAGTCTCCACCGAGCATCTCCGAGACCGCCGTCTGCTTGATGGTCAAACGTGGTTGGGTGCTCATCGTTCGCACCGATGCTTGTGCAGCGAATTTCACACTCGCCACAGAACCTAATTCGCCTTCGGTTTCTGGCACAATCTCCATACTGATCGTCGCTTCTTGCCCAGCCGCCAATTCACCTAAATTCCATGCAAGACCATCACCACCGGCGCGTTGAGCTTCAGGAAACGTCCTTACCAACCGGGCACCTTTGGGAATCGCATCGGTGACTTGAACATCAAAAGCAGTTGCATTGCCGACGTTTCGAACGACCGCAGTGAACGTGGCCGGCACGCCGACTTGGACTTCCTCGGGGGCTCGCTTATGAATTTCCAAGCTTGGGTTCTGCGAACCATCGAACTGACGCGAACCTGGAGTTGGTGTCGCCTTGGACCATCCGTTGGCCGCTGGGTTGGTAAGTGACGGAGGATCGCTTAGTGGAGTAAAACCATTGCCTGGTAAATCAGCAGGAATTGCAGGGGCATTACCCTGGGGCAAATTTCGACCCGGGCCTTGGGCCGACGACTCTGGAAAGCTCGGTTCAGATATAGGCCTTGGCACGGACCTTTCGCCTAGTGCAGTGCCGTATGCACCGCTCATCGGAGCAGGTCCGGGAACTAGCGGGTTGGTCGGGGGCGCATCGCTTTGAGGCGAGTCGTATTTCGGTACCGGGCTATCGGGCAAGACAGGTGTGGCAACCGAAGGAACCTCAGGCAAAGAAGGCAGCGCGACCGTAGGCGGTGCGGGCATCACAGGAGTTGTCGCAGGTGCCGGTATCGACGGTATGGAAACCGCAGGTGGCGCGGTAGTACCCCCCGGAGGCAAAAGGGTCGGTGCTGCATCACTCCTAGGCTTAGGGGCAACGATTCTCGAAGCATCAAATTTCGGCGGTTCTGTCGCCACCGCGATGGGTGCTTGCCCTGAGACCAAGGCAATCTCAGGCTCGGTTTCCGTGGGCAATTCCCCGTCCCATGAGGGCATCGGCCTGGGTTCAGGTATTGGAGGCAAACTTGGAATCAATCCACCGTCTGGACCAATCGCACTGGAGTCCACCACGATCGGTTTGGCCAAAACTGCCGAGTAGGGTGCTGATTCGATATCCGGCAGTGTGCTTGCGACTCGAGCATCGCGTTGGGCGATCGCCATGGTCAAAACAACCAGCAACCCAGTAAACAAGGTCGCCGCGGCTATAAATGCGTATCGCGACATCTACCGACCACCCTTGATCTAAATTTCCGACCTGCGTATCACCTTCGAACCATCACGGGGCCTTCCGGATAGTCGCATATAGCAAATCCTGTATCGCAGTCGAAAGACCAAATAGTCTCACGGGTTCTTGCTAGCAAACAACAAGTTCCCTTCTGGATTATCTTCCCCGTTATCTTCGATGTGAATTTTGCAGTCAGCCAACAGTAGGCCCGCTAATTAGGGTTTCCGCTCGTAAATTTCGGCTCATTGTATTAGAATCAGGGTCCCATTCGCCCCCCGCCTCCTGTGTTTGAACCTGCCATGTTCCAAACGATCTTACGTGCCCGCTTAGGCCTGTGGCTATTGATCCTATTGCTTGGTCTAACCTTGAAAATAGGATTGGCTCAGGAATTGTCGCCGAGCCCCCAACCGGATCCTTTGGATACCGAATTGGGTGCGGCCTGGACACAGCAGGTTCTTCCTGTGATCAAGCAGCATTGTGGCGAGTGCCACATGGACGGTGCTAACGAAGCGGGAGTGAATTTGGGGGATTATTCGACGCTTGAAAAGATCCGGTCCCACGAGAGCACTTGGGAGCAGATTCGTGGAGTGATTCGCGCCGACGCGATGCCGCCCCCTGAGAGTTCCAAGATGACTCCCCAGGAGCGAGCGATCGTAACTCGGTGGATCGAGAGGACACTGCACGAGGTCGATTGCAATCATCGCCCACCGACCCCTCACGTGACGGTCCGACGACTGAATCAATTCGAATACGACAACACGATTCGGGATATTTTTGGAGTGGATTTTCGACCCTCCAAGGAAATTGGATTCGTATCGGATGACGTGGGTAATGGTTTTGACAACCAAGGAGAAGTACTGACCCTTGCGACTATTGCACTGGAAAAGTACTTGCAAGCCGCCGCACTGATTTCCAAGCGGGTGATTTCCTTGGATCGCGAGTCGTTTCGCAAACAGAGTTTTGAAGGGGAATATCTCCCTTTTGGACAATCTCTGAAAGTTCCGTTGCATCTTGCTCCAGGCAAGTACAACGCGAGTATCCGTACCCGATTCGGGGATGATCAAAAGGACAACTGCAAGGCCAAGCTGTGGCTCGATGAGCAGTTGATTGCCGAGTGGGAGGTAACACCAAAGGACGAGACGGCCAAATACGACTTTGAAACAACTGTCGGTGACCATTCCCTACGCATTGAATACACGGATGATTCGAACCCGGAAGCACGTGGTGCTCCGAATCGACGTCTGATTGTCCATTCGGTCCGCATCGTAGGGCCAGAGCAGGGCGAACCGGCTTTTCCTAAAATCCATCAGCAGGTCGTCATTGCTACTGCGGAAGACAAGGATCAACCCGATGCGATGCCGATTGGATTTACGGAAGCGACTCGTCGAGTCTTTTTGAAACTGCTTCCGAAACTTTATCGGCGCAGTGTCAGCCAAGAGGAAGTCCATGCGGTCATGATGATCTGCCAGAAAGCCTCCGATGCTGGTTGCAGTTATGAAGAGTCGATTCGTTATGGTCTGCAGGGAGCTTTGGTCGCTCCGCAGTTTCTGTTTCGTTATGAGAACCTAGTGGAGAGCGACAACATTAGGCGTCTGGATGACTACGGGATCGCAACTCGATTGGCCTACTTCCTTTGGGCTTCGACGCCCGATGACGTTCTGTTGTCCTTGGCCGCAGAGAATCGCTTGCACGAACCTGAAGTGCTGAATGCTCAAGTCGAGCGCCTGCTAGCGGACCCTCGAAGTGATTCGCTTATCAGCGGATTTTTCTCGCAGTGGCTGGGACTTAGAAATATCCAGAAGATCGACATCGATCGCGACAAATTCCCGATGTGGTCAGACCGTCTTCGGGCTGCGATGATCAAGGAGACAGAGACCTTCTGCAAGCACGTGCTAAGCGAAGGTTCGATCGAAGATTTCTTGACGGCTGACTTTACGTTCGTCAATCCTCGATTGGCTGAGTTCTACGGGGTGGAGTTCGATGGCAAGCAACCTTCGGAGTTGTACAAGCGTCGCCCCGGTAGGAACGACGGTGACCCTCGTCGCCAAGGGTTGTATGAACAGGAAGATCGTTGGATTCGGGTGAGCTTGCCAGAGAATCGAAAAGGAGTGCTCACCCAAGCAGCATCCCTTGCACTGACCTCCAACCCCACTCGCAGCTCGGCTGTGAAACGTGGTAAGTGGATCCTAGAGACCGTCCTGGGAGACCCGCCCCCTTCGGCTCCGCCCAATGTGCCATCTTTGGAGCAAGCCAAAGCCGACGACAAGGCTTCGCTTCGGGAACGTTTGGAGATCCACCGTTCGAATCCAAGCTGTGCTGGATGCCATAAACTCATCGATCCCATCGGCCTGGGTTTGGAAAATTTCGATGCGACAGGTCGCTGGCGGGACGTCGAGGACGGCAAGGAAATCCTTGCCCAAGGAGCCCTTGTGGACGGAAAAACCTTCACAGGCCCGACAGAGCTTATTCAAATTTTGTCCGAAAGAACCCCGGATGTCGCCAAAAACTTCACCCAACGCCTGCTAACTTATGCTCTCGGGCGAGGTTTGCAGCGGGCAGACCGTTGCGATGTCGATAAAATACTGAACCACGCCCGGGAAAATCGATATACAATCAAATCGGTGATCCACGGAATCGTCCAAAGCGATTCATTCCTCCAACGCTCCCCTGCCCTGCCTACAACTCAAGCCAATCGGAACTAAGCCATGAGCAGCGATTCATCCCTTCCAACCGGCACCTACCACAGCAGCACCAGGATCCATCGACGCACGGTGCTGCGGCAAATAGGTCTTCATGGTTTGGCCGCTTCGATGGCCCTTCCTATGCTTGATGCTATGCGACCTGCCTTGGCCGCCGAAGCCTCCCAAAAACCAGTTCGACTCGCTTGGATTTTCTTCCCCAACGGGACCAACGCGGACAGGTGGGCCCCCAAGGGGTCGGGCTCCCAGTGGGAGCTTTCGCCAACCCTCGAACCTCTTGCAGATTGCAGAAACGACTTCAGCCTGATGAAGGGCTTGGCCCAAGTCAACGCACAGTCGCTAGGCGATGGTCCGGGCGATCATGCTCGCAGTGCCGCCGCCTATTTGACCGGAGCTCATCCCTTCAAAACCGCAGGTTCGAAAATCCGTGTAGGTCGATCTGCTGACCAAATTGCTGCCGACAGCTATGGCCGCCAAACACGGCTTGCTTCGATCGAACTTGGCACCGAAGAAGGACGCGATGCCGGGTCGTGCGACTCAGGTTACGCGTGTGCCTATTCGAACAACATTTCCTGGCGTAGCGAAACGCTTCCCACCGGAAAAGAGATTCAACCCAAGCGAGCCTTTGATCGTCTTTTCGGTGTCGCAGGGGGTGATGATGCCAAGGAGCAAGGTCTCAAATCAAGCATCCTGGACTTCGTCGCCGACCAGCGGAAGCATCTGGCAAATCAGGTTGGAGCAGAAGACTCGCGCAAACTCGATGAGTACTTCACCGGCGTTCGGGAACTTGAACAACGCATCTCTCGGTTTGCAACACCGATCCATTTGCCAGAAGGCACCGTCGCTCCGCCGGAAAAGCCCAGTGATGTGACAGAGCATATTCGGCTCATGTACGATCTCATGGTTTTGGCATTCCAAACTGACACAACCCGGATCGCTAGTTTTATGCTCGCCAACGAAGGTAGCAATCGCGCCTTCCCGATGATCGAAGTCAAGGATGGTCACCATCAGTTGTCACACCATGAGAACAAGCAGGACAACATTGAAAAGATCGCTAAAATCGATCGGTACTACTGCGAGCAGTTTGCTTACTTCCTCAAGAAGATGCGTGAGACTCCAGACGGGGACGGCAACCTTCTCGACCATTCCTTGATCGTCTACGGTGGTGCGATCAATGACGGCAACAGGCACGACCATCATGACTTGCCTATCCTCTTGGCCGGTCGCGGCGGCAGGAACCTAGCTACCGGACAAATTCTCGAATATCCTAAGAACACCCCTCTGAACAACTTATTCCGTATGATGCTCGATAGCGTTGGTGCGGACCGAGGTGATTTCGGGGATTCAACCGGAATTCTATCGGTCAGCTAAGCCCCTGAATCCCAAGGGGACTTAGGGTCGACGGAACCAGTCACAAGACATTCTCTATCTCTCATTTATTGGATCGTGTCCATGGTTCGCTCCATGCCAGTTTCTGGCCATGCAGGTGTCCTGATTTATGCATGGCTAGTTGCAAGCTCTCTTGTGTGGCATTCCAGTGGCTTGGCACAGCCTCCGAAGGATCCGCAGCCTGCTTATTCACAGGAACAGCTCGCTTTCTTCGAGACCAAAATCCGTCCTGTTTTGGTCCAGAAATGCTACTCGTGCCATTCGCAGGAGGCTTCCAAAAATGGAAAACTCAAGGGCAATCTGCTGCTCGATAGCAGAGAGGGTTTACTCTCTGGAGGGGATACCGGTCCGGCTTTGGTGCCCAATCAACCCGAGGCGAGTCTGCTGCTCAAGGCCCTGAGGTACCAGGACTACGAAATGCCTCCTTCAGGTAAGTTACCCAATGAGACGATCGATGACTTCGCTCAATGGATTGCGCAAGGTGCAGCCGACCCAAGACGATCTACCGAACCGCTTAAGCACGCTGCGATGGACCTGGAATCGGGTCGCAAGTTCTGGTCGCTACAGCCACTTGCTCCTGTAGCCCCCGAGGCATCGTCCCACCCAGTGGATTGGTTCATTCATCAAGCACAGTTACAGCAGAACCTGACTCCCTCGGCTATCGCGGATCGGCGAACGTTGGTCCGCCGTGCCTATTTGGATCTTTTGGGGATCCCGCCAACTCCCGATGAACTGAACTCTGCGATCCAACTGCTTGGACCAGTTTCCGACGAATCTGACACGGTCTCTCGAATGGGTTGGAGTGAATTGATCGATACGCTCCTTGCCCGCCCCGAGTACGGTGAGCGTTGGGCAAGGCATTGGATGGACATCGTTCGATTTGCAGAGTCGTTTGGTTATGAACAGGATTACGATCGACCCAACGCTTATCACTACCGCGACTTCCTCATCCAAGCCTTCAACCAAGACATGCCTTTTGATCGGTTTGTCCAATGGCAACTTGCAGGTGACGAACTTGCCACCGACGAACCAATGGCCTGGATGGCAACCGGATTCCTCGGTGCGGGTGCTTTTCCCACTCAATTGACCGAGCGGGAATTCGAGTCCACGCGTTACAATGAACTCGACGACATGACGGCTACCACCGGCGTCGCTTTTTTGGGTTTATCGATCGGATGCGCTCGTTGCCATGATCACAAATTTGATCCGATCTCCAGCGAGGATTACTACCGTTTTGCGGCCTCGTTCACGGCAGTCATACGCTCTGAAAAGACGTTCGATTTGTCACCAACTGAGAACGAAAAGGCCCGTGAGAACCATGCGCAGGAACTTCGTCGTTTAAAAGAACGACTCCAGGCTTTCGAGTCCGAGCAACTCGACAAGGAGTTGATCGCATTTATTCGAGAGAACCACTCAGAATCATCGGCCATCGAATTCGAGCCCTGGAGAAACATCCGGGGTGAAATCCAATCGAGTTCTACAAGTCGATTTCAATCCCAGCCCGATGGATCCTATTTGGCGATCGGCGAAGCTCCCAACCAAGAAACACTGACTTTCACAGCAACGATCCCGCCTGGAAAGTGGAATGCGATACGAATGGAAGCGTTAGCCGATCCGTCGTTACCAAGACAAGGCCCAGGCCGCGCCGGCAACGGCAACTTCGCGTTGGGGAATTTGACTCTAGAACATCTTTCGAAATCTCGGGGTGCTCAACCCTTAAGGCTCGATCAACCGCGAGCTACCCACCAGCAGAACAGCGATTCGCTTTCGATTGCTGCTTCGCTCGACTCCGATCCGGTCTCTGGCTGGGCGATCGACGGGCAGATTGGAAAAAGCCAAGCGGCGGTCTTTCGAATTGCAACTCCTCTGGACTCCCAGCAAGAGGATCAATTGCGATGGACGCTTCGTTTCCATCACCCCAACGCGAGGCATTCGATGGGGAGGATTAGGTTTTCGATATCCAGTAGTCCTGAGCCTCCGGTTGAAGTTGGCGGAAAATCAACACCAGCTGATGTGATCGATGCGCTGCAGGAAGTCGTCAAATTGCTTGATAACGACCCAGCGAAACATCCTGCATGGCAAACGATTGCCAATTGGTACAAGCCCATCAATGCGACCTGGAGCGAACTTAGCAATAAAATCGCGAAACTCGAAAAAGATGGTCCCGAAATACGATTGACCAAGGTCTTGGTAACGACCGAAGGTCAGCCGCATCTTCCTCATCATGCAGACGATCGAGGCTACCCACACTTTTATCCTGAAACCCACATGCTGCGACGAGGAGATGTCGAGCAAAAGGTTGGCATCGTCACCCCTGGTTTCCCACAGGTCTTCGTTCGCCATGAGGGGATCAAAAACGATTTGCATTGGAGCGACGCAGACAAGCCCAATCCCAAATCCAGTTATCGGCGAGCTGCACTTGCCAAGTGGATGACAGATACCCAGGACGGAACCGGATCGCTATTGGCTCGAGTCATTGTCAACCGTTTATGGCAACATCATTTCGGTCGAGGAATCGTAGCTACCCCCAACGATTTTGGCACCACGGGCCAAAAACCAACTCATCCGGAATTACTGGATTGGATGGCAAGTGAATTGATTTCCCAAGGTTGGCAACTGAAATCCATTCACAAGCAGATCATGACTAGCCAGACCTACATGCAGTCGAATCGAATGATGGATGACCCTAGGTCCAAAGTCGATCCCGATAACCTGTTGTGGTGGCACCGAGCTCCGAGAAGACTCGAGGCCGAATCGATTCGAGATTCCATGCTAAGTGTCTCCGGATTGCTCGATCGACGTTTGTACGGTCCAGGGACGCTAGACCCAAACATGAAGCGGCGGAGCGTCTATTTTTTCATCAAGCGAAGCCAGTTGATTCCGATGATGATGCTCTTTGATTGGCCAGAACATCTAGTCAGTATCGGACAAAGGCAATCCACGACGATCGCGCCCCAAGCACTTGCCTTCATGAACAATCCCGTATCGCGATCAAGCGCCGAAGCCTTGGCCAATTCCATTTCCGATCTTGGTCAGTTGGATCAAATCTATTTGCAAGTTCTCTCGCGCAAGGCGACCGATGCAGAGCGCCAAACGGCGATGAAATTTATCGCCCAAGCCAGAGCGACTCGCCAAGAACAGAACGTACCCAGCGCTGAAAAAATGGCGATTGCCGATTTTTGCCAAATCCTCCTATGTTGCAATGAGTTCATTTATGTTGACTGATCCCTCGATGCCTTCACGTCGCGATTGGCTCAAACGATCTGGATGCGGGTTTGGCTGGTTGGGACTCAGCGCCATGCTGGCCGACGCGACCATGGGCCCGAAGGCTTGGAGCCCCTGGGCGCTGGCCGATGGAGTCGAAGATCGTCTCCAAAGTCCGCTCTCACCGCGAGAGCCTCATTTTCCGGCCAAGGCCAAACGGGTCGTTTGGATCTTTGTCAATGGTGGCCCGAGTCAAGTCGACACTTGGGATTACAAACCTGGTCTTGAGAAAGCCGACGGCAAATCGATCAAAGAGTACGATGCATCGTTTTCCGATACGACAGGGTTCTTTCGGAATGCGGTCGGCAATCTGATGAAATCTCCCTTTGCGTTCACTCCAAGGGGCAAATGCGGCAAGATGGTCTCATCGATCTTTCCGCAACTTGGAGAACATGTCGACAAGATGGCCTTTGTTCATTCGGGCTATACCGAATCGAACAACCACTCCCCTGCCCTTTTTGCGATGAATACGGGAATGGCTCGCATGGGATTTCCCTGCGTGGGTTCTTGGGTCGCCTACGGTCTGGGCAGTGAGACTCAAGACCTTCCCGCATTCTTGGTGATGAGTGACCCGAAAGGCCGGGGGCTACCCAAAGGACATGCAGCCAATTGGTCAGCAGGTTTTCTGCCGGGGGTGTATCAAGGAACTTATTTGAAACCCTCGGGAGATGCGATCGAAAACCTCAAACCGCCAGTCCAGTTGACCACCACCATCCAGAGGCAGCAGCTCGATGCACTGGCTCAGCTCAACAAGATGCACTTGGAACAGCGAGCCGGTGAAGCGGAATTGGCCGCACGGATCGAAAGCTTTGAGTTGGCCTTTCGGATGCAGGCCAAGGCCCCTGAGACACTGGATCTAGCGGACGAACCCGAGCACATCCACAAACTCTATGGGATTGGGGACCCCAAGTGCGATCATTTCGCAAGGCAATGCTTGATGACTCGCCGTTTCCTTGAGCGAGGCGTCCGCTTTGTTCAAATCTATTCAGGTGGTATGGAGAACGAGAGGTCTTGGGACGGCCATGTTGACATCGCAGGCAACCACCAGCAATTTGCTGATGAGACAGATCGGCCTGTGGCTGCCTTGCTAGCCGATCTTGAGCAACGTGGCATGCTCGAAGATACGCTTGTAATCTGGTGTGGGGAATTCGGGCGACTACCTATCGCCCAATTGGGTGGAAAGCCCGGCAGGGATCACAATCCCCACTGCTTCACGGCTTGGCTGGCCGGAGGTGGCGTTCGCGGCGGGACCAGCTACGGTCAATCCGATGAAGTGGGTTACAAGGCTGCTGTCGATCGAGTTCATCTGAATGATCTTCATGCCACGATCTTGCATTTGCTGGGTCTGAATCATGAACAGCTGACCTACCCGTACAATGGTCGAAATTTCCGGCTGACCGATGTAGCGGGCGAAGTCATCCGCAGCATTATTGCTTAACGCTTCTCTTGAACCTCGGTATAGAACATCGCCCCAGCATTGATATTGTGACGCTCGAGCAGCTCGATATGTTCTTTGACCGATGGGAACTCGGCAATGTGCGGCAGTACGTACAGCCATACGACTCCAAGAGCAGAGCCTACCGCTAGCAGTTGCAGCCATCCTGGTGGTTTACTTTTGGTCACTTGGCAAGAATCTCTTTCACCTTGTCTGCATACAGCCATCCGAACATCAAATAAGCCATCAAGAGCGATAGGATCATGCTCCAAGCTTGGCCGATCAAATAAAGGGCCAGCGGCTTGCCCTCTTTTAGGTATTTCCCAAGCTCCCAAAAGCTAGTCTCTAGTCCCAAGGCAACAAATGCCAAACAAAACAGCCAACTTCGAAGCTGTGACACCGAGTCCTTGGTAATGGTCTCGATCGCCGAAGAGGACCATCCAAATGCTGGTAGCAAAAAAGAGAAAATCAAAGAAGCGGCTAGGAACCCCAACACGAACTTGGGAAATCGTCGCCAGATCTCACCCACACCGATTCTCTGGCCTGTTGGTTGGTCCCCGAATCGAATCGACCAGTATCCAGCCACTGCAAACGCAATGACACCGATCAAAACGTTTTGAATCATTTTGACCGTCGTGGCGATCGTTTCACCTTCCTTGCCCAGAAAAGCCCCTGCGGCAGCAACCGCACCGGTCGAGTCGATGGTCCCTCCCATCCACGCGGCACCCACATTTTTGTCCATGCCACTCTGGAGTACGAAGTACGGTTGGACGACCATCATCACAGCAGTAAACAGGAGCGAGATTCCAATTGCATAAGAGATCTCCTCCCGCTTGGCTCGGCAAGCGGCCCCGGTAGCAATCGCAGCCGATACCCCACATACAGACATATCTGCAGAGATCACCATATTCAAGCTAGGTGATTCCATTTTGAGGACCCGCTGACCAAACCAATAAGTCGTGATCAAGACCACGGGAGTCACGATCCAGGAAGTCAAAATACCGGGTGCCCCAAGGGCGACCAATTTGCCAAATAGAACCTCAGCACCCAAAAGAACCAAACCGATTTTGATGATCGTATCGCCGATCATCATAGGCCTAATCAAACGTGGTACCCCAATGGTATTGCTGATGAGCAATCCGAGCATCAGTGCCCAGAGAACATACTCGAAGTTGTAGTACTTGATCACTTTCTGGCTGGCCAGGACGAAAGCCAACGTCCCGAGAGCCGCCAATACAGCAAAACCGGTCCAGTACTCTGAGGGTCGCATTTGTTTCCACATTGCGATCGGTAGCAGGAGGATTCCAAGTACCGACCAAGTGAACACTAAGCTATAGATGTTCTTCAGATTGGCTGGAGCATTTTCAGATGGGCTCCGGAGTGCTAGCGAATCTAGTGGATTGCTCGTCCAAGGCTCGAGTTTCGCGATTTTTCCTTTGAGGGCATTGACGACCTGAGGCTTGGCTTGGTCTGTTGATCGACTTTGCGCGGCGGCCATCCAACAGCAACCAACCAGCACGATGAATCCAAGAAGAATAACCAGCCAGTCCTCGTGCCCAAAAAACGATCGCGTCGACGAAGCCATCAGATTTTTGCTCCTGCTCCCTTGGTAAACGCCATGAATGCAGATTCGAGATTGATCTCCTCGGCAGCAAACTTGTTGAACGCGACGCCTTGGGTCGCAAGAAGCATGCTGATCGAAGAATAGTCTTGGACTTGGGGCTTGAGAGTGACTCTGAGTTTCTCGCCGTCGATGGCAACATGGTCAACGATTGGCATCGCGGAAACCAAGTCGATCGCCTTGGCTGAATCCTGGGGTTTGACCAAGTCAATCAGCAGTGTGGTATTGGGGCTGACTTTCTTGATGATCGATGCGACATCATCGCTTGCGATCATTTTTCCAGAATCGATGATCCCTACTTTGTTGCACACGTCGGCTAGCTCGGGCAGGATGTGGCTCGAGACGATGATGGTCTTGCCCATGGCACCGAGCCGCCGCATCAGAGCCCTCATTTCGATCCGAGCTCGAGGATCCAGTCCGCTCAAGGGTTCATCGAGCAGCAGTACAGCCGGGTCATGCAGGAGTGTTCTTGCCAATCCAAGTCGCTGGGTTTGTCCGCGAGAGAGCGTGTTTGCATAGGCGTCGCGTTTGAAATCCAAGTCCACAATATCGAGCATTTCGTTGCAACGCTTCCGCCTAGCTTGAGGGCCAATTCGATAGGCGGCAGCAAAGAACTCAAGATACTCAATCACCGTCATATCATCGTAAACGCCAAAAAAATCCGGCATAAATCCGACCAATCGCCGAATCTCTTTGGGGTGGGTGTAGATGGAGTAGTCGCAAACATAAGCCTCCCCTTCGGTAGGTTCCAAAAGGGTTGCGACGATCCTCATCGTCGTCGTCTTGCCAGCACCGTTAGGACCGATGAATCCGAATAAGTCCCCTTGGCCAAGATCCAGATCGATGTCGCGGATCGCATACATATCATCGTATTTTTTTGTCAACTTGATCGTTTTAATCACAATCCTGCTCCGAGTTCTACCGCGATTGGCTTAAGGTGCATTGGATGGGCTGTCCTTAAGCATCGAAACGGACCGATTGGCGTTTTGTACAGTCAGGACTAAGCGAACCACTGCCAAACGCTTACCTTGCACCGCATTTTGCTGGACACCGTCACGTTGCAAATTCCAATTGCTGGCTGATTCTGGAAGCCTCGCAAACAAGATCGCTCGATCAAGCTTGAGCAGGTCCGAACAATCCAATGCTGACAAGTAACGATGCTGAAGGCTAGTGTAAGAGGCTCCGCCAGAGGATCTGAAAAAGGACATCAGTTCGGCAAGTCGCTCAAGGTTATCTGTGTCCGAAGGGTTCCAAGCGACCCCCTGCTCTTGCCCGGCGACAAAGGCTTTGCGCTGCAAACGACGCATGATGTCCTTGGGGATCGATGTCGAAATCGGGACTCGCTCGCCAGGACGTATCCTTCCGGGCATCGCATAAGCTCGGCCTGAGAAGTAAAGGACCCCATCGAGCAGATCGACATTCAACGGATTTGCAAAGGATCCTTGCAACAAATCGTCCTTGCCTGCGACGGTCGACAATCCATTGGATTGATCAGGAATCTTTACCTTCTCAAACCACGTATACTCCAGGGCCTTGGTACCAGCTGTCGGCACGCCCAAACCGCCGATAAAACTACCTTGGTCTACTGCCCGAATACCATAATCGGGCAAGCCCAATTGGCTTGTCACACTGGATTCAAACCCACCGATACCCTTGCCCGGTTGACCAAACCAATCCAAACGATTGACCAATCGAAATGCGGATCCATCGGCATCTGAGCTTAAGAGTCGATGAAACGAACTGATGTCGAACAATCCACTCTTGCCACCGTAACAATGTGCAAAGCCACGCACCTGCAGACTTTGCGTTTGGTCATCGACATCGACCAGCTCAAGGGTATTGATCGAAGGCTCCCGAGGCTTCCAAGCCCTAAAGAGTATCGCACTGATCGCAATCGCAGCCAAGGAACAGGCCAAGAGGGTCCACCAAGTAAGCCTAGGTCGACGCAGGTACTTGACCGTGAAAAAGTAATCCAGCGGTCCGATCAGCAAAGCAAATACACCTGCAATTAAAACCAGATGGCCCAAATTTCCAAGTTGCAAATCAGGAAACCGATCCAGCATCGCATTGAGTTGGCCCGAGAAATCCTCATACGCCAAAAACGAACTACGCGATGGCTGTGACTCCTCCTTCTCCCAACAATCTTTCATCAAATACTTCAGTAACGATGGCCTAGTCTCCCATCGGGCTAATTGAGGCGAGTCGATTTCAGCAGCCAACCATATCACACTACCGGTCCCAAATGCCCACCTAGCAATCAAAGGCAGCCGAACTCGGTTTGCCGTGACTCCGAGAACTTCAAGTTTGCCCGAAGTCATCTTCAGGATGGTCGTCTCAAGCATATCTAATCGATCCTGCGAACCTAACAAGGATTCGATAGGTCCAGGTTCACAGACGCTTGCATCTTCTACCACAGACCCCGGTAGGATCTCTTGAAACTCAGGATACTCAGCCAACTTCGGACCACCTTTGCCCCAAGTGAGTATCATCTGTCCGCCGAACGCTAACCAATCGCGTATCGCTTGTCTTTGCTCCTGAGAAAGACCTTGATTGATTTGGGGATTCGACGAAGAAAAAACAATCGCATCGACCCCGCAATAACCTAATTGGCTCCAAGGGATCTGATCGCATTGCGTCAATTCAGATACGTTGAGCTGCTGGCTTCTTGTTGCAGAAGACTTCGCCGAAGACTTCATCAACCCCTGATCCAAATCCAATCGATCCGTTCCCACTCCCACGACCCATGGATCGGTCGCCAGGAGAACTCGGCCCCGCTCCTCCGAATCCAGATCATGAACTTGAGTGTACTTGCCATCGACATAAGCGACGATTCGGATCGGTCGATCTGAACGACCATGCTTGGCATGAATATGCACTACCGAGGCCTTACCCGCAGACGTCTTAAAAACCCAAGCAGGGTCGGAATATACAACCCCATTGCCCTCGCCATCGACTGTCTGGACTTCGATCGTTCCACTTAATTCCCTAGACGCTTGTATCTCGATGCGATGCCAAGTCGGATAGCCGACTTTCCAAAGGCCAGCGAGTCCTGATCGAACGCTGAAACTCAGCTCACCCTTGACCGGCACAGTTCCTGCGTCTTGGGCACGCACCCCACAGATCGATAAACAACATGCCACAGCGATCAGCGCCATCCAGACTAGGAATGACTTTAGCCTGAATGGACAAACGAACGACCGCAGCATGGAATTTTTTGGGGAACGATGCATTGCGTTGCTAGATTGCCAGTGACTAATCAAGTCGCTTTACGCGAAGATTGCGGAAGTAGACTTTGCTACCTGGATCATGTGCTTGCAGGGCAAAAGTCCCTTCTTCGAGCTTGCGAGTAAAGTCCGAACCAGCCTTCTGATCGTCGGGTTCGATGTACTCGACCATCGTCTTTCCGTTGACCTTCAGAGTAACCTTCTTGCCCTGGACGATAATCTCTTGAGTGTACCACTCGTTGTCCTTGGCAGCTGGCTCAAGCACATCCTTTACCCCATAGAGACTGCTGGTCTTGCGAGGATCGGAATTGTACGAAAGATTGACTTGGCACTCAAAACCATACTTCGGCCAGCCTGACTCTTGGTACTTGGTGTGGAAGTAAATCCCAGCGTTGCTGTTGGGCTCGGTTTTAACTTCCGCCTTGAAATGAAAATTCTTGTAAGGCTTGTCGTTCCCTACGTAAAACAAGTGCGATCGTTCGCCCTTGCAAACCAAATTGCCTTCTTCCACTTTCCAACTGCCAGGATTCTCATTGACCTTCCAACCGTTCATGGTCTTGCCGTCAAAAAGACTCACAAATCCCACCTCGGTCTCCTGCTTGGATGCTTCTTGACCATTGGCACCTGTGGTCGCCCCAAAAACCATCGCAAAACCCATCAAACCGGCCAAACCAAATCCACTCACGAGATTTCGAAACATAATACCGCCTTTGCCTTTCTGAATTTGTCCGCTGGATCATCCAACGCTGGATCAACCAACTCAAGGTCCAGTATGATAACCTAAACAGGAACTTGGTAGCGACCAGAGCACCCCAAACAAAAAAGGCGACCCCAAAGAAAACCGAGGTCGCCTGTGTTTTTTCCAATTTTTCTTAAGCGACTCAGAGGCTAACAAGCCTCCCAAATCGCTTACTTGCCCTTCACGTCACCGCCAGGCAACAAACCGTCTTTGATACGTTGTCCAAAGGTCTTGTCGGATCCCTCGGCCTTCTTGTCCTCGATCTTCTTGAGAATCTCTTCGACTTGCTTGCGGGTTCCTTCGAGGTTTTCCTTGAATTTCGCAGGTGGGAAATTCTTCTTCGTCAGCCCCTCATGCTCCAAGACATCGCCGTAAGGATTGTGCTTCTTCTTGTTTTCTCCGTCGATGTGACAGACATTGCACTTGGCCTCAGCAGCCAACTTTTTGAAACCTTCGTTGGTGCTCTTTTCAGCATATACAGCGGCCCATGCTTCGCTGAACTCTTTGATGGCAAACGCGTTGGGCGTTGCCACAGAAGCCATCAAAGCCGCTGCCAAATAAACGATCGCTTTCTTCATCGATTCAACTCTCCAGAAGTGAGGGGGCGGGGGTCCGACGCTGCAACCAACAAGCCGCAAACATGCGTCGAACCTACAAAATTTAACTCACGATCCCACGGGCTGTCAAACCTGGTCTGGCTCACTACAGCAAAACTAATTCCAGACACGCTCCGTTAGTAACTGCCCGTAGCAAACGGCAGTGTGGTTCTCCCCCAATAATTTGGAGCATTCGAGGAAACACCCATCGGGTTGGTCGCTACCCTGGGCTGACCGTACGTCGAAGTGGCCGAAGGTACCGCACCAGGGGGATAACCCGTGTAGGGATATCCGCCGCTGACCAGCGATGACTGTCCTGCTGTGGCTCCAAAAAGCGTCGTTGGGAACAACGTCCCCTGACGAGCATACCAAGCAGCATAAGCGTTGGCCGGATAACCGTAGCTGGGCACCCCGTAATTCATCGGTGGATATCCTGCTGCAGGATACCCATTGGATGCATAACCTGCCTGCGGATAACCTGCCTGCGGATAACCTGCCTGCGGATAGGCGTAGCCGTTGGGGACCGCTGGGCCAGCGTAAGTCGGTGGCGGCATGCTTGGAGCCTGATAAGGCATCATCGCAGGGCCGCTTGCAGGTGGAATCGGCGTACCTGTTCCTGCGTAACCAGGAGGATACGAGGGAGCCGTGGTTTGGGATACAATCGGAACGATCGGTGCGGTTGCCGTTTGCCTTGCTGTGTACTGAGCCGCCGTAGGTGGCGGAGGAGGAGTCAGCGTTACCGGAGCATTCCAAGTCGTATTTTGAGCGGTGTACCCGTAGACTGGTGATCCGTAGGTTGGATTGGTCGGATAGTCGATCGATCGGGTAGGATACCGTGCGGTGGTCCGATTGGCTTGTGCCAGCATGGCTGAATCCTGGATCAGATTGCTCGAAGCAACTCCCGGGGTGCCGCTTGCAGAGAGTGGGCGATCAACAAACTTTTGGCGTTGCTCGCTTGCGTTGATAAGCACTGGCACCATTCGTGAAACTTCTTTCACGTCGTACTTCTGGTAGGCCGTCATCTGAGTGGTCTGAACGTTGCGAGGCTGGTACTGAACGATCGGCACATATTCGACAATCTGTTGTGGAGGAGCAAACGGATTGGCGTTGGGTACCGATCGAGGCCGTAGTTGATAAGAAACGATTGGGTCGTATTGTGTCGTCGTGGTCTGCTTGGGCTCTTGAACCCAGGTTGGAACCCAAACCTTGTCCTTGACTTCGCGATACTCGTACTTGGGCACCGTCACGGTTTCTGAAACGACATACCGACCCCAAGGTTGACCGGTGTACATATCTAAAAATGTCATCACAGGGGTCGAATTTTGGAATTGATCGACCGATCCTGCAGGCGACTGCCCGATAGCATGCGGCAGGATATTCAATACAATCGCGATCACTATGGAACCAACCAACGCGACCGAAAACGATTTCCCAGAATGGATCTTGGGCGTCATACGCTGCCCCAATTCAGGTACCTTACTGACCCTGGCCTCGGCTCAATTGCTAAGCCAACTTCGGGACCTTCACGCAAGATCCCCTCTGACCAATAAGATCGGTCGTACTGTTTCGATCCTCCCAACGCAAGGTCTAGTTTCCCAGGATGGACAATGGTTTTACAGCATCAATCAAGGGATCCCATGTCTTTTGCCTGACGAAGCGATCTTGTTGCCGCCTGCATTGAGCAACTAGTTTTGTAGCGAAAAGAGTTTTGACAGCATTGCGATTCATGGAAAACTGCTGTCGAAATCGCTTATCCATTTTCGCTACACTCCCTGAGATATGTTTCCGACGAAAATCAATCGACTCATCCTGTGGGATGTTTTGAAACTGTTTTTGGTGACCACCATCGGCCTGACTGGCTTGATCAGTGTCGGTCTGGTCGGACAGCAACTGATCAGTGAAGGGGTCGGCTGGCTGGCTTTGATCCAGTTGCTTCCTTTTATCTGCATGATCGCTCTTCAGATTGCAGTCCCAGCGACATTGCTGTTTTCCGTTTGCTCAGTGTTTGGCCGGATCTCGGCCGACAATGAAATCGTAGCGCTCAAGAGCGTCGGTGTATCTCCCCTGAAGGTGATCCGGCCGATGATGATCTTAGGACTGCTGGTAAGTCTCCCATCGGTTTGGATCAACGACTTGGCGGTCTCTTGGGCGCAACCTGGCATGGAGCAAGTTGTGCTGCGTTCGATCAAAGAGATTATCTACAATCGACTCCGGACGCGTCGGTCCTACGAGAACGACAAAGGATTTACGGTTTATGTTCAAGAGGTCCAAGGGGATTGGCTGATTCGTCCGACGATCTTTTGTTTTGATGAAGTCACAGGCAAGCCGACCACGATCACCGCCGAGCGAGCTCAGATCTTCAAAGACCCTGACCAAGATCAATTGATTCTCGAAATGGTCAACTCGAAAGGGGAAACCAGCCATTCGAATGCGACGCGATTCAACATTCCGGGCTCCGAACGGTTCAACATGAGCCTTAATCGCGCGTCTCAAAAAGGTGGAGATTCGGCTCGCCCCTCTCAGTTTGCGATGAAGCAAATCCCAGACGAAGTTGATAAGCAGCTCAAGCACAACGATCGAATCACCGAGACGATGGCGATTCAGATATCGATGGGATTGGGGATGGGGCGCTACAATCAGCTCTCCGAAGCAAGCTTGCAATCGATGGCAGTGCAAATCGAAGAGAACCGCAAAAGACTCACTAGGCTGGAGCTTGAACCCTACCGCAGGTGGTCGTTTGGATTCGCTTGCTTTTTCTTCGTCTGGATAGGAGTTCCGTTTGCCATTCTGAATAAGTCAGCCGACTATGCTTGGACCTTCGGCATGTGTTTTATCCCGATCATGCTGATGTACTTTCCCTTGTTTGGCCTTGCTTTAGATAGGGCCAAAGATGGTGCTTGGCCTGCAAGCACACTTTGGATCGGCAATGCCTTCCTTTTTTTCGTCGGAACTTGGCTCAGGCATCGCGTTGTCAATTCCTAGGATCAGGGCATGTGTGCAGCTTGCCAATTTCGATCCACGTAGCTCTTGGATTCGGTCAATAGTTCAGCCACCTCTGTCAGGTTCTCTGCGATCGGAATGCCCCTTGGAAACGGGTGCATAAAGACTTCGATCCAGCGATCATATCGGCCTTGGACCAGTTCCTTAAAAAGTGGCCCAAAATCCAGTTCGCCTCGGCCTGGTAACTGCAATCTTTCGTCCGATTTGGGTTGCGCTTGCATGCATCCTTTACCATGTTGCCAAGCGTAAAAAACCTCGATACACGGGAGAACTTCACGCACAAGCTTGGTCAATAAATCTTGGTCCTGTGGCAAATGATAAGGAGCAAAAGCGATCGCCAAGGTGTCCGACGGTCGCATCTCAGAGAGCCAAAGCATCGAATCAGGCGAATCGAGCAAGCTGCTTGCATGGTTCTCGATTGCCAGAGTGACTCCACACTCTTTTGCGATTTCCAAATGGGGCTTTAGCTTCTCTGTGAATTCACTGATCGCTATTTTGAGCTCTTGTCCTTGAAGCCCCTTGGGCCCCCCTGATCCGGTGACGATCGTTTGGCAGCCGAGCCTCTTGGCCAGTTGCATCTCTTGATCCAATCCAAAGGGTCCAAGTGGGTATTGAGTCAAGCAACCTAGGTTACAATCGTGTGCAGAGAGCAACTCGGTGAATCTGGCTTCTCCCATCTGAGCCAATTGCTCACGCTGGTTTCCATGCACCTTGGGCCACACATCCAGCGATGGGATTCCAAGTTGTTTGGCGATCGGCAAAATCTCTTCTAGGGCTGCATAGCCAAACAGAGAAGTCGACAGTAGATGTTTAGGCCTCTTGGCTTCCTCGGATTCAAAACTCCCTGCAGGAAAGATCGGATTCTGCGACGATTGCAACATTACCCAGAGGGATGCAAGGCTACTTTGCACAAGAGCTTGGCGTCTTTTCATAATCAACCTACTTCGAATCCGTGGCGTTGTTCTCGAGATAGCATCTGATTTGCCTGCGGGTCATCGATGCAAGATTCATCGAGGGGATCCCAACGTACCGGTCGTCCAAGCCGGATCGCAATGTTAGCCAAATGGCAGGTCGAAACACTGCGATGCTGACTAGAAACATCCGAGATCGTTGGCTTTCTGGTTTGAATGCACTCAAAGAAATTATGCATGTGGCTGACGATCGAATCGAGCTTGCCGCTGCGAAGGGGCTCATCGAGATTATCGTGCGGGTAAACTTTCCAATCCCCTCGGGGCAGTGGTTTGCTTGACAACTCTTCCACGGCAAGACCGGTGATCTTGCCACGATTGACGAACAGTCGCCCTTGGTCTCCAGTAAACAGGATCCCATTGTCCCCATGGTCACGGATGTTCATCACGACCCCATTTGCGTAAGTGACTTGGGATTCGAAATCGATTGGCACGTTGTAACCTCCCGAAGATTGTGGGTTCCTCGAGGTACCTTGAAAAGCAATAGGCAGTGAATCGATCCCCCACTGGGCAATGTCGATGTGATGCGCACCCCAATCGGTCATTTGGCCGCCCGAATACTCCCACCACCATCGGAAGGTGTAGTGACACCGCTCCTCGACATAAGGAACATCTGGTGTTTGGCCTTGCCATAGATTCCAGTTCAGATGGCCTGGGACTGTCCGACTTGCAAATGGCCCACCCGTGACATTCTTGCCGAGCACGACGTCTACTTGTTGCAGCTTGCCGATTCGACCGGCGCGGACCATTTCGACTGCCAGTCGAAAGCGCTCGTCGCTGCGTTGCCATGATCCAACTTGCACGACCCGAGCCGTCTGCTGGACCACTTTGGATACAAGTTTCCCTTCATCGACTGTCAATGTTAGGGGTTTTTCGCAGTAGACATCTTTACCTGCCCTGCACGCGTCGATAAGCATCTGCGAGTGCCAATGGTCTGGAGCACCTATGGTGACAACGTCTACATCCTTGCGATCGAGCAAATCCCGATAGTTTTCGCATGAGTAAGGGGTGCTTCCAAAGGCCGCTTTGGCTTGGTCCCGGACGTGGCGATCGACGTCGCAGACCGCTACGATGTCGCCAAAACGCTTGGCTTGGTTGGCGATGACTGTCCCTTGGTATCTAAGCCCTATCGCACCGATCCTGGGGCGTTCATTAGGGCTGGAATAAGCCCTGGTTGGGGATCTGCAAGTCGCAAGATGGTATCCGACTAAGCTGGTTGCTGCCTTGAGGAAACCGCGACGATGAGCCTCTGCTTGCACGGTACACCGATTTGCTGGGGGAGGGAAGGCTTGGCCTCTACTTGTTGATGGCCAGTTTTGCTGATACATTTTTCAGTTCAGCTTGACTCTCACTCCACAGTTTACACCAAAGCGGCAAGGGATGCTGTGCCGCTTGAATGATTGTTTATGGATGGCAATCTAAACCAACGCGTTGTGTGGCTCTTGAACCACACAACTCTAAGGGAATTCGAAGCTCCTCTTTTGCTACGGTTAGGCCTTGAGGTTTATTGCCCAAAACGCTTCCCTCGCAATCCTGACAATCGAAGCGCCTCGGTGAGCTACCACTTCGATTCCTCGTTGACGATTCCCGAGTCAGAACTCCGGATACTCAACGAATTCGATTTTTATTCGGACCCCTTTTCGCCTCAAATACGTCAGATCCTCAACGATCGTTTTGGCACGGTCATTGTCGCCTACATGTTTCCGATGTTTCAGCGAATCTTGGAAAGTTTTCGCGGGCGAATCCTGCTTCGAACCTTCGGTTCAACGCATCCGACTTACACCTACTATAGCTTTGCGCACGAAGTTGCATCACCGGCTTTCGAGCGTCAGCTAGCGAGTGCCTCGGATCGTTTTTGGTTCGCTCAAGCGTATCCCAATCTGAAATTGATCGAACCTCCGATGATCCAAAGGCGGAGCGTCGATCTACCTCTGGGCCTGCCCGAGCGCATCACTGAGCACCATCGCTCCTGGACCGGTGGTGATCCAAGAATCCTATTTGTCTGCCCGGAGATTGAGTCCTATCAAGAGAGTCTACAAATCTACCTTGAGTTCAAGCAGCACTTTGGGGATCTAGGGCATGTGATCTGTGGTGCGCAGTCCAAACCCCATAAAGACTCAGCCGTCCTGGGCAAAGTTGATGCGGAGACCTATGACGGGTTCTTCAGAAATTGCAACGTGATGTTCTACCACAGTCGATTGCCTAGGCATATCCACTACCATCCACTCGAAGCCATTTGCTATGGGATGCCGGTGGTCTACATGCAGCAAGGAATGCTTGGACAACTGACCCAAACCAAACTGCCGGGAGCTTGCGATACGATCCAGGAAGCTCGCGACAAAGTATTGAAACTGATCCATTGCAAAGACTCGACGCTCGCCAGGGAGATTTGTGATTCCCAGGAGCAAATCTACCACCTTTTCACCCAAGAGTATGCATTGGAAAGCTGGAACCGAGAGTTCATCCAAGGCGTGCTGCAGTCACCATTGCCATCAGTGTCCCTAACCTGTCAGCCCAGCAAGAAGGTTGGCATTTTGCCGTTGGCGGACCATCGCCTCATCGATGAAGCCTGTCAAAGAATAAAATCACTTTGCAAAAAACCACTCGATTCTAGGCTTGGAACCCTGCAAACCTGGAATCCGAATATGGACACAGCCAGATCAAAGCCATTTTCCTGGAAGACCATTACCGGCCAGCAGATGCGATACGCACAGCGACTCAGTGGCCACTCGCAGGGGAACATCGAACCAGTCAACGTGGTTCCCGACGATGGGATTTGCGATTTTATGGACTGCGATGCATGGATCATCGTCGGGGATCGATGCTCGGCTCCGTTAGCAACCGTGAAGCCTTATGCGTTTTACTACATCCAACCTGTACCTGGCATTCCACTTTCGGAATCCGTGCAGCGGGCTACCGCACAATCCATCCAAAACGCCCATTGCGTGCTGGTCCAAAACCCTGGAGATCGCGATTTATTAGTCAAAGAATACGGTGTTTCGCAAGATTGGATCATTACGATCGACAGTGAATTTGATGGAGAGGACTTGTGGACGATCATCCAGAACATCCCGTAATCCACGATGGGATTTTCTTGGGTTACGACAAGAATATCCCACTGAAAAACGAAGGTCTCGGCAGGCTACTTGCTTTTGTGGTCTCAGGTTGGGTGCAACTCCCAAACCATCGCTTGACGATCGCTTGCCCCTATTGGTTGGTCAAGGACCTGCAATCGCTCCTTGCCGATCATGGAATTCCTGACAGCAGCTACGATCTACTTCGCACCAAAGATCCTTGGTGGCGAACGGTTCAGTTAAGACTCAAAGCTTTCGAGCGATCCATTCGTCCGACCGTGCATCGCTACCGCGCTTGGTTGCGGGGCGATGCAATACCAGAGCATCGACCGATCAAGCAACACTGGCTCGAAAGAATCGTTACCGTCGATTTTTCTAAGCTTTTGCATTCCAGAAAGTGGACGAGCGTAACTTTCGAAGCCTTCAAATTGGTAGCGTTTGCGGCGATCGTTTTTTGGTTATTGAGATTCATTTGGCCAGCGATTTTGGTCTTGCTGATCGTATTTGGAATTTACCGACTTTGGAGAAAGTACAAGAAGAAGAAATCACCCTCGCAGTCCATAAATCCCAAGCGATCGATGCGCAAGCAGAAACGTCGTGGCCGACGCTATGCTCGAGAGATAAGCCGATTGATCAAGCAAGTCAATCAACAGCAATTGGTCAACCACTGGTTGGTACCAACCCCGTTTTGGCCTGAGGCTAATCGAATCGCCCACACCAAGGCGATCGTCTGTCCCGATTTGGTGTTGCAACAGTTCCCCTTGCGGTTTGCAGATCCATCTGCCGAAGCGATCTACGCACGAATCCTAACTACACTGCAACATGCAGATCGCTTGATTTGCTACAGCGATTTCATTAGGACACATCAACTGGTCCATGGCGTGGGACTGGCCCCGGAGCAAATCCAGGTGATCGGTCACGGACAGGTCGATCTGGCTGAGCACCTGAAACTGGGTAAATCTCCACCAAGCCAACCAGAGCAAAAACAAATCGCTTTGGAGTTCCTCAGGTCCTATCAACGCGCGTCGCTTGCTCGCAACCCCTACTGGAGTCGCTACTCCTGGGATCGAGGGGCTTATGTTTTTTACTCCTCCCAAGCTCGTGGACAAAAAAACATTCTGTCTCTACTTAGGGCAATTGAAATCCTCAGGCATCGTCCTATCGAACCGATCCGATTGGTGCTGACGTGCCAACGATCCCCAGGATCGGATATCGATTTATTCGTTTCGCAGTACAGACTCGATCCTTGGGTATTGTTCGCTAACGATGTGTCCAATCAAGTCTTGGCGTCACTGTATTGCTGGGCTGCCGTCGCGGTCAATCCAACCCTTTTTGAAGGTGGGTTTCCCTTTACTTTTACGGAGGCTTTCTCGGTCGGGACACCTTCGCTTTTAAGCGATATCCCCATGGTAAAAGAGAAAGTCCAGGACCCAAACTTGATCCAAAGGATGATCTTCGATCCTTTGGATCCACAAGACATTGCCAGCAAAACCCAATGGGCTGTGGAGCATCCAGAGGAACTCCTTGCGATGGAAAAAGAACTCTTCGATTCCTTCCCTACTTGGCAATCGGTAGCCTTGTCTTATTCCAATTCGTTACGTTCATTTGGGATTGATCGATCGACCGGCATTGACCCAGTGCGATGAGGGGACGTTACGCAAATCAAAAACGCCCAATCGAGCACTTCGGTCCAATGCTTTGTTCGAGCGTTTTCTCGTACTCGTACTCAGCATCGCGGTACTCGTACTCGTACTCGTACTCGAAAAGATCTAGCCTAGCAATCCGACCTATTGGTCCGCAAGTTCCCACGAACCGCCTCGATCGACGATCGGCATCGCTGCAGTTCGAACAGCCATCGAGTACGAGTACCGTTGCACTGAGTACCGCTTCGCTGAGTACGAGTACGACGAAATCCGATGCGAAGTAAGATCCAAGCAATGACGGCTTACTCTGAGGGAATCGATTGCCCCTTGCGATGCCGCTTGATCGCTTGAACGGCTAGCCGTCTAAGCTCTATCGCGTCACCAACTTCCGATGAGAGGCTCGTTGAGCGGCTGAGCAACTGATCCATTTGATCGGTCGGGAGCCATAGTACCGTCACATCGTCTTCGGCCCTCAATGTGATGGCATCGGATGACGAACCCGCAGTCAAGGTGTCTCCGAAACACTCTCCGGTTCCAAGCTTGGACACAACCAGTTCGTGTCCTTCGTCGGACGTATACAGGAGCGAAACCTCTCCTCTCAAAATCAACGCGCCCCCCTTAAATGGCTTCTCTGGCGAGTGCATTAGTTCTCCTTCGGTATACTCTCGAATCTGCAAATCAGCTAGATCCGAGGGTTGCAATGACGCTTTGAAGCGAGGCTGATCGTTGAGCCATTGAGACGTCGTCTTTTGTGGCTTGCCCGGATCTTCACCGGGCTTGTATTCCATTTGGATCGGGAACGGAATCGTCAATCCTTCGCGTCGAGCCATGTACCAGATACGGGTCATCACCAAGTCGCGAGTGGCCCCGAGGGTCTCCTGCTTTTCTACAGTAAAGATCATCCGATAGATGATGGAAAAGTCGGCGTAGTTTACGGTTCGCACCAATGGACCAGGATCCTTCTTGACCCCAGGGGTCGAGAGCAGCAGATCAACCAGTAGTTCTTTGACTTTGCTCGGGGGATCGTCGTAACTAAAGCCCATATCGACAACTTCGGTCCGCTCCGGAGTGGGGCGCGAGAGATTGCTAAAGGCCCCTTTATACAAAGACACGTTGGGCACGACTCGGATTTCACGCGTGGGCGTTTCGATGTGCACTGACCGCCAGTTGATCTCGGTGACCTTGCCAGTAACTCCATCGACCGTCACCCAATCTCCCACATTCAATGGGCGTTCCAACAAGAGCATTAGCCCCGAGACTATATTCCCTAGCGGTTCTTGGAGTGCTAAGCCGATGACGATCGATCCGAGCCCCAGCGCTGTCAGGGCCCCTTGGATCTCCATCCCCCAAACCTTGCTGTAAATGACCATCGCCCCGATGGCTACCAAAAGTGCTTGGGCCAAATCCCGAAATAACTTTGGGACTCGCTCCCCCAACGATTTTTGGCGGCCCATACCAAAAACGATGTTGTTGACAAAGCCCAACAAGACGTAGAGCAAAGCGACCCAAAAGACCGTCTCGATCCACCGAAGTGCACTGCTCTGGCTCGGTAGCTCTAGTATCCAATAGGCAAACAACAACAGCGCTAGCGCAGGAAGTACTAGATTGCGTAGTGTGCGCAGACTTTTGGCCAGCGGATTGCCGCGTCGCTCCAGGGAGTTGACAAGCTCATTGATGATCAGCAACACAATCGGAAAGCCGATCGCAAGCGCGACGGCCTGCCACACAGGCAAGTTGGTTAGCTCGCTCAGAGTGTTCATGCTGACACCTGCCATGCCTCAATCGGTGCTCGACCTTCAAGTTCAACTTGCACGGGGCCCACGAGTTGGAACTGATCCCCAATCCGATCGCGTACCGATTGTGTCACGCGGATCGTCGAGGCTCCCTTACCCACAGCCAATTTTTTGGCGATGGTAACGGTGTCGCCCCATAAGTCGTAGAGGAACTTTCTGCGTCCGACGACGCCTCCAACAACTGGGCCTGAATTGATCCCAATGGCTACATTGAGCTCGGCTTTGAAGTCTCGATGGGAGTGGGCCACGATGCGAACTGCCTCCTGGGCAAATTGAGCCATGCGCCTGGCATGATCGGGGCGAGATACCGACAAACCGCAAACGGCCAAGTAGGCCCCACCGATGGTCTTGACTTTCTCGATGCCGAATTTCTCTGCCGCTTCATCCAGGGAAACAATCAAATCCCCAAGAACACTCAGGGCTTTGGTCTCGCCAGCTTCACGACTAAAGTCCTCCAATCCGATCAGCTCAGCAAAGAAGACCGAAACATCCGTAAACTGCTGGCTGGCTCGCTCGTCCCCTTCGCGTCGCTGCGCGATGGCCGACGCCGGCAGGATACTTCCTAAAAGCTCCTCGTTCTCGCGGACTTGTTGGGCAAGTTGATCGGTTTGGGTCTTGATGCTGCGGGACATGCTGTTGAATACCCTACTAAGCTCTCCGAATTCATCTTTGGTTGCCACTGGCACTTGCACGTCCGTTTCACCAGCCCCCAATCGTCGAGCCCCCTCGATAAGTTGCTTCAGCGGTCGGATCATCCAGTTCGAAAAGAGCAGTGCAAGTAAGCTGCTCAGCAGAGCCATTGCCGAGGCGGTCATGAGAACTTTGCGACCAAAGTCTCGGATGGGCGCATAGGCCTCATCAGCATCGATCTCCGCAAGAACGCCCCAGCGAAGAGAATCCAACTCGATTGGCCCATAAGCACTAATCACTCGTTTTCGCCGATAGTCATAGTCCTCGATTATCCCGCTCTCACCGTTGATCGCCTCCCTTGCCGCTTTCGACTCAACAGGCAACACACCTAACACATTCCCCTGCTTTTCGATCTGGTTGACAATCGGAGTTGGAACATTCAATTCTCGCAGGTCCGCAACGAACGCCTTAGGGTTCTCCATCATGAATCGACTGCGGCTACGCATCGTCAAATCAGGACCAACCAGATAGCACTCGCCGGTCTGACCCAGCCCTTCCTCTTTCCACTTCCCTCCTCCGGTCATCAGGAAGTTAAAACTATCGACGGGAAACTGAAGTGCTAAGATGCCGATCATGCTCGAACCATCAAAAATTGGGCTCAGCGCAAAAGCCATCGGTAGCCCTAGACTCGGTCGGTAAGCTTCAAAATCCGCGATCTTATAAGCATCTTGGTCTTGAGCAGACAACAGCTCACGAGCTTTACGGGCCAATTTGGAGTTGCTGTAAGGTCCGTTTTGAAGATTCGTCGTAAACTCGCTGGTCTTGGCGTAACTGTAAACGATGTTGAGGTTTCGCGCGTCGATCAGCAAAATATCTTCGAATCCGAAAATCTTCGCCGCTCGGCCAAAACTCGGATGCAACTGCTGATGGATCTGGCGATAGGGGCTGGTGTCACCGGGTGCATCGCTTAAAAGCGACTTGGACTCATACGGATGAGGATTCGCAGCCAAGTAATGATACTGGAGATAATTGGAAATCGGGTTGGTAGGAATGTACTGCTCGACCAGCGGCTCAGATACGATATGCTCTTTGAGCTTTGGAATAAATACATCGGTGTAAAAGGATTTGACTTGCTGAGACTCATCCGGGCCGAGCGAGGCTTGTTCCAAGTCGTCGTAAGCCTTGGCAAACTCTTTCATGCCGTCATGAACTATCCGGCTATCGGACATCGAAACCACCTGATCGCGCAGAGACTCCAAGCGAGTTTTCAGGGCCGTCGTCTTGGCAACCTGGATTCCCTTGAGTTGGTTCTGAACCGATTTTTCCAGAGAGGACTTGCCAGTGACGTAGCCAATCCAGGCCATCACCGCCAAGGCACTCAAAGCCACCAACAACAGCAGCAGGATCATCTTCGACTGGATGCTTAAGCGGTTGAGTCCGAACATACGAGAATCCATCTAGGGCATTGAGTTAAGGTCATGGGAAGACTATCCGAGAGCCTGCCGAGAGGATATCTTACCGAATCCCATCGACTGGGCCGAATAAATTACCCAAGCGATATTTTTGGTCAAGGAATTCCACGTTTTCCGGTGCCACCGATTTTTCGGGTAGAAATGAGTTTGCAATGCTTCTGCGTTCTTGTTTTTCCGTCAAGATGCTGTGCGTAGTTCTACTTGCAACCCCATTGGCTACGGCTCAGGAGTCGATGCCGCAGTACGACCAAGGCGAACTCTTGGGTTGGAAACTTCAAATCCGCAAAGAGCTAAAGGAGTCTGAGCACGAAGCATTGTCGCAAGCGTTGACGATTCTGGAAAAGCAGCTTCAGGAGATCGTCGATGTGGTGCCAGAACCGGCGGTCGCAAAGCTCAGGGGGGTCACTCTTTGGTTTTCACCGGTCTATCCCAACGAGCAACCCCGATGCGAATACCACCCCGGTGCAGGTTGGTTGAAGGACCACGGTCGCGATCCTGCCATGGAAAAAGGGGTGGAGTTTTCCAACATAGGCATCTTTGAAAAAGAGTACCGAAGAATGCCAAATTTCGCCTTGCACGAATTAGCGCATGCGTATCACGATCAATTTCTTCAAGACGGATTCTCCAACCCCAAAATCAAGTTAGCCCATGACAAAGCACGCAAGGCGGGCAGTTACGATCAAGTCGAGCAACGCTTTGGCGATGGTCGATCGGCTCAGACCAAGGCCTATGCGATGTCAAATCCTGCCGAGTATTTTGCCGAGTCGACCGAAGCCTATTTCTCGACCAATGACTTCTTTCCATTTACCCGCGAGCAACTGGTAAAACACGATCCTACCATCGCCGAATTGCTCGGGACTCTGTGGAACCACCCCTGAGACGTCTTTGAAAATAGATGATGGTCAAAGCCACCGCACTAGGGGGCTGCAAATGCTTGGGGGAAAACAAATTCGCTGTGAGTCTTGCCGGTGACATCGTGATGGCGCATCGCAAGGCTGGGCCTTGAGGTCGCAGCATCGTAGAACAACTCACCCGAAAGGTATCCACCCTGGACTCGCAAAAACCGATGCTCGGGGCGCTGATCACCAGGTTTCCATCCCAATTCATGTTCCTGGCTGCCAGGTCCGCATCCAAACTCCCATAGTTTTGTTTCTTGATCGACCGATGCGTATTGCCAATGGCGATCGCCGCAGCAGAGAATGACCCCCGGGACGGTTGCCAAGAATTCTCGGATTTCGCTTCCTTCATGCGCAAAGACGTCATTGGCATGATTGTCTTTCTTGTTGTCCCGATCGGGTCCGACGATGGGAGTTGGGGTGCAGATCAATTTGAAAGAAGCTTGCGACTCTTTGAGTGTTTTGAACAACCAAGCTTTCTGCTGGGCTCCAAGAATCGTCTTGTTTGGGCCATCGGCCATGGAGTTGGGACTACGGTAATCGCGTCCTTCTAAGATCCAGATTTGAAGATCCTTGCCCCAAGAGACGCTTTGGTAACGCTCGGTTTTGCTCGGAAATTGTTCCTCGTTGAAGAGCTTCACCCCTTGTTCAAAGCTCACTGCGCCATAGGTCTTTCCGGGCCAGCAATCGTTGGCGAGAGTATCGTGATCATCTTTGATGAAATAAGTCGTAGTCCGGTTATAGAAATCCCGATTGCTGGGTAGCGAGAAGATTCGAGCCCATTTGAACCGCATTAGTGGGATCGTCATCGCCCAGGGATCGGGTTTGTCGTAGTACTCGATATCGCCTGCGTGAACGACAAAATCCGGATCCATGGCTTTCATGGCCGGATAGATCTTGTGACCATTCCATCCGTCATCGCGTCGTACAAAGTCATGGCAAGTGGTGATGCAGAATTTGACGGGGTTGCTTTGATCGATTGCTGGCGGTGTTTCGAAGGAACCGCGGATGGCAGCCGAAGGTTTCCCGTCAAGCGTTCGGGCTTCGACCACGGTGATGTACTTGGTCCCAGGCTTAAGCCCTTGGAGCTTCCACTGCGCAGTAAAGTCACTAGACGCTTGGGTAGTGATCCAATCCATCGAGACAACGTCTTTGCGTTGCTCTTCTGGAAAGTAGGACAGGCGGACTTTGCCTGCCATCCCTGGGCACGCACCGATCATTTCATCAAGTGTCGCGTCGTTTGGAATCTGAGATCGGTGGATCTGTTCGGGATCCTTCAACCGAGCGATCTCCTGGGATTGTTGATTCGTCAACTGGTTGAATTCTCGACCGTCGATGCGCATTTCAGGAATACTGGTAGTGCGAGTCCACAGGACAATGCTATCTTGCTGAGCCCAACTATTGCGAGTTGCATTCCCAAGAAAGGGACCTTGGGGAGCTTGCCCCGAGGGCGCGGGAGCTTGGAGAGGTTTGTATTGGAAATCTCTGTAGGCCGTGATACCTCCGTGATCGGTCAGCATGAATCGGTCTTGGTCGCTGGGTCGACCGAAATCTTTTCCGCCGTAAAATTTGCTAAATGCGATTCGCGTATCCCAGTCCGGTCCCCAGGTCGAAGCGCTTGTAACGAGCTCGCCGTTAAGGTAGTGTTCGATGCGATCCCCAAGAGCGATGATTTTGGAAGTGTTCCACTGGCCGGGGGGGTGAAGGGTTTTCTCTTTTTTGGGGCTTACCAAATCATAAATCGAAGCGGTCGAAGTATTGGCGGTACTATCGGCTGGGTTATCGAGGATTTGGTACTCCAGGCCCAGATAGCTGTTGTCGAATAAATTCGCACCGAATCGACGGACACGGTATTTGAGTCCTGCGTTGACCCCTTTGTCGATCTTCCAGGACCAAGACAGTTCGAAGTTTGAACCCAGGGGGCGCGTGACGATGTTTCCTCCTTTTCCGGGTTGAACCAGTGTGATTGTCGAGTCCTTGAAATCCCAGCCATCTGAAACCGGCGTTCCGTCAGTGGTTTCCCAAAAGTCCCTTTTGGCCCAGTTTGTGGAAGGCTGTGATTGGACAGAATCTGACAAAGGCTGCCCAGACCAAGCCCAGGGAGCAAGTTGCGCCAGGAGGCTCAGGCCTATCAGCAGGATGACATTGGATTTCATAGATCAGCATCCACGGGGATTTTCATGGGTAAAGGTACGGTTTTCACGGACTCTGCTTCGCGATACTTGCACGTCGCATCTTACTCGATACGCGTGGATCGAATCCACAAGGTCGCCTTTTCAAATAAGCGTAATCGCGATTATTTTGCTCGCAGATCCAAGTGCTTAGAGTCTGGAAGACTAGCCCACGGGCTGCTCCCCCCCGCGTAAAATGGGGCTTTTTTCTTAGATCCTTGAATCGATTCCTTATTGCAAGGAATCTAGTCCCAACTCGTTGCTAGGTCGATCTAGCGACGAATCGTTTGACATCGGTACGTTTGGGTCGGTAGGAGTCCTTGTCGGGATAACGACCAGCCTGCCGACATCAAGCTTGGTCACCCGCACGCTCGTTCCTGCTTCAATCGGGCCGGCTTCACTGACGGCTTCAAATTCCATGCCGTCGATCGAGACGGTCCCGTGGGGTAGGAACTCCGTTTGAGCAACACCCAGTTTTCCTATCAAGCCCTTTGGGTCTTGTGCTTCAGAAGCATCGGACCATACAAAATCCTTAGCCCTATCAGGCTTTGCAATCAACATCTTTCCAAAGGGTGTCTTGGGCCAGACATACAACAAGGTCAAAAGCATCACCGGAATCATCCCGAGAGAAGCCACCAACATCCACCAGCCACTTGTGGGTGAATGACGAAATGCAAAGTAGACTGCGGCTAAACCAAGGACCCCTGTGACGGCGATGAGAACCCCACCAGTTGGGATCATCAAATCGATAGCAAAGACCACCAACGCCGCCAAAAAAAATAGCAATGCGATGCCAAGGAATGTCATGGATCGTACCCTAAGTTAGGAGATAGCCAGCGTTCAATTTGCCCGACAGCCATTCCTTTCCTCTTTGCATAGGATGCGACTTGATCTGCAGTGATTCGGTCCACCGCGAAATAACGAGATTCTGGGTGGGCAAAGTAAAACCCACTGACACTAGCCGCAGGCCACATCGCGCATGACTCTGTCAATGAAACACCAATATTGCTAGGTGCATCGAGCAAATCAAAAAGGATTCGTTTCTCTGTGTGATCAGGACAAGCAGGATAACCAGGGGCAGGTCGAATCCCTCGATATTCCTCGTTGATCAGTTGCTCATTACCTAATTGTTCCTCGATCCCAAAGCCCCAATCGAGCCGGGCTTGTTCATGCAAGAGTTCAGCGAAAGCCTCGGCAAGTCGGTCGGCAATAGCCTTGACCATGATCGCTGAATAATCATCTTGCTGACTCTCATATCGCTTTGCCAGTTCATCGGCCCCGTGTCCTGCTGTAACGACAAATGCTCCCAAATAATCTTCGCGTCCAGAGTCTATCGGTGCGATGTAATCGGCCAGACTCCGGAAGTCGTTTTGGCCTTTGCGTTCCCATTGCTGACGCAAAAAGTGAAATCGAACAAGCTCCTTGCTTCGACTCTCATCGGCAAACAGAACAACGTCATCCCCAATCGATGCTGCCGGCCAAAAGCCATACACTGCATTGGCTTGAAGAGCATTTGTTGCGATGCAATCGAAGAGCATCTTGCTGGCATCATCGAAGAGCTTCTTGGCTTCATTGCCTACATAGGGATCCTGGAAGATTTTCGGGTACTTACCCTTGAGTTCCCATGCCATGAAGAAGGGTGACCAATCGATGTATTTAGCGATCTTTTCGATCGAGTAACTCTTGAGAACTTTTGCCCCGGTGAAACTCGGTCGATCGATTCGAACCGTTGACCAATCGGTTTTGAAGGCTTTGGAACAAGCATCTGCGTAAGGCACCAACTTGACCTGTCTGGCTTCATAGCTTGAACGCAGCTCTTCCTGGAGCTTCAGATTCTCCTGCACATACTTGGGCTTGGACTCTTTGCCGCAAAGCGATTCGACAACTCCAACGCATCTTGAAGCGTCTGCGACGTGGACGGTCGGTTCGTTGTAGTGAGGCGCGATCTTGACGGCCGTATGTTTGGCAGAAGTCGTCGCTCCTCCGATGAGCAAAGGTGTTTTCATTCCAAGTCGCTGCATTTCTTTAGCCACATGAGTCATCTCATCGAGACTTGGTGTAATCAAACCCGATAGTCCGATGACATCCACGCTATGCTTGACAGCCTCTTGAAGGATCGTCTCGCAAGGGCACATGACACCTAGATCGATGACCTGGTAATTGTTGCATCCAAGAACGACGCCGACGATATTTTTTCCGATGTCGTGCACGTCTCCTTTGACCGTTGCCATCAAGACCTTGCCACGGAAGCTTTGGCCCTCTAGTCCTGCATCCTGTTTCTCCTTTTCCATGAATGGCTGCAAGTAGTTGACTGCCTTTTTCATGACCCGTGCGCTCTTGACCACCTGTGGCAAGAACATTTTGCCTGCACCAAAGAGATCTCCAACGACCCCCATTGCCGACATCAAAGGACCTTCGATGACCTCCAGACATCGCTTGCAGCCGACGCGAGCTTCCTCTGTGTCCGACTCGATAAACTTATCGATCCCATGGATCAGTGCATGCTTGAGTCTCTCGCCTACAGGCTTGTCTCGCCACTCAAGATTTTCACCCGCAGCTTTCTTAGTTCCCGAGCCTTTGTAGGTCTCTGCAAGCACAAGCAGCCTTTCGGTGGCATCCGATCGACGATTCAGCAAGACATCTTCGACGTGCTCCAAGAGGACTTTGGGGATATCTTCATAGACGGCAAGTTGCCCGGCGTTGACGATCCCCATGTCCATGCCCGCTTGGATGGCATGGTAGAGGAATGCTGAGTGCATCGCTTCGCGTACGACATCGTTTCCCCGGAAAGAAAAGCTGATGTTGCTTACTCCCCCAGAAATGCGAACGCCTGGGCATTGCTGTTTGATCAATTTGCAAGCCTCGATGAAATTCACTGCATAGTTGTCATGCTCTTCGATTCCCGTGGCAACCGTCAGGATGTTTGGATCAAAAATGATGTCCTGAGGAGGGAACGCAAGTTCGTTGACAAGCAGATCGTAGGCGCGTTTGCAAATTCTTGCTTTCTCAAGTGTTTCTGTGGCTTGCCCTTTCTCGTCGAAAGCCATAACAACGACAGCCGCTCCATAGCGACGGATGATGCTCGCTCGCCGGAGAAACTCATCCTGACCATCCTTGAGGCTGATACTATTGACGATCGCTTTTCCTTGGACATTCTGCAATCCTGCCAGCAGAACTTCCCATTTCGAGGAGTCGATCATCACGGGTACCGCTGCGACAATCGAATCGCCTGCGATGAGCCTGAGATATCTTGTCATCGACTCTGCGCCATCGAGTAGGGCGTCATCCATATTGATATCGATGATCGTCGCACCGTTCTGGACTTGTTGCCTAGCGACCTCGACAGCTTCTTCGAACTTGTCGTTTCGAATCAAATTCGCAAAGGCCTTCGAGCCTGTAACATTGGTCCGTTCACCGACCATGGTGAATTGAGTTTCCGGTCGTAACGTGGTGGCCTGTTGGCCGCTCAGCCTGGTCCAGACGATCGGTTCAGGAGGACGCCTAGCTGGGATTCCCTGGATGCGTTGAGAAATCGCGCGAATATGATCCGGAGTCGATCCGCAGCAACCACCGACGATATTGAGCCAGCCGTTACGCGCAAAATCCTCGATGTAATCTGCCATTCCAGAAGGGCTCAGGTCGTAACCTCCAAAGTCGTTCGGGAGCCCTGCATTAGGGTGGCATGAAATCGGAGCATCTGAAACTTTGGCAAGCTCCTCGATATGGGGACGCATAATATCAGGTCCCATCGCGCAGTTCATCCCAACGCTTAGCATCGGAAAATGACTTACCGAATTCCAAAAAGCCTCTACGGTTTGTGCGCTGACAAACGTTCGTCCCCCAGTGCCAAACGTCGCGCTGATCATCACAGGAATACGCCGCCCAGATTCAGCGAAGTATTCTGCAATTGCGTACAAGCAGGATTTGAGATTGAGCGTATCGATTGCGGTCTCTGGCAATAGAATATCTGCTCCTGCTTCCACCAAATGCGCTACCTGCTCTTTGTAGCTAGCCATCATTTCCAAGAAGTTTACGTCTCGATTGGCTGCGTCGTCGACCTTGGTGCTAATCGCTAATTGCTTGGTGGTCGGCCCGATACTACCGGCTACATAACAGCGTCGCGAAGGGTCCTTTTTCCGGATACGGTCGACCGCTTTTCGGGCGCAGTCAACAGCGGCGTAGTTTAAGTCGCGAACCAGTTGATTCGGTAGTTCGAATTCCCCCATGCCTATCGGAGAAGCACCGAAGGAATTGGTTTCGATGATATCTGCACCGGCTTGGAGATATTCGAAGTGAATATCCGAGATAGCATCCGGTCGGGTTAAGCACAGAACATCGCTGA
>Ga0172372_10001325_pt1 | contig 38459 bp, 37 predicted proteins | sample LakKiv5m_2_FD_114544 | JGI IMG/M metagenome (GOLD analysis project Ga0172372, IMG submission 114544) | Freshwater microbial communities from Kabuno Bay, South-Kivu, Congo - kab_092012_9.5m | ecosystem: Environmental > Aquatic > Freshwater > Lake | place: Democratic Republic of the Congo...
AGGTTTACTCGAAATTCTGAGCCGATACGGCCTGGGCGAAGTTTCCCGCGCGTAAGAAAGCCTTTCAGGTCAGGGCGTTACCTCGAGTATAAGCATGCCAGATGTTGAAGCTTAATGACATTGAGGTTGGTGTAGCTTTTACGTCGTTCTAGATACCCGCCTGCGCGGGTATGACGTTTCGCTGATTGACGACTTCAGGGACAAGGCCAAACTTTTTAACGCGAACCCTTTTGTTTTTCGCTTTCATACTCTTCACACAAGTTGGCATAAAAATCGAGATAACTGCGATAACGCTCTTCGTGAATGATCGTGCCGACAGCATCTTTAACACAACAATGAGGCTCATCAATATGTAGGCAATTGTGATACTTGCATCGCTTTGCCAACGCTACAAACTCTCTGTAAAAATTTCTGAGATTATGTGGTTCAATACCCAGCATAACAAGTTGGCCCAAACCTGGCGTGTCTGAGACGAAACGCCCATCTTCAAGCGGACAAAGCTCAATATGAGTGGTCGTATGCCTACCTTTGCCAGAAAATACATTCACTTCACCCGTCTCGGCTCGGTGATCTTCAAGTATGGCATTCAATAGTGACGATTTTCCCACTCCAGAAGGTCCTAGCACATAAAGTCGTTCAAAAGGCAAATTGAGAATGGTTTTTTTTGTCCTAGATGGATTTAAAAGAGCCTCCGTTTTAAGCACGCAATACCCAGCACGTTCATAAATTTGAACTAGACGAAGCGCCTGTTCGTCATTCAAATCCCATTTATTGAACACTAAACTGACCTCTAAATTTTGAAACTCACAAGCGATCAAATAACGATCTATCCCACCAATTCGAGAGCGTGGTTGATTAGCCGCAAATACCACCAAAGCGTGATCGACATTGGCCACGATAGCATGCACACGACCACGGCGTTTTTCACTCCCTCGCGTGATCACCGTTTTTCGCTCTAGCCGTTTTTCAATGACGCAAGCATCGCTTTCTTGCGAAACCATCACCTTGTCACCCGCTATGATTTGATGCATGTTTTGTGAAGCTGACATGACTTTCTTGCGTGCCGATGCTACTGCTTTACCGCCATCTTCAAAATGTAGCAAAAAATGGCCACTACGTGCCGAGAGAACTAAAGCCTCTTTTAAACCCACCTAAAAAACCAGACTGTGATTTTAAAGAAACTGATCAGCATTTTTTAATATTGCAGCATAGCCTTGATTTTGCAATTTACTTTTGGCACGATAAGCATCGTCACCTGAAAATGGACCGCTCCACACCATCCAAGAGGTACGACCATTGAATTCAGAACGACGCATCTTCACTAAATAGCCCATCCCATTTAGCTTATTGACAAGATTCTCAGCCGTGTCTTTAAGGCTAAAAATTCCCAATTGCAACACCCATTTCGTCGTATCGCCACTAGATGAATAAGAAGGCAAAGGCGATTGCCTTGAAACAACAGGGCTTTTTTGGTGAAAGGCACGTCGAACCATTTCCGTTAGCTTTACATCCGGCCTACATTCCAACGCTCGTTCCCAACTGCGTTGTGCTGACGGCACATCGCCCAATTTGTGTTGAGCCACACCCAACCAATATAACGCATAAGCTTGGTTTTGAGCCGACAACGCGTTGCCGTCCACTTTTAAAATATGACTTCTAATGCTGCGCCATTCGTTTTTCAAGGCAGACGTCTCTATCAAATCACGATCTAAACGCGTCGACTTGACCGTCAACTTTTCTACAGGCTGAGACCTTTGGCAACTAGAGACGAAAAGGCCGATCAGACTTATCAGCAAGAACAGCCAAAATTTCAAAGTCTAGCCTTCTGGTGTTGCAACAAACGATTTTGTGAAAAAAGATTTTCTAAATTTATGTCTTTCTTCCGCACTTAGATGATCTTTTTCTGAAGACAAAAATGTCGCGGCCATTTGTTTAAAACTCTCAGGACTCGCAGGGTCTTGAATGATTTTAAATAAACGCAAACGCACATCTTCATTGTTTTTAGAGATGGCCAACAGCGTGTTGAGAACTCTAATTTTATAGGACGCATCTACATCAGGGTTTTCCAATTTACCCAATAGCGTTTTAGATGCAGAAGCGCCAAGCTCTCCCATTTTTCTCAAAATGCGTATAGCTAGCAATTGTGATTCGATGGGTTGGATGGGTGAATCAATCAGTTTTTCCAGATCCATCACCATTTGAGGGTGTTGTTGCAATACAGCATCATCGATCATCAGCAGTGAGGCTAAAGCTTGTGCGCTCAAAGTGCTCGAAACATCCAAGCCCGCCACAATATTTTCAGATACCGGTATCTCGGCTAATTTCGCTCGAATCACATCAGTGCCATCACTCAACAAAATCAACTGTTGGGCTGTTTCTTGAAAAGTAATCATGTGTTCGCCCTCGTGATCGCTGTCGCTTAAAATGACCAAAGGAATGTCTTTGCCTTTCAAATCCGCTTTAAGCTCATTCACAAATCTTAAATTCAAACCTTTTTTGGTTTCAGGATTATAAAAGACCAAATCTTTCGATGGATAATTGCGCAAAGATTGAATGCCCGCGGCACTCGACTCTACCATATCGACATTGTAACCCAAATCTTCTAACTTAGCCGCCGTTTGGTCGCGAATCACGCCCGCTTCAGAAACAATCAAAGCCGAGGGTTTGCCTATTTCTGACATCGCCTCTGCTAGCAATGTCACAATGAGGCCTGAGTCGCCAACTGTTTTTAATGCCACATCGCTACGAGCGACCGCAATGGCCGCCCAGTAGCGTATCAGCTCACTTTTATGACTCAACGACTGCTTAAGTGGTTGCACTGGAGCGCCACTTAAGAATGAAACAACCGAGGCATTCACATCAGCCCCGGCCTGATTAGTGGCCAACATTCTCAAAATGCGCGCAGCAACTTCGGGAATGAACTCACTTTGGGCCATTTCCAACGCGCTCAGCATCACATCAGACCCCAACCAATGGGCCAACTGCATTTTTGCACTGCGCACCGCCAAAAAGGCCTCAAGTTTGGGCGCCATCTTGGCTATTTCAGGCGCGTCAGAGTTTTTCAACAGTTTCATCACGCGATGCTCTTGAGCAGCCCAAGTGCAGAGTGAAGCAGCATCCGCATAGGCCAAATCTTCAATGCCCCAATGTTGAGTGCCCACAAATTGTTGGTGCATCAATTCAGCTTGAAACAATGCCCAAACACTCATTGGCAATTGTGGATGAAATTCAAATTCCTGTCCTATGGCATTAACAGAGACCAAGCTTTGCGAGGCTTTATCCCATGCCCAAAGCAACCCGTCATTCATCACCGCCTCGTACATAACATCGCCGCTTTCTGATAAATAGCGATTGGCTTGAATGATATAAGCCTTCAAAGCAGTCATGCCCTCGGGAACTTTCAATGTTTCAAGCGACCGTCCCACTTCATCTAAAACCATTTTTGATGTTGAAGTTTCTTTGATGCGCAAGAGATAAGGCACTGCCTTTGGAGAATTGGTCTTCGTCACCAAGCGAACTAGATTGGTGAGCAACAAATCGTCCTCAGCAAAAGTGCATGCTAAGAGTGGGTTCAACACATCCTGCCCCATGTTCATAAGAATTTGAAAAGCAAGACTTCTCGAATCGATGTCATCATTGCTGCTTTTCAAATACTCTACAATCATGGGCACAGCATAAGGCCCAGCGCCAAGCAAATTGGGCATGGATTTGTGACGGGTGCTGTCATCTTCCATGAATTCCCGCAAAAAGAACTTGATTCGACGCGGATTTTTAAATTGAGCGCGCTCGTGTTGCCAAGAACCCGAATTGAAAATTTTCATCGACTCTTGCAAGTATTGATTTTGGCTAAGCTCCAAAACGGCACGCATACCTAGGGCTTCTTTCATTTTATGAAGGTCTTCAGGGCTTGGATTGTTGCGAATGATCTCGCTTAGTTCAGACTGAGCGCTCAAATAATCACCTTGAAGGTATTTGTTATAAACACTCTCCATATCGGCAGCTTGTGCGTGAAAAAACCCCACCCCAAAGGCCAATCCAACTGCAATCATGGAAGGCTTAAACTTTATTTTCATAGGCTACCGTATGCTTCAGTTCTGAGATTCTAAAATGGCCATGTCGGCTTCAAGAAGCGGATTTAACGGAACTTAAAACTCGACACTGGGACAAGAATGCTCCCAATCTTAATCTTTAAAGTGGTTTGACGCTTTATTCAGAAATTGGCGCTCTTTTTTAGTTAAAGCGCCCATGCCCTCACGACTGATTTTTGCCAGAATTTCATCCACTCCTTTTTTAACTTGCTCAGTTTCAATGACATCTTGTTTAATTCTTTTGCTCTTCCATTGCCTGTATAAATAGACAAAACTATCACTGTATCTAAACCAAGCCATGCCTGTCAACAAGCCGCCTAAATGGGCAAAATGAGCCACGCCAGAACTTCTATCTAAAACCATTGCAAGAGAGATCAAACCCATGACCAACAAAACGTACTTTAACTTCACCGGCAAGACAAAAAAAACTTGAACAACAGCTTCTGGATAGATGCGATAAAGAGCGTAAAAAAGACCGAACACGGCTCCACTTGCTCCCAACACCATAGGCACAGATCCAAAAAGCGAGACCACATAACCCAATAAGGCGCCACCCACACCGCAAGTTAAGTAGTAAGCCATGAACTCACGGGTTCGCAAAACTTGCTCCACTGCAATCCCCACAAAAAATAAACTCAACATGTTAAAAAAAAGATGCATTGCCTCAAAATGCAAAAACATGTAGGTCAGCCACTGATAAGGTCTAAACTCACTTGGCTGAAAAGCCAGTGGATAAAGCACTTCACGCGCCGCCGGCACCTGAGCCAAAAAAAATATCGCGATGTTGACGATGAACAACCACTTCACGCCCTTGGTCAGGTTTGAACTTGGTTGAAAATCGTAATTAGATGAACTACTCAAAACTCCTCTTCCGGTTCGCCCAAAACCAAATAAGAAATCGGCAGGGGAATGATGCGCGTCAAATTTTCCATCGGCTCTTCACCCAACAAGTCGTAATGAATTCTAAAGGCCAATGGCAAATCGCCTTTTTCCAAAGAGCTCCATTCATCTTCAATCCACTCGGTGCCGTTGTAAACGTCAAAGCTGACATTGCTTAAATTTTCAATCAAAGCGTATTTGCGGTAATCTTCCTCCAAATCAAACTCCTCCTCTTTATCTGTGGAGCGACTGTTTTTGCCGCCGCCAGGGATCCACGCTTCTTCGCTGCGCATCAGGGTCTCGCCTTTGTCGCGATCGTCGGGGTTGGATATAAGATAATACTTCACCTTCCGAAAACCCAGTCCTTGGTCCTCAGCATTTGAGCGCATACGACCCTTGGAAACCACGACTTCCATAAACGGCTCATCCAACGAATACGACCCATCAAAAGCGAACAGTTCATCACTCGTAGAACGCACCCCTTTCTTTTTTTTCTTCTCATCCAGTTTTTGCTCGGGAGCTTTTTCCTCCTTTGGAGCAGCAGTAGGCTCTCCTTCCCATAGACTCACATGGTGATAGTAAATGCCAACGGCATAGCCCAAATCCTGATAGAGGATGTTCCAACCTGTAGCTTTAACTTTTTGCACATCGTATTGATGCTCAAGCTCACCTTTGATTTCAAGCGTCCGCACCAGAGTATCAGAGGCCACAAATAAAAACAGTGCCAAAATAGCCACAGACAAAATCAACTCTAAGAGCGTAAAACTACGCTTGGTGGTCATGGTCGGTTGGACTATGAGCGTCATCCCAAATTTGCGTTCAACCTCCTCATGTCCAAGTTGCCTCATTTTGCTCGATTTGGCAAATTGTAACGAGCACCTTTTCGCAACAGTTCACGTGTGGACTCAGGCCCAATCCAAAACAAAGCATCGAGTGTCGACAAATAGGGTGTGAACTCTTTGGCCAGGCCTTGTTGATAGCTCTCGCATTTAAAATCTTGAAACACCAAACCCATTTTTGCTTTTTCAAAATTTTCCAACTCTAAATAATCACGCCCGTGCATGCCGGAAAGATAATGTGTCGCTCCAGTTTTTTGTGCCAGCTCCAAAACGTAGGCGCTGCCCTTGCCTTGCAATTCTAGCGTCGATGAACGCAACTGCGGCGTTTCGATGCTGAGCTTATTTAAAATCCAATTGATCATGGCACTTGAAATTGACAACAAATCCTCCCAACGCGTCGCATAAATTGTTTGTAATTCAGGATAAAATTGCTCAAAAAAGGCGCTCTTTCGGTAAGCCACCTCAATGGATCGCAAATGTTTGCGTTGCCAAGGCAACTGTTGCGAAACTTTTACCTCATCGATGCGCTGCTCGTATTTGGCATGAGTCTCAACGGGTATGGTCAACCATTGTGGGCCTTGAGGCCCTAAAATGCGATTGCGATGAATCCAACCAAAAGAGCCACGCTTTACAAATTGCGTGTCGTCGACCAAAACGAAGAGATCGCTAACGCTAATTTTCTCAAAAAAACCTAAGTAGGGGAGATAATTAGCTTGATGGGCTGTGACTAAGTGACACTTTGCCGAAGCTGCCATCACAACAGATTTGTTAAAAATACCTCCAACTCCTTATTGATGTATTGAGTGGTTTTGTCGATGTCCTCTTCGAGATCGCTGCCCTTTGGGCAGTCAGTGATCACCCAACCCTTGTATTGATTGGCCTGCAAATAAATCCAAATGGATTTTAAATCGACTTTACCTTGACCCAATATCGCCTTTTCAGGTTTGTTGATCATCCAAGATTTCTTGCCTTTGAGAATTTTCATGTCATTTAAATGAATGATGCTCACCGCATCAAAATAATTCTTCATAAATTCAATCGGATGAATTCCCATCAGCAAAAAGTCACAGACATCCATGCAAATGCGTGCACCGAGAGGATAAATGATCTCAACCATACGATCCAAGATTTCAGAACTGCTTATAAAGGAATCCGGCGTAGGATGATAAACCAATTGAACCCCAGAGTCAGCACAAATTCCAGAAAAATCGGTAATAGCGCGTTCAAATTCGATCAACTGAGTTTCGATGTCAGGTTGCCACTCCACCTTCATGCCCTGCTCAATAATGATGTACTTGCCGCCTATATCTTGGACGAAATCGGCCACTCTTTGAAACTGATCCAGAATTGAAAAATCCTTGGCCAATTCATTGAAGTCCATCTTCAAAACATAAGAGACGATCTCTATGCCGACATTGTCGACAATCTCCTTCAAAATGGCGATGCGATCGCTGTAATTTTGGTAGGTATTGAAAGTTACTTCAACACCATTGTAGCCTAGCTTTGTCAGTTTTGTCAGACAGGGAACAATCTCCTTGTTCTCCCAAGGCGCAATATTGATGCCAAACTGAATGTCGAAAAGTGATACGGACAACCGCTATTCCTAACCTGAAGAGGATTTAAAAAGTTTACGCAACCATGGCCGTGAGTGCCGAGGGTGGGACTTGAACCCACACGGTGTTACCACCAATGGATTTTGAATCCATCATGTCTGCCATTTCATCACCTCGGCTAATGAGGGGTGGGTAGGGTATTGAAAACAAATATCGTACAAGTCACCCCTTAAAAGCTTGTTAAAGCGAACTTTTAGGAGCTCGGTTCAACTCTTTTTAAACCCAAATCCAAAAACAACGCTCGTCCTTTTTTCAAAAAACTCTCTAGGTCTGTATCATTCATCAAAACGTGATCCATCCCCTCATCGAGCAAGCCAGCCTCAGAAGCGTGCTCTCCACCAAGCGCACTCGGACGCTTAACTTTAATGAGTAAAGCACGATGGACTCTCAAAAAAGCAGCCTCATTTTCAAATCTGAGATCTGAAATCACCAAACGCTCTGACTCCTCTAAATTTAAATATTTATACCAGATGGAGGGGATTTTTGAGCGACAAATCTCAGTCGCAAAAATTTGCATGAGTTCACGGACGCTCAAAAAATTTGGGTGATCTCGCTCGGCACGCTCAATTCCACTCAAATCGCTCCAAGCCACCTTGGTGAGCTGTTGCTTATCGTGATCGCTGCCCCAAAGTTGCTTCTTAGGAACTTCAAAAATGACGTGCAACGCTTGTTTCAGTCTATCTGCAAAAGCCACTTTCGTGTAACCAAATTCACTCACCAGCACATTTGCTAGGGTGTCTTTTCCCGATTGTTTAAAACCGTGTATCGCGATGAGCATGTGCTAAATGAATGGAACCTGATTGAGATGCGCCCAAACCAGCAGCATAGCTAAAATAACCAAGTAACCCAAATCGCTCTTTTGAAAGCGGGAGTTTTGCCGCACCTCAGTGACCAACTCATTGATGGTGTTGTGATGATCCCACAAATAAGGATTGAGATACCCTGTCGCTGTTTTTCGGCCATAAACAACCGCTGCTGTAGACTCAACTTGAGCATTTTGCACAACCACAGAACTCACTTCGGGCTGTTCGAGCTCAGCACTGGCAACACCCTCCGTCGCTGCGATGGCTTCCTCCGAATCTTCCGCCGCAAAGGGCTCAACGACAATGGTTTCTATATCCTCTTCCATCTGAGCCGCAGCAATTTCTTCGGGGTTTAAACGGACCTCTTCTTCCACCTCAACTTCAATAATGGGAGGCAAATCCTCTGGGTCTGCCTCCCACACATCGTCTTCCTCATCTTCTGAATCGACAATTTCAACATACTCGTCCAGCGATTTCAAAATCTCTTCTGGACTCAAATAAGGGCTAGCGGCAAATGATGCTGCGCCAAGGGTCTCTTGTTGAAAACCATCTTCAACCAACTCCACCACCGTGGTTTCAGAACTCTCCTCTTGAACCGGCCATGCCATCAATCGCTTGAATCGCTCACAAGGGTTCAGCCATGCCAAGGAAGCGGGCACTAAATTCACCTTGACCGATTCAATTTGCGCAATGGGCTTTTGCTCTGCAACCACTTTTTGAGTATATTGATCCATACGCGCCAAAATCTCAGCGGGTCTCATCACGGCCAGTGAGGCAGGCATCAAATCAACAGTTTTGGGACTTTGCTCTATGGCCTCAAGTTGAGCCAAAATCTCCTCTGGCGCAACATCAGCAACCTCAATGGTCACCGTGGTGGAGGGTGCTTCAACCTCCTCTAATTCTCGCAGCAGTTGTTCTGCCTCTAAATCCTCTATTTCCTCCTCTAGTAGGTCTTCTTGTTCATCGTCGTCATCATCTTCCTCGTCTGAAAACATTTCAAAACTCGGATGTTCAATGCCCATCGAATCGTCTAGTTTTTCTTCCTCGTCATACAAGACCTGCTCTTGTTGCGAATGTTCACGGTCTATCTCGTTAAACGCTTCGAGCAATTGCTCATCTTCATCTTTTTCATGCTCTTCCTCGCCCCAACCCACTTTGTCAGAATGGAGATAATCGTTTTTGTTGGCGCTCTCTTCTTCTCTCTGTTGCTCATTTTGAATTTGCTCGGCAAGTTGACGCTCTTGTTCAGCTAAAAGCTCTGCCGCCGCTTGAGCTTGAGCGAACTCTGCCTGTCGCAATTTTTCAGCTTCCAGTTCACGCTCTCTTTGCTCGGCTTCTAAACGCTCGTGTTCAATTCGTTTTTGTTCTGCCTCAGCTTCAAGCATCAGGCGCATTTGTTCACGCTGCGCTGCCAGTTTCTCCTCTTCAAGCCGATCTTGAGTTTCGCGTAAATCGAGCTCTTCTAAAACCAACACGGGCAAATGAGCTACGCGCAAATCGCGCCGTGAAAGTTGCAACGTCGGCAACTTTAAATGCTTTAAGCGCTGGATTAATAAATTTGCATCCCAGTCTAAGGTTTGTTGCGCCTCCTCTTGCGCATCATCCTCTGGCACCTCCTCTTCAATCAATTCATCGCTAAACAGGCGTTGATCGCGCTCAAACTCCCACTGCGGGTCTTTGCATGAAAAACTAAAATGATCACCCGTATAATTTGAACTCGGCCATGGCCTCACCTGTTTGACACTATGATCATCCAAAGCCTGCGCCTCATCCATACAAGCCATCACTATCTCGACATCCTCTAAATCGAATCCTCCCAGTGAGTGCTTAGATAGTTTGTCCAACAAACATTTGCGAAGTTTGAGCTCCAGTTCCACCTCTGCTGTGAGAATCTGAATAAAACTGCTGCCTTGTGAATCTTTTAAAACCAACACCAAATGTTTGGACGATTCCTTTTGATAAAAATTTAAAGCCCTCAACTGAAGTTCGCTTAACTGAACTGCACTTAAATTTTTATAGACCTGAATGGCCCAATCACCATGACGTCGCAATTCAGCCAGCTCAGCAACCGCAATGGCCTCCAACGGCGACCACTGCAACCGCCCCGCCATATGAATGAGTGGGGCATCCTGACAGGTCATTGGGTATTGCTGCATATAGTATCGCAAACCATCCCCGAGACAGGTCGAATTCCAGTTGTAAACCGGCCATAAATCACGTGAAATCACAAAACTCAATTCAAGCAAACCGCCAAGGTAACCGCAATCGTGAAAGTACTGTCCACGTCTGCGCACCCGATCCGAAGTCCAATCGAGAATTTGAATGCTGTCTAGACCAAGCAGGAAATTATTCAATTCCTGAGAGTGTTGTTTTGAATGACCCAACCCCCAAAGCCAAGTCCATTGCGGACGCTCTGCAAAAGTGTAAATCATCTCCTCTGGATGCACCCACAGGTCTTTAGGCCAAGTGGCCGGAATCAACTCCATCCATTCAGGATGAGCCACAATTTTTGCTTCACGTCCACTTTGACGTATCAAATGCACCAAATGAGCAGCACTGCCCACTACAGCCAAGTTCCAAGTCAAAGGCGGCACAAAAAGATGTGTGCCTGTGCTCAAGCGACGAGCTATCTCTATTTCGTGAATTTCAGAGGCCATGTTGTCGCAACAGTTCGTCAGCGCGCTCAAAATTGCCTTCGATCATCAAATGCTCCACCCCATTGAGCTTCAACCTTAAAGCGACACCCTGCTTGCAAAGTCCCATGCACGTCGCTGGACGAACCAAAACGCGATCACCCACCTTTTGCTTAAGCTCCCTGAACAAAGCCAAAGCGCCGCGTCGTTCACAGCAGTCGGTGGGGCGGCTGTTCAAGCAAATTTGAAGTTCAGAGGGGACTTGACTATTCGGCATGAAGCCTCGTCAGCAAAGGATCGGCCAACCCAATCTTTTCAAAACCTTTTGCTCTCAAAATGCAACTGGGGCATCGACCACAAGGAGGGACATGCCCTTCGTAACAGGTGTGGGAGTGCGCCAAACTTTCCAGTGCACCCAGTTCAACTGCCATGGCGATGCTGTCTCCCTTGTCAACATGCATTAAAGGTGTCAAGATTTTAAGCTCCGCTTCCATGCCAAGTTGAATGCTTTTTTCGAGGGCAGCCATGGTGTCTTCACGACAATCGGGATAACCAGAAAAATCAGTCTGACACACCCCTGTGATCAAGTTCTTGTACTTCAATTGATACGCCCACGCCGCCGCCAAATTCAAAAATATCAAATTGCGGCCTGGCACAAAAGTATTGGGCAAACCCGACACGGGGGCAACAATGTCCATCCCTGTGTCCAGCAATGAGTTGCCGCCTAAAGCTGTAAAACTATTGATGGGCACTAATTTTTGAGAGATGTTATTCAACTCGCAAATCCGAGCTGCCGCTTTTAGTTCAATACGATGGCGTTGGCCGTAATCGAAAGTGATCGCCTGAACCGATTTAAAACGCTTTAAGGCCCAATGCAGACAAATAGCGGAATCCGCTCCCCCACTTAAGACCACAAGGGCCGCATCTTCGTCTAAATCGGTTAGCAAGCGAGTAGATTTTTATAGAGGTTTTCGTACTGAGGTCCAATCATATCAATGCTAAAATGATTTAAACTACGTTGAATCGCCGCTTTTGAAAAAGATTTTAAATTCTCAGCTTTGAGAATGTGCAACGCTTTTTTAGCCATGCCTTCAATGTCCTCCGGATTGCACAAGTAACCCGAAATGCCCTCTTCAATCAACTCTGGTAACCCGCCGACATTGGTGGTCACAGCAGGCACACCACAGGCCATCGCCTCCAAAATACTCAAGCCAAAACTTTCCTTTTCAGAATTTAAAAGAGATAAATCACAACGAGGCAAAATACAGGCCACCGACTCTTGCTTGCCCAGAAATTCTACCTTATCGTTTAGGCCGAATTCATCACAAAGCATGTGAACGTTTCCCATACTCTCACCATCGCCGATTAGAAATAAACGCGCCGGTATTTCATCTTGTATGCGCTTGAATACTCTCAATGTGTTGTCAACTCTCTTTAAATGACGGAAATTGCTCATATGCACGATGATCTTTTCACCATCCTTGCCCTCGGGGTGAAAATGGTTGCACTTTATATCAGGGTGAAAACGACGATGATCGACAAAATTGTGGATCACCTGTATATCTTTAATCACTCCCAAACTTTGCTTTGCTTCACGCTGTAAACTGTGCGAAACAGCCGTCACGGCACAACTGCGTTGCACTGCCATCGCTGTCAAATCGCGATAGCTAGGATCCTTTCCTATTATCGTCACATCGGTGCCGTGTAGCGTCGTCACTATTCTAGCTTTGCCACTAATCATTTCACGCGCCAGAAAAGCAGACACAGCATGGGGTATGGCGTAATGCACGTGCAATAAATCCAATTTATGCCAACGTATCACTTCGGAAATTTTGGCTGCCAAAGCCATCGTATAGGGTGGGTATTTAAACAAATCATAATGTTGCAAATTGACCGTATGATTAAATATACTCGACTGATATTGGTCTCGCAAACGAAACGGCATGTCGCTGGAAATGAAATGTATTTCATGGCCACGACCGGCCAACCATATCCCCAATTCCGAGGCCAAAGCCCCACTGCCGCCAACGGTCGGATAACAAACAATACCTATTCTCATACCATCTGCTCCTGAAGCCATGTCATTTCTTTAGCAATGGATTGTTCGAGTGACTCGCGCTCGCCCCACTGCACTCCCATCGAACCAAAACTATACGTCTCCACCTCCAAAACGGGAAGATCGACCTTGCGTTGTTTTAAATCCTGTAAAAACCCTATCAACTCTGCTCCCGTGCTATCCTCCCTGTGTCCATAGTGAATGGGCACGTGAAAGTGGGTGCGCCACTGCTCGACATCGGCTTTGAATTGTCGTGCTAGGTCTAAGTCCAAAAAATCCTCGCGTTTTCCGTTCACTAAAGCAAAGCTCTGATGCAAATAAACCGGTTCTTGCCATTTAAAAAATCGCTCAAGTGCTACAGCGCCCATGCTCTGTTGCCAACGTGGTGCAACGCTCACCTGAATTTTGTGGACAGGCAAACCCACGGCAGCAAGCTCATCCCAAGCCTTTAATAGTGGAATATAGCGCACGCTAAAATGACAGGTGTCAAAACACAACCCCAAATAACGTTGCAAGTCCTGCTCGCTCAATCCGGATTGAACAGCTTGTCGCCGCATTCGCGACCAAAGAGCAATCGCATCCGATTGGTCTTCCATGGTGTTAAAAGGCTCAGGTTCTAGAGCCAAGGCCACACGCACCCCTGTTTTTGTTTCAAAGGCGCGTGCCCATTCCACCCATTGCAACCAATGTTGAATATACCGTTCGACTTTCAACTCATGATCATCTGGTCGAAACCCACCGCTTAAACTCGAAATACTAAAATCTTTTACGCCCAACTCGAAACCCAACCGCGCCAAGTCCTTGGTGTATTCAAGTCTACTGCTAGCACTCCAATCTGGTTGGTAAACATTTTCTTTGACACGCGTGCCGTGAAACACTTCCATCGGAAAACCATTGAAACTAATCGGTCGCGTTTCGAGACGATCCAACGCCATCAATAAATTTTTCAAACCCTCCGGCGAAAGCGCCTCGTCCAAAGCCGACTTGGGAAGCCATAACCCCAAAGGAAATTTTGAGCCAAAGGCCTTTTGAACCTTAGGCGTAGATTCTCTCAAATAAGCTTCCAAATCCTTAAAGCTTAAAACAGGATGAACATTGCCGCAATAAGTGATGCATGGAGTCTTCATGGCAAAGATTCTAACAGCAAATCACTTCGTTCGACTCCTCTTTTAATAAAGGTTTTTAACTCGTCAAACCGTCCAATTCTGTCGGTTGTCGGTGAAAATTTTTATTGCGGAGTCGTCCAAGTAAAGGGATCTCTACTTGGGCATGGACCTAACTTTGCAATACCTCTCGGTTCACCTCAGCCAGAAACTCGAAAAGGTTTCAAGGCTTTTCTTTAGCGGTTATAAATCTGGGTTTGGGTTAATAACCACTGTCATAAAGCGCGACAATTTCATCTTCTGTTAAAACTCGATTGTATATTCTAACATCATCGACATCACCAGAAACGGTTAAACTTCCCGTGGTAGAAATTTGCAAACCTCCTGTGCCGGTATAAACAATGCTGGGATTCGCCGTAATATCGCTCATAGCCAAGGCTACGCCATTTTTGTAGATTTGAACCGTGCCATCCCTATAAGTTGACGTTAAGAAAATCCAAGAGTTTAGCTCAACGATATCGCTTGATACCGCAGTAGATCCACCTGAACCATTGCCACACCATTGTGACACCCTGCCATTTGCCTCTACCTTCAATAAAAATCCGTAAGAGTTTCCTCCATTATACTGAAAATCTTTAATCACTTCAGTGTTATAAGCAGACAACTTGACCCAAACGCCTATGCTCATCCTTGTTGATGGTCGATTATAAGATGAACCCATGCTGATGTAATCATTGCTGCCATCAAAAGCTAAGGCTCTGCCTTTCTTTCCCGCAATGCTGTGATCTGTAAACGTGATTCCATTTTGCAAAGTACCCTGTAGGCCATGTTCACTCGAATCATTTGCTAGCGTGCCAGAAATTTCGTCAAATTTCCACCAACCAATCAAATTATCTGAAGCCACTGTCTCAAAGACATCTTTCTGCTCCATTTTATACCACTGAGTTCCATCGCTGATCAATTTTAAAGAAGCTAAACTAGAAGACTCAGGCAATTCAATCGGGGTGGTGTCATCTATTAAATTGCCACCGCCAGAAACCCAAACCGAATTTGACGTAGACATCTTTTTTATTTGATATAACCTTCCCGCCACATTCCCCGCATACGGCAAAGTTAATGTAATGTTGCCACTAGAAGAGTCTGCTAATACAAATGAATGTGCGCCAAGAGTTGTACTTGAACTGACATTCTGGAATGATAAACCCATTGACCCAAATATATTTAAATTAGACGAGCCGCTATTTCCACCGACAAACAATTGCTCAGAAACAATTGCATACCTTTCACGTGAAGATTTGAGGATGGGGAAACTCCCACCCCTAAACCCGTTGAATTTAACGTCATTTCAGGTTGCCCATCTGCCCTAGTGCTAAAATCGATCTTGCCCTGATTGCTTAGCACATCACAAAAACATGTAGCTCCGAGCAGCAAGAACGATAAAATGGCGTATTTCATGTTTTCATGGCTTAGTTCGTTAAGAGCATATTAAACTCTATTTTTATTTTCATATTCAAACCTCCATTTGAGAGTCAAGTGCACTAAAATGACCTGTATCGCTCCGTTCATTTTTCGTATTTCCTTATCTTAATTCGCAAAATAGGTTGATAAATTAACTTTTATATTGTAGGGTCTGTTTAACTTGCCAATAGCATAGTTCTTCTTGTAAAAAATCTCATGTTGCTCATTCCGGTTTTCCTATTATTTTTGTTGGCACAAAACGTCCATGCCGACATCAATAGCACGACGGGCACCATTGCTTTGGACGTCAACAAAGATGGTTCCAGTGAGGCGACTTTCAATTCTAGAGGCCTTGGCATTGCAACAGAAGATATTCTTTCCACTTTGCAAATCAATGGCAGCCTAGGGATGAACCTCCAATTGGTGAACAGCGACACCATTTTATCTGGAAACTCCATTGTCATTGCAGATACAACTATGCATGACCTTACGCTAACTCTTCCCTATGCTGGAAATGTTGCGGGCAGAATGTACATGATTAAAAAAAAGGCACTTCAAAATACTTTGATGATCAATGGTGGAGGCAATCTTATCGATCTAGGAAATGATCTCAAAATGACCCATGCCCTTTCTGCTCTTCCATTTGTTCAAATCATCAGCGATGGCACACAATGGTTCACCATGCACAGCACGCAAAACATTGGGGAAGGAAACTTAGTTGGAGGATGGAATTTAGATGATGATACAGGCTCTATCGCTCACGATTCAAGTGGCTATGAGAGCGATGGGGTGCTGGTCGGTGGATTTTCCTTTGGCAGCAACTCTTTGGTCGGCAAGGTTGGCAATGCGCTGGATTTTGGAAGTGGCAACCAGTATGTTATCGTAAACGATGCCGATCATCTCGATCTAACCACAAAGTTCACCTTGATGGCTTGGGTCAACTTAAACTCTCTCACCTCATTAACTTACATCTTTGTTAAAGAAGACATCAATGTCGATTCCACGGGTGCCTATGAATTTTACCTTGGCGCTGGAGGACAAATCATCTATGCCACAAATAACACCGACTCCTTGAGTTCATCGTCTGGAATTATCACTACAGGTGCTTGGCATCATATCGTCGTTACTTTTGATAACGACGCTTCTCCAAAAATGAACCTGTATCACAATGGACTCTTGGTCAAATCTGGTGATGTCACCAGCGTAACGCCAAATTCAGGAAGCTTGCTGATCGGCAGAAGAGGTTCAAATGCAACACCTTATTATTTGGATGGCAAAATGGATGACATTCGGATTTACAATAAAACATTGAGTTTGCAGGAAATCATGCGCATTTATTCGCTAGGAATATAACCCCTATATCTTGGCATTAAAAAATAATGATTCAGGGCAATTGCCCTAAAAACCCCGACGAGGCGTGTTGGTCAAATCGAGCATGGTCGACATAATCGTCCGTGATTTTACTTTGTGACCCTAGTATGATGATGAAAACTCTCAACTGTTTGATTTGCTTGGCCGTTTTTTCCTATCTAGGTGAAACGAAAGAACCCTTCGTGGTCGTCGACACGGGTTTTGAAACCCCAGAATCGGTGGAGTACGATGCCCAACACGATGTGTATTTGGTGAGCAATATCAATGGCGACCCTTTAAGCGCCGATGGCAACGGTTTTATTTCAAAACTCAACCCCAATGGTGATGTCATTGCATTAAAATGGATCGATGGCTCAAATGAACAGACGACTTTGAATGCACCAAAAGGCATAGAGATTGTCAATGGGAAATTGTTTGTCACCGATTTAAATACCGTTAGAGTTTTTGATTCAACCTCCGGAGTAGGGTTAAAAAATATCGAAATTGAGGGCAGCACTTTTTTAAACGGCATTTGTGCAGCTGATAAAAATAGCGTTTATGTCACCGACAGTGGCTTAAAAGAAGGGTTTAAACCTTCCGGAACGGATGCCATCTATCAAGTTTGGGCGGATGGTAAGGTAACCCCTATCCTCTTTGACCCTGAACTGGGCCATCCAAATGGCATCGTTCAACACGAACAAAAAACGTTTGTAGTGACTTTTGGAAGCGGAGATTTCTTCAGCTTGGACTCCAAGGCTAAAAAACAAATGTTGCCCAAGCCGCCACAGGGAAATCTTGACGGTCTAGTGCAATTGCCCGACGGACGATTGCTTTTTTCCAGTTGGGCCGCAGCTTCTATTTACTCCTTTGAAGCAGATCAAAGTTTCAAAGTTTTTGCCAGCGAACTGGACGCCCCAGCCGATATGGGTGTTGATACTAAACGCAATCGACTCTTGGTGCCCTTGTTCAAACAAAACAAGCTGATGTTTCTCGATTTCTAAGAATTAAATGAGACCTTGCTGAACCATTGTTTCCAGTCTTAAAATACCCCTAGCCTTGCCCTCTTTATCTACAACCGGCATGAGACTAATGGGGTTCTTGAGCTCACGCATATAAACCAAAGTTTCGTAGGCATTGTCTTCAGCCAAACAGGTTTTGGGTTGTGGATTCATCACCTCTTCAACCTTGAGATGAAAGAAATCTTTTTGATTCTGTAAACAACGGCGAATGTCGTGATCGGTGATGAGACCTAGGAGTTTTTGATGAGCGTCTACCACCAATACCGATCCCATTTTTCCACGTGTGATTTCATCTAATATTTCAGTAGGTTTAGCACTCAATTGAACTTTTGGAGTATGTTCATATTGACTCATCAAATCGCAGACGCGAAACAGGAGACGTCGGCCGAGTTGTCCGCCCGGATGGAACAAAGCGTAGTTTTCGCGATTAAAATTCTTCAAGGTCATCAACTCCATCGCAATAGCATCGAGAATGACCAAGCATAGCGTGGCACTGGTGGTCGGGGCAAGGTCAAGCGGGCATATTTCTTCAACCTGACCTAGATCGATAACGTGATCGGATAACGCCGCTAAAGAGGATTTTCGATTGCAGGTCAGGGCAATCAATGTCACATTCATTCTTCTTAAACTCGGCAAAATTAAATTCAACTCTGGATTTTCTCCGCTTTTTGAAATAAAAATGGCAATATCTGCAGGGGTGATCATGCCAAGGTCGCCATGCAAGGCTTCAGAAGCATGGATGAACGTCGCCGGAGAACCCGTACTGCTCAACGTCGCAGCAGCTTTGCGAGCCACATGGCCAGATTTTCCCAAACCAAATAAAATGATCCTTCCCTTAGCCTGAAACAACAGCTCAACCACCTTTAAAATGGCATCATCCAATTGCTCGGCTAATTTTGTGAGCGCATTCGCTTGGATCTGAATTGACTTTAAAAGTCTGTTCTTTGAAACGCCCATGTCTATGCTTTTGCCGCTAGAGCTTCTAGTTGAGCCATTTTAATGGTCGCCGCACCAAAGTGTCCCACAACATAGCCCGCTGCTAAGTTGCACCACTCGCAAATTTTCTTGTGCTCCCACTTGGAAGCTAAACCATAAGCCACAATGGCAATGACCGTATCGCCTGCACCGGTGACGTCGATCACCTCTTGGACTTGAACCAGATACTGCTGATGATATAAAGTTTCATTTTCAAGTCTAAAGTAACTGATGCCATCTTGACTACGGGTGATGAGCAGAAAGTCAAGTTCAGCATCGTGTATGAGCGTATTGGCGATGTCATTCAAACTTCGAGCACGAGGCGCGGCAAGAGAAGCCTCTTTAAAATTCGGGGTGATGGTGGTGGCTTGACGATATTTTCTAAAGTCAGCACCTTTCGGGTCAACAATGATTGGACATTGATGTTTCCTAGCGACACTAATGATCTTGCTAATCATCGTGTCAGATAGAAACCCTTTGCCATAATCGGACAAAACAACGGCGTCCAGTTTTTTTACGATACCTGCGAAAATGTCTAGAATCTGTTCTTCTTCAGCCTCTGTTAGACTCTCAATGCGTTCATCATCAATGCGCATGAGCTGTTGATTTTGCGCCACCATTCTGTTTTTAGTGATCGTAGGCAATTTCGGATTCTCCAACACCATTTTGGCGTGGATGTTGCGCTCTTCAAATTCTTTTTGAATGATCTTGCCATGAAGATCGTGACCGATGCGGCCAGCGGCATACACCTCGGCTCCTAACTCACTTAAGTTGAGCAATACATTGCCTGAGCCGCCCAAACGCTGTTCACGGCGTTTGACTTCCAAAACAGGCACTGGCGCCTCAGGTGAAATGCGTGTGATCTCACCAAAAGTATAGAGGTCTAAAACTATGTCTCCGAATACGGCAATTTTTGGCGCCTTGGGATTGTTGTCGTCTGTGTTCATGGATGCTGAGTGTTTTGAAAATGCATTTTTTTTGAATCAAGACAACAAAAGTCTTACGACTCGCGCTCGGGTAGGCTTAATAAATATTGCCCGTAAGGATTTTTCTGTAAGGCTGCACCCAACTTCAACAATTGTTCCGTATTGATAAATTTCATGCGCCATGCAATCTCTTCGATACAAGAAATTTTTAAGCCTTGTCTTTTTTCAATCGTCTCAATAAAGGAACTCGCCTCGTGCAATGAGTCGTGAGTTCCGGTATCTAGCCAAGCCACACCGCGGCCCAATTGTTCTACTTCCAAAAAACCATCGTGAAGATACGTGCGGTTTAAATCGGTGATTTCCAATTCACCACGCGCTGACGGCTTGAGCGCTTCTGCACGTTCAACCACGCTAGTATCGTAAAAATACAAACCCACTACCGCATATTTAGATTTGGGCTCAAGGGGCTTTTCTTCAATACTTATCGCTTTGCCCTGTTCATCGAATTCCACTACACCATAACGCTCAGGATCACAGACGTAATAACCAAAAACCCTTGCTCCCTTGGTCAGCGTTGCAGCATCTTTGAGCTTGCCCCACAATCCGTGACCATAAAAAATGTTATCGCCTAAAATCAGCGCAACCGGTTCATGGCCGATGAACTCCTTGCCAATGATGAAAGCTTGAGCTAAACCATCTGGACTGGGCTGCTCAGCGTAGCTGAGTTTGAGACCTATGTCCGATCCGTCGCCTAGCAAACGCTCAAACAGAGGCAAATCCTGTGGTGTGCTGATGATGAGAATCTCGCGAATCCCCGCCAGCATCAAAATGGAAAGCGGGTAATAAATCATAGGCTTGTCATAGACAGGCAACAATTGTTTGCTCACCACACGCGTAACAGGATGCAACCTTGTGCCAGAACCCCCAGCTAAAATGATGCCTTTCATATTTTCAACCCCAGCCTTTCACCGCGGTATTTACCGCTGCGCACTTCGATCCACCATTGTCGATTTTCGAGATACCACTGCACTGTTTTTCTTAAACCCGATTCAAAAGATTCCCGTGGCCGCCAACCCAATTCACGTTCAACTTTTGAAGCGTCGATGGCATACCTCATATCGTGACCCGGACGATCAGCAACATAAGTGATCAGTTCTTCTCGATTCACAATCCGATCATGTGGTGAGAGTTCATCGAGCAAACGACAAATGGTTTTTACCACTTCGAGATTCTTTCGTTCATTGTGCCCCCCTATATTGTAAGTTTCTCCCACTTTCCCTGTTTCAAGAACCAAACGCAAAGCTCTAGCGTGATCGGCAACATACAGCCAATCTCTCACCTGATCGCCTTTGCCATAAACGGGAAGGGGTTTGCCCTCAAGACCATTTAAAATAACCAATGGGATCAATTTCTCTGGAAAGTGATACGGCCCATAGTTATTGCTGCAATTGGTCAGCAAAACGGGAAAACCATACGTGTGCAACCAAGCTCGAACCAAGTGATCCGAAGCAGCCTTGCTTGCCGAATAAGGAGAATTAGGCGAGTAGGGTGTGCTTTCAGTAAAAAGCCCAGTTGCGCCTAAACTGCCGTAAACTTCATCGGTGGAAATGTGGTGAAAGCGAAAGTTCTTTTGTTTGTTCTGATCTAATGTTCTCCAATACGTCAAAGCCAGCTGCAATAAATTGCCCGTGCCCACCACATTGGTTTGAATGAAAGCACCGGGTCCATCAATAGAGCGATCGACATGAGACTCGGCAGCTAAATGCATGATGGCATCAGGTTGAATTGACGTGATCGCTTGAGACAGCGCCGCAAAATCAACAATATCGACTTTATGAAAATAAAATCGCTTTGACTCACTCACCACTTTAAGCGAACTTAAATTCCCAGCATAAGTTAAGCAATCGACAACATGAACCTCATGCTCGGTCTCACCAATAAACTGGCGCACCAATTCTGACCCAATGAAGCCAGCACCACCGGTGATGAGTATTTTTTTCAAATTGAACCTTCTCCCTTCAAATCTGCCTGCACCATCATTTTCACAAGCTCTTCAACCTTCGTTTTCGATTCCCAATTTAAAACGCGCTTGGCTTTTGAAGCGTCTCCCAAAAGAAGATCCACTTCTGTAGGCCTAAAATAGTTTGGCGACACCTCGACCAAACATCGACCGGTCTTGGAGTCGATGCCTTTTTCGTGAACACCTTCGCCTTCCCATTTTAGTTCAATATTTATTTCGCGAAAAGCCCATTGTACAAAATCGCGAACCTTGGTGGTCACTCCAGTCGACAAGACGTAGTCATCGGCTTTATCTTGCTGCAACATCAACCACATGCCCTCGACATAATCCTTGGCATAACCCCAATCGCGTTTGGCCTCCAAATTGCCCAAAATCAATTTCTCTTGTTTGCCGTGATGAATATTGGCTACCGCCATGGTGATCTTTCTGGTGACAAAAGTTGGCCCACGCCTTGGCGACTCGTGATTGAATAGAATTCCATTTGACGCGTGAATACCGTAAGCCTCACGATAGTTTTTGACAATCCAATAAGAATATATTTTCGCAACACCATAAGGTGAACGTGGATAAAATGGGGTGGTTTCCGTCTGAGGTGTTTCCTGAACTTTTCCATAAAGTTCGCTGGTAGATGCCTGATAAAAACGGATGCTCGATTTGCGTTCGCGAATGGCATCGAGGATTCTAAGCGTGCCAATGCCATCGACTTCCGCTGTGTATTCAGGCAATTCAAAAGAGACCTTCACATGCGACTGAGCGGCTAAATTATACAACTCAGTTGGGTCGATTCTCTCAATCAGACGATTGAGATTAGACGAGTCCGTCATGTCGCCATGGTGCAGTTTGAATTGGTCTTTGGTGTAACCAGCAGAACCATTGTAAATATGGTCGATGCGCCCTGTATTAAAAGAGCTTGAACGACGAATCACGCCGTGAACCTCGTACCCTTTTTCGAGCAAGAGCTCAGCTAAATAACTGCCGTCTTGTCCTGTGATTCCAGTGATTAAAGCAACTTTTCTCGTCATAAAAAGCGATCCTATTGAACGCTTAAAGATGACAATGCACTTAAATCAAGCTCTCTGGGCCCTCGCATCAAATTTTTCAAAGTCACAAGCGCAAAAAAACAGCTCTTGACACTCTATATTATTGACGTTACTACAGAATTCCGATAAGCCCTGCATGATTTTTAATTGCAAAAGTTTCAGGCAAACAGGTTAATTTACTAGGCAACATCAGAAAATACTATTTTTAAAGATGTTTATTAGTATCCTTAACATCCTCTTTTAGCATCGACCCTAACCTATGAACTTAAAATTTTTAACCCTAGGCATTTGGTTGGCTTTGTGCTTGCCTCAGTTCACCTTTGCAGCTCAAACGCAAGCTGTCAAAAAGGGCGAGGAGCTCTACCGTATGAATTGCATGGCTTGCCATCAACTAGAAACCATGGTTGTAGGGCCCTCCCTCATTGAAATAGCGCATTTCTATAAAGGCAAACCTAACGAAATTGTAAAGTGGTGCATGGCGCCAGGTAAGAAAAGACCCGAGACCATCGCCATGCCGCCCATGTCGCATGTGGGCGCCGAAGGTTTGCTACAAATTGCCACCTACATTTTACAGGCAACTGAAGGCAAAGTCTTTGTTGCCACCAAGGAAAAGAGTGATCCTTATGCGTCCTTTCCCGTCGCTCGCGTGCAAAGAATTTTCATGCCAGAGGTCGGCCCTGCGGCAATAGCAGTGTCACTAAACGATCAACTGCATTTATGTTGGGATGCGGGAACGTGCCAGTTGCGAACCCTTTGGAGCGGTGGCTACCTCGACATTTGGCCAGTGGTGAAAGGCAATGGCGATGGTCTGGCTAAATTAAAAGGCAACAAATTGGTCTATTTAACACAGGGCAACCCTTTTGGAAAAGATGCCAAACTTCAGTTCAAAGGCTACTCCATGCAAGCCGGCCTACCTATTTTTAAATATGAACTCAATGGGCACAAGGTCTCGGTTTCGTTTAAAGCGGTGGGCAAAGATGCGGTAGCCGTTCACTACCAGTGCGATTTTCAACAAGCCTTCACTTACAAACCCAACTTATCCATGGGTTCATGGAGCTCTGACAAAGGCGAGTTGGTCGATGGCCAACTCAAGCTCAGTGCAGCACAAGGGCAAAACTTTGTGATCACATTTAAAGCAGGAGGTCCATCATGAGAACATTCACTTTGTGCTGGCTGGGTTTGATTTTAATAAGCTGCCTACAAGCTGGGTATCAATACGAAACCCTACTCATTCCACATCAAATCGACCCTCAGGTGGGTGGTCTCGCAACTTTGCCCAATGGCAACATCGTTGCCTGTTTTCATCGTGGTGAAGTGATGATTTACGATGTAAACACAAAACAATGGCGTCTATTTGCCGAAGGTCTACATGAACCTTTGGGCATCATTGCCTTATCCGACCACAGTTTCATGGTGATGCAACGACCAGAGCTCACCAAAATCAGCGACCTCGATGGCGATGGCTTAGCCGACGACTACGAAACCTTTTACGACGAATTTGGTTTAACCGGCAATTATCACGAGTTTGCTTTCGGGCCTGTGCAAGATAAAGAAGGAAATTTTTATATCGCCTTGAATGTCGCTTCCAACGGAGCCAGCATTCGCGAAGAGATTCGCGGCGAGTTCAACAACATTGGTTTGCCCAGAGAAGACTTTTACGGCAAAGAATGGAACAAAGTAAAAAACAAAGCGGGACGCATGTACTCTAGAGTGCCCTATCGTGGTTGGGTGCTCAAAATCTCTCCAGACGGCAAAATGACTCCCATTTCATGCGGCTTACGCTCGCCCAACGGCTTGGGTTTCGATGCAGACGGCGATTTGTTCATTCCCGATAATCAAGGCGATTGGTTGGGCACAAGCAAATTGCATCATATCAAACAGGGGAGGTTTCATGGACATCCTGCTTCATTAATATGGCGCAAAGATTGGGATGGCCGCAATCCACTCGATCTTGCAGTACAAGAGTTGGAGCAAATGCGAACCAAAGCAGCGGTTTTATTTCCCCAAGGCATTTTGGGCGATTCGCCAACTCAACCCCTTTTGATCGATCACGCTAACTTTGGACCGTATCAAAATCAGATGTTGATTGGCGACATGAACTTCACTCATATTTTGCGTTTTATTAAAGACGAAGTTCAAGGTGAAATTCAAGGCGCTCTGATTCCGCATTTAGTAGATGAGTCCACCATGCGCATAGGCAACAATCGTTTGACTTGGGGCAAAGACGGCAGTCTGTTTGTTGGAAGAACCAAATTGTCTTGGGCTGGCGATAGCGGTATTACAAAAGTCACTTGGGATGGCAAGGTCGATTTTGACATTGAAACCATCAAGCTCACCCCCCGAGGTTTCAAAATAACCTTCACAAAATCTCTAGCACAACCTAACCTCGAACATCTGGCGATTAGCAGCTACCATTACCGCTATCATGAAACCTACGGCTCTCCAAGAACGGACGAGAAAACCCTTGCGGTTGAATCCTTTAATTTGTCGAAAAACGGCAAAACTCTGGATCTGGAATTGAGCGAAATGACCGCAGGCAAAGTGTACGACTTCACCTTCAATGGCTTCAAGTCTAAAAAGAAAGAGCCCTTAAAGTCCACTCGACTTTGCTACACTTTAAATCGACTCAAATGATTAGATCGCTTGACGAGAACTCTCCAAAAAAATACTAAGCTCGTTTTGAACTAACAATAAGGCAAGCTCAATGTACGATCCTCATATGGTCCAACCCATGCGCGAAGAGCTAACTCGTGCTGGTGTGACAGAGCTGACCACCCCTAGTGCGGTGGAACAAGCGCTTGTAGGCTCTAACCAGACCAGCGTTGTCTTGATCAACTCTGTTTGTGGTTGCGCAGCCGGCACCGCCCGACCCGGTTTTATCAAAGCTCTGAAAAGTGACGTAAAACCTCAAAATATTTACACCGTGTTTGCAGGTGTAGACAAAGAGGCGACCAACAAGGTGCGTTCTTTCATCACCAATTATCCCGCCTCGTCGCCATCCGTCGCCGTTTTTCGCGAGGGAAAACTGATGCACTTGGTTCAACGCCAACAAATCGAAGGCAGTGATCCGGTCACCATCAGCAAGATTTTAAGCTCGGTCTATCAAAAATACTGCGGCGCTCAAATAGACGAGTCTGTTCAGATATACGACCCCGAATCAGCCATGGACATCGATGTCAAGGAAGTTAAAGCCGGCCTAGAACAACAAGCGTTCAAATTGTACGACATACGCTCACCCGAGGAAATCGCCACCGCCAAAATAGACGCCGCCATCGTGCTCGACCAAGCCTTGGCTGAGAAGATTGTGCGCGAGGTTCCCAAAGATGAAATGATGGTGTTTCATTGTCATCACGGCATTCGTTCACGTCAGGCAGTTAAGTACTTTGCACAATACGGTTTCACCAATCTAAAAAGCATGAAAGGTGGAATCCAAGCATGGTCAGAAAAAATCGATTCGAGTGTACCCACGTATTGATAGACAGAAAGTTGAGATTTGTTTTTTGTTAAACAGATTGGTAAGTTGAAGGTAGCAAAAAAGCCGTTTTTAATTCTTCAAAAATTAAAATAGCCTTGTCTGTTACAGCTACTTTCGAGACTGAGTGATAGGAAAATAATCACAGTGCATCCTGAAAATCCATCGACCCTTGTTGAAGACATGATGAAAATCATCAAAGTGTTTGATGAAAATAAGATCGATTATGGCCTTTGCGGGGGCTTGGCCGTTTCTATACATGGCCATATAAGATATACAAAAGATATTGATATCATCATCAAACCCGATGACCTTGAAAAAGCCAAGCATGTATTAGAAAAGATAGGTTATGACCTTCCTTCTGGCCTAATTCCCTTTAAACAACCAAATGGCTCATTGCGAGAAATCAATCGTGTCTCTAGAGCCATAGGCCCAAACCTCTATACCTTAGATTTGATGTTATGTACTGGATCTCTAAATGAGGCATGGGAGGATCGTGAACTTATGGAATATGATGGTTCCGAAATTAAGGTCATCTCCAAATCGAGTTTGATTAAGATGAAAAAAGAAGCAGGTAGACCTAGAGATTTAGATGATGTCCATGAACTGGAGGCTTTGAGCGATGATTAGAAAATCTACAACAGCACCAGAGGTTGTAAAAGCTCGCTTGATCACACTAAGAGGTCTACTTCTTTCTGAGGCACAAATCAAAAGAATTAAACGTCTTGGAAAAAAAGTCATGTCGTGAGTTTTCTATTTCTCGCCAAGTGTCTCAGCGTGTTGGTGACGAAAAATCAATCCTCAATCTTGAATCATGAGTGTCTCACCGGCAACTTGATGATCGGCATTCAATAATCTCTCCACATTCGAGACCACCCAAGCCGACCCAGACCATGTCAGGGTTGTTTTAATACAACGAAACATGTGGTTGGGGACCAACTCTGTCACAAGCACACTCGCCTTGGTGCGTTGTGCCGAACTCAAGCCTTTGGCTCGGACTAAATTCTCAGCTTTTTGCATCAATTCAATCGGCTGAAGGTGGGGACACCCATGAGTAGGTTCAAACATACGCCCATTTTACAAGATCTTAAAAAAAGGCCATCAAGACTATTTAAGTCACTTTTGGGCCTGCCGAAACGATGTCGGGATGAGCTTGATCGAGATATTGTTTGAAATTAGCGTGAAACATCTGAGCTAATTTGATGGCTGTTTTGTCATATTGTTCGGCATCTTTCCAAGTGGTTTTTGGGTTCAATAGTTCAGCCGGCACCGCGCCACAACGCTTTGGAATTTTAAACCCAAAAAGTTCGTCGGTGTAAAACTCCGCTTTTGCCAAAGAACCATCGTGAATGGCATCGATAATGGCGCGAGTGTGCGGCAGTGACATGCGCTTGCCCACACCATAACCGCCACCGGTCCAACCTGTATTGATGAGCCAAACCTTGGTATTGTGTTGCTTGATTTTTTCTGCTAATAATTCAGCATACTTGTTTGGATGCCAGACCATGAAGGCCTCTCCAAAGCAGGCAGAGAAAGTGGCTTGCGGCTCGGTGACCCCCATTTCCGTGCCCGCAACTTTAGCCGTGTAACCGCTAATAAACTGGTACATCGACTGTTCTGGAGTGAGTGAGCTCACTGGCGGCAGCACCCCATAAGCATCACAAGTGAGAAAAATGATATTTTTAGGATGTCCACACACACAGGGGATTTTTGCGTTTTTAATGAAGCGAATTGGGTAAGACGCCCGTGTATTTTCAGTGATAGAGTCATTGTCGTAATCGACATGGTGGGTGCGTTCGCTGTAGACAACGTTTTCAAGCAAGGTTCCAAAACGGATCGCCTTGTAGATATCGGGTTCATTCTTTTTAGAAAGATGGATGCTTTTTGCATAACAACCACCTTCAATGTTAAAAATGCCCTTGTCTGACCAACAGTGTTCATCGTCGCCGATCAACTTTCGCTTTGGCTCGGCGGATAAGGTGGTCTTTCCCGTTCCAGACAAACCGAAGAATAGCGTGACATCATCGGGTTGATTGCCTTCGTTGGTGGAGCAATGCATGGAGAGGATGTTTTGCTTGGGCATGATGTAGTTCATGATCGTGAAAACGCCTTTTTTCATTTCACCCGCATACTCAGTGCCAAGAATCACCATCTCGCGATGCTCGAAGCTCAAATCGACACTGGTTTTTGACGTCATGTACGAGGTGTGACGATTGGCGGGAAAGCGACCCGCATTGTAAATGATGTAATCGGGTTCACCAAAATTTTCAAGTTCGTCCGTGTGCGGTCGAATCAACATATTGTTCATGAACAAAGCGTGGTAAGCACGCGAACAAATCACGCGAATTTTGATGCTGTGCTGTTCGTCCCAACCTGCATACCCATCAAAAACATAAAGTTTTGAACAGGTGTTCAAGTAATCGACAGCACGCTCACGGTTGACCAAAAAAGTGTGCTCGTCTATTTCAATGTTGATTTTACCCCAATTGATGTTCTTTTCGCTTGCAGGGTCACGCACGATGCGTTTGTCTTTTGGACTGCGACCTGTTTTTTCGCCAGAGTAAATCATCAAGGCGCCACTATCGGCAATGGCGGAATCTTTTTCAAGTCGAATGGCTTCCTCATAGAGAATGGAGGGCGGCGCATTGCGCAAAATGTTTGAAACGTGAATGTCGTGTTTTTTAAGATTGAACGTGTCAGACATGATGAGCCTTTGATTTAAAAACCGATTTTTGCTTATATTTACTCGGGTTAGACTACAAGTTAGCTTCTAAAAAGCTAGGCCTTTTTAACAAACTCGGATTTGAGCTTCATCGGTCCAACACCGTCAATTTTGCAATCGATATTGTGGTCACCTTCGACAAGTCTGATATTTTTAACCTTTGTTCCAACCTTCACGACATGCGCTGTGCCTTTTACCTTGAGGTCCTTGATCACGGTGATTGTGTCACCATCGCTGAGTAAATTGCCGTTTGAATCCTTGACAATAAGCCCGCCGTCATCTTGTTCAGACTCTCCTACTCTCCATTCGTGTCCACACTCGGGACATACCAACATGCTGCCATCTTCATACGTGAAACTAGAACTACACTTCGGACAATTTGGCAAATCACTCATTGGTGGACCCTCTATGTTTTAAAATGCGATGATGAACAACAAAACCAAGTTGAAATTGATTTTATTGAAGTGGATCTGAACGTACCAAAGGCGCGTCGAGTTGGAAAACGGATTCAACATGACTGTCTCCGAACATAAAATTGACACTGCCTAAGTGACTCCATTTGATTCTATTGTACTGATAATTCGGATCGACAGTTCTCCAATTCCAAGCATTGGGATAAGCCCAACCTTCAGACATAAAACCAAACGTGCTTGGTTGTTTGATATTATCTGGGTGGAGCGAAGCGCTCGTCCATATCGCCATGCCGAGAATCGCATTTTCTGAAAACATGTAACTGCTGCCTTTGGCAACTTTAGTGTAGTTGGGGTGATCAGTATACTTCCAGTACCAATAGCCTTCAGGCTTCTCATCTGATGGGCAAATAAAGTTGCTTTTGGGATCGGATAAATACTCGAGCAACAATTCTTGAGTGGGTTTTCCTTTTGCAAAATCATTGTATGTAAACGTACCCGGTTGAAGCGGAATTCCGTAGGGGAAATAATCGGCATAGTCATGTTGATAAACACCGGTTGCTAGACTGATGCTTTTTATGTTATTCATACATTGCACTTGCAGACCACATTGCATCGTTCTTTGCAAAGAAGGGATGAGCAAGGAGGCCAATACCGCAACAACGGCAATAACGATCATGAGTTCAATAAGCGAAAAACACCGACACTTTAAATAAACGCGCATTTATTTTATCTTTAAATCCATTTGTTCACTTGGTCCACTTGGGCCAAGAATTATGGAGTTAACAAGATAGTGGCAAGACAGAATTCCCCAATGTTGAGCGAGCTTGATCTCGTGAACGCTTATTTTTTCAAATGCTCCAAGATAAAATTAAACATATCATGGTTTTTAACTTCAACTGAACCTGGAAAGTTGAATTCATAACTCACCTTGTGTTGTTTTAATTGTGGAATTAGACCCATTCCAAAATTCGCTGAGTGTGGTGGATCATTGTGGGGTTTGCCCATGTCCGGTTTTGAACCGTAGAATAAATACACCGGTGGATCATCTTGACTAACAAGATAGTAAGGGGAATAGGCTTTAATCTCATTCATTAAAGCATCACGCTTTGAGAGAAAGTCGTCGAACGAGGGCAATAAAAAAGCGTGATTGCCATATTCATTATTTGGGATCCACTCTCGCATTTGTTTGGGGTCGAGTGTGGTTTGTGGCACAAAAGTGATGGCGCAAGTGAGTCGTGTTGATTCTCTTTCTAGTGGGTTTGCACTTTTTGGATTGGCCATGTCAGGATGAAAGGCCAACCATAAACAACTGAACCCTCCGGCAGAACCACCGCATCCTGCAATGCGTTGTTCATCGAGGTTCCATTCTTTGGCGTGTAGGCGTGTGAATTGCAAAGCCCTTGCGGCATCATTTAAACAGGAGGCCACAGGAGGACTGGACTTGTCTTCAATGTCGGTTATGAATCGATAATTGATCGACACCACCGAAATGCCCGAAGCCAAGCATCGGTCTAAAAAATCGGGGTTGGCTTTATCGCCTGCCATCCAACCGCCACCGTGAATAAAAAACAAAAGTGGTGTTGGAGTTTCAGCATCGGCTTTGTACACGTCCAACACTTGCTTCGGATGGGTTCCGTAGGCGACATTAGCCAAAGCTGGCTTGATCTCAGCCACCAAAACGCAGTTTAAAAGGAGTGACCATAAAAGTGATTTTGTAACCATTTTTTGTAGTTTTACCCTAAATTATAGCACATAAATAGTACTATAGCTCAAATCTCAGCAAGAGTCTTAACATGGCTTGCCCGCCGTGAATTTTTACCCAACTCAATCTCGTTTGATGAGAATGACTCATCAAGTTCCAACTCAATCGCTCAAATTGCCTTTAAAAATAAAGAGCCCTCGTCTCTAAAATAGATCATCGCATCTTGAAGGGCCCATTTAAACTCAGCGCGTGGCCAACATTCGAAAACTTGGGGCATCCGTTGTCAATCAGATCGCAGCAGGCGAGGTTGTCGTTCAACCTTGCTCGGTGCTTAAAGAGGTGACGGAAAACAGTCTCGATGCCGGCGCAACCAGTCTTGAAATCGATTTCATGGGCAGTGGTGCCGACGCGATGGTGGTCAAAGACAACGGCATGGGCATGGACCCTGAAGATTTAATGCTTTGCATTGAACCCCATGCGACAAGTAAAATCAGCAGTTCAGATGATTTGTACCGCGTGCTGAGCTTTGGTTTTCGCGGCGAAGCCTTGGCCTCAATTGCAGAGGTTTCAAATTTTGAGGTCTTGTCTAAAACGATGGATGGGCAAAGCGCTCATCGCCTCTTTAAAAATAGCAGTGGCTATAAAACCGAGCCCGCTTCCAGAGCTCAAGGCACGACCGTGAGCATTAAAAATTTGTTTCACAATGTTCCAGTGCGACGTCGCTTCTTAAAAAGCGACCGCGCTGAAGCTAGTGACAATATCGACACACTTAAAAAAGTTGCGCTGTCTAGGCCTTGGGTGGGCATGAAAGTCACGCACGATCATAAACTGAATTTTGAATTGCCCTGCGATCAAGATTTGGAAAGCAGAGTTCGAGAGCTTGGACTTTTTGATAAGAATGCAAAGTTTTTAAATTTTAGTGAACATCACGATGGCTTCAAAGTTGAGGGCTTGGTGGTTGCGCCCCCCCTACATTTTGGCACGGGTCAAAAATTCTATTTGTTCATCAATCGCAGGCCGATAAAAGATAAAGCCTTGTCGCAGGCTTTTATTCGAGCTTTTTCAAGTTACATTCCCGAAAGACGTTTTCCCGGTGGAGTGGTGTTCATTGAAATGGACCCTGAAGAGGTGGATGTCAACATTCACCCGACCAAAAGCGAGGTGCGTTTTCGCGAATCTGAACGAGTTTTTCGAGCGCTTTACAGTGTGGTTAAAAATCAATTGCTAGACAGCGCGCAAATTGACGATGCGCGTGAAACTCAGCAATTGGTTTATAAAACTCAAGGTTTACCCAAAACGGTGCCAATGAATCGCAATTATGGCGGCGTGTATGAAGGAAAGCCAAATCCCTTTCAAGCCACAACTCCTACCCATCGTGAAGCGAAACCCTCTTTTCAAAATTTTGAACCCGACCCCTTTGAACCTAAATTGCCCGAGCTTAAACCTCCGCTTAAAGTAGAGGTGCTCCCAAAAGCCTACCAAATTCTCAATCGTTTTGTGCTGATTGAACACGATGACCACTTTGAATTGATGGACCAGCACGCCATTCATGAACGCATCATCTACAATCAACTTGCCCATGAAGACAGGAGCAAACATTACTGCACGCAAGGTTTGTTAGCGCCTATTGCACTCAAATTGCCTGAAACTCTGGTGGACATCAGTCAAGATTTACAAGTGACTTTTGAACAGATGGGTTATGCCTTGGAGTTCTGTAACAAAACTCAAATGGTTACCGTTGAGGGCATTCCAGATTTTTACAGCGTCGAAAAAGCCCTCAAAGTTTTAGAAGAAATTTTAGACGATTTAAGCGAGGGCATTTTGCCCGATCGCGATCAATTGCGCCGTGATATATTGCACAGTGCCGCGTGTCGCTCTGCTTTGAAAGCAGGTGACGCGATGAGTGCCGACGAACTCAAAGCCTTTGTCGCTGCTACGCTAACGATGGATGAACACCAGGGCTCGTGCCCACATGGTCGCAATGCTCGTTGGCGCATTAGTATCGACGAGGCCAACTCTATGTTTGACAGGATTTAAAGAATGGACGGAAAAGAACCCACCTTATTTGGGCAAATCATCTCAATGGTGCCGATTATTGCAATTTTTGTGGCAATGTTCTGGATGATGAGCTCGTCCCAACGCAAAGAAAAAAAGCGCAAAGAAGAGCTTTTAAAAACTTTGAAAAAAGGACTTAAAGTTCAAACGGTGGGTGGTATTATAGGCCAAATTGAAGAAATCAGCGAAAACCAAATCACTTTGCTTGTCGATACGAGAAACAAGGGAACTTTGACCATCCACAAGGACTCCATCGTCTTAGCTTTAGAATAATATGCAAGAATACGAAATCGGCAACGAGTTGCTAAGTAGCGGCATCATCTCTAGTTTTCAATTGGAGTTTGCCAAGCAGCGTAGCGTGCAAATGAATGTTCGCCTTGTGAAGATGATGATCGATCTCGATTACATCTCCTACAAGGAACTCAATCCGATTTTAGCGCAAATCACGGGCTTTAAGGTGGTTTCAAAAGAACACCTGCAAAACATTCCCGCCGAAATCATCGCTAAAATGCCCTTTGATAAATGCGATGAATACCATGCCTTGCCTTTCAAAGAATCGGATGGCTCCCTCTTTATTGCGATGGAGGATCCTGGCAATTTGACGTTGACTGACGACATCGGTTTTATCGTCAATCAGCCCATTCAAGTCTTTTTGTGTGACATCGACGTTCTCAAAGAGGCCATCCACACCTACCACAGTGGGCAGATGGGCGATCTCCAAAGCCTTATCAAATCCGGCGGTGTCGATGTCGATGAAATCAAGGAACTCGCTGCAAACGATATTGGCAAGGCAGCCGAAAGCAAGCCCGTTATCAACTTGCTCAACGCGATTTTGAAAGCGGGCATCGAGCATCAGGCCTCGGACATCCACTTTGAACCCTACGAAGACAGCTTTCGCGTTCGTTACCGCATGGATGGTGTTCTCTACGAATTGGAAGCGCCTCCAAGAGCCTTTGCACCTGCATTGTTGGCTAGGATTAAAATCATTTCAAAATTAAATATTTCAGAGACTCGCCTTCCACAAGATGGACGCATCGCGCTAACCTTGGCAGGTCGACCCATCGACTTAAGGGTTTCTACCGTTCCCACAAAGTTTGGAGAATCGGCAGTGCTCAGGATTTTAGACCGCAGTGTCGTTTCACTTGACCTGCACAACTTGCGCATGAACGATGAAGAGATGACTATTTTTCAACGTGTGATTCGCAAACCCAATGGAATTGTGCTGGTCACAGGACCGACAGGTTCTGGTAAAACGACCACGCTCTATGCTTGTTTAAACGAAATCAATAAAGAGGATGTTAAAATCATCACCAATGAAGACCCCGTCGAATACAACATCGATGGCTTGATTCAAGTTCCCATCAATCCGACGCAAGGTTTGACGTTTGGATCTAGTTTGCGCGCTGCCTTGCGCCAAGACCCTGATGTCATTTTAATTGGGGAGATTCGCGATCAGATCACGGCTGAAATTGCAATTGAGTCGGCACTTACAGGCCACATGGTGTTTAGCACGTTGCACACCAACGACGCTCCCTCCACGATAACACGTCTTGCCGATATGGGGGTGGCAAATTATCTTATCGCGGCAACACTTGAAGCTGTGATCGCCCAAAGGTTGATCAGAACCATCTGTCCAAAATGCAAAGTTTCTTATGTGCCGACCGATGAAAGCATCATGCAATTGGGCTTAGACCCCGCCGAAGTCGGCAGCGACATCACTTTTTACCGCGGCGAGGGCTGCGATGCCTGCCGTGGAACCCGTTATAAAGGACGAGTTGCACTTTATGAAGTGCTGGAATTAAATGCCACCTTGAGACAAATGATCATCGGGCATGCTCCGACTCAAGAACTTTATGATGCGGCGATAGAAACGGGGATGAAGCCGTTACGACAGGTGGGAATTCAAAAAATTTATGATGGTTTGACTACCATTGACGAAGTGGTGATGGCAACTGTGAGCATGGACTAGGGGATTATGGCCAAAAAGAAATTCAATATCAATGAGCTGACCATTGGGGGCGTCAATCAAAAAGAATTGACCAATTTCACCCGACAATTCGCCACGCTTCAAAATGCAGGCTTAAACACCCTGCGTTGCCTTGAAATTTTAATGAACATGCTCAAGCCTGGCGTGCTTAAATTTGCTATTCGCGACATTCGCGAAGAGGTTGAACAGGGCACGACCCTTTCTGAAGCGATGAGCCATCACCCCAAGGCTTTTGACGGTTTATTCGTGAACATGGTGCGCGCCGGTGAAGCTGGTGGTATTTTGGATAGCATCTTGGTGCGCTTGGCTGACTTCCGCGAAAAATCGCAAAAGATGGCCGGAGAAATCAAGGCAGCCTTGATTTATCCCATCGCCGTGGTTCTGATTGCCACGACCATTGTAACGGGGATTATTATTTTCATCGTTCCTTCATTTCAAAAGATGTTTGCCGACATGGGCATCAGTTTGCCTTACATCACGCTCCTGCTTTTGGACATTTCAGACATCATTCAAAACAAGTACTATTACCCCATAGGGATAGGCTTGTTGATTTATATTATCAAAGTCCTTGTTGTCCGAACTGAACAAGGTCGTTATTATTTCGATTATGGCAAAATGTACGTACCCATATTTGGGCAGATCATCCGAAAGTCAAGCATCAGCCGTTTCTGTAGAACCATGGGGACCTTGATTGATAGTGGTGTGCCATTGGTAGAAGCCTTGGAAATTTTGCGTGGCGCTGCAGGCAACGAAGCTTTAGGGCGTGTCATCGACAGTCTAGCCGTATCGGTTAAACAAGGGGATCCCCTAGCCAGCCCACTGCGCAAAGCTAAAATGTTTGATGAAATGACCGTATCGATGCTTGAAGTAGGTGACGAAGCCGGAGAAATTTCACCCATGATGATTAAAGTAGCCGACAACTTCGACAATGAAGTTGACGCCATGGTCTCTGGTATGAAAGCTTTGATTGAACCTCTCTTGATCGTTGGACTAGGCGCCATCGTCGGTTTTATTGTGGTAGCCTTGTTTTTGCCTCTCGTCGAAATCATGAATTCGATCTAAGCATGAAAACTCACCCCGGCAGAGCATTGTACACCCTCGCCCGTTATTGGCGCAGTGTCGGGATCCAACACATGGCTTTAACACTGCCCGCAGAAGAGTTGCCTTCTCTTGAAACGCTGACAAAAGCGCGTGCAGTGACCTTAGAATCGTGGCGCGTTCAAGTGGACCAATGTCGCAAGTGTTCACTGGGCGAACAACGCGAGCGTGCAGTTTATGGTGAGGGCAATGCTATGAGCTCTTTGGTCTTCATCGCCGGACCACCAGATTTAGAAAGCGAAAGAAACAATGCCAGCTTACAAGGTGAAGTGGGCGAGTTGTTTGATCGTATGCTTGAAAAAATGGGACTACACCGCAGCGACATTTACATCACGCCAATTGTAAAGTGCCGCCCTCCTGAAGATCGACACCCCCATTCAAAGGAAGTAGAGAGTTGCCACAGTTGGTTGACCGATCAACTCGAATTGATTTCGCCAAAAGTGATCGTCACTTTAGGTTCAGTTGCCACTAAAGCGCTTTTAAAACTCGAAGCGCCGATCACGCAACTGCGTGGTCACTTTTATAACTGGAAGCAAGCCTTGGTGATGCCCACCTATCATCCCGCCTATCTCTTAAAAAAAACCACGGCCAGAAAAGATGTTTGGACAGATATGCTGGCTGTTCTCGATAAACTCAACACTTCTAAAAGCTAAAACCTATGCCACAACTTAGAATAAAATCCGGTGTCGATGCAGGCCAAGTTTTTGAGATCAATTCTGACTCTGCAAAGTTGGGGCGTGATCCAACTTGCCAAATCCAACTCAATGATGTTGGCATAAGTCGAGAGCATGCCGAGATCTACCGAGTTGGAGAGATGTATTTCATTCGCGACTTAGGCAGTCGCAATGGCATTATGGTAAATGAAATGAACATCGAAGATGAGCTGTTGCGCGATGGCGATATTTTGCGAATCGCCTCATTTGTTCTCGTATTTGAAGGCACAGCCTCGGCGGCTGAGGGCCACGGCGATCATTTCTACAACGGCGAAAACGATGCCTCTGAAACCATTGTCATGTCGAGTAGAGATGTCGTTTTAGATCAATCCGGAAATAACAGCATTCATAAAGCCACTCAAAAAATGACCGGCCTGATGAGAGAGGTCGACAAAGGCTCGCTGTTGATGGAAAAAACATTGGACCTCATCACTGAATTTGTGGATGTGCAAGAGATCTTCATTTTCTTGTTGGAACCCGGACATCGCTTGGCACAGAAAGCTTACCGCAGTTTGGACAGACAAGGCAAAGGCAAGGCCAGTCGTTCTATTGTGTTGCGCGCCATTAAAGAAAAACAACCCATCGTCACCGCCAACGCCAAAGACGACTTCCGCTTCAAGGGCGAAAGCAGCATTTTACTTAAAAACGTCACCTCTGTTCTGTGTTGTCCCCTAATGGCAATAGGGCAGGATATGGGTGTGATTTACTTGAATAACGGACCGATGCACAAAGCGTTTAATAAAGACAGTGCCGAGATTGTATTTTCAATCGGCACCCAATTGGCGATGGCACTAAAAGCGTTGGAATTGCGCTTCCGTGAGAGCAACACTTCAAGTCGCAGTGTGAGGCTGGTTGCAGAGGCCGTCGAGCGTTTTATGCCCACGCTCAAAGGTCGTGGTGCGCGCGTTGCCGAAACCACACAAACTTTGGGAAAATTGGTGGGATTGAAAAAACATCAATTGGCCAATTTGCATGTGGCTTCTTATTTGCATCACCTCGGCTATATGGAAAGTGCAAAAGCAACGGCGTTTGATCTTGAAGCTATACAAAATGATACTACTTACCCAGAACATACAGTTAAAATGTTAAAAGAACACAACTGCTATACTGAAAGTATCGCCATCATTGAAAACCATCGCTTTAGGTTGGACGGCAAGGGCTCGCCACAGAAAATCCACGTGCCTTCATGGACAGTAGAGTCGCAATTGCTTTCGCTTGCAGTCATGATAGACAATCGCCTGAATCTCCCGATGACTTTTGGTGCTGAACCAGAAGCGGTTGGGCACTTAGCCGACCGCATCATACAAGAGGGAACGCATCATATCACTCGGCCTATTGTCAAATTTTTTGAAAAAGCTTGGAAAAAAGGCCTTATCTTAAATAGTTGAGCGACCCAAAAGTGAACCCTAACCAAACTGGATTCCCGCCTACGCGGGAATGACGGGGCTGTGCGGGAATGACGGGGCTGTGCGGGAATGACGGGGCTGTGCGGGAA
>Ga0172372_10001326_pt1 | contig 38452 bp, 36 predicted proteins | sample LakKiv5m_2_FD_114544 | JGI IMG/M metagenome (GOLD analysis project Ga0172372, IMG submission 114544) | Freshwater microbial communities from Kabuno Bay, South-Kivu, Congo - kab_092012_9.5m | ecosystem: Environmental > Aquatic > Freshwater > Lake | place: Democratic Republic of the Congo...
CACCGCCAGGTCGCACATCGCCACCAGTTGGCAGCCCGCCGCGGTGGCGATGCCGTGCACACGCGCGATCACCGGCACCGGCAGGCGCTGGATCGTCATCATCATGCGGCCGCACTGGGCGAAAAGTCGCTCGTAATAGGCCTGCGACGGCTCGGCGCGCATCTCGCGCAGGTCGTGCCCGGCGCAGAAGGCCTTGCCGGCAGCCGCGATCACGACCACCCGCACGCCGTCGTCGACCGCCAAGGCGTCCAGCCGCGCCTGCAAGGCCTCGAGCACGGCCTCGGACAGGGCGTTGAAGGCCTGCGGGCGGTTCAGGGTCAGACGGACGACGCCGCGCGCGTCGCGCTCGGATCGCACCAGATCGTCGGCGCCCGCGGCGTCCGCCGGCGCCAGCGGGGCTGTGGACGATGCAGAAGGTGTGGTCGTGTTCATCGGAACCTCCTCACGATAAAGCGTGTGTGGCAGCCGGGGCCCCACGGATGGACGAGCCTACGAGGCCACGAGCGAACGCGCCCCCAAGGGAACGGATGAGCCAGCGGGCGACCGGGGGATCCTCGTGCACGCTACTCGATCGCCGACGCACTCTTCGCACGCTCGCGCAACTGGAACTTCTGGATCTTGCCGGTGCTGGTCTTGGGGATGGGCTCGAAGCGGATCTCGCGCGGCACCTTGTAGCCGGCCAGCAGCGCCCGGCAGTGGGCCACCAGGTCCTCGGCCGTCACCTGCACGCCGGGCTTGGTCTCGACATAGGCCAGCGGGGTCTCGCCCCACTTCGGGTGGGGCTTGGCCACCACGGCGCAGGCCAACACCGCCGGGTGGCGGTACAGCGCGTCCTCGACCTCGAGCGAGGAGATGTTCTCGCCGCCCGAGATGATGATGTCCTTGCTGCGGTCACGGATCTTGACGTAGCGGTCGGGCTCCATCACGGCCAGGTCCCCGGTGTGGAACCAGCCGCCGGCGAAGGCCTTTTCGGTGGCCGACGGGTTCTTCAGGTAGCCCTTCATCACGATGTTGCCGCGGAAGAAGATCTCGCCCATCGTCTGCCCATCGTCGGGTGTGGGCGCCATCGTCTGCGGATCCAGCACCGTCATGCCTTCCTGCAGCGCGTAGCGCACGCCCTGGCGGCCGTTCAGGCGCGCCTGTTCCGACAGCGATTCCTGCGCCCAGGTGGCCCGCTTGACGGCCACCGCCGCCGGGCCGTAGACCTCGGTCAGGCCGTAGACGTGGGTGATGTCGAAGCCGATGCGCGCCATGCCTTCGATCATCGCCGCCGGCGGGGCAGCGCCGGCCACCATGCCGCGCACCCCGGGGGCGATGCCCTCGCGCCACTCGGCCGGGGCGTTGATGATCAGGTTGTGGACGATGGGTGCGGCGCAATAGTGGTCCACGCCGTGCTCGCGGATCGCATCCAGGATGGCGCGGGCTTCGACGCGACGCAGGCACACGTGCGTGCCACCCAGCATCGCCACCGTCCAGGGGAAGCACCAGCCGTTGCAGTGGAACAGCGGCAGCGTCCACAGGTAGCGCGGGAAGTGCGGCATCGTCCAGGTGGTGGCGTTGCTGACCGCGTTCAGGTAGGCGCCACGATGGTGCGTGACCACGCCCTTCGGGTCTCCCGTGGTGCCGCTGGTGTAGCTGACGGCGATCGCGTCCCACTCGTCGGCCGGCCCCTGCAGCACCGGCAGCGGGTCGTGGGCGGCGATCCAGGCCTCGTACTCGTGCGCGCCCAGGCGCTCCCCGGGGCCGGTGTATTCGCTGTCGCAGACGTCGATCACCACCGGCGTGCGGCCGTGTTCGTCGCGCAGGATGCGCAGCGCCTCGGCAACGACCGGGGCGAATTCCCGGTCGGTCAGCAGCACCTGCGCCTCGCAGTGGTTCATCTGCCAGGCCAGCAGCGGCGCATCCAGCCGGGTGTTCAGGGTGTTCAGCACGGCATTCAGTGCCGGCACCGCGTAATGCGCCTCGACCATCTCGGGCGTGTTGGGCAGCATCGCGCTGACGGTGCTGCCGCGGCCCACGCCGAGCGCCCGCAGCGCCGCGGCCAGCCGGGCCGAGCGCTCGCGTGTCTGCGCCCAGGTGTAGCGCCGCGCGCCGTGCACCACGGCCGGCAGGTCGGCAAAGACCTCGGCGCTGCGCTCGACGAAGCTCACCGGCGACAGGGCGACGAAGTTGGCGGGGTTGCGGTCCAGGTGCTGGTCGTAGATGTTCAAGTCGGGTCTCCTGTGTCGTGCGCAGCGTGGATCGGCTGGGTGACCGGTCAGCTGGTCGGCTGGTCGGACGGTGGGGTGGCGCTCCCGGGTGTCAGACGCTCACATCACCCCGAAGGTGCGGAAGGCCTCGGCCGTGCTCATGCCGGCCTCGATGGCCTGGCGGACCTTGTTCTCGGTGCTGACCTTCTCCAGCGCGCGGGAGATCGCCTCCTCCTCGGCCTGGCGCGGGATGACCAGCACGCCGTCGAGGTCGCCGAAGACGATGTCGCCGGGCGCGACGCGCACACCGTGCAACTCCACCGGCACGCGCCAGTCGAGAACCTTGCCGCGCGCACCCTGGTCCTGCGCATAGCCCCCCATCGAGAACACCGGCATGCCGGAGGCCAGGACTTCGGGCGTGTCGCGGTGGTAGCCATCGAGGACAGCGCCGGCCGCCTTGAGGTGGCGCGCGCGGGTGGTCATCAGGCCGCCCCACAAGGCGAAGGTGGGCGTGCAGCCGGTGGCCAGGTAGACCTCGTGCTCGCGCAGGTCGTCCAGCGCTTCGAACAGCAGGCCGAAAGGCTGGCGGCCCAGCGGGCCGTGGGTGTCGGCGGTGGCGGCGCCGAAGCAGTTCGACTCCAGCACCGGCATCGCACGGCCGACGATGACCATGTCGCTGCGCAGCGGCCGCAGGTGCGGCGGCAGGAATTGGCGCGTCAGGCCCATCGTGTCGAGGATGTCCCCGACCGCGGCGGGGAACAGCTGGCGGCGCATCAGGTCGAAGAGTTCGGCGTCGTCTTTCCAGGGCATCGGGGCGTCTCCTTCAGGGTTCCGGCAGCGGTCATGCGGATTCGACCACAGCTGATCCGGTGCATCCGGTGGGATGGCACCAGGCGATCAGCCCACCGCCGCCGCCAGCGCCTGGTCGATGTCCCAGAGGATGTCGTCGATGTGCTCCAGGCCGACCGAGATGCGCACCATGTCGGGCCGCACGCCCGCGGCCAGCTGCTGCTGCGGCTCGAGCTGGCGGTGCGTGGTGCTGGCGGGGTGGCTGATCAGCGTGCGCGTGTCGCCGATGTTGACGAGGTGGCTCATGAACTGCGCCGCCTCGATGAACTTCACGCCGCGCGCGAGCGCCTGCGCGGCGGCCGCGTCGGGCCCGACACCTGCGGCGCCTGCGGCGCCGGTGGCCACGCCGAAGGCCAGCAGGCCGGAGGCGCCGCGCATCTGGCGCTGCAGCAGCGCGTGCTGCGGGTGCTCGGGCAGTCCGGGGTAGCTGACCCAGGCCACGCGCGGGTCATCGCGCAGGAAACGCGCCACCGCCAGCGCGTTGGCGCCGTGCCGCTCCATGCGCAGGTGCAGTGTCTCCACGCCCTGCAGGATCTGCCAGGCGCTCATCGGGCTCAGCGCCGCGCCGTACACGCGCAGCGTCTCCATGCGGCAACGCATCGTGAAGCCGAAGTCGCCGAAGGTCTCGAAGAACTTCACCCCGTGGTAACCCGGCGAGGGCTCGGTCATGCCGGGGAACTTGCCGTTGTCCCAGGGGAAGTGCCCGCTCTCGACAACCACGCCGCCCAGCGTGGTGCCGTGGCCGGCCAGGTACTTGGTGGCCGAGTGCACGACGATGTCGGCGCCGTGCGCGATGGGGTTGCACAGCGCCGGGCTGGGCACGGTGTTGTCCACCACCAGCGGCAGGCCGTGCGCGTGCGCCACCTCGGCCACCGCGGCGATGTCCAGCACCACGAGGCTGGGGTTGCCTAGGGTCTCGGCGTAGACCGCGCGCGTGTTCGGCCGGATCGCGGCCGCGAAGGCCGCCGGGTCGGTGGCGTCGACAAAGCTCGTCTCCACGCCGAACTTGCGCAGGTTCACGGCCAGCATCGTGACCGTGCCGCCATACAGCGCCCCGGCGGCGACCACGTGGTCGCCGGCCTGCAGCAGCGTCATCAGCGCCAGGGCCTCGGCCGCCATGCCGCTGGCCGCGGCCACGGCCGCCCGGCCGCCTTCGAGCGCGGCCACGCGCTCCTCCAGCGCCGCCACCGTGGGGTTGCTCAGGCGCGCGTAGACGTTGCCGAAGGTCTGCAGGTTGAACAGGCTGGCCGCGTGCTCTGCCGAGTCGAACACATGACTCGTAGTCTGGTAGATCGGCAGCGCCCGCGCGCCCGTGGCAGCGTCGGGGATCTGGCCGGCGTGGATGGCCAGCGTCTCGGGGTGGAAGCGGCGGTCGGGCATGGCAACAGTATCGTGAGGCGGTTCAAAGGCCCGGTGGCTCATCGCCGAACCCGAAAGACGGTCCAGATCGGCCCGTCCCCGGACCGGACCCACTTGCAGGTCTCGCGCTGCGTCGCCAACGGGCCACGACGCGACAGGAGGGCCGGGTGCACGACGCGGGCATGGGGGCGGACCTCACAGCCGCTCAGGTCGGCCGCCGGGCCGAGATGACGCCCGTGTTCACGCCCGCCCAGTGCAGACCGCCGAACAGGCGCGCGTGCTCGATCTTGACGCAGCGGTCCATCACCGAATCCAGCCCCGCGGCGCGCGCGATCGCGTCAGCCTCGGTGCTGCGCACGCCGAGCTGCTGCCACAGGCAGCGCGCACCGATGGCCACCGCGGCGCGCGCGATCGGCGGCAGATCGGCCTCGCGCCGGAAGACGTCGACCATGTCCACCGGGTGCGGGATGTCCTCGAGCGCGGCGTAGCAGCGCTCGCCCAGCACCTCGGTGTAGCGCGGGTTCACCGGCACGATGCGGTAGCCGCGGGCCTGCAGATACTTCGCGGCGAAGTGGCTCGGCCGGTGCCACTCGGCCGACAGGCCGACGACGGCGATCGTCCGGCAGGTCTTCAGGATGCGGCGCAGGGAGGCGATGTCGTCGGACATGCCGCGATTGTGCGGGAGTCGTCAATGCCGCCCAAGAGTCGCTCGCTATACTGTCCGCGTCAGGAGAGAGCAACCCACGGGTTCCGGCCAGGGATTCGTAGGTCGCCGCCGAAGGCGAGCGGCGCCCGCAGGGGCCCGCGGGCAACGCTCAGGCAGAAGGACTGGCAAGCGCCCGACACGGGCGACACCTCACTGGAGAGAGCCGCCGCGCCCCGGCGCGGCGTCCACCGAAGGGGCAAGCGGCGCCGGCTCGCAGCAGCACCGTCAATCTCTCAGGTAAAGCGGACAGCGGGGTCAGGGCCGCCGGGCAGCCGGCGGCGGAGCTGACCTTGCCGGAGACGCCGCTTGACCGACACCCTCGCCCGCACCCCGCTGCACGCGCTGCACCTCGAACTCGGCGCCCGCATGGTGCCGTTCGCCGGCTACGAGATGCCGGTGCAGTACCCCGCCGGCATCCTGGCCGAGCACACCGCCTGTCGCGAAGGCGCGGCGCTGTTCGACGTCTCCCACATGGGCCAGCTGCGCCTGGAGGGCGACGACGCCGCCGCCGCGCTCGAGACCCTGGTGCCGGTGGACGTGGCCGGCCTGGCCGTGGGCCAGCAGCGCTACGCCCTGTTCACGAACGAGGCCGGCGGCCTGCTCGACGACCTGATGGTGGTGCGACGCGAGCGCGACCTGATGCTCGTCGTCAACGCCGCCTGCAAGGCGCAGGACACCCTGCACCTGCAGCAGCACCTCAGCGGGCGCTGCGTCGTGGTGCCGATGCCCGAGCGCGCGCTGCTGGCGCTGCAGGGCCCGCGCGCCGTGGAGGCGCTGGCGGCGCTCGCCCCCGGCGTGGCGGCGCTGCGCTTCATGACTGGCGGCGCCTTCGATCTGGCCGGCGCCGACTGCTACGTCACGCGCTCGGGCTACACCGGCGAGGATGGCTTCGAGATCTCGGTGCCCGAGGGCGCCGCGCAGGCGCTGGCGCGCGCGCTGCTGGCCCGGCCCGGGGTGCATCCAGCCGGCCTGGGCGCGCGCGACACGCTGCGCCTGGAGGCCGGGCTGTGTCTGTACGGGCACGACATCGACGACACCACCACGCCCGTCGAGGCCGGCCTGGCATGGGCGATCCAGAAGGTACGCCGCGCCGGGGGGGCGCGCGCGGGCGGCTACCCGGGTGCGGCCGTGATCGACGCCCAGCTCGCCGCCGGCCCCGCGCGCAAGCGCGTCGGCCTGCTCGGGCTGGAGAAAGCCCCGGTGCGCGAGGGCGCGCCGCTGCAGGACGAGACCGGCCGCAACGTGGGCCGCGTCACCAGCGGCACCTCGAGCCCGACGCTGAAGCAGCCCGTGGCCATGGGCTACGTGGAGATGGCGCTCGCAGCCCCCGACACCCCGCTGTGGGCCGAGGTGCGCGGCCGCCGCCTGCCCATGCGCGTGGCGCGCCTGCCCTTCGTGGCGCACCGCTACGTGCGGGGCTGAGAGAACCATGCACCAACAGCCCGGTGTTCAGCCCCTCTCCCCTTGCCGGAGAGGGAAGCAAGACCCCGCTGCTCGCGATCGGGTTCCGGCACGCAAGTCGGTGCCGCCCGCACCTGTTCACACCAGTCTTTTCCACGCAATCTCCAACCGTTTTAACGAGGACCGCGCCATGACGACCATGTACACCCCCGACCACGAGTGGATCAACATCGAGGACCACGAGGCTGCCGTTGTCGGCATCACGCAGCACGCGCAGGACGCACTCGGCGACGTGGTCTTCGTCGAGCTGCCCGAGGTCGGCGCGACCTTGAAGCAGGGTGACGCCGCCGGCGTCGTCGAATCGGTCAAGGCCGCGGCCGACGTCAAGATGCCGGTCTCGGGCGAGGTTGTCGAGGTCAACGAGACGCTGCGGGCCGACCCTTCGCTGGCCAACAGCGACCCGATGGGCGCGGGATGGTTCTTCAAGGTCCGCGTGGCCGACATGGCCGAGTTCGAGCGCCTGATGGACAGCCCGGGCTACGACGCGCTGCTGAAGACGCTCTGAAACCCACCCAGGTCTTCCTGCCAGTCGCACCGTCGCGCCAGATCCCGTTCGGGATGAGCATGCCGAAGCCCGCCCGGAAATCGTTCGAGTTGAGCCTGTCGAAGCCCGCACGAAAACCGTTCGGGCCGAGCCTGTCGAAGCCCGCGCGGAAACCGTTCGGGCTGAGCCTGTCGAAGCCCGCACGAAGACCGTTCGGGCCGAGCCTGTCGAAGCCCTCGAGGCCACTGAAACCCGACGCTGCGCCCGGCACCTTTCCCAGCACCTCCACAGCCTGATCTCACCCGCCATGCTGATGACCGCCACCCCCTCGCTGCCCGAGCTCGAGCGCGCCGACGAGTTCGTGCCCCGCCACATCGGCCCCACGCCCGAGGACGAGGCGCACATGCTCTCGGTCATCGGCGCGGCCTCGCGCCGCGCGCTGATCGAGGCCGTGGTGCCGAGAGCCATCGCGCGCAGCCGCCCGATGGCCCTGCCCGCGCCCGTGAGCGAGGCCCAGGCCCTGGCCGAGTTGAAGGCGCTGGCCGGCCGCAATCAGGTGCTGAAGAGCTACCTCGGCCAGGGTTACCACGGCACGCACACGCCGGGCGTCATCCTGCGCAACATCCTCGAGAACCCCGCTTGGTACACGGCCTACACGCCCTACCAGGCCGAGATCTCGCAGGGCCGCATGGAGGCGCTGGTCAACTTCCAGACCATGGTCTGCGACCTGACCGGCATGGCGATCGCCAATGCCTCGATGCTGGACGAGGCCACCGCCGCAGCCGAGGCCATGACGCTGGCCCGGCGCAGCGTCAAGAGCAAGTCCGACACGATCTTCGTCGCCGAAGACTGCCACCCCCAAACTGTCGAGGTGGTGCGCACGCGTGCCGAGCCGCTGGGCCTGCAGGTGCGCGTGGGCGACCTGGACGCCCTGCTGGCCGGCGGCGAGGACTGCTTCGCCGTGCTGGCCCAGTACCCCGGCACCACCGGCCGGCTGCGCGCGCTGCAGCCGCTGGCCGACGCGGCGCATGCGCGCCAGGGCGCGCTCCTCGTCGCCGCCGACCTGCTGGCGCTGACGCTGCTGGTGCCACCGGGCGAGTGCGGCGCCGACATCGTCGTCGGCACGAGCCAGCGATTCGGCGTGCCCATGGGCGGCGGCGGCCCGCACGCCGCCTACCTGGCCTGCCGCGACGAGTTCAAGCGCTCGATGCCCGGCCGTCTGGTGGGCGTCAGCGTCGACGCGCAGGGCCAGCCGGCCTACCGCCTGGCGCTGCAGACGCGCGAGCAGCACATCCGGCGCGAGAAGGCCACCTCCAACATCTGCACCGCGCAGGTGCTGCTGGCGGTGATGGCCAGCATGTATGCCGTCTACCACGGCCCGCAGGGCCTGAAGCGCATCGCCCAGCGCGTGGCCGCCTACACCGCGGTGCTGGCGCGCGGTCTGCAGGCGCTGGGCCACCGCGTGCGCCACGCCGAGGCCTTCGACACCCTCACTGTCGAGACGGGCGCGCGCACCGGCGAGATCCTGCAGCGCGCGCTCGAGGGCGGCGCCAACCTGCGCCGCCTCGGCGACGGCGCGCTGGGCATCACGCTGGACGAGACGACGACGCGCGCCGACCTGGCCGCGCTGTGGGGCTGGTTCTCCGCGCCCGGGCAGGCGCTGCCCGAGGTGTGGGCTTTCGAGGCCGGCGTGGAGCCGCTGATCCCGGCCGCCCTGCGTCGCGCCAGCCCCTACCTGACGCACCCGGTCTTCAACACCCACCACAGCGAGACCCAGATGCTGCGCTACCTGCGCAGCCTGGCCGACAAGGACCTGGCGCTCGACCGCACGATGATCCCGCTGGGCTCGTGCACGATGAAGCTGAACGCCACCAGCGAGATGATCCCCATCACCTGGCCGGAGTTCGCGCACATCCACCCCTACGCCCCGGCCGGCCAGCGCGCCGGGTACCAGGCCCTGGCCGACCAGCTCGTCGCCTGGCTCTGCCAGGCCACCGGCTACGCCGGCATCAGCCTGCAGCCCAACGCCGGCTCTCAGGGCGAGTACGCGGGGCTGCTGGTCATCCGCGCCTGGCAGCGCGCGCGCGGCGAGGGCCATCGCGACATCTGCCTGATCCCCGAGTCGGCCCACGGCACCAACCCGGCGAGCGCGCAGATGGTGGGCATGACGGTGGTCGTCGTGAAGTGCGACGCCCACGGCAACGTCGACATGGCCGACCTGCGCGCCAAGTGCGAGCAGCACAGTCAGCGCCTGGCTGCGGTGATGATCACCTACCCCTCCACCTACGGCGTCTTCGAGACGCGGGTGCAGGAGCTGTGCGCGCTGGTGCACGCGCACGGCGGGCGCGTCTACGTGGACGGCGCGAACATGAACGCGCTCGTGGGCGTGGCCGCGCCGGGCGAGTTCGGCGGCGACGTCAGCCACCTGAACCTGCACAAGACCTTCTGCATCCCGCACGGCGGCGGCGGCCCCGGCGTGGGCCCGGTGTGCGTGGTCGAGGACCTGGCCCCCTTCCTGCCCGGCCACGCCACCGGCGGCGTCGGCGGGCCGCAGTCGGTGGGCGCGGTCTCGGCCGCGCCGCTGGGCAATGCCGCGGTGCTGCCCATCAGTTGGATGTACGTGCGCATGATGGGCGCCGACGGCCTGCGCGAAGCCACCGAGACCGCCATCCTCTCGGCCAACTACGTGGCCGCGCGCTTGGCCGACCACTACCCGGTGCAGTTCAGCAGCGGCGTGCCGGGCCTCAAGGGCGGCGGCGTGGCGCACGAATGCATTCTCGACCTGCGCCAGCTGAAGGAGACCTCGGGCGTCACCGCCGAAGACGTGGCCAAGCGCCTGGTCGACTACGGCTTCCACGCCCCGACGCTGAGCTTCCCCGTGGCCGGCACGCTGATGGTCGAGCCCACCGAGAGCGAGCCCCTGGCCGAGCTGGACCGCTTCTGCGACGCGATGATCGCCATCCGCCACGAGATCGCGCAGGTCGAGTCCGGCGCCTGGCCGCGCGACGACAACCCGCTCAAGCACGCCCCCCACCCCGCCAACGTGCTGCTGGCCACCGAGTGGACCCGCCCCTACACCCGCGAGCAGGCCGCCTACCCCGTGGCCAGCCTGCGCCGCCAGAAGTACTGGCCCCCGGTCGGGCGCGTGGACAACGTCTGGGGGGACCGCCACCTGTTCTGCAGTTGCGTGCCGGTGGCGGAGTACACGGCGGAGGGACCGGGCGGGCCGGGGTGAGGCGGGTTACCCAAGTGCTGCGCTTGCCCCTCGATATCGCCCGAAGGGTTCTGCCGCGGTCGGCGGCCCAGGTCTACAGAACGACTGGGGGCTCTGGGGGGCTCTGCTGGCAGGCTGCCAGGCGCAAGTCGGCCCAGTTCAGCAACGCGCTCACGAAGGCCACGGCCTGGTCCACCGTCAAGAGCAAGGGCGCTTCATCCCCGTAACGGTACTCCACCGCGTAGGGGGTCAGTCGTCGCCACACATCCTCGTCCACCGGAGGTCGACAGCCCGCATCAGCCATTCGGCCAACCAGTTCCTCCAGATCGTGGGTGCGCCTGAACTCGATCTGTTGCAAGCACAACATGGCCTTGAGCGCCTTTTCACTTGCTTGCTGAGCATGGAAGAGGGCGACCTCGGCGGCCACCTCCGACGCGCGCATCAGGACCTGGAAAGCGGCTTCGTCGCGGCGCGCCAGGCGCAGCAAACGACGAGCTTCCTCAATGTGAGCCGTCATGCAGCACCTTGCCCTGCTTGCGCGCCCAATAGGCCAAGGTGCCAGGCACCTGACTGCGACGCTCGAAGTCAGACCGGGTGAAGAGCAGAAGGTCAACCCCGACACCCATCCGACCTACCGCTGCCCTGAGACGCAGGTACTCCTCAGCCTTGTCAGGAATTTCTGACTCGATGACCAGCAAGTCCAGATCGGAGTCTTCCACGGCATCCCCGCGCGCATAGGACCCGAAGACGATGACCGTCGCTGGGCGGGAGGCGGCCTGGGCAAGCCGCACTGCTGCATGGGTCAACTGAGCAGCGTCGAGCATGGCGGGCGGCTTCTTCCGATGACCGGGTGTTGGGCTGAAGTGGACGGACCGCAGGCGAGAACGCCCATAAAACGAGACCTCAAGTCCGGAGTCGACCATCTTGAACCGACCCAGGCATGCGATCGTCGAGAAAGATCGTGGCAGCAGCCTGATGGATCCGGATTGTCGAACATCAGTCTGACATGTCGCCGAGCGCTGAGGACATTGCCAAGCGCCTGATCGTCCCGAGCGTCCACTTCCTGAGGTCGAGTTTCCCCAAGGGCCAGCATGCTGATGGTCGAGCCCACCGCGAGCGAGCCCCTGGCCGAGCTGGACCGCTTCTGCGACGCGATGATCGCCATCCGCCGGGAGATCGCGCAGGTCGAGTCCGGCGCCTGGCCGCGCGACGACAATCCGCTGAATCACGCCCCCCACCCCGCCAGCGTGCTGCTGGCCGCCGAGTGGACCCGCACCTACACCCGCGAGCAGGCCGCCTACCCCGTGGCCAGCCTGCGCCGCCAGAAGTACTGGCCCCCGGTGGGGCGCGTGGACAACGTCTGGGGTGACCGCAATCTGTTCTGCAATTGCGTGCCGGTGGCGGACTACGCGGCGGAGGGACCGGGCGGGCCGGGGTGAGGCGGGCCGGCTCACCACCGCGAGCAGCGGCCGAAGTCCATCGGAACAGGGGGTTCGAGCCTGGGAACCCGTCAGCCTGTGCGCCAACGGCCCCGCTGCGGTGAGGCGCTTCTGGCGCGCCTTTCGGGCGTCGAGGAAACCCTTGGCCCTGAACCGTCAGTCACCCATACGCCCCGGCGGCGATCGCCGAAGGCGGGGACATCGGTCGAGCCCGGTCACACCTCCGGCGATACCGTGGCCGGCGCGCAGCGCGCCATCCGGCGCGTGCAGTACCAGGCGGCGATCGCCGTGCACATGGCCGCGGCGAAGGCCGCCTGGAAACCCAGGTACTCGATGATGACGCCCCCACCGACCCCCCCGACCACCCCCGAGATGCCGTAGCCCAGCACCGTATACAGCGCCTGACCGCGGCCGCGCAGGCGGCCCGGGAACAGGCGGTACACCATCGCGATGCAACTGGCGTGGTGCGCAGCGAAGCTGATCGCGTGCAGCGCCTGCGCGGGCACGACCAGCCAGGGGAAGACCGTGGCCAGCGTCATCAGGGAGAAGCGGATCGCGCTCACCCCGGCCACCAGTTCGAGCCAGCGGTGCAGGCTGAGCTTGTCGAACCACCGCCCCTGCAGCCAGAAGAACAGGATCTCCACGCCGGCCGCCAGCGCCCACAGCGCGCCGATCAACCCCTTGCCGTAGCCCAGCCCCACGAGGTACAGCGAGAAAAAGGCGTAGAGCACGCTGTGGCCGACCACGGTGAAGAAGGCCGAACCGAAGAACCAGGCGACTTCGGGCTGCCGCAGCAGCGGCAGCACGGGCGGCGGGGCTTCCTCGTCGACGGCCGCCTCGCGCAGCGTGGGCAGGCGCAGCGCCACGCCCAGCATGACCAGATTCAGTGCGGCCACGAGCCAGGGGAAGGCGCGCACACCGGCCTCCTCGAGCAGGGCGCCACTGCCGATGACCGAGGCGATGAAGCCCACCGACCCCCACATGCGGACGCGCCCGTAGCGCGCCGCGTTGAAGCCGCGACGCGTGGTCAGCAGGCGCGCCAGCGTGGATTCGTGCAGCGGCATGATGGAGCTGTTCAGCACGAAGAGCACCGCAGTGGCCAACGCCACCGGCCAGAACCGTTCGACGAAGGCCAGCGACAGCGCCGAGACCACGCAACCCGCACTGGCCAGCCGGATCAGCTCGACCCGCCGTCCGGTGTGGTCACCCAGCCAGCCCCAGGCGTAGGGCGCGAGCACCCGCGTCCAGGCCTGGATGGACGCGATGATCCCGATGGCCAAGGTGCTGAAACCCAACTCCTTGAACCACAGCGGCGCGTAGGGATTGAACAGTGCAATGGCGGCGAAGTAACTCGCCGACATGAGCCCGAAGGCCGGCAGCTGGCGCATCGGGTGGACCGGCCGAACCTCCTCGGGCGCCACCGTCTCGTTCGCAGGCCCACTCATCGATCACACCCTGCCCTTGCGCCGGCCCCGAGACCGTTGCGCAGGGCAGGCACATCGGGGGACTGCGGGGGCTGCATCGCGACGGCGCGGGCGGGGGCGCTCACCGCATCGCGGGGATCGGCGGCACCGCGAGGTGCACGTCGGCGCACTGCGCGCGGTGCCGCAGCGCATGGTCCATCAACACCAGCGCCAGCATGGCCTCGGCGATCGGCGTGGCGCGGATGCCCACACAGGGATCGTGCCTGCCGAAGGTCTGCACCGTCGTGGCCTGCCCCTGACGATCGATCGAGCGCCGCTCGGTGCGGATCGAACTCGTGGGCTTGATGGCGATGTGGACCACCAGATCCTGCCCCGACGAGATGCCGCCCAGCACGCCGCCCGCATGGTTGCTGGCATAGCCCTCGGGGGTGAGCTCGTCGCCGTGCTCGCTGCCACGCTGGCCGACGACAGCAAATCCGTCACCGATCTCAACACCCTTGACCGCGTTGATGCCCATCATCGCGTGCGCGATGTCGGCATCGAGCTTGTCGTACAGCGGCTCGCCCAAGCCTGGCGGCACCCCTCGCGCCACCACCCGGATGCGCGCGCCGCAAGAGTCGCCCGCGCGCCGAAGCGCATCCATGTGCGCCTCCAACTGCCCGATCGACGACGCATTCGGCGCGAAGAAGGGGTTGTCACCGATGTGGCGCTCGTCCTCGAACGGGATCTCGATCTCGCCCAGGGCCGTCATCCAGCCGACGACGGTCGTGCCCTGGTGCTCGAGCAGCCACTTCCGCGCCACCGCACCGGCCGCCACCATCGGCGCCGTCAGACGCGCCGAGGAGCGTCCGCCCCCCCGCGGGTCGCGCACACCGTACTTGCGCCAGTAGGTGTAGTCGGCGTGCCCGGGTCGGAAGGTGTCGAGCAGGTTGCCGTAATCCTTGCTGCGCTGGTCGGTGTTGCGGATCAGCAGGCAGATCGGCGTGCCGGTCGTCAGGCCTTCGTAGACGCCGGACAGGATCTCGACCTGGTCGGCCTCCTGGCGCTGTGTCACGTGCCGGCTGGTGCCCGGACGCCGCCGGTCCAGGTCCGGCTGGATGTCTGTGGCGGACAAGGCCATGCCCGGAGGACAGCCGTCGATCACGCAACCGATCGCCGGGCCGTGGCTTTCGCCGAAATTGGTGACGCGAAACAGTTCGCCGAAGGTGGAACCCGACATGATGGCGTCGATTATCCGGGAAGCCTCTGTCGGCGCATCCGTCGGATGCCCGGGCGTCTCGATGCCTCTGGACCCCAGACCGCCGGACCTCTGCCATGCGACTCCTGTCCGTCCTGCCACGACCGACGCTGCTGCTGTCGAGCCTGCTGCTCGCCGCCTGGACTTTGTGGGCACTCGCCAGGAACGCACCAGCGGGGGCCCTCACCGATGTCGAGGCGCGTTACATCGTGCGCCTGCGGGGCACCGTGGTGGCGGCGGCGGCGGTGTCGAGAGAACTGGCGCAGAGCCACGGCCTGCGGCTGGGCCGGACCTATGAACACGCCTTCCCGGGCTTCTCGGCATCGATGAACGCTGCCGCGGCCGACGCACTGCGTCGCCATCCGCTGGTAATCGCCGTCGAGCCGGACCAGGTCGTGCGAATCGACGTGGCGGGCACGACGGCCGATGGGCCGGGGACGCAGAGCCAGGCACCTTGGGGACTGGATCGCATCGACCAGCGTGCGCTGCCGCTCGACGCGTCCTATCGGTTCCAGCGCACCGGTCAGGGCGTGCGGGTCTACGTGGTCGACACCGGCATCCTGTCGACCCATGCCGATCTGGCAGGACGGGTCGCCGCAGGCCATGACCTGGTGGCGGACGGCCGCGGCACCACCGACTGCAACGGCCATGGCACGCATGTCTCGGGGACGATCGGCGGGACGCGCTGGGGCGTCGCAAAAGGCGTCACGCTGGTGCCGGTGCGGGTGCTCGACTGCCAGGGCGCCGGACTGCTGAGCACGGTGCTGGCCGGCCTGGACCGCATCGCCGCCGAGGCGGGCGGTCCGACGGTGGTGAACCTGTCGATCAGCACCCGGCGGTCGGACCTGCTCAATGCCGCCGTGGCAGCACTCGACGAGCGTGGCGTCACGGTCGTGGCGGCGGCTGGCAATCAGTCGGGCGATGCCTGCCTGATGTCCCCCGCCTCCGAACCGACCGCACTGACGGTGGGCGCGAGCACTTCGCAGGACGACCGCGCGAGTTTCTCGAACCAGGGCCCCTGCGTCGACCTCTACGCGCCGGGCAGCGGCGTCGCCTCGGCCTGGCATGCCTCGACAGATGCAGCCGCGGTCCTCAGCGGGACGTCGATGGCTGCCCCCCATGCGAGCGGCGTGGCCGCGCTCGCCCTGGCAGCCAAGGCCTCGGCGACGCCCGGTGAGGTGCGGCGCTACCTGGTGGATCAGGCCACGCGCGATGTCGTGCGCGAGGTCGGCGGCACGGCCAACGCCACGCTCCTGTATGCGCCCGCCACGGGTGAACCCGCCACGCGGACGGTCGCCATTTCCGGGTTGGCCGCATTGCCCGCGGCACGCCAACCCGATGGCCGGATCCGGCCCCAGGTGTCTGCGACGGTCACAGGGCATGACGAGAGCGGCTGGACCCAGGCGGTGGCCGGGGCCACGGTGCGCGGACAGTTCCGGTCCGGTGGACTGGCGGGCTGCACGACCGGTGCCGACGGCACATGCACGCTCCGCGGTTGCGCCATCGAGGCGCCCGTCGAGCCGGGCAGCTTCACGGTGTTGTCGATCGCAGGCGACGGCCTGCTGGAAGACCCCGCCCTCGGTTCGCGGATGCTGGCGATGCCCCGCTGAAGAACGCCGGCATGCCGCAGATCCCGGGATGCGGCCAGGGCGATAGCCCGAGCCGGGCCGGCCTGGGCTGGCGCGGGGTCGACCGTCTGGCGCCGCGCTACGAGGGCTTGTCCTCGTCCTCTTCCGGCCAGTCGCGGATGTAGGCCTTGAGCATGCGGTTCTCGAAGTCCTGCGCGTCCACGACGGCCTTGGCCACGTCGTACAGCGAAATCACACCCATCAGGGCCCGGTTGTCCATCACCGGCATGTAGCGGGCGTGGCGTAGCAGCATCATGCGCCGCACCTCGTCCATCGGTGTCTCGGGGGTGCAGGTCAGCGGTGCGTCGTCCATCACCGTGCGGACGATGGTGTGGCCCACGCTGCCGCCGTTGCGCGAGATCGCGTCGATCACCTCGCGGAAGGTGAGCATGCCCACCAGATCGCCGTGCTCCATGACCACGAGCGAACCGATGTCCATGTCGGCCATCAGCGTCAGCGCATCGGCCAGGGGCCGGTCCGGCGTCGTGGTGTACAGGGTGTTGCCCTTGACGCGAAGGATGTCACTGACCTTCATCTCGCCTCCTGTGCCAGCGCTGGCTTTGTCTTCGGTTCAATATAGCCCACAATCCCCAGACCGCGTAACCCCGGAAGGACCCGATGGCCGGCGCATCCGACCCCGCTTTCGACACCCTGGCGTTGCACGCCGGCGCGGCTCCCGACCCCGCTACCGGCGCCCGGGCGGTGCCCATCCACCTGAGCACCAGCTTCGTCTTCGACAGCAGCGACCACGCCGCCGCGCTGTTCAACATGGAGCGCGCCGGCCATGTCTACAGCCGCATCAGCAACCCGACGAATGCCGTGCTGGAAGAGCGTATCGCCGCGCTCGAAGGCGGCACCGGCGCCGTCGCCACCGCCAGTGGCCAGGCCGCACTGCACCTGGCGATCGCCACCATCGCCGGGGCCGGTTCGCACATCGTCGCCTCCTCGGCGCTGTACGGCGGCTCGCACAACCTGCTGCACTACACGCTGGCGCGCTTCGGCATCGAGACCACCTTCGTCCCACCCCGCGACATCGACGGCTGGCGCGCTGCGATCCGCCCGAACACGCGGCTGCTGTTCGGCGAGGTGCTGGGCAACCCGGGGCTGGACGTGCTCGACATCCCGTCGGTGGCCTCGGTGGCGCACGATGCCGGCGTGCCGCTGCTGGTGGACGCCACCTTCACCACGCCCTGGCTGCTCCAGCCCTTCGCGCACGGCGCCGACCTGCTGTTCCATTCGGCCACCAAGTTCCTGTCGGGTCATGGCACGGTCGTCGGCGGCGTGCTCGTCGACAGTGGCGCCTTCGACTGGGACGCCTCGGGTCGCTTCCCGGAACTCAGCGCGCCTTACGCCGGCTTCCACGGCATGGTCTTCACCGAGGAGAGCACGACCAGCGCCTTCCTGCTGCGCGCGCGGCGCGAGGGCCTGCGCGACTTCGGCGCCTGCATGAGCCCGCACACCGCCTGGCTGATCCTGCAGGGCATCGAAACGCTGCCGCTGCGCATGGAGCGCCACGTGGCCAACACGCGCAAGGTGGTGCAGTTCCTCGCATCGCATCCCCTCGTGGCTTCGGTGGCCTACCCCGAACTCGAATCCCATCCCGACCACGCCCTGGCGCGCCGGCTGCTGCCGCGCGGCTGCGGCGCCGTGTTCAGCTTCGACCTGACCGACGGCCGCGCCGCAGGCCGCGCCTTCATCGAGGCGCTGAAGATCTTCTCGCACCTGGCCAACGTGGGGGACTGCCGCTCGCTGGTGATCCACCCGGCCTCGACCACGCATTTCCGCATAGACGACGCCGCGCTGGCGCGCGCCGGCATCGGCCCGGGGACGATCCGCCTGTCGATCGGGCTGGAGGACGCCGACGACCTCATCGACGATCTGGGGCGGGCGCTGAAAGCCGCGGAGCGTGCGCGATGAAGGTCGAACTCGACGGTCGTGCCGCCTACGCCTACACCGGAGGCAAGGTCCTGGATGTCACACTGCCAGGCGTGGTGTTCGTCCACGGCGCGCTCAACGATCACAGCGTATGGATCCTCCAGAGCCGCTACCTGGCGCACCACGGGCACGCCGTCCTCGCCGTGGACCTGCCGGGCCACGGGCGCAGCGGCGGTCCGGCGTTGGGTGTGGCCGCGGCCGGGGCCTGGGTGGCCGCACTCGTGCGCGCCAGCGGCCTGCGCCGGGCAACCCTCGTCGGACACAGCATGGGTTCGCTGATCGCCCTCGAGGCAGCCACCCATCTGCAGGACGACGCGCACCATCTCGTCATGGTAGGCACGGCCTACCCCATGCGCGTGTCACCGAAGTTGCTGGCGATGGCCCGTGAAGACGCCCCGCGCGCGATCGACCTCGTCAATGCCCTGTCCCATTCCACCCATGCGGCCCGGCCCTCCTGCCCGGGGCCGGGCTTCAGCATCCACGGCGGCGCCCGCGCGCTGATGCGCCGACTGCAGCGCGCGGCCGAGCCCGGCAACCTCTTCGTCGATGACTTCTCCGCCTGCGACGCCTACGACGGGCTGGCCGAAGCCGCACCCCGGCTGCGTTGTCCGGTCACGCTCGTGCTGGGCACGCGTGACCAGATGACCCCGCCCAAGGCCGTGGCGCCACTGGTCGAGGCGCTGGGTCCGCGGGTCGTGCACCTGCCTGCGGGCCACGACCTGATGGCCGAAGCGCCCGACCGACTGCTCGACGTCCTGCGCGACCTCCTGTCGGGATCGTGAGCGTCACCTCGACGCTGGCACCGGCCCGGTCGTCGACGGCTTGCGCCGCACGGGCGATCATCACCCCAGCAGGTCCGACAGTCTGAGCGCCTCGATGCGGGCACCGCGCCGGAAGGCCTGCACGCGCGGCGACGGGGCCAGCAGCAGGCGGTCGACGAGCGGCGCCGCAGGCGTGATCGTCGGATCGGCCAACAACACGCAACGCGCAGGGCCCTCCTCCGCCAGGCGGGCGACCCAGCCGAAGGCCTCGAGGGCCTCCACCAGCGGTTCGAGGTCGAGCCGGTCGCAGCGCAGGTGCTGCGCCAGTTCCTCGACCGTCAGCCCATGAGCCGATGTGTGGCGCGCAGCCTCCAGCCGGCTCAAGGCGCCGACCGCCAACTCGAAGCGGTCGCCCGCAAGATCCTGGCGCGGCTCGAGTCGTCGTCCGAGCGTCGGCGCATAGGCCGCGATCACCGCGCCCAGCAGCACGACCACCCACATCAGGTAGACCCACAGCAACAGGATGGGGACGATGGCGAAGGCGCCGTAGACCGAGTTGAAGGTCGGCACGCTGCCCACGTACCAGACCAGCCCCCGCTTGGCGACTTCGATGCCCACCGCGACGACGAAACCCCCGACCCAGGCGTGGACCCAGCGGACCTGGGTGTTCGGGACATACCGGAAAAGGCCCGTGGCCGCCGCGGCGAGGAGCAGGAACTGCACCACGTCGAAGACCTGCTCCAGCCCTCCCGGGATGGCCGAGACCAGCCCACGTGACGCCGACAGCACATACGAGGTCAGGGTCAGGCTCGCACCGAGGAACAGCGGGCCGAGCGTCAGGGCCGCCCAATACACCAACAGCCGCTGCGCGAAGGGGCGCGGGCGACGCACCCGCCACAACGCATTGAGCGTGCGGTCGATCGTCATCAGCAGCGCCAGCGCCGACGCACCGAGCACGACCAGACCCAGGGTTCCGATCTTCGTGGCGTTGCTGGCGAACCGGTTCAGCGCCGTCATGACCGGTCGGGCCACGTTGTCGGGCACGAGGTTCTGCAGCAGCAGCTTTTCCACGGCACCCTGGAACGACGAGAACACGGGGAAGGCGGTGAACACCGCGAGCATGACCGTCAGCAGCGGGACCAGGGCGATGAGCGTCATGAAGGTCAGACTCCCGGCGGTGACCCCCAGTCGATCCTCGACGAATCGGTCGCGCAGGCGGACCAGGGTCTCCAGCCACGACGCCCCGGGACCGGTGGCGGTGTGCCTGCGCTCGGCGGGGTCGGGCGCGGGCGCCCTCTTCAGGAACTTCATGCTGGCTATGATGCCAGCGTGCGCACATCCACCGCTCCAGATCCCTCACCCCCGAGTCCTCCAGCCGCGCCCGCGCAGGCCGACGAGACCGCCCGCCGGACCCGGGCCCTGGCCCTGGCCTGCACCGTCGGGCTGATCGTGCTGGGCCTGGCGTGGGAACTCTGGTTGTCACCCACCGGATCGGGCACGCTGGCCGTGAAGGTGCTGCCGCTGCTGCTGCCGCTGGCGGGCCTGTGGCGCTACCGGATGGTGACCTACCGCTGGCTCAGCCTGCTGGTGTGGCTCTACGTGGGCGAAGGCGCGCTGCGTGCCACGAGCGAGGGCGGACTGTCGCAGTGGCTGGCCGCGGTCGAACTCGTCCTCGCGCTGGCGCTGTTCGTCGCCTGTTCGGTCCATGTGCGCGCACGCCTGGCCCGGGCCCGGGCCACGCCGCCGGCCTGACAGGCGGATCGGCCTCGACGGCCCGGGACCGGACAGCGCTGCGCCGCCGACCCGCGCACCCCTTCGACGACCTGTGGACACCGATGACCGAACATCCCCTGCTCCAGACCCTGCGTGATGCGCTGGGCCCCAGCCATGTGCTCACGGCCGACGAGGACCGTGCGGCCTATGAAACCGACTGGCGACGCCGCTGGCACGGCCGCGCGTTGGCCGTCGTGCGGCCCGGCAGCGCCGACGAAGCGGCCACGGTGCTGCGGGCCTGCGCAGCTCACGGTGTCAGCGTGGTGCCGCAGGGCGGCAACACCGGGTTGGTGGGCGGCGGCGTGCCGGATGGAAGCGGTGGCCAGATCCTGCTGTCGACGCGCAGGATGAATGCCGTACGCGAGATCGACACCGACAACCTGACCATCACGGTCGAGGCCGGTTGCGTGCTGCAACAGGTGCAGGAAGCCGCGGCCGCGCGCGGCCTGCTGTTCCCGCTGAGCCTGGCCGCCGAGGGAAGCTGCACCATCGGCGGCAACCTCGCCACCAATGCGGGCGGCACCCAGGTGCTCAGGTTCGGCAACACACGTGACCTGTGTCTGGGCCTGGAGGTCGTGACGCCGTCGGGCGAGGTCTGGTCCGGGCTGTCCGGTCTGCGCAAGGACAACACCGGCTACGACCTGCGGGGCCTGTTCATCGGCAGCGAGGGCACGCTCGGTCTCATCACGGCGGCCACGATGAAGCTCTACCCGCAGCCCGCCGCGACGCTGACCGCACTGGCTGCCTGCCCCACGCTGCAGGCTTGCGTCGGCCTGCTGCGCACCGCGCGCCGACATCTGGACGCCGGACTGACCGGCTTCGAGGTGATGAACCGCTTCAGTCTCGACCTGGTCGCCCGTCACTTCCCCACCCTGCCCCGTCCGTTGCCCGGAGCCGAGTGGACGGTGCTGCTGGAATTGTCGGAGCCGCAGGGCCCGAGCGCAGCTCAAGCGCGCCTGGAGGCCTTGCTGTCCGAGGCGCTCGAGGCCGGGCAGGTCGAAGACGCGGCGGTGGCCTCGAGCCTGACGCAGGCACGCGCAATGTGGCACCTGCGAGAGTCGATCCCGCTGGCGCAGGCCCAGGAAGGCTTGAACATCAAGCACGACATCGCTCTGCCCGTCTCGGCCATCCCGGCGTTCTGCGAACGCACGGACGACCTGCTGGGGCGGCACCTGCCTGGCATCCGGTTAGTCAACTTCGGCCATCTCGGCGACGGCAACCTGCACTACAACGTGCAGGCCCCGCCCGACGTCGATCCGGCGGACTTCCTGCACCAGCATGAGCACGCCGTCAACGCCATCGTCTACGACGCCGTCCAACGCTGTGGCGGGTCGATCTCCGCCGAGCATGGGATCGGACAGCTCAAGCGGGACGAACTGCCCCTGCGCAAGCCCGCCGTGGCCTTGGACATGATGCGCGCGATCCGCCACGCGCTGGACCCGTCGGGGGTGATGAACCCGGGCAAGGTCACCTGAGAGACCGTCAGCACCCTCCTCCCGAGGCACGCTGCGCACGGACTGTGCGCGCACAGATCAGGGAAGCGCGGGAGTCGCCCGGCGCACGGTTGCGACGCACCATTGCCAGTCGGCCTCGCGTCGCGCCAGCGCCAGCGCTGCTGCCGGTGCGGGACGCTCCTGACGGCGACGGGCAGTGCCGTCGCAAGCTATTGCACAGGCCCCTTCAAGGCCGGCGGGATCGGCAGGGCGAGGACCTCGATCCCTTCCTCCCGCAGCGCGTGACGCTCCTCGGCGGACGCCAGACCCCGAATGCCCCGGGCCTCGGTCTCGCCGTAATGGATGCGACGCGCTTCTTCCGCAAACCGATCGCCGACGTCATCGGTGTTCGCGATCGCGTGGCGGACCGCCTGCAGCCACAGCGCCTGCAGGTCCGCCGGCACGGCACCCGCGGGCGACGCAGGAGCCGTCGCAGGGGCCGGCACCCCCGATGACGGCTCGGCGGGCGCGCGCGCGCCGGACAGATTCAGCCGCGGCGCACTGGGCATGCGCGTGATCACCCGATCGGCGCACAGCGGACACTCCACCAGACCGCGCCCGTTCTGCGCGAGGAAGTCGTCTTCGGAGCCGAACCAGCCTTCGAAGCCGTGGCCGTTGGCGCAGCGCAGGTCCAGCACTTTCATATTCTGATTATCGACCCCGTCGTAAAAACCCACCGGGACCGGCCGCACCGCTGCGCTGACCGCAGGGCGATCACGGCGCCTTCAGATCAGCCGCTTCCTGCCACTGGAGCGGCCAGCGCCCCTGTCGCCACAAGCGCCACCAGTGAGTGCCGATCAAGGTCTTGGCGTCGGTGAGTTCACCGCGAGCGGCCAGCGCCTCGAGCTCGTCCAGTTGCACCGCCAGGACCTCCACGAACTCGCCCTCGTCCAGACACTGCGGGCCCGGCACCAGACCCCGTGCGAACCAGATCTCGATGCGCTCGGTAGCATAGGCCGCGGCGTTGTGGAACATTCCCCCTCGGGCCCACTGCCGTGCGGTGTAGCCTGTTTCCTCGGCCAGCTCACGCATCGCGCAAGTCCAGACCGACTCGCTCGGGTCGCGCTTGCCGGCCGGGTATTCCAGAAGCAACTGGCCCAGCGGATAACGGTACTGGCGCACCATGACGGCGCGGCCGTCGTCCAGCAGCGGAATGACCGCCACCGCACCCGGGTGGACGATGTACTCGCGCGTGGCGGTGCGGCCATCGGGCAGACGCACGAGATCCTTGCGGACGTCGAGGAAACCGCCTTCGAGCAGCGTGTGTGACTCGAGCAGCGTCTCGGTCAGGTCGGGGGGCGGCGAGCCAGTCATCGTGACCGAAGCGCCCGGGTGGCACCCAACGGCTCGCAACCGACTGCAGACACCGACAAGGGCATCACCGGCGCGGGATTCAAGCGGCAGCGAGCACGCGCGCCACGGCATCCCTGCAGAGTTCGAGGAGACCGCCGGACAACGGCCCCAGCAGCAACACCGCGGCGCCGTTGACGGCCAACAAGGCACTGACCCCCGAGGAGCGCGCCTCGGGCGACGCCCCGACGGGCTCGTCGAAGTACATCACCTTGACCACCCGCAGGTAGTAGAACGCCCCGATCAGAGAGAACAACACCGCGACGACCGCCAACACGATGTAACCCGTGACCTGCGTGGCGAGCAAAGCCTGCAGCACCGCGAGCTTGGCGAAGAAGCCCACCATCGGGGGGATGCCCGCCAGCGAGAACATGAACACCAGCATGATGCCCGCGAGCCAGGGCCTGCGACGCGCCAGGCCCGCGAGGTCTTCGATCTGCTCGCTCTCGAAATCGTCACGCGCCAGGTAGAGGATCAGGCCGAAGGTGCCCAACGTGGTGAGCACGTAGCTGACGATGTAGAACATCGAGGAGCCGTAGGCGTCGGCCACCAGATCGGTCTTGCCGCCGATGACGCCCGCACTCATGCCCAGCAGCAGGAATCCCATCTGGGCGATGGTGGAGTAGGCCAGCATGCGCTTGAGGTTGCGCTGCACGATCGCGGCGAGGTTGCCGATCGCCAGCGACACCACCGCCAGCACGATCATCATCTGCTGCCAGTCGGCCGCCATGCCCAACAGGCCTTCGACGAGCAGGCGCACGACTATGGCGAAAGCGGCGAGCTTGGGCGCCGCCGCAATCATCAGCGTGATCGCCGTCGGCGCGCCCTGGTACACATCGGGCACCCACATGTGGAAGGGCGCTGCACCCAGCTTGAAAGCCAGTCCCGCCATCACGAACACCACGCCCAGCACCAGCACCTCGCGCTGTGCAGCGCCCGAGGCGACCTGCGCAAGCACCCCCGGGATGCCAAGCGTGCCCGTGGCCCCATACACCATCGAAAGACCGTACAGCAGGAAACCGCTGGCGAGCGCCCCGAGCACGAAGTATTTCATCGCCGCTTCGGTGCTCAAGGCGTGGTCCCTGCGCAGGGCGGTCAGCGCATACAGCGACAGGCTCATCAGCTCGAGCCCGAGGTAGACCACCAGCAGGTGGTGCGCCGAGCACATCACCGAGATGCCCAGCAGCGCCAGCAGGGACAGGGTGAAGAACTCGCCCTTGAGCAACTCACGCGGTCCGAGGTAGGACTGCGCATAGGCCACGCTCAGCAGCACTGCGACGCAGGCCGACAACGCCAGCAGGTGACCGAGCATGTCGGACACCACCATCCCGCCCATGCCGTGCATCGTCATGCCCGACTGCAGGTACATCAGGTGCATCGCACCAACGCCCACGACCGTCGCCTGGGTGAGCCAATAGGTCAGGCGGCGCGCGGGGTCGGTGACCCAGAGATCGACGACCGCAATCAGCAGCGCCATCGCCAGCAGCACGATTTCCGGAAGGACGACGAGCCAGTTCATCGCGTTCATGATTTCGGGGGCCCGGTCAGGGAAGCTTGCTGGCCGCCACGTGCTGCAGCAGCTCGGTGACGGAGACGTGCATCACGTCGGTGAAGGGCTTGGGGTACAGGCCCATGGCCAGCACCGCCAGCGCCAGCAGCGCCAGCATCCCGAACTCACGCGCGTTCAGATCCTGCAGGTCCCGGACATGGTCGTTGGCCACCTCGCCGAAGTACACGCGCTTGACCATCCACAGCGTGTAGGCGGCGCCGAAGATCAGTGCGGTGGCCGCCAGGGCGCCCAGCCAGAAATTGGCCTGGACGGTGCCGAGGATCACCATCCACTCACCCACGAAGCCGGCCGTGCCCGGCAAGCCGGCGTTGGCCATCGCGAACAGCACCGCAAAGGCCGCAAAGCGCGGCATCGTGTTGGCCACCCCGCCATAGGCCGAGATCTCGCGAGAGTGCACCCGGTCGTACAGCACGCCGATGCACAGGAACATGGCGCCCGAGACGAAGCCATGGCTGATCATCTGCACCAGGCCGCCACTGACACCCAGCTCGTTGAAGACGAAGAAGCCCAGCGTGACGAAGCCCATGTGGGCGATCGACGAGTACGCCACCAGCTTCTTCATGTCCTGCTGCACCAGCGCCACCAGCCCGATGTAGATGACCGCGATCAGGCTGAGGGCGATCATCAGCCAGGCCCACTCACGGCTCGCATCGGGGGCGATGGGCATGGAAAAGCGCAGGAAACCGTAGGCCCCGAGCTTGAGCATGATCGCCGCCAGCACCACGGATCCGCCGGTGGGTGCCTCGACGTGGGCATCGGGCAGCCAGGTGTGCACCGGCCACATCGGGACCTTCACCGAGAAGGCCGCGAAGAAGGCGAAGAACAACAGCGTCTGCGCGGCCATCGGCAGCGGCAGGTCGTGCCAGGCGAGGATGTCGAAGCTGCCGCCGGAGCGGTGGTACAGGTACAGCAGCGCCACCAGCATCAGCAACGAGCCCAGCAGCGTGTACAGGAAGAACTTGAAGGCCGCATACACCCGCCGCGGGCCGCCCCAGACGCCGATGATGATGTACATCGGGATCAGCGTGGCCTCGAAGAAGACGTAGAACAGCAGGCCGTCGAGTGCGCTGAACACGCCGATCATCAATCCCGACAGGATGAGGAAGGCGCCCATGTACTGGTGCACCCGGTCGGTGATGACCTCCCACCCGGCGATCACGACGATCACGGTGATGAGGGCGGTCAGCAGCACGAACCACACGGAGATCCCGTCGACCCCCAGGTGGTAGCGCACGCTGAAGCGCTCGATCCAGGACAGGTTCTCGACGAACTGCATCGATGCGGTGGAGACATCGAATCCGGTGGCCAGTGGGATGGTCACGAGGAAGCCGGCCAGGGCGCCCAGCAGGGCCACCCATCGAACCGTATGCGCGTGCTCGTCACGGCCGGCAGCCAGCAGCAGCAGCCCACCCACCGCCACGGGCAGCCAGATGGCCACGCTCAGAAGACCCATTGAAACCTCTCCAACGCCATCACCCCAACCCCGCGCATGTCGACCACCTCACGCCGACCAGAAGGCCTGGAGGTGCGGCCACAGCCGCCAGGTCAGGAAACCGAAGACGCCGAGCACCATCGCCAGCGCATACCAGGACAGCAGACCGGTCTGGACCCGACGGGACCAGCCCGCCACGCGCGCCACGAGCCAGGCGGAACCGTTGACCGCAAACCCGTCGATCAGCGCGACGTCGCCACCCCTCCAGAGCCCACGCCCGAGCAGACGTGCGCCTGCGGCGATCACGTGCTCGTTGAACCAGTCCATGTAGTACTTGTGCTCGAGCACGCGCACCAGCGGCGACAACGCGCTGCCGATCGCCGCCGGCAGGGCTGGCTGCTTCAGGTAGAACCACCAGGCCACGACCACACCCGCGACGGCCAGCCAGAACGGCAAGGTCTGCAGACCATGCAGGGCCATCGCCCAGGCGCCGTGGAAACCCGCGGCGAGTTGCGTCATCGCGCCGTGGCGTGCAGCATCGACGAAGATCGCGTCCGAGAGGAAGTTGCCGAACAGCAGCGGCTGTATCGTCAGATAACCGATCACGACCGAGGGCACGGCCAGCAGCAGCAGCGGCACGGTGACGACCCAGGGCGACTCATGCGGCTCATGCGCGCCATGGTGGCCCTGCGCATGGTCGTCGTCGGCATGGGCGTGGTCGTCCTCGGGCGGATACGGCTTATGGCGGAAGCGCTGCTCGCCATGGAAGACGAGGAAGTACATCCTGAACGAGTAGAAGGCCGTGACGAACACGCCGGCAATGACGGCGAAGGTGGCAAAGCCCGCACCCGGGAGCTGACTGGCCTCGACCGCGAGGATGATGCTGTCCTTCGAATAGAAGCCCGCGAACAGCGGCGTGCCGATCAGCGCCAGCGAACCCAGCAGCGAGGTGATCCAGGTCAGCGGCATGTAGCGCCGCAACCCGCCCATGTTGCGGATGTCCTGATCGTGGTGCATCCCCATGATGACCGAACCCGCCCCGAGGAAGAGCAGCGCCTTGAAGAAGGCGTGGGTCATCAGATGGAAGACGGCCACCGAGTAGGCCGAGGCGCCGAGCGCGACAGTCATGTAGCCGAGCTGGCTCAGCGTGGAGTAGGCCACCACGCGCTTGATGTCGTTCTGGATGATGCCCAGGAAGCCCATGAACAGCGCCGTGATCGCGCCGATCACGAGCACGAAGTTCAGCGCCGCGTCGCTGAGCTCGAACAGCGGCGACATGCGGGCGACCATGAAGATGCCGGCCGTGACCATGGTCGCGGCGTGGATCAGCGCCGAGATCGGGGTCGGACCTTCCATCGAGTCGGGCAGCCAGACGTGCAGCGGGAACTGCGCGCTCTTGCCCATCGCGCCGATGAACAGGCAGATGCAGGCCACCGTCAGCAGCGCCCAGTCGGTGCCGGGGAAGCTGAGCTTGGACAGCTCGCTGGCCTTGGCAAAGGTCTCGCCGTAGTTCAGCGTGCCGGCGTAGGCCGTGAGCAGGCCGATGCCGAGGATGAAGCCGAAGTCGCCCACCCGGTTCACCAGGAAGGCCTTCATGTTGGCGAAGATCGCGGTGGGCTTCTTGAACCAGAAGCCGATCAGCAGGTAGCTGACCAGACCCACGGCCTCCCAGCCGAAGAACAACTGCAGGAAGTTGTTGCTCATGACGAGCATGAGCATCGAGAACGTGAACAGGCTGATGTAGGCGAAGAAGCGCTGGTAGCCCGGGTCCTCGGCCATGTAGCCGATGGTGTAGACGTGCACCATCAGCGACACGAAGGTGACGACGCACATCATCATCGCCGTCAGGCCGTCGACCAGGAAGCCGACCTCCATCCTCAACTCGCCCAGGACCATCCATTCGTAGATCGTCTGGTTGAAGCGTGCGCCCCCGACCACGTCCACCAGCACGAGCAGCGAGCACACGAAGGAGATCAGGACCCCGACGATGGTGACCACGTGGGCGCCGCGTCGGCCGATGGCGCCGCCGGCCAGGCCTGAGATCAGCGCCCCGGCCAGGGGCGCCAGCGGCACGGTCAGGAGGAGATTCTGGGAAAGGGTGGCTGCAGACATCTTGGCGACCTCAGCCCTTCAACGCGTTCAACCGCTCGACCTCGATCGTCGACCGGTTCCGGAACAGCACGACCAGGATGGCCAGGCCGATGGCCGACTCGGCCGCGGCCACCGTGAGGATGAAGAAGACGAAGACCTGACCGCCGATGCGATCGGCCTCCAGCGGCAGGTAGTGCGAGAAGGCCACGAAATTCAGGTTCACCGCCAGCAGCATCAGTTCGATGGCCATCAGCAGCACGATCAGGTTGCGTCGGTTCAGGAAGATACCGACGACCGACAACGCGAACAGCACGCCACCGAGTGCGAGGAAATGGCCCAGGGTCAAAGCGCCCATCTCAGGACTCCCCGCCGTTGGAGGCCGGCATCTCGGGGTTGCGTTCCGCGGGCATGCGGACCACGCGCAAACGGTCCGCCTTGCGCGCCCTGACCTGCAACGATGCGTCGATGGCGCGGCTGTCCTTGCGCCGCCGCAGCGTCAGCGCGATGGCCGCGATGATGGCCACCAGCAACAGCACCGCCGCCACCTGCAAGGGATAGAGGTAATCGGTGTAGATCGCGATGCCGAGCAGGCGGGTGTTGCCGACCTCGGCCAGCTTCGGGTCGACCGGCGCCTGCGTTTCCCGGAAACTGCCCATCAGGACCAGCGCGAGCTCGATGGCGATCACTGCCCCCACGCCCGCAGCCACGGGGAAGTGTTTCCAGAAACCCTCCCGGAAACCGTCGGAGTTGAGATCGAGCATCATCACGACGAACAGGAAGAGCACCATCACGGCGCCGATGTAGACGAGGATCAGCGTGATCGCGAGGAACTCCGCCGACAGCAGCATCCACAGGCAACTGGCGCTGAAGAACGCCAGCATGAGGAACAGCGCGGCGTGGACCATGCTGCGCGCCGTGATCACGCGGAAGGACGCGAACAGCAGCACGGCCGAGAAAACGTAGAAGAGTGCGGTGATGGTGTTCATGGCGTGGGCGCGCGTCAGTCGGCGGCTTCGGCCGGGTGCCGTCCATCGGTTACTCCGGTGCCTTGCGAAGCGCCCGGGGCACATGCCCCGTCGTCACATCGCCGGATTGGACCTGTGGCAGCAACCGGGCTGCAGCCCTCAACGGTACTTGGCGTCGGCCTCCCGGTTGGCGGCGATCTCTTTTTCGTAGCGGTCACCGACCGCCAGCAGCATGTCCTTGGTGAAGTACAGGTCGCCGCGCTTCTCGCCGTGGTACTCGAAGATGTGGGTCTCGACGATCGAGTCCACCGGGCAGCTCTCCTCGCAGAATCCGCAGAAGATGCACTTGGTCAGGTCGATGTCGTAGCGCTTGGTCCGACGCGTGCCGTCGTCGCGCACCTCGGATTCGATCGTGATGGCCATGGCCGGGCACACCGCCTCGCACAGCTTGCAGGCGATGCAGCGCTCCTCGCCGTTGTCGTAGCGGCGCAGCGCGTGCAGGCCGCGGAAGCGCGGCGACTGCGGCGTCTTCTCCTCGGGGAACTGCACCGTGATCGTGCGCGACAGGAAGTGCCGGCCGGTCAGGGCCAGGCCCTTGAACAGCTCGGTGAGCATGAAACTCTGCAGGACGTCCTTGACTGCCATGATCGTCGCGTCTCGGGGCTTACTTCCAGATGTTGAACGGGGTCTGCATCCACAGGCCGACCACCACCAGCCACACCAGGGTGACGGGGATGAAGATCTTCCAGCCCAGGCGCATGATCTGGTCGTAGCGGAAGCGCGGGAAGGTCGCGCGCACCCACAGGAACATGGTGACGACGACGAAGACCTTGATCCCGAGCCAGATCCAGCCGGGGATGAAGGCCAGCGCCTCGACCGGGGGCAGCCACCCGCCGAGGAACAGCAGCACGCACAGCATCGACACCAGGATCATGTTCGCGTACTCGGCCAGGAAGAACATCGCGAACGACATCCCCGAATACTCGATCATGTGGCCGGCGACGATCTCCGACTCGCCCTCGACGACGTCGAAGGGGTGGCGATTGGTCTCGGCCAGGCCGGCGATGAAATAGACCACGAAGATGGGCAGCAGCGGCAGCCAGTTCCACGACAGGAAGCCGAGGCCCATCTCCGCGAACGTGCCCCTGCCCTGCGACATCACGATGTCGGTGATGTTCATGCTGGCCGACACCATCAGCACCACCACCAGCGCGAAGCCCATCGCGATTTCGTAGGACACCATCTGGGCCGAAGCGCGCAACGCCCCGAGGAAGGCGTACTTCGAATTCGACGCCCAGCCGGCGATGATCACGCCGTAGACCTCGAGCGAGGTGATGGCCATCAGGAAGAGCAAACCGGCGTTGACGTTGGCCAGCGCCACGTCCGGCCCGAAGGGAATGACCGCCCAGGCCGCCAGTGCCGGCATGATGGTCATGACCGGGCCGAGGAAGAACAGGCCCTTGTTCGCCGCCGTCGGGCGGATGATCTCCTTGAAGATCAGCTTGACCGCATCAGCGATCGGCGTGAGCAGCCCCCAGGGGCCGACGCGGTTGGGGCCCGGGCGGATCTGGCTCCAGCCGATGGCCTTGCGCTCCCACAGCGTCAGGTAGGCCACGCAGCCCATCAACGGCAGCACGACCGCGACGATCTTGATCAGGCTCCAGACCACAAGCCACAGCGTCGGGCCGAGCAGCGCCGCGCCCGCGGCATTGAGTTGGTCGATCATGCGAGCGCTCCTGCCGCCGCCGCAGCCGCCACCGGGGCGACACCCGGCACGCGCTCGAGCACGACGTTGCCGGTCATCGACCCCAGCCCGACCGTGTCGGCATGGCCTGCGGGCACGCGGGCACACCCCCAAGCCAGTGTCGGCTCCACACGCGCCGGCAGCACGACAGCCGCATTCCCTTGTCGAACGCGAACGCGATCGCCCGGCTGCAGACCGAGTTCGGCCCACAGCGCGGCATTCACGCCCACCTGGGGCGGCCGTGCGTCAGCCGTCTGCTGCAAGGCGGGCGCACGGCGCACGAGCGCGTCGGAGGCGTAGATCGGCACATCGGCCACGCGCTGAAGGCCTGCGCCGGCTGCGCCAGCCGAAGCTGCCGCCGCCACGGTGCTGGCGTTGGACAGGCGATGTGCAAGCGTCGCTTCGTCACCCAGCGCAGCGGCGCGCACCTGCTCGGCGCTCTCGAAGTCGAAACCCTGCAGCCCGAGGAGATTGCCCAGCACTCGCAGCACCTTCCAGCCCGGTCGGGTCTCGCCCAGCGGCTTGACCACGCCATGGAAACCCTGGACTCGGCCTTCGGCATTGACGAAGGTGCCCGAGGTCTCGGTGTAGGGAGCGATCGGCAGCAGCACGTCGGCACCCTCGACCGCGGCGTCCTTGAAGCTGGTGAGGGCCACCACCATCGACGCCTGCTGCAGCGCGGCGTGCGCCACCTGCGGATCGGCCATGTCGAGCACAGGTTCGACGTTCAGCAGCAGCAGCGCGCGACGCGGCTGCGCCAGCATGGCCGCGGCGTCCAGACCGCCCGGGCCGGGCAGCGCGCCGGCGAGTTGCGCGCCCACGCTGTTGGCGGCCTCGCACAGCTGGCCGACCCGGGCCCCGGTGCGCTCGGCGATCCAGTTCGCCAGCGCCAGCAGCTCGGCCGCGCGCGGATGCTGCACCGCGGCATTGCCGAGCAGCACAGCCTTGCGCTCACCCGACAGCAGGGTCGCCGCGGCGGCCTGCGCCGCCTCGGTGGCGGTGCCTGGGGCCGGGGCCTCCACGCCCTGGGCTGCCGCGACCGCAGCCGCGATGTCGGCCAGGGCCTGCACCCAATCGGCCGGGGCGGCGGTCAGACGCTGCGCCATCGGCATCAGCCAGTCGTCGTGCACCGCATGCAGGCTGACGACCTTGGCGCCCTGACGCGCGGCCTGACGGATGCGCTGCGAGAACAGCGGGTGGTCCTTGCGCAGGAAAGAGCCGACGACGAGCACGCGCTGCAGCGTTGACAACTCTGCGATCGGCAGGCCGAGCCAGCGTGCCCCGCCTTCGGGCGCGCCGTCGCGGCGGAAGTCGGCGTGGCGCAGCCGGTGGTCGACGTTCTGCGACCCCAGACCACGCACGAGCGCGCCCAGCAGGTGCAGTTCCTCGACGGTGGCGTGGGGCGAGCCCAGGGCGCCCACACTGGCCGGGCCGTGCTCGGCGATGATCTGTTTCAGGCCGGTGGCGACGTATTCGAGCGCGGTCGTCCAGTCGGTTGCCACCCACTGTCCGCCCTGCTTGACCATCGGCTGGGTCAGACGCTGGTCGCTGTTCAGGGCCTCGTAGCTGAAGCGGTCACGGTCGGCGATCCAGCACTCGTTGACGGCCTCGTTCTCCAGCGGCACGACACGCATCACCCGCTGGCCCTTGACCTGCACGATCAGGTTGGCGCCGGTCGAATCGTGCGGGCTCACGCTCTTGCGGCGCGAGAGCTCCCAGGTGCGTGCGCTGTAGCGGAAGGGCTTGCTCGTCAGCGCGCCGACCGGGCAGATGTCGATCATGTTGCCCGACAGCTCGGAGTCCACCGTGCGGCCGACGAAGGTGGTGATCTCGCTGTGCTCGCCGCGGTGCAGCATGCCCAGCTCCATCACGCCGGCGATCTCCTGGCCGAAGCGCACGCAGCGGGTGCAGTGGATGCACCGGCTCATCTCCCCCATCGAGATCAGCGGGCCGACGTTCTTGTGGAAGACGACGCGCTTCTCCTCCTGGTAGCGCGAGGCCGAGCTGCCGTAGCCCACCGCCAGATCCTGCAACTGGCACTCGCCGCCCTGGTCGCAGATCGGGCAGTCCAGAGGGTGGTTGATGAGGAGGAACTCCATCACCGACTTCTGCGCCTTGACCGCCTTGTCGCTCTTGGTGCGCACGATCATGCCGTTCGTCACCGGCGTCGCGCAGGCCGGCATGGGCTTGGGCGCCTTCTCGACGTCGACCAGGCACATGCGGCAGTTGGCCGCGATGCTGAGCTTCTTGTGATAGCAGAAGTGCGGGATGTAGGTGCCCGCCGCATCGGCTGCGTGCATCACCATGCTGCCCGCAGGCACGCTGACCTTCTGTCCGTCGAGTTCGATCTCAACCATCTGTGCTGTCCCGCCCGCTCAGCCGGCCGTGCCCGGCAGGCAGGCCTTGTGCTCGACGTGGTGCGCGAACTCGTCGCGGAAGTGCTTGAGCATGCCCTGCACCGGCATGGCCGCCGCGTCGCCCAGCGCGCAGATCGTGCGGCCCTTGATGTTGTCGGCCACCGAGTCGAGCAGGTCCAGGTCCTCGGGGCGGCCCTTGCCGTGCTCGATGCGGTCGACCATGCGCCACAGCCAGCCCGTGCCCTCGCGGCAGGGCGTGCACTGGCCGCAGCTCTCGTGCTGGTAGAAGTAGCTCAGCCGCAGCAGGCTGCGCACCATGCAGCGCGTGTCGTCCATCACGATCACCGCGCCCGAGCCCAGCATCGAGCCGGCCTTGGCGATGGCGTCATAGTCCATCGTGATGTCCATCATGATCTTCGCAGGCAGCACCGGTGCCGACGAGCCACCCGGGATCACGGCCTTCAGCGCGCGCCCACCGCGCACGCCGCCAGCGAGTTCGAGCAGCTTGGAGAACGGTGTGCCCAGCGGAACCTCGAAGTTGCCGGGCTTCTCGACATCGCCCACCACCGAGAAGATCTTGGTGCCGCCGTTGTTGGGCTTGCCGCACTCCAGGTAGGCCTGCCCACCGTGGTTGATGATCCACGGCACCGCGGCGAAGGTCTCGGTGTTGTTGATGGTCGTGGGCTTGCCGTACAGGCCGAAGCTGGCCGGGAACGGCGGCTTGAAGCGCGGTTGACCTTTCTTGCCCTCCAGCGACTCGAGCAGCGCCGTCTCCTCGCCGCAGATGTAGGCACCGAAGCCGTGGTGCGCGTGGAGTTGGAAGCTGTGGTTGGAGCCGAGGATGCGATCGCCCAGGAAGCCGGCGGCACGTGCCTCATCCAACGCCTCTTCGAAGCGCTCGTAGACCTCGAAGATCTCGCCGTGGATGTAGTTGTAGCCCACCGCGATGCCCATCGCGTAGGCCGCGATCGTCATGCCCTCGATGACGATGTGCGGGTTGTAGGCGAGGATGTCGCGGTCCTTGCAGGTCCCCGGCTCGCCCTCGTCGGAGTTGCACACCAGGTATTTCGCGCCAGGAAACTGGCGCGGCATGAAGCTCCACTTCAGCCCGGTGGGGAAGCCCGCGCCGCCGCGGCCGCGCAGCGCCGAGAGCTTGACCTCGGCGATCACCTGCTCGGGCGTCATGCCCGGGCCGCCGTCGGCGCCGAGGATCTTCTTCAGCGCGGCGTAGCCGCCACGGGCCACGTAGTCCTGCAGGCGCCAGTTGCTGCCGTCCAGCCCGGCATAGATCTGCGGGTTGACGTGCCGACCGTGGAAGCAGGTCTCGTGGCCGCGGGCCTGGAAGCGGGCCAGACGGTCCAGGAGGTCCGGGGCGACTCGGGCGTTCATGCAGTCCCCTTCAGCGTCTGGACCAGGTCATCCAGCCGCGCGTCGCTCATGAAGCTGAGCATCTTGCGATCGTTCACCAGCAGCACCGGCGCGTCGGCGCAGGCGCCCAGGCACTCGCTGGGCTGCACGGTGAAAGCACCGTCGGCGGTGGTGCCGTAAGGCTCGACGCCGAGCGCGTGGCACAGATGGTCCAGTGCCTTCTGGCCCCCACGCAACTGGCACGGCAGGTTGGTGCAGACGTTGAGCTTGTAGGCGCCCACCGGCTGCTGGTTGTACATGTTGTAGAAGGTCGTGACCTCACGCACGGCCACCGGCGCCATGCCCAGGTACTGCGCCACTGCCTCCTCGGCCTCGGGCGAGACCCAGCCCTGCTCCTGCTGGACGATGGACAGGCAGGCCATCACAGCCGACTGCGCCTGGTCCGCAGGGTACTTCGCGACCTCGCGATCGAAGCGCGCGCGTGTGGATTCGGACAACTGCATCATCTGTCGATCTCGCCGAACACGATGTCCATCGTGCCGATCACGGCCACGGCGTCGGCGATCATGTGGCCGCGGCTCATCTCGTCCAGCGCCGCCAGGTGCGAAAAACCGGGCGGGCGGATCTTCAGCCGGTAGGGCTTGTTGGCTCCGTCACTGACGATGTATATCCCGAACTCGCCCTTGGGGTGCTCCACCGCCGCGTAGGCCTCACCCTCGGGCACGTGGAAGCCCTCGGTGAAGAGCTTGAAGTGGTGGATCAGCTCCTCCATGCTCGACTTCATCTCGACGCGTGCGGGCGGCGCCACCTTGTGGTTGTCGGTGATCACCGGGCCAGGGTTGCGACGCAGCCAGTCGACGCATTGCTGCACGATGCGGTTGGACTGGCGCATCTCCTCGACACGCACGAGGTAGCGGTCGTAGGTGTCCCCGTTGACACCCAGCGGGATGTCGAAGTCCATCCGGTCGTAGACATCGTAGGGTTGCTTCTTGCGCAGATCCCAGGCGATGCCGGAGCCGCGCAGCATCGGGCCGGTGAAGCCGAGGTTCAGGGCCCGCTCGGGCGAGACGACGCCGATGCCCACCGTCCGTTGCTTCCAGATCCGGTTGTCGGTCAGCAGGGTCTCGTAGTCGTCGACGTTCTTCGGGAAGCGCCGGCAGAAATCCTCGATGAAATCCAGCAGCGAGCCCTGACGGTTCTCGTTCAGCGCCTTGATCGCGCGCTCGTTCTTGATGCGGCTGACCCGGTACTGCGGCATCGCATCCGGCAGGTCGCGATACACGCCACCCGGACGGAAGTAGGCCGCGTGCATGCGTGCGCCCGACACCGCCTCGTACATGTCGAAGATGTCCTCACGCTCGCGGAAGCAGTAGATGAGGATGTTCATCGCACCGCAGTCCAGCCCGTGCGCGCCCAGCCACAGCAGGTGGTTCAGGATGCGGGTCAGCTCCGCGAACATCACCCGGATGTACTGCGCGCGCTCGGGCACCTCGACGCCGAGCAGCTTCTCGATCGCCAGGCAGTAGGCGTGCTCGTTGGCCATCATCGACACGTAGTCGAGACGGTCCATGTACGGCAGCGACTGGATGTAGGTCTTGCTCTCGGCCAGCTTCTCGGTGGCACGGTGCAGCAGGCCGATGTGCGGGTCGGCGCGCTGGATGACCTCGCCGTCGAGTTCCAGCACAAGGCGCAGCACGCCGTGCGCCGCCGGGTGCTGCGGCCCGAAGTTGAGGGTGTAGTTCTTGATCTCGGCCATGTTCCGGAAGGCTGGTCAGTGCAGGCCGCCGTAGTGGTCTTCGCGCACGACGCGCGGCGTGATCTCACGCGGCTCGATCGTCACCGGCTGGTAGATGACGCGGCCGGCCTCGGGGTCGTAGCGCATCTCGACGTGGCCGCTGACCGGGAAATCCTTGCGCATCGGGTGACCGATGAAACCGTAGTCGGTGAGGATGCGCCGCAGGTCGTCGTGGCCCTCGAAGACGATGCCATAGAGGTCGAAGGCCTCGCGCTCGAACCAGTTGGCCGAGTTCCATACCGGCGTCACGGACGCGACGGCAGGGAGGTCGTCGTCCGGGGCAAAGGACTTCAACCGCAGGCGCCAGTTGTGCGTGACGCTGAGCAGGTGCGACACGACACAGAAGCGCGGGCCGTCCCAGGGGGCGTTGCGATAGTCGCTGTAATCCACGCCGCACAGGTCGATCAACTGCTCGAAGCGCAGCGCCGGATCGTCCCGCAGTGTCTGCGCAATGCGCAGGTAGTCGGAGGCGCCGACGGTCAGCGTCAATTCGCCGCGCTCACGCTTCAACGCGCGCACACCATCGCCAAGGGTCGATTGCAGCGCCGCCTGCAGGGTCTCGAGTCGGTTGCTCATGGGTAGGGCGAGGCTCCGGTGCTCAGCGCGCGATCGTGTTCTCGCGTCGGATCTTGGCCTGCAACTGCAGGATCCCGTACAGCAGGGCCTCGGCGGTGGGCGGACAGCCCGGCACGTAGACGTCCACCGGGACGATGCGGTCGCAGCCGCGCACCACCGAGTAGCTGTAGTGGTAGTAACCCCCGCCGTTGGCGCACGAGCCCATGCTCAGCACCCAGCGCGGCTCGGCCATCTGGTCGTAGACCTTGCGCAGCGCCGGCGCCATCTTGTTGCACAGCGTGCCGGCCACGATCATCAGGTCGCTCTGGCGCGGGCTGGGGCGGAAGAGCATGCCGAAGCGGTCGATGTCGTAGCGCGCCGCACCGGCGTGCATCATCTCCACGGCACAGCAGGCCAGGCCGAAGGTCATCGGCCACAGCGAGCCCGTCTTGGACCAGTTGATCAGCTTGTCCACCGAGGTGGTGACGAAGCCTTCCTTCAGTACGCCTTCGATGCCCATGAATCCGTCCTCACCCCGACTCACTCCCAGTCCAGGGCGCCCTTCTTCCATTCGTAGACGAAGCCGACCACCAGGATCCCGAGGAAGACCATCATGGCCCAGAAGCCGGTGGCGCCGATGTCGTTCAGCGACACCGCCCACGGGAACAGGAAGGCGATCTCGAGGTCGAACAGGATGAAAAGAATGGCCACGAGGTAATAGCGCACGTCGAACTGCATGCGCGCGTCCTCGAAGGCCTCGAAGCCGCACTCGTAGGGGCTGTTCTTGGCAGCGTCGGGCCGGTTGGGGCCGAAGATGAAGCCCAGCACCTGGGGCGCGACGCCCACTCCCACGCCGACAAGGATGAACAGGATGACCGGAAGGTACTCTTGCAGGTTCATCTCATCGACCGATCATGCAGCGCCTGTTGTGCCGGACGTTGTGAACGGTCGCGTCTGCACGACGCGGCCCGAAGACCGCAATCGATCGCGATTTCCCTCCCCGCATCGAAACCCGCAGGGGCCGCGCGCCGGAGCCGGAACCCCTCCGGGCGCGATCGTTCAGTTTGTTCTGGTGCCGACGGCGAGACTCGAACTCGCACAGCTTTCGCCACTACCCCCTCAAGATAGCGTGTCTACCAATTTCACCACGTCGGCTTGACATGAACCTGAATCCGGTCAGCACCTTCGCACGATCCCGCCAGATCTTCAGGAAAGCACGCATTCTAATATGCCGGAACACCCGTGACGACGCTGCGCGCCTTCCTGCCTCAAC
>Ga0172372_10001328_pt1 | contig 38425 bp, 27 predicted proteins | sample LakKiv5m_2_FD_114544 | JGI IMG/M metagenome (GOLD analysis project Ga0172372, IMG submission 114544) | Freshwater microbial communities from Kabuno Bay, South-Kivu, Congo - kab_092012_9.5m | ecosystem: Environmental > Aquatic > Freshwater > Lake | place: Democratic Republic of the Congo...
GAGCTCGACGCCCTCGGCGTATGCGGCGGCACGTGCGCAGCAGACGCTGACGGCGACGGCGTGTGCGACGATGTGGACGCCTGCGTAGGCGCCCTCGACGCGTGCGGCATCTGCAATGGCCCGGGCGCGATTTACGCCTGCGGCTGCACGGCGATCCCGGCCGGCGACTGCGACTGCGACGGCAACCAGCTCGACGCCTTGGGCGTGTGCGGCGGCGGTTGCGCAGCAGACGCAGACGGAGACGGAACGTGCGACGATGTGGACGCCTGCGTAGGCGCCCTCGACGCGTGCGGCATCTGCAACGGCCCGGGCGCGATTTACGCCTGCGGCTGCACGGCGATCCCGGCCGGTGACTGCGACTGCGACGGCAATGAGCTCGACGCCCTCGGGGTGTGCGGCGGCGGTTGCGCAGCGGATGCAGACGGCGACGGCGTGTGCGATGGGACCGGTGCGGCGGGTTGCACGGCTTTGAATGCATGCAACTACAATCCCCTTGCAACGCAAGAGGATGGCTCCTGTGACTTCTGTTCGTGTGTAGGGGATTATCCGGGCGAAGGGTTTGCCCTGGAGGTGGTCGAACATGCAGTGAATGGCATTGCAGGGGCCACGACGTACAGGGTGTATGCGCACCTCAACGAATCAGAGGATTTCTTGTCTGCCCTTTTCGGCAACGAGGACTTCCCTTTGAACTTGAATACCACGACTTCGTTCTACAACAGTGCCTTTGCAACGGGACCGACGGCAGGTGGCATTTCTTTGGCAGCGATGGCCTTCACGCCGCAATTGGCGTTTGACAGTTGGGTCACCATCGGCATTGATTCTGCACCGGTCGGTGCCCAAACCGAAATCTCGACTGTGGAGAGTGCGAACCAAGCGTGGACTTCTCGGTTCATTACCGGTACGGCTGCATCCGGATCGAATGTGGCCATCGATGACTTCTTCGGGGGTGGGTGGTATGTGTTGAACGGCTCACAGAACGGCTTGCCAGATGCAAACGGCCGTGTCTTGGTGCTTCAAGTGACCACTTCCGGGGACTTCTCGGGAGCCCTGAATGCCCAAGTATTCCCGCAGGGTCAGGGCGTCAACCAGCAATTCTTGCGGTTTGAGTTTGATGGACCCGGCATGTTCTACCCGACCGGCACACCGGGTTGGGCAGGCAACGTCTGCGGTTGCACCGACAGCGCAGCGTGCAACTACGATGCCGAGGCGAATGTGGGAGACACCGAGGAGTACTGCGCATATCCCGCACCGGGATGTTCGTGCGATGGAGCTCAGGCCTGTGACGGAAGTGCGATTGCGTTCAACGGAGTGGCTGCAGGTGCAACCCTCCCATGCGACTACAACGGGGATTTCTCGGAATGGGGTGCTACGGCCTTCAACAACTGCTCTGGGGCCGAGTTGGAAGTGACGACGACGGCCCTCGGTTCTGTGACGGCATTGAATACGGCGACGACGTCGTACGGACTCGGTCCGGACGGGGCCATCCGGATTTTTGGGATGGCGTCGCTCGGGTTGGCGGACAGCGATTACTGGGTTGAGTCTGCGCCGTTCCAAGTCACGCGATACAGTGACGGTACGGCACGGGTTACTGGGTCGGTGGCAAACACGCTCGATGCGGCCCAAGGATTTGACGTGCACATCGTGTTGAAGGATGAACAGGTTGCGTCGAACTGGATTGCAGGGGGGCCGGGCCGCGGGTTGATTTTGGCCTTCGGCTGCAGTGCGAACACCTCGCAAATGGACGTGTACGTGTTGGATTCTGAGCAGAGCTACCTGACGGGAACGGGGGCCTATGCGGGCTCGTACTTGAACCTCACCCACATGCCGGTGAGCCAGAACAAGCGGTTCCAGCTCGGTGTGGGCGGAAGCTCCCACAACTGCAACTACGGACTCGGCGGCTGGTTTGCGTGGAGCGGGGAGGTGCTCGGGGTGCCGGTGAATGGCGCTTCGGGCGATTTGGTGGTGGACTTGAGCCCGGACAACGTGGTGCCGACGCCTCCCTGTGCGGCCGCGGAGATCCACTTGTTGCACACCGCGTTCGATGACGTGTGCAACCAGCATGTTTCTGTGCTCCAAACGGTCAACTACAGCGACGAAGTCGCTCCCACTTTCGTTGCAGTACCCGCTGACTTGACCTTGGCCTGTGGCACCGCGCTTCCGGCCGTCGGAACGGTGGAAGCGGTCGATAACTGCAGCACCGGCGGCGACGTGACCGTCGCGTACCTCGGCGAAGAAACCTCGGCGGGCGCGTGCGCAAACGCCTACACGGTGACACGGACCTGGAGTGCCACGGATTGCGCGGGCAACATAAGCCTTCATGTCCAGACCATCGAGGTGGTTGATGAGACGGCCCCGACGTTCACATTCGTGCCTGCGGACCAAACCATCGCCTGCGGCGATGCGATTGAAATGACGGCGGCAACGGCAGTGGACGACTGCGGTGCGGTCTCCCTGACCTCGACGGCGGAAGACTTCGCGGGATGTGGCGCAACGTTTACCCGGGTTATCACCCACGTAGCCACGGACGCTTGTGGAAATTCGGCGATTGCGACCACGACTTTGACGGTGGTGGACACGACGGCGCCTGATTTTGGTGCGCCGGCGGCGGAAATCGACATGCCGTGCGACAACTACGACGTGGCCACCGTGTCTCCGACGGATGCGTGCGGGGCGGTGGAACTCGTTTGGTCGGACAATGTGTTCGCAGGCGGCTGTGTCACAGACAACAGCAATCTGGTGCGGACCTACACCGCTACGGATGCATGCGGCAACATGTCCACCTTCGAGCAAATCATTCACCTGATTGATGCGGTGGCACCGGAACTCGCGTTCACGTGCCCGGCGGATGTGACGGTCGCGGTGGACGGCGCGTGCGGCTACGATGCGGCTTTGCTCGGGTCGGCACTGGCCACTGCAACGGACAATTGCGACGCGGCTCCTGAAGTGATCATTGCCTATGTGGACGGACCGCTCATGCCGTTTGCTGATTCGGACGATTCGGCGACGGAAGGTTCATATGCGTTTGAGCGGACCTACACCGCGACTGCAACGGACCGCTGTGGCAACGCCACGACGGCGACCTGCACCCAAACCATCACGGTCCTTGACGGCCTTGCGCCGGTGATTTTGGCGGTGGAATGCCCCGCAGATGTGACGCTGGACAGCGGTGCGGATTGTGCGCCGGCGACTGCACCGGAGGCGACGGGGATTCCGTCCGTCACCGCGACCGACAACTGCGATTCGGAAGTGGCCCTGGTGTGGACCTCGACCGATGAGGCCTTCACGACGGCCGGAGGAGCGCCGGGCATTGTGCGGACGTTTACCCTCCAAGCGGTGGACGATGCGGGCAACGCAAGCGACGCGTACACCTGCACCCAAACGATCATCGTGCTCGACCACCAGCCGCCGGTGTTCAACACCGATGCGCTGATTGTCTACGCGACGTGTTCAGAGCTTCCGGACCCGACGGACCCGAGCTTCGTGCCGGTGGAGGTGACGGACAACTGCGACGACGATTTGACCTTCAGCATCCAAGCGGTCTTTGCAGCCGGCGGATGCCCGGGCACTTGGAAGCGCTTGTGGACAGCAACGGACGACCAGGGCAATTCTGCCACTGCTGAGCAGTTCGTGGTGCTCTACGATGTGACGCCGCCGACCCTCGAGGTGCCTGCGGCCGCAACGGTGGACTTCGGAATTGCCTGCGATGTAAATGTCTCACCCGCCGCCACGGGGCAGGCCATCGTCACCGATGATTGCTACCAAACCGAGTGGTACGATGCTTCGACCGTTACCTATTCGGACGGCCCGGCGACGGCGACCTGTGGTGCAGGATACAGCTTCGTGCGGACGTGGACGGCGGTGGACAACTGCCAAAACACCTCCTCGGCTACCCAGCTGATTACCGTGGTAGACGGCGCGGCACCGGTGATTTCGTTCACGGAAGCCACGGCCTCGTGCGCTACCTACAACCCTTCGGTGGATTACGGCAACGTAGCGGTCTCAGACTGCGACGGCAGCACCACCCTGACATGGACGGATGGCCCGGTGACGGGAGCGTGCGGCACGGTAGAGCGGACGTATGTGGCCACCGACGGATGTGGCAACTCGGCTACGGCTACGCAGCTCATCACAATCGAAGACGCAGAGGCTCCGATGATTGCTGCAGAACCGTTCTTGCAGATTCCGTGTGACGAGTACCCGCAAGGGCTGCTGTATGCGACGGCTTCAGACAACTGCGGCGACGTGACGCTGACCTTCACGGAGCTGGAGTTCGCCGGCGGGTGTGTGACGCCGTTCAGCAACTACGTCCGGACGTACACGGCGACGGATGCCTGTGGAAATGTTTCGACATTCGAACAGACCATTTTGCTCATCGATCAAGTCGCACCGACGTTCACCTCTGTTCCGGCGGATCTGACGATTGAATGCGACGAAGAAGTTCCCGTATTCGAAGCGGCAGCCGAGGACAACTGCGATGCGGCACCGGCCATCACCTGGTCGGACCAAATCGTCGCAGGTCCGACGCCGAGCGATTACACCATCTTGCGGACCTACACGGCGATGGACCACTGCGGCAACACGGCGACGGCGGTGCAAACCCTCCACGTAGAGGACACGACTGCGCCGGTTTTGGTCAGCTACACGCCCACCTTGACGATCAGCCCCGCGGATTGGGCGAACTTCAACTTCCCTTACTGGGAGCCGCTGTGCATCGACAACTGCGACACGACGGGTGGCGGTGGCGGCGGTGGAGTCGGCGAAGGCGCGGGTACGGGCATTCCGTGCACGGTCGATTACGATATCATCCCGGGGCCGTGCGCAGGCACGTTCACCGTGGAAGTGACGTTCTCCCACCTCGACGCTTCAGGCAACGCCTTGTATGTGCTGATGGTGGTGAACGTGGTGGATTCGGAGGCCCCGGTCTTCACCGAAGCGCCGGAAGACCTCGTGGTGGAGTGCGGCCAACCGATTCCGGTGGGCACCACCTCAGCGGTAGATGACGGCTCACCGGCCGACCTCATCGTCTACGGCATGACAGAATCAACGGTCGCGGGCGATTGCGGAGCAGGGGCGACCCTCACCCGCACGTACACGGCGACGGACGATTGCGGCAACACGGCGGTGCACATCCAGACCATCGAAATCATCGACTCGACGGCTCCGGTGTTCACGTCCTTCCCTGCGGACCAAACGAACGCCTGCGCCGAAGCGGCTTACAATTACACGGCCGAAGACAACTGCGGCGACGTCACGTTCAGCGAATCCCGCACGGGCGAGGTGGACGCCTGCGGCAACTACACCCAAGTGGTGACCGTCACGGCCACCGACGCGTGCGGCAACAGCACGGCTCAGGCCTTCACCATCACGGTGATTGACGCAGAAGCTCCGGCCTTCGTGGAAGCCCTCCCGGGCGACCTCACGGTGGAATGCGATGCGGTTCCAGCGGCGGCCGAGTTGACGGCAGCAGACAACTGCAGCGGCCTCACAGGGGTCTTGTTCTCAGAAACTTCGGCTCCTGGAGCGTGTGCAAACAGCTACACCTTGACCCGCACATGGTCGGCGACGGACTGCAGCGGAAACACCACTTCGCACACCCAAATCCTGACGGTCGAAGACACGACGGCTCCGGAAATCACGGCGGAAAACGAAGTGGAGATTGCCTGCGGAGACTTCCCCGGCGATGCACTCGCAACCGCGACGGACAACTGCGGTGAAGTCACCTTGAGCTTCGTCGATTTGCCCTTTGCAGGGGGGTGCGTGCAGCCCATCGGGCAATATGTCCGGGCCTACACGGCGGTGGATGCGTGCGGCAACGCGAGCACCTTTGAACAAATCGTAACCCTTACGGACGACATCGCTCCGGTCGTTTCCATCGTCTGCCCGGCAGACATCACCCTCGCGTTGGACGGCGCATGCGCGGTGGACCTGGGCCTGTCTGCAACCGGAGAAGCATTCGCTTCGGCAACAGACAACTGCGGGGCAGCACCTGCTGTGGTGGTGAATTTCACGGATGGCCCGACGACTGCCACATGCGGCGGTAGTTACACCTTCGAGCGGACGTTTACAGCGACGGCAACGGATGCATGCGGCAATGCAGCTGCTGTTTCATGCACCCAGATCGTCACGGTGGAAGACACGACCGCTCCGGAAATCACGGCAGAACCGTTTGTTCAGGTGGCGTGCGACGTGTACAGCGAGGAGGTGGCGCATGCAACGGTCAGCGACGGTTGCAGCCCTGCGGACTTGATTTGGTCCTCCTTGCCCTTCGCCGGAGGCTGCGTGACGCCGTACACGAATTTCACGCGGGTCTACACCGCGACGGATGCCTGCGGCAACACGGCGGAGTTCGAACAGGTCATCATGCTCATCGACACGGTGGCTCCGGCCTTCACGTTCGTCCCCGCCGATGTGGTGGTGGAATGTGACCAGCCGATTCCGTTCGAAGACGCGACGGCGATGGACAACTGCGATGCAGCGTTGGTTGTGGCCTACGCGGATGTAACGATTCCGGGCATCTCCCCGAACGACTACACCATCGTCCGGACGTTCACGGCGACCGATCACTGCGGCAACAGCACCACCGCGTCCCAAACCTTGACCATCCAAGACACGACGCCTCCGGTGGTGATCAACTACACCCCTGTGTTGGTGGTGACGCCGGAACAGCTGGCGGCGGCCGGTGGAATCGGAGCGTTGATCCTCCAGTACCAACCGTACTGCGTGGACAACTGCGATGAGGGAATCTCTGGGCCGTTCAACCCCGATATTCCTTTCCCAGGCCCCGGTGCCATTCCGTGCGCCGTGACCTACGACTCCATCCCCGGGGTCTGCCCGGGTACGTTCACGTTGGAGATTCTCTTCGTCCACTCGGACGCGTCGGGCAATTCCATCGAGGTAGCCGTGACGGTTTCAGTGGTGGATGCGGAAGCTCCGGCCTTCGTGGAGGAGTTGCCTGCGGATGCAACGGTGGAATGTGATGCAGTTCCGGCTGCGGCCGTCTTGACGGCGGTGGACGATTCAGGTGCGGTCGAGGTGATGTTCACAGAGACCAGCGAAGCCGGCCCTTGTGAGAACGCCTACACCCTGACCCGCACGTGGTCCGTGGGCGATTGCAGCGGCAACGGCGCTTCGCACACGCAAATCCTGACGGTGGTGGACACGACCGCTCCGGTCTTCACGTCCTTCCCGTCTGACCAAACGAACCAATGCGCCGAAGAGGCCTACAGCTACACCGCTGAAGACAACTGCGGCGACGTCACGTTCAGCGAAGCCCGCATGGGCGATGTGGACGCCTGCGGCAACTACGTCCAACTCGTGACCATCACGGCGACGGACGCCTGCGGCAACAGCACGTCTCAGTCGTTCACCATCACGGTGGCGGACACGGAAGCTCCGGCCTTCGTGGAAGCGCTCCCGGCGGATGCGACGGTGGAATGCGACGCGGTTCCTGCAGCGGACGTGTTGACGGCGACGGACAACTGCGATGCCGTGAGCGTGAGCTTCACGGAAGACATCGCGGCAGGCGACTGCGCGAACAACTACACGGTGACGCGGACCTGGTCTGCCACGGACTGCAGCGGCAATGCAACGTCGCACACGCAAGTCCTTACGGTCCAAGACACGACGGCACCGAGCTTCACGTTCGTGCCGGCCGATGTGCTCGTGGAGTGCGATGCACCGATCCCGACGGATTTGGCCACGGCAACAGACAACTGCGGGGAAGCCACGGTGACGTTTGCGGACGTGGAAGTTCCGGGCATCTCGCCGAACGACTATGACATCCTGCGGACGTTCACGGCGACGGACGCCTGCGGCAACACCGCCACGGCGGTCCAAACCATCCAAGTGCGCGATACGGAAGCGCCGACGTTGGTCAGCTATGTGCCGGCTGTGACGCTCACCTACGCAGACATCCTTGCTGCCGGGGGCATTCTGAGTTTGGTCAACAGCTACCAGCCGCTGTGCGTGGACAACTGCGACCCCACGGTAGGCGGTGGCGGCGTAGGGGTCGTCGGCCCGGATGGTCCTGTTGGAACGGGCATCCCCTGCACCATGACGTACGACTCGATTCCGGGCGACTGCTACGGCAACTTCACCTTGGAAGTGCTCTTCACCCACGCAGACGTCTCAGGCAACCACCTTGAGTTGGTGGTTGTCATCACGGTCGAGGATACGGAGGCTCCGGTCATCGACTTCGTGCCGGCCGATGCCACCGTCGCTTGCGGCGCAGCGTTGCCGACCGAGGTGGTTTCGGCGACGGACGCGGTATCGCCCGCGGAGCTGTTGGTCTATGCTTACAGCGACGAGGTGGTCGGGGGTACGTGTGCAAGCACCTACACCATCATCCGGACGCACACGGCCACCGATGATTGCGGCAACGTGGCGACGGCGACCCAAACGCTGACCGTCATCGACACCGAGGCACCTGAATTCGTCGGCGACTTGCCGTTCGACATGACGTCTGAATGCGGCGAAGTCGAAGGTCCGGCGGGTGTGGATGCGGCCGATGCTTGCGGAGCTGAGGTGGTCATCAGCTTCTCGGAGACTTCGGTCGAAGGGGAGTGTGCGGGCGAAGAAATCATCACCCGGACCTGGACGGCGACGGACTGCGCGGGCAATGCCGCGACCCACGTCCAAACCATCACGGTGGTCGACACCACCGCCCCGGAAGTGGTCAGCACCTGCACTTACGACGACGGCCAAATCATCGAACTCTGCTTCGACGATCCGCAAGGAAACTTCGATGCGCCCGCGCCGTGTGACGTGACGTTTGCAGACGCCTGCGGAGGAGCGGTCACGGTGACCTACGAGGAGACCATCCTCGGCGATGGCATCGCCACGGCCCCAGGGGTGTTGAACTACTGCGCGCCGTCGGATCCAGCACCGCTGGCGTCGGGATCGTGTTCGAACACGGCGCCGCACGCGCTGCGGTTGATCAACTTCCCGGACGGGCAATTCTATTTGGCCCAAGAAGGCACCGTGACGCAGCTGGCCGATGGCCGGTGGATTTTGACCCAAACGGTGGTCCACGCCACGAACCCGAACGCCGGTTGGAACATCTCCATGACCTATGGCGCGGGCATGAACTGGACCCAGTGGCTGGCCCAACCGGGACCGCAGGGGTACAAGTTTGACTGCCCGATCCTGGTGGACGATCACCTGAACTGGACCTACCGCTTGCTCGAGTCGGGCACGCTGACCGGGTGGGGGGCCTTCGCGGGCTCGCAGTTCAACCTGTTCCACCAACCGGCAAACGGGTACTTCGGCATGCAGCTGGGCCACGGCGCAAGCAACCTGAACAACAACTACGGCTACGTCGGTTGGTTCTTCATGGTCGGCCAGCACCAAGGGCAGAGCTACAGCGGCACCGGGGACATCTTCGGTGACCTCAACTGTGCTCAGCCGGTGAGCATCGAGCGGGTTTACACGGCCACCGACTGTGCCGGCAACTCGAGCCAATTCTCGTACACGCTGCTGTACAGCTCGGCGAATTGCGACGGTTCCCCGGTGGCACCGGGCACGGGCAATGCGACCGGCGGCGGAAACGGTCTTGCTCCGTCGGACGGCGACGCCCATGGAGCTACGCAGGGCACCTTCCGCAGCGCGGAGGTGTTGCCGAACCCGACGCAAGACGCTACGGCGCTGCGGTTGGTCCTCGACGAAGAAGAGCGCGTGCGGGTGGACGTCGTGTCGCTGACGGGCGCGACCCTGCTGGGCGAAGTCTTCGAAGGCACGCTGGCGGAGGGCATGCAGCACAGCATCCCGCTCAACGTGAGCGGCCTCGCTGCGGGCATGTACCAAGTGCGGGTGCAGAGTGCGACGCGCCAGTCGGTCGTCCGCCTGCTCATTGTAGATTGATCCCAAACCAACCAACCACAGAAGGGCCATCCGCAACTTGCGGGTGGCCTTTCGTGTTAAACGGAAGAGGCACTAACTTGAAGACCATGAACTACCGGATTGCAATTGCAGCGGGCCTGTGGGCCGCCGTTCAGGGCGCCGCCGCCCAGCAAGCTCCCCCGACCGCGGTGTTGCCGTACAACCCCGACAGCGACGGAACGGGCACCATCGAGGTGAGCGACATCCTCTCCGTGTTGCCTTACTTCGGGCAGCCGTTCGTGGCGGAAGGGCTGGTGGGCATTGAGTTTGGGGGAACCGGGGCTACTACGCCGGAGGGCGCGCGCGAGGCTTTGGGCCTGTCGATGTTCAGGGATTCCCTGGCGCCGGGCCAAACCAGCCCCTGGGGCTGGGTGGACGGCACCCTCCGGGTGACCGGCAACTTCGCCCACGGTGGATCGGTCGTCTCCACCGGAGAATTCGCACACGCCTCGGGCTCACAAACCCAGGCCACGGGTCCGTACTCGCGGGCCACGAACCGGTTGACGACGGCATCGGCCATCTGCTCCAGCGCTGAAGGCGAAGGCACGACCTCGAGCGGCACTGCGGCCCATGCGGAGGGCATGCTGACCCTTTCCGCCGGTACCGCCTCCCACGCCGAAGGGTACAACACCGATGCCCTCTCGAACTACGCGCATGCGGAGGGCTTCAACACCACCGCTTCGAACAACTCGGCCCATGCGGAGGGCAACCAAACGACCGCCTCCGGCCTCTACAGCCACAGCCAGAACCGCCAAACGACGGCTTCCGGCGCCTCCTCCCACGCCCAAGGCCAGGGCTCGTCCGCCACGGGGGATGCCAGCCACGCCGAAGGATTCGGGTGCATCGCCGGAGGCTATGCCGCCCACGCACAAGGGTACCAAACATCGGCCTCGGGCCTGTACAGCCACGCGGCAGGCCGCACGACGGCGGCGACCGGCACCTCGAGCGCAGCGTTTGGCCTGGGCACGGTCGCAGACCAGGCCCAGATGCTCGTCGCAGGCACCTACAACCTCGAGGGCGTCACCGGCACCGTCTTCGCCGTCGGGACCGGAACCGCCGCAAATGCCCGCGCCACCGCCTTCGACGTCAATGCAAACGGCAATGCACGGTTCACCGGTCCAGTGACTTGCACAAATTCGCTCACCGTGGGCACCACGAACGTGGGCACCACGCTTGCCTCGCTGACGTCCTTGGTGGCCACGTTGCAAGCCCAAGTCGCTGCGCTCGAAGCGCAGGTGGCGGCGCTGCAGTCCGGTCAGTGAGTGGACATCCCGCCGAATTGGGCGGAACGAGCTTCGATGCGGCCCGTGATGAGGCGGCCGGTGGCGAGGTCGCCGGTGACACGGAGGGGCTCGGTGGCCACCCACGTCCCGGTTTCAGCATCGCGGACGAAGGGCCCGGTTCCTGCCCCCGTAGCGAGGAGTTGTTCGACGGCTCCGAGGAGGGCGTGGATCGTGGCCTGTTGCTGGGCAACCGTGTGTTGCAGCTCAGCCACAGCCGTTTCCAGCGGCACGCCGTCCACGCACACGGGCGACGGCGTAAAGGGTTGGCCGAAGAGGGTCAGCAGGTCCATCAAATCCGGCGTGAGGATGACGCCGTTGCCGTTGCTGTCCGGGTTGTAAGGCGTCGTTTGGGCGAGCGCCTGCGAGCCACTGCTGACAACACCGAGGACAACGAGAGCAACCGAAAAGAAGAGGGAGCGCATGGGCATCGGGTTTGAACGAAAGATAAGCGCCGTTCAGCGGGTCTGCTGCGCGCCCGGTGCGGTTTAACACCTCACAAAAAGGCACAAAAAAGCCGGCACTGCGGCCGGCTTATCCCGTGTTCCCCGACCAGGACTCGAACCTGGAAAAACGGAACCAAAATCCGGTGTGTTACCATTACACCATCGGGGAATCGAGCGGGTGCAAAGATAAGCATTCATTCACTTCTTTGAAAGACTCCCCAAATCCCCGGCACCGGGGATACCTTCGGGGCATGGAAGTGTTGAACCTCATCGGCGGCCGGGCCGTTCCAGCGGCGAGTGGGCAGTGGGCGGAGTTGATCGAGCCGGCCACGGGCAAGGTGTACGGGCGGCTGCCTCGTTCTGGTGCCGCGGACGTCGCGGCTGCGGTGGAAGCAGCGCAAGCGGCTGCGCCGGGTTGGGCGGCGACCTCCATCGAGGAACGGGCCGCTTGCTTGACGAAATGGTCCACGCTGGTGGGCGAGCGGGCGGAGGCGTTTGCCCAAGCGGAGTCGCGTGACAACGGGAAGCCGGTCGGCCTTGCCCGGGAAGTCGATATTCCCCGCGCCGAGCAGAACCTCTTGTTCTTCGGCAGTGCGGTCCGCCATTTTTCCAGCGAGGCCCATCTCCCAGCGGGCCCCACCCACGTGCATTATACCCACCGGAAATCGCTTGGGGTGGTTGCGTGCATTTCGCCGTGGAACTTGCCGCTCTACTTGTTCACCTGGAAAATCGCGCCGGCGCTCGCCATGGGGAACTGCGTGGTGGCGAAACCGTCCGAACTCACGCCCGTGACCGCGGCGATGCTCGGCGAACTCGCTGCCGAAGCGGGCTTTCCTCCGGGGGTCTTCAACATCGTGCACGGGCTGGGTCCGGAGGCGGGGGAAGCCCTGGTTCAGCACCGCGGCATCAAGGCCATTTCGTTTACGGGAGGCACTGCCACCGGGGCCCACATCGCTCGGACGACCGCAGACCGGTTTATCAAGCTCAGCCTCGAGCTGGGAGGGAAGAATGCCGCGCTCATCTTCGACGACTGCGACTTCGACGAGGCCGTCCGAACGACGGTGCGCTCCTCCTTCGCAAACCAGGGCCAAATCTGCCTGTGCTCCTCCCGCATCCTCATTCACGCTCCGCTGTACGAGCGGTTCCGCGACGCCTTCGTCGCGCGGGCGGCAGCGCTGGTGCCAGGTGACCCTGCGGAGGAGGGCACCCGGATGGGCGCGTTGGTATCGGCGGGGCACCGGGACAAGGTGCTGGGGTACATCGCCCGGGCACGCGAAGAAGGTGGGACGGTCTTGTGCGGCGGCGGCCCGGCCGGACCGCCCAACGCCCGATGCGCAGAGGGCTATTTCGTGTTGCCCACCGTGATCGAAGGCCTCGGCCCGGCCTGCGATGTGAACCAGCAGGAGATCTTCGGGCCGGTGGTCACGTTGCAGCCGTTTGCCGATGAAGCGGAGGCGGTGCGGCTTGCGAATGACAGCACGTACGGCCTCGCGGCGACGGTTTGGACCCGCGATGTGGCACGCGCGCACCGGGTCGCGGCCGCGCTCGAAACGGGGATTGTGTGGACGAACTGCTGGCTGGTCCGGGACTTGCGGACGCCGTTCGGGGGGGTCAAGGCCTCAGGTGTGGGGCGCGAGGGAGGACTCGAGGCGATGCGGTTCTTCTCGGAACCCCAAAACGTGACCGTCGCCCTGACCTGACTCAGGCGTCGTGGCGCAAGGATTGCTTGCAGCCGTTCGTGAAGAACCACGCGAGCCGCTGGTCGATCCATCCTGCGACGCGCGCAGTGAGGTGTTCAAATGCACCCTGCATGGCGCAAAGATACGTCGAAAATCGGGGGTTATGAACATTTGGCGGTTGAAAACCGAGTTCAAGGCGGGCCGGAAGCCTTCGGAACTTGCGGGCATGATGCGCATTACAACCGGAGCAGGGACGGCCGCAGTGGCGTGTTCCATGGCCTTGTTCAGCTGTGTGGGGCCCAAATCGTACGAGCAGCTGGCTGCGACGAACGACAGTTTGGTCACGGCAAACGACCGCATGGTGGCCGAGGCCCGCGAAGCCGCCCAAGCCCGTACGGAGCTCGAAGGCCGCATCGGCACCCTGGAGAAAGCGAATGCCCGCCTCGAACGGGCCGCCACGCTCGCCGAGATGCAGTCGAAGGACGCCCAAGAAGAACTCACGCGCCTGCGCGAACTCAACGACGCCTTGACGGAGCAAGGGTCTGCGGGGTTGGCCGCGCTTTCCGACGAGAACCGCAAATTGCTCGAAGGGGTGATGAAGCAGCGGGCGGAGCTTCAGCTGCAAGAAGACGCCTTGCGGAAGCTCGAAGTGGACCTGAACCAGCGCAGCGCCGAATTGAACGAGCGCTCCCAGCGCGTCGAAGAACTCGAAGCCCTGTTGTCCTCACGGGATGCCGCCGCCGATGCCCTCCGAAAGCGGGTGGCTGATGCGTTGTTGGGCTTCAAGGACCGGGGATTGACGGTGGAGCAACGCGACGGCAAGGTGTATGTGAGCCTCGAAGCGAAGCTCCTGTTCGCTTCTGGAAGCACAGCGGTGGAGCCGGAGGGCCGCAAAGCCCTCGAACAGCTTGCGAAGGCGGTGGCCGGTTCTGAGGAGTTGGAAATCGTGGTCGAGGGACACACCGACACGGACGCCCTTCAATCGCCGAGCCATCCGCGCAACAACTGGGAGCTGAGCGTGTTGCGGGCGACCGAAGTGGTGGGCATCTTGACCCGTTCAGGAGCGAACATCGACCCGAAGCGTTTGACTGCTGCGGGGCGCAGCGAGTTCCACCCGGTCGATCCGGCGAACAAGGCAAAAAACCGGCGCATCGAAATCGTCCTCGCGCCGAAGCTCGACGCACTCTACGAGCTCATCCGGACGGAGTAACGCGCCCGGGCCTTACTGGATGGGCAGGATGAACGAACCGAGGGAAATCGTGACGTTCGCGCCGCTGTCGTCCACCATCGAACCGCTGAAGGTCCCGACGACGATGCCGCCGGCTTGGGGAACGATGAAGTCGATTTCGACGTTTACGGCCCCGCCGTTTGCAGTGGAGTACTGGTTGCCTCCCACGGCGGTGTAGACCCCGACCGAGCCGGGCGCAGTCGAGGGGGCACATTGCACCACGGCACCGTCCACCCAACCGACGAGCGCGGGCTCCGCCAAGGTGAATCCGATGCCTGCCGTCGTCACGGCAAGTCCGGCGATGGTCAGCGTGCCGTTGCCGGCGAGCGTGGCGGTGGCTTGGAAATCGGCTACCACGGTGGTGCCGTTTGCCTTCCATGTCAGGACAGCGGCGCAGTCCGGGCAGGTTGAGCCGCCGCAGTCGATGTAAAGTTCGTCGCCGTCGAGCAGGCCGTTCGTGCAGTTGCCGTTCGTGGCGCACGGGTCGCAGTCCGGCCCGCCGCAGTCGATGCCGATTTCATCCCCGTTCATGAGGTCGTCCACGCAGGTGGGGCATGCTTCACAGTCAGGCCCCCCGCAATCCACGCCCTCTTCAAGGCCGTTCAGCAGGCCGTCGCCGCACAACTCGCCGCACGCGACGCCGGTGGTTCCGCCGCAGTCGATGCCCGTTTCGCCTGGATCGAGGACCCCGTTGAACCCGGGGGCACACGGCGCGCATTCGCCGCCGCAATCCACCCACTGTTCTCCGAGGAGCACGTCGTATTGCCCGTTTTCACACGGATCGCAGGCCGGGCAGATGGGACCGCCACAGTCGATGAGCTCCTCGCCGTTGTTGAGGATGCCGTCGTAGCAGTTGTCCGGGATTTTGTTGTCATCGTTCAAGCACCCGCTCAGCACGAGGGCGAACGCGAACGACACCGCCCATGCGAGGGGGCGGAAAGCGGAGGGATTGAGATTCCGATGCATGTGGGGACGAAAGATAGGGCGGAGAGGGAAACCGGGGAGGATTTTTTGCCGTACTTGGAACCGAAATGAAAGAAGTTCCTTGGATTGCGGGTCCGGTACCCGATCCGCTGGTGGTGAGGCGTTTGGTCGAGGACGCAGGGTTGTCCCCCTTGGTTGCATCGCTCCTTGCACGGCGGGGAATCAGCACGCGGGAGGAGGCCATCATGTTCATCCACCCCGAGTATTCTGAATTGCACAACCCGGCGTTGATGGCCGACATGCTGAAGGCGGCAGAGCGCTTGCAGTCGGCCGTGGAGGACGGGGAGCGCATCCTGGTGTATGGCGATTACGATGTGGATGGCACGACGGCGGTGGCACTGGTAGCCAGCTTCTTAGAAGGCATCGGGGCCACGGTCCAAACCTACGTGCCGCACCGCTACGAGGAGGGGTACGGGGTCAGCCGGGAAGGCGTGGCCTACGCCGTCGACACCAGCATCACGCTGATGCTGACCCTCGATTGCGGCACGAAGGATTTCGAACAGCTCGCTGCGGCGAAAGCGGCGGGCATCGACGTCATCGTGTGCGACCACCATTTGCCAGAAACCACCCTGCCCGAGGCCTTTGCCATCCTGAACCCGAAGCGGCCGGATTGCAATTATCCGTTCAAGGAGCTCAGCGGGTGTGGGGTGGCGTTTAAGCTGATCCAAACGCTCGCCAGCCGCCTCGACTTCCCCGAAGGCAACATCTTCGCGGAACTCGATTTGGTGGCCATCAGCATCGGGGCGGACCTCGTGGACGTGCTCGACGAGAACCGCATCCTCGCTTCGTTTGGGATGAAGCGGTTGCGCGAGCTGCAGCGCCCGGGCATCCATGCGATGTTGCGCGCGGCGGACATCCACCAGGCGCCGCGGTCCATCCGCGACATTTCGTTCACGCTGGGCCCGCGGATCAACGCAGCCGGCCGGATGGGACACGCGAAGCGCGCGGTGGACCTGTTGATGGAAAAGGACGAGCAGGTGGCGATGCAGCAGGCGCGCGAGCTCGAGGACATGAACCGGCTCCGCCGCGACGTGGACGAAACGACCACCCGGGCCGCCATCGAACGGCTGGAGCAGTCGGATCCGGATGCCTTTTGCAACATCGTTTGGGGCAAGGAATGGCACCGGGGCGTGGTGGGCATCGTGGCCAGCCGTTTGGTCGAATACCGCCACAGGCCGTCCATCGTGCTTTCCGAGGAAAACGACCTGCTCATCGGCAGCGCCCGTTCCGTCGAGGGGGTGGACATCCACCGCGCCCTCGAGCAATGTGCGGATTTGCTGGACCAATTCGGCGGCCACCCGATGGCGGCGGGCCTGAGCCTGCGCAAGGACAAACTCCACGCCTTCCGCGACCGGATCCAACAAGCCGTCGGGGCCCAGCTCGCCGGGGAACTTCCGAACCCGGAAGTCCGCTACGACCTCGAAGTGGAACTGCGCGACCTGACCCGTGAAGCCTTCCGGCAGCTGCAGCAACTCGAGCCCTTCGGCCCGGGCAACCCGGCCCCGGTTTTCCTCGCCACAGGACTGCACGGCGTGCGGCCACCCCGGACGGTCGGCGCCAAGGGCCAACACCTGAAGCTGACCCTGCAATGCGCCACCCGCTCCGGCATGCCCATCGATGCGGTCGGCTTCAACATGGGCCACCGCCTGAGCGAAGTCCGCAACTGGAAACGCCTCGACGCGGTCTTCACCGTGGTCCAAAACACGTGGCGCGACCGCGCGTGGCAGACCCGCATCGAACTCAACCTCCACCTGATCGACCTGCGGCCCTCCGAGTCCGCCGCCGAGTGAATCAGCGCAGCACCGCGGTCCCGAAGTAGGAGGCCAAAGTGCGGACATCCCGGTCCAGGGCCATCTTCGCCGCGAGCAACTCGCGGACCGCGGTTTCAGCGGCTTCGTCGCCTGCCTCTACGCGGGCCCATGCCGCAATCAGCTCCTCCTCGAGTGCCCCGGCAGCCCGCTCTTTTTCATCGAGCAGGAGCAGGTGCAGTCCGTCGTGCAAGGCCTTGTCGAGGCGGTCGTGTTCGAATTCCGGATAGATGCCGTGGCGCAAGGTCCAGTTGGGGCTGACCTCGTACCGCACCGTCGAGACATGGGCTACCAAGGAAGCCACCCCGGGATCGCTGTGCCGGTTCCACGCCTCGTCCCCGGGCAACTCCCCGCGGTCGAGGGCGCTGCGGTATCCGTCTACCACCGCGGCACAGGCAGCATCTACAAAGGTGCAGCCCTGCCCGTCGAGCAGGTGGACGGCGTATTCCGCAAACGACACGCTCACCGGGTCTCCGGCTTCCACCGGCACCGTCAGCGCCCGGTCGCCGTAGAGGAGCAACAGCCGCACCAGGTCTTCTTCGATGAGCTCGCGCCGCCCTTGCGGGGGTGCAGCCAACGCCTCAGGCGCGGGAGCGGCCTCGGGGAGGGCAGGCGCGGTACCTGCGGCGATGCGGGAGCGGCGCTCTGCGGCGGTGGTTTGGTCGCGGATGCGGCGGCTGACCTCGAGCAAGAGCATCTCCTCCGGCATGCCCAACGAGGCCACACACTGCTGCAGGTACACGCTGCGGCGAACGGGATCGGGGATGGCCGCGAGCGAGTCGAGCACGCTGTGGATCATCTCCGCCTTGCGCGTGGGATCGGTGCCGGCGGCATCGCCGAGGAGCGCGACTTTGAAGGCGAGGAAGTCCACCGCTTCTGTGTCGAGGAACTGCCGGAGTTCTTCGGAGCTGACTTTGTGGGAGAAGCTGTCCGGGTCGTCGCCGTCCGGGAAGCGTACGACCTGCACGTCGCAGCCGGCCGCGAGCAGGAGATCGATGCCGCGAAGGGAGGCGCGGATGCCGGCAGCGTCGCCGTCGTACAGGACCGTGACCCGGCGGGTGAAGCGGCGTATGAGCTTGATTTGGCCCTCCGTAAGGGCCGTCCCCGACGAAGCCACCGCATGCTGCACGCCCGCCTGATGCAAGGCCATCACGTCGGTGTAGCCCTCGACCAGCAGCACCCGGTCCTCGCGCACAATCGCCGGACGCGCAAGGTCGAGTCCGTACAGCACGTCGCCCTTGTGGTACAGCGCGCTCTCGGGGCTGTTGAAGTACTTCGCGACGTCCTTGTCTTTGCGCAGCGTCCGCCCGCCAAACGCGATGACCCGGCCCGTCGTGTCGCGGATGGGGAACATGACCCGGCCCCGGAAGAAGTCGTACGCCGACCCGTCGCGTTCCTTCGTCAGTCCGGCAGAGACGAGGCGGTCGAGGGAGTAGCCGGCCTCGAGGGCCGCCTTCGTCATGGCGTCGCGGCGTTCCGGGCACCAGCCGATGCCGAAGGAGGCGACGGTGTCGTCCCGAAATCCGCGGGAGCGGAAGTAGCTGAGGGCCACGCTGCGCCCTTCGTCGGTGCTGTGGAGGGCTTCGGAGAACCAGCGTGCGGCCCAGGCGAGCACCGCGGCAAGGCTCTCGCGCTCCGTCCGTTCGGCTTGCACTTCCGCGGACGGGGCCTCTTCCGGTACCTCAATGTTGTAGCGACGCGCAAGGAGCCGCAGTGCTTCGGGGTAGCTCAGCTTTTCCTTCTCCATCAGGAAGGTGACCAAACTTCCGGCCTTGCCGGAAGAGAAGCACTTGAAGAGCCCTTTTGCCGGGACGACGTAGAACGACGGGGTTTTTTCGCTGGTGAACGGGCTCAAGCCCCGGTAGGTGCTGCCCGATTTCTTCAGGACCACGTAGTCGCCGATGACCTCCTCGATGACGGCGGTGCTCAGGATGGTGTCGACGACGGATGCGGGAATCACGGATGGAAGGTAGTTCAGGAACGCAAACGGTCCGCCGCTGCGGACCGCCGGTTCAGCCCTGTCGGGGCTTGCAAAAACCTGCAGTGCCGGCGGTGAAGCCGGACGTGGCGGCGAAATTGACCTCGAAGGGGTTGCCAGAACGTCACCGCACCGTTAACGGATGTTGAAGGTTTCGGGCGGTGCAAGCGGGCGGGTCCGGGGTACATTTGGGCAGTGAAGCAGCCCCGCAAAGTGCCTTGGTTCCTCGTCCTGATGGTCACGGCGTTCCTGGCCATGAGCACGGTGCAGGTCCTGTGGCTGCGGGACTCTGTGCGGTTGAAGCAGGAGCTGTTCGACGACAACGTGGAGCACGCCTTGAGCCAAGTGGCCGACCGGTTTCTGCGGCCCACGGTGGACATGCTGACGTTGGAACTCGAGGCCATGCCTGCCACAGGCGGTTCCCGCGGATCCATCGGCACGGGCGCGCGAACGGATGTGCTGACCGAGCGCATGCTCGCGCGCATGGACGCATTTGAGTTGGACAGCCTCATCGCCCTTTCGTTGCACGAACACGGCATTGCCAGCGTGCCGGTGATCGGGGTGTTCGATGCCTTCGGCCAACCCGTGCGCCTCGACGAAGCGGCGGAACCGCATTTGCCCGTGCTCTCCGAATCGCCGTACACGGTGCGGATCGAGCCGGTGGTGGTGCGGGTGGTGTTTCCCCACCTCAACCGGGATTTGTTGCGCGAGTTGTGGATGCAGTTCGTTTTGACGGGCGGCATGTTGGCCATCATCGCCCTCGGGTTTTTTCGGACGGTGGTGGCCGCGAACCGGAACAAGCGCATCGACCGCATCCGGCGGGACTTGATGAACAACTTGACGCATGAGCTGAAGACGCCGATTTCGACCATCGGACTTGCCGCAGAAGCGTTAGGCGACCCGGACATGCGGCGGAGCGAGGACAGCATGCGGCATTACACCGGGTTGATCCGGGAGGAGAGCAAACGGTTGACCGTCCTGGTGGAGAACGTGTTGCAGGCCAGTTTGGCCGATTCGGGTGCCATGCGGTTCTACCCGCAGCCGCTCAACGTGCACGACGTCTTGCGCGAGGTGGTGCGTACAAACGCCATTCAAACCCACAAGCGCGGAGGGCGGGTGGAGCTGGTGCTCGAAGCGGGCAATCCGGTCATCGAAGCCGACAAAATCCACCTGACGAATGTGGCCTACAACCTGATGGACAATGCGATGAAGTATGCCAAATCTCAGCCGCTGCTGACGATTTCAACTGCGCAATTGTCTGATGGGCTTATGATTAAGTTCAAAGACAACGGCATCGGCATCGCGAAAGAACATTTGGGCAAGGTCTTTGATAGACTCTATCGGGTGCCCACCGGAAACGTGCACGACGTGAAAGGATTTGGCCTCGGCTTGAGCTACGTAAAGACGGTAGTGGAACGGCACGGAGGCGAAATCACGGTCGAAAGCGAGCCCGGAAAAGGCAGCACCTTCATCCTGCGCATGCCCCGGCTTGTAGGGACGAAGGGGTAACCGGGGCCCCGAAAAACTTCTACCCCATGCAAACGAAAGCTCCCCTCCGCATCCTGTTGTGTGAAGACGACCCCAACCTCGGCCGGCTGCTCAGCGATTACCTCACCGCGAAAGGCTATGCGACCACGTGGGCAAAAGACGGCGTGGAAGGGCTCAAGGAGTTTCACCGGCAATCGTTCGACTTCGCCCTGCTCGACGTCATGATGCCCCGCAAGGATGGCCTCGAAGTGGCGGAGGAAATCCGGCGCGAATCCCGCCACCTCCCGATTTTGTTTCTCACCGCCCGCAGCGCGAAGGAGGACACCCTGGAGGGGTTCCGGGTCGGGGCGGATGACTACATGACGAAGCCCTTCAACATGGAAGAGCTGCTCATGCGCATTCAGGCCATTCTGCGGCGCTCCGCCTCGTTGCCCGAAGAAGGAGAGCAGGTGACCACGTTTGAAATCGGCCAGTACACCTTCGACTACAACACCCAAACGCTGCGTCACGGGGCCGACGAGCACCGGCTCACCACGAAGGAGAACGAATTGCTGTTCCTGTTGTGCAAGCACCGCAACGGCCTGCTCGAGCGGGCACATGCGTTGAAGGCGATTTGGGGGGAGCCGAACTACTTCAACGGCCGGTCCATGGACGTGTACATCGCGAAGCTGCGGCGCCACTTGAAGGAAGACCCTTCCATCGAGATTTTGAACGTCCACGGGAAGGGGTTCAAGCTGCTCGCGAATTGAGTCCCAGCGGCTCACGGGGTTTCGGCGGGGTTTTGTACCTTTGCACCCCCGAAAAACCCTTCCGGGCACCTTTTTTGCTGTGAACGACAACCTTCGCATCCTCGCCGGTTCGGCTTCCCACGGGTTGGGGGCGCGCATCGCGGCGGCCTATGGGGCGGAACTCGTCCCGGTGAACACCACGCGGTTCAGCGACGGGGAGTTCCAGGTGAGCATCGAGGAAACGGTGCGGGGACGGGAAGTGGCCATCGTGCAATCCACGTGCCCGCCGACGGACAATTTGTTCGAGTTGCTGTTGCTCATCGACGCGGCGAAGCGCGCAAGCGCAAAGCGCATCATCGCGGTCATTCCGTACTTCGGGTGGGCCCGCCAGGACCGCAAAGACCAGCCCCGGGTGGCCATCGGCGCGAAGTTGGTGGCGAACATGCTGACGGTGGCAGGGGTGGACCGGGTCATTACGATGGACCTCCACGCGGACCAGATCCAAGGGTTCTTCGAAGTGCCGGTGGACCACCTGTACGCCAGCACGCTGTTCCTGCCCTACCTCGAGCAAATGGACCGCAGCACGCTCTGCATCGCCACTCCGGACACCGGAGGGACGAAGCGCGCGAACAGCTATGCCAAGACCCTTGGGGTGGACATGGCCATTTGCTACAAGCAGCGGAAGGTGGCGAACAAGATTGAGCACATGACCGTCATCGGCGAGGTCGAGGGAAAGGACGTGGTGTTGGTGGATGACATGTGCGATACGGCCGGCACCCTGACGAAGGCCGCCGAGTTGATGATGCAACACGGCGCGCGCAGCGTCCGTGCGATGTGCACCCACGCCGTGTTGAGCGGTCCCGCCTACACGCGCATCGAAGAGAGCATGCTGTCAGAAATGATTGTGACCGACAGCATTGCCCTCGATCGCACCCAGCCCTGCGGAAAAATCCGCGTGCTGCCGGTGCATGACATGTTTGGCCAAGTACTTACCTGCCTGATGGAAAACCGTTCCATCAGCTCAAGTTTAGAAATCCATTAAACCCGCGTTATGAAAACTGCATCATTGAGCGGCTCCCCCCGTGGGAGCGTAGGGAAAAAAGATGCGAACGAGCTGCGCAAGAGCGAACGGATCCCCGGGGTGCTCTACGGACTCGGTCAGCAGCATCATTTCCATGTCGCTGAGCTCGAACTCCATCGGCTCGTGTACAACCCCGAGGTCTTCCGCCTCGAGTTCGGATTGGACGGCAAGGTGCACACCTGCATCTTCAAGGAGGTCCAATTCCATCCGGTGACGGACAAAATCCTGCACATCGACCTCCTCGAGCTCGACGAAACAAAGCCGGTGCGCGTGGACCTGCCGTTGCGCACGACGGGCACTTCTCCCGGGGTCATGGCCGGCGGACGCCTCGAACTGCAGTACCGCCGCGTTCCGGTCATCGGATTGCCGAAGGACCTGCCGGAGTTCGTGGCCGTGGACATTTCGAACCTCGAAATCGGCCAAAACGTGCGGGTGCGGGACCTGTCGGTGCCGAACTGTACGGTGGTGTTGAGCGACTCGACGTTGCTCGCAGCGGTGCAACAGACGCGTGCGGCCATGGCGGCTGCGGCGGCTGCAGCGGCTTCGAAGTAATCGGGCAGAGCCGGGGCCATGAAGTACCTCATCGTAGGACTTGGCAACCCCGGCCCCGAATACGCCGAGACCCGGCACAACATCGGATTCAAGGTCGTGGACACGCTCGCGGCAGGTGCAGGAGGGAGTTTTTCTCCGGCCCGGCTGGGAGACGTGTCCACGGTCCGTTTTCGGGGGAGGACCCTGGTGCTGCTGAAGCCTTCGACCTACATGAATTTGAGCGGGAAGGCGGTGCGGTATTGGTTGGAGGCGGAACGGATCGACCGGGAGCGGTTGGTGGTGGTGACCGATGATTTGGCGCTGCCGTTCGGGACCATCAGGTTGCGGGGGAAGGGCTCGGACGGAGGACACAACGGACTGAAAGACATCCAAGCCGTGCTCGGCACCACGGAATATGCCCGGCTGCGCTTCGGCATCGGGGCCGAGTTCCACAAAGGCGCCCAAGTCGACTACGTCCTGGGAAAGTGGTCGGAAGCGGAACGCGCCGCCTTGCCCGAGCGCTGTGGCCGCTGTGCGGAAGCCCTGCTGAATGTCTGCACGGCCGGACTGTCCGCGGCCATGGGCACTTACAACAACACCTGACCTTCCGGGCCGTAGACGGCGGCGAGGCGGGCGTCTCCGCGCAGGCGCGGCGGCAACATTTCATGCGGGTTCAGGCCGAGGCGAAAGGCTTTGCGGACCTCCGTCGACGCAAACGGATGCAAGTCGCCCGGCATGCGAATGACCTCGACTTCGGGATGGTGGGCTTCCCAAACCGATTGCGCAGCCCCATCTTCGCCGTGCCGCGGATAGACATACAGCGGGCTAAGCGCAGCAAGCCGGTCGGCCTCTTTCCACGTGTGCAAGGTGCGCAAGGTATCGGCTCCGATGAGCAGGCTGAACCGGCTGCCGGGCTCCATCCGTTCAAGGGCGCGCAGGGTATCTGCGGTGTAATGCGGCGCCGGAAGGTGGAACTCAACATCACTGACGGTCAGATTGTGGTGCCCTTCAAGGGCGGCCTCTGCCCAGCCGTACCGCAGGGCTGCAGGGGCCAGAGCCCTTCGGTCCTTGTGCGGATTTTCAGGGGTCACCACCAGCCGCACTTCCCGCACTTCCGGGCGTGTTGCCGCGGCCTGCGCCACGGCCAAATGCCCGACATGGATCGGGTTGAACGACCCGAAAAACAACACCGTCACCGGGGGCACTCCGGTCATCGCGCGAGAAACTGCTCCACCAACCGACGGGCCTCTTCGCAGGCGGTGGCGAGGTCGTCGTTGACCAGTTGCACGTCGAACCGGTCTGCATACGTCCATTCGCGGGCGGCTTTTTCCAGCCGGACTGCGATGGATTCGGCCGAATCTGTTCCCCGCCGCTCGAGCCGGTCGCGCAAGTGGTCGAGGGTCGGCGTGCGGACGAAGACGGAAAGTGCGCGGTCCCCGAGCAAGCTGCGCAGCCGCAACCCCCCGACGACGTCCACGTCAAACAGCACCGCCTTGCCTGCATCTGCAATCCGCGTCAGTTCCCGGTGCAGCGTCCCGTAACACACGCCGGGGTAGACCTCTTCCCATTCGAGGAAGGCGCCCGTTGCGACTTCTGCGGAAAACGCTGCAGGCGAGAGGAAGTGGTAGTCGACGCCGTCTCGTTCGGCGCCTCGGGGGGCGCGGGTGGTGGCACTTACGGAGAAACCGAGCGGCAGGTCCGGGGCTTCGAGGAGCGAGCGCACGATGGTCGTTTTGCCCGACCCCGAAGGTGCCGAGAAGATGACTGCTTTGCCGGCTGCGCGCGGAGCATTCATAGCACGTTCAGGACCTGTTCTTTGATTTTCTCCAGTTCGTCTTTCATGCGGACCACGCGGCGTTGGATTTCCGCATCGTTCGCCTTCGACCCGAGGGTGTTGATCTCCCTGCCGATTTCTTGGGCGATGAATCCCAGCGGTTTTCCCGCTTCGCCCCCCGCATCGAGGGTCTCGAGGAAGTAGGTGCAGTGGGCTTTCAGTCGCACCCGTTCTTCGCTGACGTCCATCTTTTCCAAATAAAAGAGCACCTCCTGCTCGAACCGATTTTCGTCGATGCGCGAGCGGTCGATGGCTTCTTCGAGGTTCGTTCGGATGCGGGAAAGGATGCGCGCGTGGCGGGCGGCCAGGAGTCCGTCGAGGTCGGTCTCGAGCGCGGAGATGGCTGCGATGTGGCTGCGCAGGTCGCGGTCCAGCACAGCTCCCTCCTGCAGGCGGAAGGCGTCAAAGGCGGTGAGCGCCGCATCGCACAGGGCCGTGACGGCATTCCATTCGGCTTCGGTGGCGGCTTCGCGGGGCGTGGAGATGGCATCCGGCAGCCGGAGGACGGCAGGAAGGAGGCCCGCGGTCCCGAGGTCGCGCGCAGCGGCGAGGGGCAGCAGCCGGTCGAGGTAGGCCTCGATGACCGGCCGGTTCACGTCGGCGCGCAGTTCCCCGGCATCTGCTTCGAAGGACAGCGTGAGGTCGGATTTGCCGCGGAGGATGGCGCCTGAGCAGCGGCGGCGCAGTTCGATTTCCCGGTCGCGGAACGCAGAGGGCGTGCGGACGCCGAGGTCGAGTTGCTTGCCGTTGAGGGAGCGGACTTCGACCGAAAGCAGGCGGTCCCCGACGGGTCCGGAGGCTTTGCCGAAGCCGGTCATGGAGCGGATCATGCTGCGAAGATAGGCGGGACGCGCGGCGGCTTCGGGCGTACATTTGGCCCCCATGGCGCGCATCGACCGCATCCAGGCCCCGGTAGCCGCGGAAATGCAGGCTTTCCAAAAGCATTTTAGGGAAGCCATGCGCACGGACGTGCCGCTGCTTGACCACATTACGCGCTACATCATTCGACGCAACGGCAAGCAGATGCGGCCGCTCTTTGTGTTCCTCACCGCGCGGCTGGTGGCCGAAACCCGCGGGGAACCGGCGGCGTGGGAGCCGGGCCGGCGCACGTTTGTGGCGGCCTCGCTCATCGAGTTGCTGCATACCGCGACGCTGGTCCACGACGACGTGGTGGACGACAGCCCGATGCGGCGGGGATTTTTCAGCATTCAGGCGCTTTGGCGGAAGAAAATCGCGGTCCTCGTGGGCGACTATTTGCTGTCCCGTGGCTTGCTGATGAGCGTGGACGAGGACACGTGGGACTTGCTGAAAATCACGTCGGAAGCGGTGCGATTGATGAGCGAAGGGGAGCTGCTCCAAATCGAAAAAGCCCGCCGACTCGACATCACCGAGGACGTCTACACCGAAGTCATCCGCCGCAAAACCGCATCGTTGATCGCGGCTTGCTGCGCGTGCGGGGCGGCCAGCGTCGGGGTGGCCGGAGCGGCCGGGCCGGAGGTGGGCACGTTGCGGGCGTTTGGCGAGGCCACGGGCCTCGCTTTCCAAATCAAAGACGACCTCCTCGACCTCGGCGACGGCACGCTTACCGGCAAGCCCAGCGGCGTGGACATCAAGGAGCGCAAAATGACGCTCCCGCTCATTCATGCGTTGCAGTGTTGTAGCGCGGCCGAACGGCGCCGCATCATCCGACTCGTGAAGCACCACCACGACGAGCCCGAGGCGGTGGAGGAGGTGATGGCGTTTATTTTGGAAGGCCCGGGCGTGGCGTATGCGCGGATGCGGATGCAGTCCCACCGCGATGCGGCGGTGGCGCTGTTGGCGGAATTTCCAGACGGCGCGACCCGGGAAGCGTTGGTAGGGCTGGTGGATTACACAATCGCACGAGAGAAATGAGAACGAGAACGAGTTTGAGTTTCAGTTTGAGTTGGAGTTTGAGTTGGAGTTTGAGTTGGAGTTTGGGTTTGGGTTTGAGTTTGGGGGTGGTGGGGTGTGTGCGGGAGCAGGAAGCCGTCGAAGTGCGGTGGCCGGACGGTTCACCGCGCGCCGCATACGTGGTGTTGGAAGGCGATACGGTGGGCTTCCGGGCGTGGCACGAGAACGGCCAACTCGACCGGGAAGGGGGGCTGAAGGAGGGCCAGCGCGACGGGACGTGGCAGGCCTTTTACGACGATGGCACGCCGTGGGCCGAGCACGAGTACGCGGGCGGGGTCCAAATCGGCGCCTACCGGACGTGGTATCCGAACGGCACCCCAAACATCGAAGGCCAGTACTCCAGCGATGGAAAGCCCTCCGGAGAGTGGGTGTTTTACGACCCCCAAGGGCGCGTGGCGCAGCGGATGCCGGCGGACTCGCTGCCAGACGGTTTTTGACAGCGGCCGGTGGATAGCCCGGTTTGCGGTGCACGGGAGGTGCCGGGGGGAGCGGGTACCTTGGGCACATGGGGCATTTCGTGGGGAGATTCGCGTGCGTGGTGTGCGCGGTTTGGGGCGCAGCCGGCTTCGCGGCCGGAGGGGGCCCGACGGATCCGCCTGCACGGCCGGCCACGCCCGAGTCGTACGTGGCGCAGTGGAAGGACGAAGCCGTGCGCCAAATGCACGCCCACGGCATCCCCGCCTCGATCACCCTCGCCCAAGGCATCCTCGAGAGCGGCAGCGGCGCCAGCGAGCTCGCGCGCAAAGCGAACAACCACTTCGGCATCAAGTGCCACAGCGATTGGACCGGGGCGCGGGTGTACCACGACGACGACGCAGCAGGCGAGTGTTTTCGCTCGTACCGGGATGCGGCCGAGAGCTTCGAGGACCACAGCGCCTTCCTGAAGAAGCAGCGGTATGCGAGCCTTTTTCAGCTTGAATTGACGGATTACCGCGGCTGGGCGCAAGGGCTCAAGGCAGCGGGCTATGCGACCGACCCGAAGTACGCCGACCGGCTGATCGGCCTCATCGAGCAGCACGGGCTTGCGGCGTACGACCGGGCTCCGGGGGGGGCGGTCGAGGCGGTGGCGAACGCAGCGGCGGGACGTGCGGTGTGGTGGACCGGCAACCGGGTGCGGTTCGTGGAGGCCCGGGCGGGGGATACTTTTGGGCGGTTGGCCCGGGAACTCGATGTGATGCCGTGGCAGCTGTACCGGTACAACGGGGTGGTGCGCGGGACGACGGACTACGCGCCTGCGGCCGGGGAGCGGGTGTACGTGGAGCCGCTGCGGCGGCGCGGGGATGCGGACTGGCACGTGGTGCAGCCAGGCGAGGGGCTGCGCGAGGTGGCCCGGGCCCACGGGGTGTCTGCGAGGAGTTTGGCGCGGATGAACCGGATTTCGGAAGGGGCGGTGCTGCATCCGGGCCAACGGCTTTCGCTGCGGTGGAAAGTGAACCGCGACGGCACGCTGTCCGTGGTGGCCCGCGCACTCGGCGGCCAGAACTGACGCAGCGCAGGAATCCGCAGGCCTTTCGCCCTAATTTCGCAGGAAAACCGCGTCCGGATGCCCTTTTACCAGCGCCTCGGCCACGTGCCCCACAAGCGGCACACCCAATTCCGCAAACCCGACGGCTCGTTGTATTACGAGCAGCTCTTCGGCACCGTCGGCTTCGTCGGCATGAGCTCGCTGCTGTACCATGTGCACCGGCCCACGATGGTCCGGTCGGTCGCGGCGCCGGTCGATGTGCGCCCGACCGCGGCCGTCGAACACAATTTGCACAGCCGCAAACTCGAAGGATTTCGCTGCGCGCCGGGGGGGGACGGGGTGAACGGCCGCACGCCCATCCTCTTCAATTCCGATGTGGTGCTTTCGCTCGCGGCGCCCAACGGCCCGATGCCGGACGGGCAGTTTTACAAGAATGCCGATTGCGACGAAGTGCTGTTCGTGCACGAAGGGACGGGGACGCTGGCGACGATGCTGGGACGCATCCCCTTCCGGCCCGGAGATTATTTGGTGATTCCGAGGGGGTTGATTTACCGGATTCATTTCGACGGGCCGGAGAATCGGCTGTTTGTCATCGAGTCCCACCACCCGGTTTACACGCCCAAACGCTACCGGAATCACTTCGGCCAACTGCTGGAACACAGCCCGTTCTGTGAACGCGACATGCGCCCGCCGGGCGAGCTCGAGACGCACGACGCGATCGGCGAGTTCACCGTGCGCGTGAAAAAGGAAGGCCACCTGCACGACCTCGTGTACGCTTCCCACCCGTTTGACGTGGTGGGCTGGGACGGCTACCACTTCCCGTACGCGTTCTCCATCCATGATTTCGAGCCGATTACCGGGCGAGTGCACCAGCCGCCGCCGGTGCACCAAACCTTCGAAACGGACGGATTCGTCATCTGTTCGTTCGTGCCCCGCCTGTACGACTACCACCCCCAGTCCATCCCCGCTCCCTACAACCACTCGAACATCGATTCGGACGAGGTGCTGTACTACGTGGACGGGGACTTCATGAGCCGCACCGGGATCGGCCGGGGGTACTTGAGCCTGCATCCGGCGGGCATCCCGCACGGACCGCACCCCGGGACGTACGAGGCCTCCATCGGCAAGACCGGAACCGAAGAACTGGCCGTCATGGTCGACACCTTCCGGCCGCTGAAGGTGACAGCCCAGGCCCTTGCCCTTGAACATCCTGATTATCACCGCTCTTGGCTGGAGCCGGGAGCTTGAACCTTCGCCATGCAGACCTCTCCCTCCCTTGAAAAGGTGGTCCCCGCCGCCGAGGATTTCCTCCCGCTGCTGGGCACGGATTACGTGGAACTCTACTGCGGCAACGCCAAGCAGAGTGCCCACTACTACATGACGGCGTGGGGCTTCCAGCCGGTGGCCTTCCGCGGACTCGAGACCGGTTCAAAGGACCGCGTTTCCTACGTGCTGCGCCAAGACAAGATCACCCTGGTGCTGACCACCTCGCTCGTCCCCGGCGGGCCCATCAACGAGCACGTGTCGAAGCACGGCGACGGCGTGAAGGTTATCGCCTTGTGGGTGGACGATGCGGCGAAGAGTTGGAACGAAACCACCGCGCGCGGGGCGGAGAGCGTCTTCGCACCTGAGGTACAAGAAGATGCCGACGGAAAAGTTGTGCTGAGCGCCATCGCGACCTACGGCGAGACGGTGCACGTCTTCGTCGAACGCAAGGACTACCGGGGCGTTTTCTTGCCGGGCTTCGTGGCTTGGAACCCCGCGTTCCGCACCCCGGAACTCGGGCTCAAATTCGTGGACCACATGGTCGGCAATGTGGGCTGGGGCGAAATGAACACGTGGGTGGACTTCTACGCCCGGGTGATGGGCTTTGCCCAACTCGTGAGCTTCGACGACAAAGACATCAGCACCGAATACACCGCGCTGATGTCGAAGGTGATGTCAAACGGCAACGGGCGCATTAAGTTCCCCATCAATGAACCTGCAGAAGGCCGCAAGAAGTCCCAAATCGAGGAGTACATCGACTTCTACCAAGGGGCAGGCGTGCAACACATCGCCGTCGCCACCGACGACATCGTGGCCACGGTGCGCGAGCTCAAGGCGCGCGGCGTCGAGTTCCTTCAAGTCCCGGTGACTTATTACGACACCGTGCTCGACCGGGTGGGGACCATCGACGAGGACCTCGCGCCCCTGCGCGAACTCGGCATCCTCATCGACCGCGACGACGAAGGCTACTTGCTGCAACTCTTCACAAAGCCCGTAGTCGACCGGCCCACGATGTTCTTCGAAATCATCCAGCGCAAGGGGGCCAAATCCTTCGGCAAGGGCAACTTCAAGGCGCTGTTCGAAGCCATCGAGCGGGAGCAGCAGTTGCGCGGAACGCTCTGATGGGCGACGGTTCGGGGGCCGTGCTGGAGGTGCGCGGGCTCGGGGTGCGCACGGGCAACCGCATGCTCACCGAAGGCGTCTCGTTCACGCTGCACGCAGGCCGGACCCTGGCCCTCGTCGGGGAAAGCGGGAGCGGCAAATCCCTGACCGCTTCGGCCCTCCTCGGGCTGTTGCCACCGGGCACCGAAGTGGCTGCGGGGTCGGTGATCCACGTGCCTACAGGGGCGCAGTGGGTTTCTCCCGACGCGCCGTTCGGTTCGCCCCGCGGACGCGGCATCAGCACGGTGTTCCAAGACCCCATGTCCTCGCTCAACCCCTCGATGCGGGTGGGCGACCAAGTGGCCGAACCCCTGCGGGTGCACGCCGGCGCATCCCGCGCCGCCGCTGCGGCCGAGGTCGAACGGCTGTTCGCGGAGGTGGAGCTCCCGGAGCCGGCCCGCACGGCGCGCAAGTTTCCGCATGAGCTCAGCGGGGGCCAAAAGCAGCGCGTCATGATCGCCCTCGCCCTGGCCTCTTCCCCCGCCGTCCTCGTCGCCGACGAGCCCACCACGGCCCTGGACGTGACGGTGCAGCGGGCCGTCCTCGACCTCCTGGACCGGCTCCGCCGCTCGCGCGGGCTGGCGGTCCTGTTCATCACGCACGACCTCGACGTGGTGCGCGACATCGCCGACGACGTTGCGGTGATGCACCGCGGCCGGGTGGTCGAATCCGGCCCCGTGGCCGAGGTCTTGCTCCGGCCGCAGGACGCCTACACCCGCGAACTCGTCCGGGCCCATGCCGCGGCGTTCGCTCCGACGGCGGCGCCCGAGGCGGCGGTCGCATCGCCGTTGGTGGCCGCCACCGGACTCGGCGTGGACTTCGTGCGCAGCCGCGACCTCTTCGGCCGGCCGCGGGAGGTGTTCACCGTGCTTGAGGGCATCGATTTGTGCATTCAACCCGGCGAGCGGGTCGGGTTGGTCGGGGAAAGCGGCAGCGGGAAGTCCACCCTGGGGCGGGCGCTGCTCGGGCTGGTGCCGCTGGCGCGGGGACGGGCGGAGGTGGACGGGGTCCGCGTGGACCCGTCGGACCCTGAAGCCATGCGTCGCGTGCGTGCGACTGCCCAGCTCGTGTTCCAAGACCCCTACAGCGCCTTGAACCCGAAGCTCCGCATCGGCCAAGCGTTGCGGGAGGTTTTGCAGGCGCACGGCGGCTCCCCTGCTGCGGCGGGACAGCTGTTGGAGGAAGTGGGGCTGGCGGCCTCCGATGGGGACCGTTATCCGGAGGCGTTCAGCGGGGGCCAACGGCAGCGCATCGTGATCGCCCGGGCGCTGGCGGTGGGGCCGAAGTTCCTTGTGCTCGACGAGTCGGTGGCGGCGCTGGATGTGCGCATTCGCGTCGAGATTTTGGGGTTGCTCGATCGGCTGGGGCGGGAACGGGGCATCGGCTTTTTGTTCATCAGCCACGACCTCGGGACGTTGGCCGCGTTTTGCACGCGCATCGCGGTCTTGCACGCTGGACGGCTCGTGGAAGACGGCCCCACCGAGCAGGTGATGCACCGGCCGGCATCGCCGGTGACGGAGGCGCTGCTGGCGAGCCGGGCGGGCACGCGGGCGTTGTAACTTTTCACCGCCATGTCGTACATCCTCGAACACCTCGATGAGGGCCTGCTCACGCTGACCATCGACCGGCCCGAAGCGCTGAACGCGCTGAACGCGGCCGTGATTTCTGAACTTTCTGAGGCCCTTGAGCGGGCGCAAGACCGCGCGGAGGTCCGCGTCATTGCCCTGACCGGGTCCGGGGAGAAGGCGTTCGTCGCCGGTGCAGACATCAAGGAATTCGCGGGGTTTGATACGGAGCAGGGCCGGGAGTTGGCCGCACTGGGCCAGGAGCGCCTGTTCAACCGGGTGGAGCGCTCGGCGAAGCCGGTGATCGCCGCCATCCACGGCTATGCACTCGGAGGGGGGCTGGAGCTGGCGATGGCTGCCCACATCCGCATCGCGGCGTCGACGGCGCGACTGGGCCTTCCCGAGGTGAGTTTGGGCGTCATCCCGGGCTACGGAGGCACGCAGCGCTTGCCGCAGTTGGTGGGCAAAGGCAAGGCCCTGGAAATGATTTTGACCGGGCGACCGATCGGGGCCGAGGAGGCCCTGCACGCGGGGTTGGTGAACCAAATTGTCGCACCGGAAGACCTCTTCGGCGCGGTCCGGGCCATGGCGGACCGCATCCGCGCAAACGCTCCTTCCGCCCTCGACGCGGCCATCCAGGCGGTGCTTTCGGGCTATGCGACCGGGGTGGACGGGTTCGAGGCCGAGATCGCCTGCTTCGGGTCGTGCTTCGGGACGCCGGACTTCCGCGAGGGCACCGCGGCGTTTGTCGAGAAGCGGAAACCCGTTTGGCCGTGAGCGAGGTGGTGGTGGGGGTGACGAACCGGAGCGGGCAGGCCCTTCCGGAGTATGCGACGGCCTTGAGTGCCGGGGCAGACGTGCGCGCACGGCTCGAGCGCCCGGAAGTCCTCATGCCCGGCGAACGCCGGCTTGTGCCCACCGGCCTGAGCGTCGCGCTGCCCGCCGGGTATGAACTGCAGGTGCGGCCGCGGAGCGGACTCGCGCTGAAGCATGGAATCACGGTGCTAAATGCCCCCGGGACCGTGGATGCGGACTACCGCGGGGAAATCGGGGTGCTGCTCATCAACCTCGGGCAGGAGCCGTTTACGCTGGAGCCGGGCGAACGCATTGCCCAACTCGTGCTGGCGCGGCACGAGCGGCTGCAGTGGCGGGAGACTGAGGCGCTGACGGTGACGGAACGCGGAGTAGGGGGATTTGGAAGCACGGGAACTCACTGAATATGAACATCATCGTCCCCATGGCCGGGCGGGGGAGCCGGTTGCGGCCCCACACGCTGACCGTGCCCAAACCGCTCGTGCCCGTGGCGGGCAAGCCCATCGTGGAGCGGCTCGTCGAGGATTTGGCGGCCTGCGCCGGGGTCCCGATTGACCACGTGGTCTTCGTCACCGGCGACTTCGGTGCGGAGGTTGAACAGCAGCTGCTCGACGTGGCCGCTCGCCTCGGCGCACAAGGCCACATCCGCCGCCAAGAGGAGCCGCTGGGCACGGCCCACGCCATCCTGTGCGGGGCAGATTACCTCGCAGGGCCGGTGGTCGTCGCCTTTGCCGACACGCTGTTTCGCGCCGATTTCACGTTAGACCCCGAAATGGACGGGATGTTGTTCGTGCGGGAAGTGGAAGACCCCTCAGCCTTCGGCGTGGTGGTGACCGACGCGGAGGGGGCCATCGTGGATTACGTGGAAAAGCCCGCCACCCCGGTGAGCCGGCTCGCCATGATCGGCATTTACGCGTTCAAAGACGGGGAACGGCTGCGCCGGGAGTTGCAGCGGCTGATCGATGAGGACGTGCGCCACGGCGGGGAATACCAACTCCCGGACGCGCTGCGCCGCATGACCCAAGCGGGGCTGCGGTTTGCCACGGGCGCCGTGACGGAGTGGATGGATTGTGGCAACAAAGCGGTCACGGTGGAGACGAACCGGCGCGTGTTGGCCCTGACTGGCGGGGGCATCGACCCCTCGGCCGTGCTGGAGGATGCCGTGGTGCTGCCCCCGTGTGCCATCGGCCCGGGGGTGCGGCTGGTGCGCAGCGTGGTGGGTCCGCACGTGAGCTTGGGGGCCGGAACGGTGGTGGTGGACAGCCGGATCGAGGATGCGCTGGTCGCATCGCATACCCGCATCGAACGAGCGGTCCTCCGGGGTGCGATGGTGGGAAACCACGTGGAAATCAAAGGGCGCGCGTGGGACGCGAGTGTGGGAGATTTCTGCACCTTCGAGGCATGAGGAACGCACTCTGGGCTGCGGCAATTTGGGCGCTGGTGGGCTGTGGGAGCCGCCGCGATTTGGCCGATTTGCCGCCGTATCCGGAGGAATTTCAGCGGGCGTGGTTTGAGGCCTTGAACCATTTGGTCAAAGGCGATGCCCAGTTGGCCTATGCGAAGTTTTTGGAATGCGAGGCCCTGGAGCCGGAGGAGGCCAGTTTGCAGTATGAGTTAGGGCGGTTGGACGTGCGGTTAGGCCGGCCGGGCGATGCGGTGGTGCGGTTTACCCGCGCGGTGGCAGGGGATCCGGACAACCGCTGGTACCGGGAAGCACGGGCGAGTGCGTGGTTGGACATCGGCGAGGCCGGTGAGGCGTTCGAGGACGTGGAGGCCATCTTGAAGGCCCGGCCGGGGGACGTGGAGGTGGTGTACGTTTGGGCGGAGGCGTTCGCCGAAGCAGGCGCTCCCTTGTTGGCAATTGCCGTCTGCGACGCTTACGAGCGGGCCGTGGCCCCGGACCCTGAGGTCAGTTTTCAGCGCTTGTATTACCTCGAACAGGCGGGCGCATATGAGGAGCTTGCCGAAGCCCTGGAGCACGGGGCTGCGCAGTTCCCAGATGTGGTGGAATTCCAGCTCGAGTGGGCCCGCATGTTGCTTAATATGAGCGATATACCGCGGGCAGTAGCAGTCATCGTTCCGCTTTTTGCGGCCGAGCCCAACGACGGCGCGGTGGCCCTCCTCTACGCCCACGTCATGACGGCGGCCGGCCGGACGCGGGAAGCCGAAGCCGCCCTCGAAACCGCCTTTCGTTCTTCCGAGGTGACTGTGGAGGAAAAGCTGGAAATCCTCACCCGCTATGTCGAAATCAGCACGTTCGATGCGCAGCTGACGGCCCGAACAGCCGCGCTGCTCGGCTGGGCCCTCGAGCTCCATGCGGATTCTGCGCCGTTGCAGATTTTGGCGGCGGATCTGGACCGGCGCGCGGGCCGGCTGGTCGAGGCGCGTGTCCGGCTTGAACGGGTGGTGGAAGCGTACCCGGGGTTGTCGGATACGTGGATGAATTTGTTGGCGCTGGATGAGGAACTGGACGATTTCGAAGCCTGGGTGCGGCATGCGCGGGCTGCAAGCGAGGTGTTCCCTGCGATGTTGCAGTTTGCAGGGTATGAGGCGCTGGGGCTTTCGCGTTTAGGCCGGCATGCCGAGGCGGCTGAAGCCGTCCGCCGGGTGTTGCCGCGGACGCGGGCATTCCCCGAGAACGAAGCCGAGCTCCAAGCCATCCTCGGAGACGCCCTGCACGCCCTTGGGGACCACGCCGGATGTGCGGCTGCCCTCGAACGCAGCCTCGCGTTGCAGCCGGACAATCCCACCGTCTTGAACAACCATGCGTGGTATTTGGCCTTGCAGGGCGAGCAGCTTGAACGCGCCGAGGCCTGCAGCCGGAGGGCGCTGGAGTTGGCTCCGGGAGACGCCAACTTGCTCGATACCCGTGCGTGGGTGTTGCACCGCATGGGCCGAAATGAAGAAGCCCGGGCGACGATGGAAGAGGCGGTGCGCAGGTCTGCACGCCCGGACGCGGTGTTTTTAGAGCATTTGGGCGAGATCCGCTGGGCCCTCGGGGATGCGGACGGGGCGCGGGAGGCGTGGCGCGCGGCCCTCGAAGCCGGGTCCACCTCGCCGGATCTTCCGGCAAAACTCAACCAGCTCCCATGACGGGGGCGCGGACTGGGCTGCTGCTGCTCCTTGCCGCCGCCGCACTTGCCGGATGTGCCGGGGCGGGCGCGCTGGCGGAAGGTCGGCCGGGCCGGGCCGGGAGGGAGCTCCCGGCGGCCGAGGTCTTAGACCGCTGCCTGGATTCGCGGTTGCAGTGGCCCGGACTGAGCATGAAGGTCGACGCCGCGGTGCATTCGGATTCCTTGGACCAGTCGTTCTCTGCGACGGTGCGGATGGTGCCGGACAGCGCGGTTTGGATGAGCTTGAGTCCGGCCTTGGGCGTGGAGGTGGCGCGGATGCTGCTGACCCAGGATTCGCTCTTCGTGCTGAGCAAGATTCCTGGAAACCGCTGGTACTATGCGGGTCCGGCGGATTTGCGGCAATTCGTGGACGCGGAACTGGGGCTGCGCGAACTGCAAGATTTGCTGTCCGGGCGGCCGCTGGGGTTGGATCCGGACGGCGACAAATTCCTCGTCCGCAACGAGGGCGATGCGTACGTGCTCGTGGCGCGGTACCCCCGCAAGGCCCGGCGGGTGGTGGGGGCCCCGGAGCGCGGCGTGGTGGATGCGGATTCGCTGCAAATTGCGCTGCCGACCCGCCGGCTGGAACGGGTGCGTGGCCGGGCGGACAGCGATGACTTGCTCGTGAAGCGTCACCGGGTAGATGCGCAAACCTTTGATCCTGAGCGGGATGATTTCGATGACTTTCGGGAGGAACTGTACCTTTCGGTGGAGCGGTCAGCGTTTACGGAGACCGAGCAAGGCAGGTACCCGCGGCGCTTGGTGTTGCAGGTGGATCATCGCGGAGAGAAGCTGGAAATAGAGATTGAGATTCAGAGAATTAAGGTAGATATTGTCCGTGAAATGCCCTTTGAACTGCCCGACGATGTGGAGCGACGTACTGCATTCTAAGCACTGGTTTGCAGTGGGTTTGGTCATCGCGCTCGTGCTTGCCCCCCGCGCGGCGGAGGGCCAAACGAAGGACGAGCTCACCCGCCGGCGCGATGCCCTCAACGAGCAACTCGCCACCACCGAACGGCTCCTCAAGGCGGCCAAGGCGAACCGCACGGATGCCATGCAGGAGTTGCAGCTCGTGGACCAAAAAATCCGGCTCCGCGAGCAACTGCTGCGCCACCACCAGCAAGAGCTGCGCTCCCTCGAGCACAACATGGACGGCGCGGACACCGAAATCCGCACCCTCGAAGGCCACATCGGCGCCCTGAAAGACGAGTATGCCCGGATGATTCGCCAGGCCTACCGCCTCTCGCTGGGCCAAAACCCGCTGATGTACCTCTTTGCCGCAGAGGACTTTACGCAAGCCGTCTTGCGGTTCCGGATGCTGCAATCGTACTCCACCCTGCGCAAGCGCCAGGTGTCTTCCATCGAAAACGCCCAAATCCGCCTCCACGACACCCGCACGGCGCTGGCCACCGAACGCGAAGAAGTGGCCGCGGTCCTCTCCAGCATCGAGCAGGAAAAGACGGCCCTGGTGCGCGACCGTTCCTCCCGCGCCGCCCTCGTAGACAAACTCAAGGGCGAGGAAGGCCGCCTGCGCAACGAACAGAAACGCGTCGAGAACGAGCGCAAAAAACTGAACGACGCCATCAAGCGCATCATCGAATCCGAACTCGCCGCCGAGCGCGCGAGCTCTGCCGGGGAATTCGCCCTCACCCCCGCAGGAAAGACGGTTTCTGCGGCCTTCGAGCGCAACAAGGGCACGCTCCCCTGGCCCGTCCGGCGGGGGGTCATCACCGGGCGGTTTGGGCGCCAAAACCACCCCACCCTCCCCGGCATCACGCTCGACAACAACGGCATCGACCTCTCGACCGACGCCGGCGCCTCCGTCCTCGCCGTCTTCGGCGGCACGGTTTCGAGCATCTTCGACATCCCCGGCGGCGGAGCGACGGTCATCGTCTCGCACGGCGGCTACCGCACGGTCTACAGCAACCTCGCCACTACGGCGGTCGCAAAAGGCGCAAAAATCGAAGCCGGAGCATCACTCGGCAAGGCCCGGACGGAGGGCGGCAAAGGGGTGGTTCACTTCGAAGTTTGGCGCGTGGAGGGGTCGACGAAGACGCCGGTGGATCCTGCGGGGTGGCTGTCGAGGAAGTAGCGGCGCTGCGCGCCGAGGGATGAGGGATGAGGGACGAGGCGACGCTGCGCGTCGCAGGTTGAGGGACGAGGCGACGC
>Ga0172372_10001329_pt1 | contig 38424 bp, 27 predicted proteins | sample LakKiv5m_2_FD_114544 | JGI IMG/M metagenome (GOLD analysis project Ga0172372, IMG submission 114544) | Freshwater microbial communities from Kabuno Bay, South-Kivu, Congo - kab_092012_9.5m | ecosystem: Environmental > Aquatic > Freshwater > Lake | place: Democratic Republic of the Congo...
CAGACGCCGACCGGTCTGCGAGGACTCCTCGCGCATGGCCGCGCGGTGGCGACGGTCTTCGGGCTCACCGCCGGTGGGGCGCTCGCCTTCTATGTCTTCACGACCTATGCACAGAAGTTCCTCGTGAACACCACGGGGTTCAGCAAGGCGACCGCCTCACAGATCAACGCCGCGACCTTGGTGGTCTTCATGTGCGTGCAGCCGGTGATCGGGGCCTGGTCGGACCGGATCGGGCGGCGGCCGATCCTGATGACCTTCGGCGCGCTCGGGGCGTTGGGGACGGTCCCGCTCCTCACCGCGCTCGAGACGGCGCGGAGCCCCCTCGTCGCCTTCGCGCTCCTCACCGGGGCACTCCTCGTGGTCTCCTGCTACACGGCGATCAACGCCGTGGTGAAGGCCGAGCTCTTCCCGACCGAGGTCCGCGCCCTCGGCGTCGCCCTCCCCTACTCGATCGCCGTCTCCCTCTTCGGCGGGACGGCGGAGTACATCGCCCTCTGGCTCAAGGGGATCGGCCATGAGCGGTGGTTCTATTGGTACGCCGCCGCAGTGATGGGGGCCTCCTTCGTGGTCTACGCTCTGATGCCCGACACACGCGATAGCTCTCGGATCGTGGAGGAGTAGGGCTACCCCCTGGGGGACCGTGCGATCAGCCCGACGATGGGTCGATGATCGGAGGCCAGGGGCTCGGTGATCACCTCCGTGCGGAGCGGGATCCAGCGCGTCGATCCGCGGAGGAAGAGGTAATCGATCTCCTGATCGGGTCTGGTCGATGAGAAGGTGAAGTGATTCTCCGCCGGCTTCGCGAGCTCCTGCGCGCGCGCACGGAAGAGCGCGAGGGTGCGCGATGCCGGATCGTCGTTGAAGTCGCCGAGGAGGATCACGGGGTGACGGATGGTGTCGAGCGCCGCCGCGACTACCTGCGCCTGGGCGTAGCGGAACCCATCGTCCTCGACCCAATCGAAGTGGACGACGATCGCGACGACGGTATCGGCGAAGGGTGGGATCACGATCTCCGCGGCGAGCGCGACGCGGGGCTCGTTCCCGTCCGGGAGGCGAATCACCGTCTCGCGAGCGATCGGGAAGCGCGAGAGGAGGGCGAGGCCATAGCGCCCCCCTTGGTACGGCATGAAGGCCCCGAAGGTGGCGTACATCCCGAGGGCGGCGCCGAGGGAATCGGCTTGGGGGACCCCCCCACTGCGCCGGACCCGGTCGTCGACCTCTTGGAGCCCGATGAGGTCGGCGTCGAGGCGTCGCAACACCTCCGCGGTGCGGGCGAGGTTCACCTGCTCGTCCATCCCGCGGCCATGGCGGATGTTGTACGAGACGATCCGCAGGGGCGGGAGGGCGGCGACCCCTTCTGCGGGGTGGCGCGGCGGGGTGGCGCGGTGGCAGGCGATGCCGAGGAGAGCGGTGATCGCCAGCAGGAAGCGGAGCGGGAGAGCGCCGAGCGAGGGGAGGGCCATGGCGCCAAGAATAGCATCGCGCGCCGAACGCGGTATCGTTCACTCGTGTCAGCCCCCCTCCCGCCCGACGATCTCGCCTCCCTCGACTTCTCCCCCGACCTGATGCGTCGGATGGGGGAGTTGGTCGTGTCTCGCACCGTCGACCATCTCGCTTCGCTCCCGGACCAACCCAGCTGCGGCGACGTCCAGGCCGAGTCGTTCGTCCGCGCGATGCGCGAGCCGGCACCAGAGCAGGGGACGCCCCTCGAGGCGTTGCTCGATCCCCTCTTCCATGAATGGATCCCCCGCTCCTTCAACACGGCGAAGTCGGGGTATCTCGCCTACATCCCCGGGGGCGGGGTCTATCCCGCCGCGCTCGCCGACTTCATCGCCGCGGGCACCAATCGCTTCACTGGGGTCTGGATGGCGGCGCCGGCGCTCGTCCAACTCGAGGCGAACGTCCTCGACTGGCTGCGCGACTGGATGGGGTTCCCCGAGGGAGCGGCGGGGCTGTTCACCACCGGCGGTTCGATGGCGATGTTCAACGCCATCTGCTGTGCGCGCGAGCGGCATCTGGGCCCCGAGATCCGTCGCGGGACCCTCTATGTCTCGTCGCAGGCGCATCACTGCATCGAGAAGGCGGCGAAGCTCGCGGGGATCCATCACGACCGGGTGCGCACGATCCCCTGCGACGCCGATTTCCGGCTGCGGGTCGATGCCCTCGCAGCGGCGATCGCCGCCGACCGTGCGGCGGGGCTCACCCCCTTCATGGTCTTCTCCACCGCCGGCACCACGAACACCGGGGCGGTCGATCCGATCGATGCCGTCGCCGATCTCGCGGCGCGCGAAGGGCTCTGGCACCATGTCGATGGCGCCTATGGCGGCTGCTTCCATCTCGTCCCCGAGCTCCGTTCTCTCTTACCAGGGCTCTCCCGCGCCGATTCGCTGACCCTCGATCCGCATAAGGGGCTCTTCATGCCCTACGGCACCGGGGCCCTCCTCGTGCGCGATGGATCGGCGCTCCGCGCGCTGCACAGCTCGACCGCGGGCTATCTCCCGCCCAATCAGGACGAGTTCTACGACCCGGCGCAGTTCGGCCCCGATCTCTCACGCGGCTTCCCGGGACTCCGACTCTGGCTCGCCTTCAAGCTCTTCGGCGCGGCGCGCTATCGTGCGGCGCTCGCGGAGAAGCGTGCCCTCGCGCTCGAGGCCGCCGAGGCGCTGCGCCGGGTCCCTGGGCTCGTGCTCGATGCCCCGCCGCAGCTCTCCCTCCTCGCCTTCCATCTCGAGGGCCCGGCGCTCCCGGCGCTGGCCGCGCAGAACGCCGCGACACAGGCCCTCCACGAACGCGTCACCGCGCGTGGCGACGTCATGATGACCGGCTGCACCGTCGATGGTCGCCTCCTCGCCCGCATCTGCGTGCTGAGCTTCCGCACGCGCCGCCGCGACATCGAGATCGCCATCCAACAGATCACGGAGGAGGCGGCGACCCTCACCCGAGGCACCCCCTCGCCCGCATGACCCCGCTCCTCCCGGCAGCACCGACCGCGACGCACGACCCCTACGCCGCCCTCCGCCACCCGAAGTTCTCCCGCTACATCGTCTGCCTCTTCGCCCTCACCCTCGGGATCCAGATCCAGGGGACCGTCGTCGGGTGGCAGATGTACGACCTCACCAAGGACCCCCTCGCCCTCGGCCTGATCGGACTCGCCGAGGCGCTCCCGGCGCTGAGCACCGCGCTCTACGCGGGCCATGTCGCCGATCAGCGCGATCGACGCACCATCGCCCTGATCGCGCTCGGCGTCCTCGTCCTCTGCAGCGTCGCGCTCTGGCTCCTCGCCGGTCCCACCCCGCTTGGGCTCGACGCCCTCACCACCCATCGGGTGACCGCGATCTACGGCGTCATCATCGTCAGCGGGGTCGCGCGCGCCTTCCTCCAACCCGCTCGCCAGGCGCTCTCGGCCGAGCTCGTCCCGCGCGCCCTCTTCAAGAACGCGATCACCTGGCGCAGTGGGACCTGGCAGCTCGCCTCGGTGGCCGGGCCCGCCCTCGGGGGGGTGCTCTACGCCCTCGGCGGCACCCTCCTCGCCTATGCGGTGGATGCGGTACTGATGGTGGTCGCGGTCTTCATTCTCCTCTCGATCCGGCACCGCTCACCGGTGCGCGAGGGAAGCAGGGAAGGGGTCTGGGAGTCGGTCGCCGGTGGGGTGCGCTTCGTGGTGCGCGAGCCGGTGATCCTCGGGGCGCTGACGCTGGACCTCTTCTCGGTGTTGTTCGGTGGGGCGGTGGCCCTCCTCCCGATCTTCGCGGCCGAGATCCTCCACGTCGGGCCGATCGGGCTCGGGGTGCTCCGCGCGGCGCCGGCGGCGGGGGCGGTGGTGATGAGCCTCGTCTTGGCGCGCCACCACGACTTCGACCGCACCGGTCATACCCTGCTCTGGGCCGTGGCGGGGTTCGGGCTCTGTATGATCGGCTTCGGGCTCTCGACCGCCTTCTGGCTCTCGGTCGCCCTCCTCTTCGTCGCCGGGCTCTGCGACATGGTCAGCGTCGTCATCCGGAGCACCCTCCTGCAGTCCCGGACCCCGGAGGGGATGCTCGGGCGGGTCTCCTCAGTCAACCAGCTCTTCATCGGGTCGTCGAACGAGATCGGGATGTTCGAGTCGGGGGTCACGGCCCGGTGGTTCGGGACGGCGCCGAGTGTGGTGATCGGGGGGTGCGCGACGCTGGTGGTGGTGGGGTCGGTGGCCTGGTTCGTCCCGGTGCTGCGGCGGCTGGGGCGGCTCCACCCGGAGGAGCGGGTCGGGGTCTGATCCACCCTTCGTCCCGCAGCCCCCCACGGTCCCCATTGCGATCGCTCTCGGCCCACGTTTGAATCAGGCACCGATGCGATTCGAGCTGACTCCGTGACGACCTCTCCGCGTGCGCGCGGCGCTGCGTCGTCCCCGCTCGTCTGGGTGCTCGTCCCCGTCGTCCCGACGGATGATCCCAACCTCGCCTGGTACAGCGACCACTCGATGGCGCATGCGGAGTTCTCGCGCGCCTTCGACAAACTGAAGACCGAGTGGCGTTGGCAGCCGATCTCGATGAAGGATCACAAGCGGGTGATCGCGCGGATGGCGAAGGAGTCGGTGGGGCGTGACACGACGGTGCTCAACCTCTGTGATGGCGACGAGATCAACGGGTCGCCGGGACTGAGCATCATCCGTGCGCTCCGGACGCATGGGCTTCGCTTCACCGGCTCCGATGAGCGCTTCTATGATCTCACCACGTCGAAGATCGTGATGAAGCGGCTCTTCGATGCGGCCGGGGTCCCTACCGCGCCCTGGGCCGTGGTGCCGCGCGATGGGGTCGGGTGTGCACCCCTCTTCCGGTCGATCGGGTCGCCGTTGATTCTCAAGCCCGCGATCTCCGCCGGGAGTCTGGGGATCGGCCTCAAGTCGGTGGTGCACTCGCATCAGGCGCTGCGCGCGCAGCTCGCGCGACTCCACGATGGGTATCGCGGGTGGAGCCTCGCCGATGGGGGGGCCTTCGTGGAGCGCTTCATCGACGGGCCGGAGTTCACGACCTTCATCGTCGGGTCGGCGGAGGATCGCCGCCGCGCGACGATCTACCCCCCGGTCGAGCGCTTCTTCAATCCGACGATCCCGCGCACCGAGCGCTTCCTCTCCTTCGATCGCCTCTGGGGGCTCTATGAGGAGGAGTCGGAGATCGACGGCGGGGATGGGGAGCTCTGGCGCTATCGCCCTGCGCGGGCCGATCTCGTGGAGCGTATCAACGAGGTCAGCTGGCAGGCCTATCAGGCGGTGCATGGGCGTGGGTACGGGCGCGTCGATCTCCGACGCGATCGCAAGACCGGGGAGTTCCAGGTGCTCGAGGTGAATGCGCAGTGCGGCCTCTCCGAGGATGAGCTCTACACCTCGATCGGGGCGATCCTCCGCTTCGCGAAGATCCCGTACCACCGCGCCGTGCGCGCGATCCTCGCCGCCGCGAACACCCCATGAAGGTCTGCGTCCTCCAGCCCGACTACTCGACCTCGGGGGTCGACTATCGGCAATACGATCCCCCGCGGGACCTCTCGTCGCTCCTCCCCGGGCACGAGGTCCATCATGTGGCGATCCATAAGCTCTCCGCCTATCGGCAGCTGCAGGGGCTCGCCGCGCAGGGGTTCGACATCTTCGTGAACCTCTGCGAGGGGTATCCCGAGTGGGACACCCCCGGCATCGATGTCTGTCATGCCCTCGCGTCGCTCAACCTCCCGCACACCGGTCCGACGGCGACCTTCTTCCACGTCCCGAAGCCGACGATGAAGTACCTCGCGACCTCGGTCGGGGTCGCGACGCCGATGCATGAGCTGCTCGATGCGCGCGCGCTCGCGGCGGCGCACCGCGCCGGGGATACCGCGACGGTCGATCGGCTCCTCGCGCCTGTGGCGGCGCTCCGCATGCCCTGCTTCGTGAAGCCGGCGCATGCGGGGGATAGTCTCGGTATCGACGAGCACTCGGTAGTGCGCGATCGCGCCGCCCTGCTCGCCCAGGTGGTGCGCCTCGCGGACGAGTTCCCGGAACTCCTGATCGAGGAGTACATCGACGGGCGTGAGTTCACCGTCCTCGTCGTCGGGGATCCCCATCGGCGAGGGAGGGGGAGTGCCCTCACCCCCGTCGAGTATCGCTTTCCCGAGGGGTTCCGCTACAAGAGCTACGCGCTCAAGACGAGTCAGATGCATCCGGCGGCCAACGTCGCGGTCGATGATCTCGACGTCGAGGCGCGGCTTCGCGACGCGGCCGAACGGATCTTCGCCGGCTTTGGGGCGATGGGCTACGCGCGGATGGATTTCCGGATGGATGCCGAGGGGACGCTCTGGTTCCTCGAGGTGAACTTCACCTGCTCGGTGTTCTATGAGGGGGAGTTGGCGGCCTCCGCCGATCACATCCTCCGACTCGATCCGATGGGGCCGCGGGGATTCCTCGAGCGAATCATCGCCGAGGGGATCGCCCGGCATCGGGAACGGCAGCCGTTGCATGAGGTGAAGGGGAACGCCATCGCAGGATATGGCGTGGTCGCGCGTCGGGCGATGACGACGGGGGAGGTCGTCTTCCGCGGGGAGGGTCGGCCCTATCGCCTCGTGACGCGCACGCATGTGATGGCCCAGTGGGAGGCCGGGGAGCAGGAGCTCTTCCGGCACTACGCCGTCCCCATCAGCGATGAGGTCTATGCGATCTGGGATGAGGATCCCACCGCCTGGGCGCCGATGAATCACAGCTGCGCGCCGAACACGGGGTATCACGGACTCGATGTCGTCGCGTTGCGACCGATCGCCGCGGGGGAGGAGCTCACCCTCGATTACGCGTTGATGCTCAACGAGCAGAGCGCGAGCTTTGCCTGCCAGTGTGGAGCGCCCACTTGCCGAGGGACCGTGCAGGGACGTGCGGGGACGACGATCGGGCGTACGTCTCGCTGACGTCCAGGCGCTCCTCGGCTATCGCCGCAGGGCGAAGGTCGCCTCGATCGCATCGCACGCCCCGTCCACCCCACCTTCGGCCCGCACCTCGGCCGCGACGCGCGCCGAGGCGGCACGAAAGGTGGGATCGGTGAGCAGTCGGTCGAGTGCGACCGCCACGCGCTGACGGCGATAGCGCGGTGCCGGGACGATCCGGGCCACGCCGAGTCGCTCCGCGCGATACGCGTTGTCGGGTTGATCGTTCGCGAATGGGACGGCGAGGGTCGGCACTCCCGCCCGGAGGGCCTGCATCAGGGTGCCGACACCGCACTGTTGGACCACCACGGCGCACCGTGGCATGAGTAGGGAATGCGGGGCCCGTTCCACCACGAGCACCTCGGGCGGGTAACTCGCGCGGAGCATCTCCGGGTTCTCCGGCCCCACGAGGAAGATCGCCCGCTGCCCGAGTGCCCGGACCGCAGCGAGACTCTCGGCCCAGAAGGGTCCCGGCGTGAGCACCGCGGAGGAGCCCAGGGTGAAGAGGATCGGGGCGGGGCCCTCTGAGAGGAATCGCTCGATCTCGGGCGTGAGCGCCGTGCCATGCGCGGCGTCATGGAACATCTGTCCGGTGACCACCACGTTCGACGGCCAATCGGGCTGCGGTGCACCGAGCACCTTCGAGAAGAGCGCCAGCACGAGCTGCGGACTGTGCTGTCCCTCGAAGAGCGGGCTCGGGGCCGGTGAGAGCCCCTCGCGACGCCGGAGGGCCGCGACGGGTCGGGTCCACCACCGCGAGATCACCCGCGCAGATCGCGCGAGGAATCGTCCAGGCCATGTTCCCAACCGTTCGACGTGCCGCACCCATGGGGCCGGGGGGAAGATCGGGAGGTCGGTCGCCGAGAAGAAGGAGATCGGCGAGAGCACCGTGCTCGCCCAGGGGATCCCGTACCGCTCCGCGAGGATCGGGACGGCGAAGGCGAGGGGGTGACTGATGAAGAGATCGGTCTCGCGCACACGTGGGAGGAGCGCCGCATGCATCGCCGCGACCTGCGGGGCGACGAGGTCCTTGACGATATACTCCGCCCCGCGCCACCGACTCATCAGCCGCGAGACGATCGCCCGGTCCGTGGGGCTGACCTCCGGTGGGATCGGGTGGAAGTCGAGTCCCGCCGCGGCGACGACGGGTGCGAAGTAGGGCATCGTCGCGATCGTGACCTGATGACCACGGGCCTGGAGTCCGAGGCCGAGGCCGATGGAGGGATCGACGTCGCCATGCGACCCCCAGCAAGCGATCAGGATGCGCGCCATGGGTGAAGAATAGCGAAGGGGGTGAAGCCGATCGGCCTCACCCCCTCTGACACCTGTCACCTGACCCCTGCGGTTCAGACCGGGAACAGCATCTCCCGATACCGCGGAAGCGGCCAGTAGGCGTCCCCGATCGTGACCTCGAGCTGATCCGACACCGCTCGGCAGGCCGCCATGGCATCCGCGCCCGTCGCCGTCAGGAAGGCCGCGCACTTGGCGACATCATCGTGCAGGGCGTGCGCCCGTGCGATCGCCGTATGGAGCGCACCGGTCTTGGTCTGGAGCGCCGTGACCAGCTTCCCGACCTTCTCCGCGGCCGCCTTCTGTGGGACGCTCTTGATCCCCCCCTGCTTCGCCTTCGCGGCGCCTTCGGCGAGCATGTTGAGGTAGCCGTACCCGGCCGGGAGGATCTGCGTGTCGAGCATCTCCGCCAGCGTCTCCATCTCGATCAGGACATCCTTCACATAGCGCTCGACGCGCACATGATAGCGGCTCTCGAGCTCGGCCTCGTTCAGCACGCCGGTGCTCGCGAAGAGCTTCTTGGCGCCAGCGGTCTGGAGCTGGGCCAGCGCCTCCGGGGCGCGCCGCAGGTTGAGGAGCCCGCGCTTCTTGGCCTCCTTCACCCACGCCTCGCTGTAGCCGTTCCCCTCGAAGCGGATCGCGCTCGTCTCCTTGAACGCCTTCTGCACCACCTTGAGCGCGGCATCATCCACCGAGCCACCCTTCTTGAGTTCAGCGCGCAGCGCACCGGTGAGCTCCACGATCGCCTCGGCGACGACGGTGTTGAGCACCATCACCGGGAAGGCGATGCTCTGCGACGACCCGACCGCACGAAACTCGAACTTGGCGCCGGTGAAGGCGAAGGGCGACGTCCGGTTGCGATCGGTGTTGTCCTGTTCGATCTCGGGGAGCTTCGCCACACCGAGGGTCAGCATCGCCTGCTCCGCCTTGGAGCCGGCGCGCCCCGCGATGATGTCCTCGATCATCTTGGTGAGCGCGGCACCCATGAAGACCGAGATGATCGCCGGCGGCGCCTCGTTGGCGCCGAGTCGGTGTTCGTTCCCGCTCGTCCCGATCCCGGCGCGGAGGAGCCCCTGATGCTTGTGGACCCCCTTGAGGATCGCGGCGAGGAAGAGGAGGAAGCGCACATTCTGGTGCGGCGTCTTCCCCGGCTTGAGGAGGTTGATGCCGTCGAGGGCGTTGTCGCTCGCGATCGAGAGCGACCAGTTGCAGTGCTTGCCCGAGCCGTTGATCCCGGCGAAGGGCTTCTCATGCAGGAGGGCCTGAAGGCCGTGACGCATCGCCACATCCCGCAGCACCGACATCACGAGCTGGTTGTGATCGACGGCGATATCGGTCTCCTCGAACTGCGGCGCCATCTCGAACTGGCAGGGCGCGACCTCATTGTGCCGCGTGACGATCGGCACGCCGAGCTTGTAGAGCTCATGCTCCACCTCGGCGAGGCAGGCCTGCACGCGCTCCGGGATCCCGCCGAAGTAGTGATCCTCGAGCTGCTGTCCGCGTGGCGGCGGCGCGCCGACGAGGGTGCGCCCCCCCATCACGAGGTCGGGGCGCATCGCGACGTGCGTGCGGTCGACCATGAAGAACTCCTGCTCGGCGCCCATGGTGGTGTAGACGCGGAGCGCGCCGACGTCGCCGATGGTATCGAGGAGCTCACGCGCCGCCGTCGAGAGGACCTCGCTCGAACGGAAGAGCGGGGCGAGCTCGTCGAGGGCCTCGCCGTTGTAGCCGATGAAGACCGAGGGGATGCAGAGGGTCTTGGTGCCGGCGGCCTCGAGGATGAAGAGCGGGGAGGCCGGGTTCCATGCGGTGTAGCCGCGCGCCTCCCAGGTGGCGCGGAGCCCACCCGAGGGGAACGACGAGGCATCGGGCTCCGACTGGATCAGCAGTTCGGCGGTGAAGCGCTCGATCGCGCGCCCCTGGCCGTCGAGCGCGAGGAAGGCGTCGTGCTTCTCGGCGGTGAGCCCCGTCTGCGGCTGGAACCAGTGACAGAAGTGCGTCGCGCCATGCGAGATCGCCCACTCCTTCACCGCGGTGGCGACGGCGGGGGCGATGGCAGGGTCGAGCTTCTGCCCGAGGCGGATCGCCTGCGTCAGCTTCTCATAGACCTCGGCGGGGAGCTTGTCGCGCATCTGTCGCGCGCCGAAGGTGTGGCTCCCGAAGTACGAGGAGGTGGGCGCCGGTGTGGCGGCGTTGGAGGGAAGGTCGGGAACGATCGGTGCGCGGGTGGCGATGGCGCGCATGGCATCGGAGCGGGCAGACATCAGAGGTCAGGGATCAGGGTTCAGGGGTCAGGTGGCAGGAATACTGAAATAAACCCACCCAAGGAGCTCTATTCAAGTAGAAATTGCACAAACTGCAAAGAAAAGCTGGCAATTAGCATAAATGTCCGAAAAACCGGACACAATTCAGGATGTTTGGTGCCAAATACGCAAAAAAGCCGGCCCGATCACCCCCGGGCCGGCCCAAACCATCCCTTCGCGCTGTCGTTTCCTGTCCCCTGACCCCTGCAACCTGACACCTGGTCCCTGGTCCCAGAACTCCCATCTCTCTGACGAGCTGACTACCTTCCCCTTCACGGCGCCGTGGCCAAGTGGTAAGGCGGCAGACTGCAAATCTGCTATTCGTCGGTTCGATTCCGACCGGCGCCTCTCGTCATCCCTCGCAGCGCATCAACGCCTGCAGGACCTCGCCCAGCACCGCATCATCGTGGGCGATCGAGGTGAACCCCGCCTCGAACTGGCTCGGTGCCAGATAGACCCCCTGCGCCAGCATCTGATGGAAGAAGCGGCCGTACCGCGCGGTATCGGCGGTCTTCGCCGACGCGTAGTCGGTCACCGGGGTCCCGGTGAAGAACGACCCCCACATCGATCCCACATGCGCCGCCTGAAAGGGGATCCCACGCCCCTCGGCCCAGCGCGTCAGCATCGTCACCAGCTGCGACGCCGCTCGCTCGGCCTTCGCGAACACCCCCTCGCGTGAGAGGATGTCGAGCGTCGTGAGCCCTGCGACCATCGCGACGGGATTCCCGCTCAACGTCCCCGCCTGATACATCGTCCCGGCCGGCGCGACCTGCGCCATCAGATCGGCACGCCCCCCATACGCCCCCACCGGCATCCCCCCACCGATCACCTTGCCGAGGGTGGTGAGATCGGGCATCACGCCGAAGCGCGCCTGCGCGCCTCCCATCGCGACGCGGAACCCCGTCATCACCTCGTCGAAGATCAGCACGGTACCATGCTTCGTGCAGAGCGCACGCAGTCCCTCGAGGAATCCAGGATTCGGACGGATGAACCCGGCGTTCCCCACCACCGGCTCGACGATCACCGCGGCGATCCCGTCGCGATGGGCGTCGAACATCCGCTCCACGGCACCGAGGTCGTTGTAGGGCGCGGTGAGCGTATCGGCAGCTGTGCCCGGCGTGACCCCAGGGGAATCGGGGAGTCCGAGCGTCGCAACGCCCGAGCCTGCCGCCACCAGGAACGCATCACCATGCCCGTGATAGCACCCCTCGAACTTGAGGACCTTCGCGCGCCCGGTGGCCGCGCGCGCCAGACGCACCGCGCTCATCGTCGCCTCCGTCCCGCTCGAGACGAAGCGCACCATCTCGATCGACGGCACCAACGCGATGATCCGCTCGGCGAGATCGGCCTCGAGCGCGCAGGGGGCGCCGAAGCTCATCCCCGTGCTCACCTGGCGCTGCACCGCCTCCACGACCTCAGGATGCGCATGTCCGAGGATCATCGGGCCCCAGGAGAGGACGAAGTCCACGTAGCGCTGACCGTCGGCGTCCCACATGTAGGGCCCCTGCGCCCGCGCGATGAAGCGCGGCGTGCCCCCGACCGAGCGGAAGGCGCGGACCGGGCTGCTCACCCCACCCGGCATCACCGTGCGGGCGCGGGCGAAGAGCGCCTCCGACTGCGAGGTGCTCGGTGTCCCCATCGTCGGCGCCGATGCGTTCGGCGCCGATGCGCTGGGCGAGATCATTCCGCCGTGGACAGCCATCGCGCGACCTCCTTCGCATAGTAGGTGATCACCTGATCGGCGCCGGCGCGACGGATCGCGACGAGCGACTCGATCGCGGCGCGCGGCTCGTCGAGCCACCCGCGCTGTGAGGCCGCCTTGAGCATCGCATACTCCCCGCTCACCTGATACGCGACGAGCGGATGCGGGAAGGCATCGCGCACCTGACGGATGATGTCGAGCGCGCTCCCGGCCGGCTTCACCATCAGGAGGTCGGCGCCCTCGTCCACGTCGAGCTGGACCTCGACCAGCGCCTCACGCGCATTGGCCGGATCCATCTGATAGGCGCGGCGATCACCGAAGGCGGGGGTGCTCTCCGCCGCGCCACGGAACGGACCATAGAACGCCGACGCATGCTTGGCGGCGTAGCTCAAGATCGGGGTGTCGAGGAATCCCGCGACATCCAGCGCCCCGCGGATCGCGGCGACCTGCCCATCCATCATCGCGCTCGGCGCCACGATATCCGCCCCGGCGGCGGCATAGGCGACCGCGGTACGGCCGAGGATCGGGAGGGTCGCATCGTTGTCGACGACCCCCGATTGGTCGTGCACGATCCCGCAGTGCCCATGCGCGGTGTACTCGCAGAGACAGACGTCCGCGATCACGAGAAGGCCTGGGGCGAGCCGCTTCAACTCGCGGATCGCCTTCGGCACCGGTCCCTGCGGGTCCCACGCGCCGGCGCCGGTCGCATCCTTCCGGGCGGGGATCCCGAAGAGCAGGACGCTACGGATCCCAAGCGGGAGGATCTCGCGTAACTCGCCCTCGAGTTGATCGACCGAGAGTTGCGCATGCCCCGGCATCGTCTCGATCGGCTTCCGCACCCCGGTGCCTTCCACGATGAAGAGCGGGTGGATCAGGTGGGACGCATCGAGCGTGGTCTCGCGCACGAAGGCGCGGAGCGCAGGGGTGCGCCGCGTGCGGCGCGGCCGCAGGCCATGGAGCGGCGCGTCGGCAGAGGGATGATCGGTCATGCGGACAGGAAGCGAAGGGGGAAGACGGTCATCGAGTCAGACCGCCATCGAGCGGGGCGTCAGGGAGCGGAGCAGGGCATCGACGAGGCCGGCATCATCATGGGTGGCGGCGATGGCATCGACCGGCAGCCCCGCCTGGCGCGCCGCTTCTGCGGTCACCGGGCCGATGCAGACGACCAACGGACGGGTCCCTGCCTCGAGGGAGTCGAGCCCGATCCCGCCGGCAGCGAGTCCTTCCGCCACATGGCGCACCGTGGAGCCGCTCGTGAAGGTGATCGCATCGATATGCCCATCGCGTAGGATCTCGACGACACCGAGCGAGCCGGCATCGGAGACGGTGCGGTAGGCCACGGGGGCGGTCACCTGCGCGCCGCGTGCGAGCAGACCATCGTGCATCGCGGGGCCGGCGAGATCCCCATGCGGCCAGAGCACCGACTCCCCTGGCGCCACCGGGAGCTCCCGTCCCAAGACCTCACCCAGTGCCCGCGTCGGGACGAAGGCGACCTGCGCCCCCGCCTCCTCGAGTGCCCGCGCGGTGCCGGAGCCCACGGCCGCGATGCGCAGCCGCATCGGCCACGCGAAGCCAAGGGAGCGGCGCGCCTCGTTCAGCGCACTGACCGCGTTCCCACTCGTGCAGACGAGCCAATCGAAGGTGTCGAGCTGGCGGACCGCCTCCATCAGTGGCGTCAGATCCTCCGGCGGCATCAGGCGGATCGCCGGCGCCGCGACGGGTATCGCACCGAGCGAGCGGAGCGTCTCCAGCAACCCCGCGCTCTGATGCGCCGAGCGTGTGACGACGATCCGTCGCCCGAGGAGGGGCCGCTCACCCATGCGATGGGGATTGGGGGGCGACGTTCGACTGGGCGAGTGCCTCGGCGAGCAAGGTCGCGCCACCGCCGCGCTCCAACACGGTCGCCGCGCGCTCACCGATCGCCACCGCATCGGCGATCGCACCCTGCTCCTGCACGCGTACCAGCCGTCCATCGGGCGCCCCGACGAGCGCCGTCATGGTGAGCTGCTCGCCATCGAGCGTGGCGAAGCCGGCCAGTGGGGCATTGCACCCTGCGCCCATCGCGGCGAGGAAGGCTCGCTCCGCCTCCGCACGGCGCCGACTCGGGAGATGATCGAGTGGTGCGCAGAGGGCGGCGACCTCCGCATCGTCCGCATGCGCCTCGATCGCGAGGATCCCCTGCGCGACGGCGGGGAGCATCGTCTCGGGGTCGAGATACTCGGTGACCCGTCCCTCCCAGCCGAGTCGCGTGAGACCGGCGGCGGCGAGGACGATCGCCTCGTAGTCGCCACGATCGAGCTTGGCGAGGCGGGTGTCCACGTTCCCGCGGATGTCGAGACAGATGAGGTCGGGGCGGAGCGCCTTCAACTGACAGGCGCGCCGCGGACTGCTGGTCCCCACGCGCGCCCCGTGGGGGAGCTCGGCGAGCCGACCGGCGCGCGAGATCAGGGCATCACGTGGGTCCACACGTTCCGAGTACGCGACGATCGTGAACTCGGGAGGGAGGGTCGACGGGAGATCCTTCGCGCTATGCACGGCGAGGCGCACACGCCGACTCCGGAGCGCCTCCTCGATCTCGGCGACGAAGAGGGAGTTGCGGCCGATCGCCGCGAGGGGGCGATCCTGGATCTCATCGCCGCGGGTGCTGATCCGCTCTAATGAAACGGTCAGCCCTGGGTGGAGGGCGCAGAGGCGGTCCTTCACATGGTTCGACTGCCAGAGCGCGAGTTGGCTCGCGCGCGTCCCGATCACGAATGAAGTCCCAGCTGCCAACCGCCACCCCCGGGGGAGGGGAGGGAAACCTGGACAGACCTTGCCCCGGTACCCCGCCACATGTCGGGCCCTCATGGGCCATCTCCGCGAAGATACGACCAAAAGTGGAATCTGTCACGCCTTCCGATCGTCAGAGAGACTGGACGGACGAGTCCTATTTTTGCCTAGTGCTTTTTTCTGGTCCTGAACATATATAGAGGGACACGCCCACCCGGATGGATGGGTGGCGTTCCCCCCCAGTCGGACCCCGATGTCTCCTACCGATCGCCCCCCTATCGGTATCCGTACGAACCTCCCCGACCGTGACGCGTCCGCGCCGGTCGGGTTGCAGGCGCATGGGGTGGGCCTCATCGTCGACGAGGCCGGGCTCACGATCCACCAGGTCACGGCACAGGTCGCCGACCTGATCGGGTGGGACCCGTCGGCGCTCCTGGGATTCCCGATCGATCGCCTCGGTCCCGCGCTGGTGGATGCGGTGCGCGCGATGCGGTCGCAGGCGAGCGTGATGGCCCCGCATCCGACGCGAGTGCACCTCCTCGGTGGGCGTGGTCCCCTCGTGGCGACGATGCAGGTGCACCGGGTCGCCCCGAATCGGCTCCTCATCGAACTCGATGATCTCCAGCGCCGCCTGATCCCGGCGCGCGACGATCTCACCTCGCGACTCTCCGCCATCGTCGGACGCCTGGGGTCGGCGAACTCGCTCCCCGCGCTCGCGGAGATCGTGAGCGAGGAGATCCGCCTGCTCACCGGCTACGATCGCGTCGCCGTGCATCGTCTCGATGAGGCGGGGCACGCCGAGGTGATCGCGGAGTCGCGTCGGCGTGGGCTGACCGACTATCTGCATCGGCGCTTCCCCTCGACGGCGGTGCCGGTCATCGAGGGCGACCGTCTCCTCCGCCGCAAATGCTTCCTCCTGAGCGACGCGAGCCAGGCGCCCGTCGCCTTCGTCCCCGACCACGATGGGGCGACCGACCTCGCGCTCGATCTTTCGCTGGTCGGCCTCGCCGGCGTTCCCGACGCGGTGCGCGCGCGTCTCCGGAGCGAGGGGATCCTCGCGACCTTCGAGGCAGCGCTCACCCACGAGGGACGACTCTGGGGCGTGATCAGCTGTCAGCATCATGCCGCACGGCATCTCCCCTTTGATGTGCGTGCCGCGTGCGAGCTGATCGCCGAGGTGGTCTCCACGCGCATCTCGGCGCTCGAGCACTACGCCGAGGCGCAGGCCGAGGTGCTGGTGCGTCGGCTGGAGCATCGCCTGATCGAGGCGACCGGTGGCGATGGGGATTGGCGCCGTGCGCTCTTCGAGGCGCCGCGGCAACTCCTGCAGCCCCTCGGGGCCACGGGGGCCGCGCTCCTCTTCGACGGGGAGATCACCTCGACGGGTGAGGTCCCGGCGCTCAGCGATCTCCGTGCCCTCTTCAGTTGGCTCGACACGCAGGAGGTCGATCCCGTCTTCGCGACGGCGGCCGTCGCGAAGCTACATCCCCCGCTCGCGGGACTCACGCGGACCGCGGCCGGTGTGCTCGCGGTGCGTGTCGGCGGTGTGCGGGGGGAATATCTCGCCTGGTTCCGGCGCGAGCAGCTCCGCGATGTGACGTGGGGCGCGGGGCCGGCGCCAGAGCGCGGCACCCGATCCGCGGCGCCCGATGCGGCAGGGCATGAGGCGGCGCCGGCCGGCTGGAACGAGCTCGTCCGCGACACCGCGCTCACCTGGAAGATGCGCGAATGCGCGATCGCCAAGGCGATCGGCGCCTCCCTCGCCGACATGGTGCTCCAGCTCCGTGCGGTGCGGATCCTGATCGCGGAGAATCAGCTCGCGGCGATGCGTCGCTCGATCGAGGCCTCGGACGACCCCGTGGTCATCGCCGACGATCGGGGCGAGATCCTCGTCGCCACGCGCGCCCTCGACTGGCTGATCGGCGGGCCGCATCGCACGATCGAGACGCTGACCGACCTTGCCGCCTGCTTCGATGATGTCCATCGGGCCCAGACGATGCTGCAGCATCTCCTCACCGACCGTCGGCCCTGGCGCGGCGAATTGCGGTTGATGGCGCGCGGCGGAGAGCCGGGGACCCCGGTCGCCCTTCGCGCCGATCCGATCCCGGGGTTCGATGGTGGCCTCTTCGGGGTGATCATCATGCTCACCGACCTCACCCAGCGGCATGCCGCCGAGGAGGCGCGGGAGCGATTGCAGCGCACGATCTTCTCGTCGCAGCGTCCCTCCGACGAGACGCCGCCTGTCACCCCCTCGGTGCAGGCGCTCGTCTCGGCGATCTGGGCGAACGCGGGTGTGGCGGTGAGCGAGATCGCCGACAGCGCCGACGTGGGATCGATCGCCCCGCTCCTCCATGAGGTGGAGTCGGCGACGCAGCACGCGGTGCGGCTCTCCGCGCTCTTGGCGCGGTTCACGCACGATGAGGGTGAGGCGGAGAGTCGTCTCGCTTAAGGGACGGACGCGCGGGCCATCACGCCGCGCCTGACATCCACCGCTCGGCGACCACGCGCGCGGCCATCTCCTGCCCCTGCGCGATGCACTCCCCGAGCGCGACCCCGGCCCGCCACTGCCCGGTGAGATAGAGCCCGGGACAGGCCGACTCTGCGCGCGCCGCCCCGCTCACCACCGCGTCGTGGCCCAACTGATACTGCGGGATCGCACGGGCCCAGCGTTGATGGTGCACGAAGGTCGGTTCGCCCGTGGCGCCGATCAGCTCACGCAGGTCCCGATGCACGAGTGGTAACGCCTCTGCCGTCTCCAAGCGTCCGGTCCCTGGCTCCCGCGCCCCACCCAAGAAGCAGGTGATCAGCACATGGCCATCTGGGGCGCGGCCCGGGAAGAGCGACGAGGAGAAGATCGCGCCGAGGATCGTGCGGCCCTCGACGGCGGGGCAGAGCATCCCGAAGCCGTCGAGCGCGTGCTCGACGGCCGCGCGCGGGAACCCGAGCGCCATCGTGGCGACCGGGGGATGGTGCATCGCCGCGACGGGGGCGAGTGTCTGCTGTGCCTCCGTCGGGAGTCCGACCCCGCCGATCGCGTGCGCGGGGCCGGCGTAGATGACGGCATCGACGAGGGTCGAGCTGCGCTGGCCCGATCCATCGAGCTGGAGCCGCCACTGATCGCCTTCGCGAACGACGGCGACGACGCGCGTCCCGAGGACGACGCGCGACCCGAGGGCGGCATGCATCGCGTTGGGGAGGGTCGCCAATCCGTCGCGGAAGCTGGTGATCCCCTTCTGACGGACCACCCCCTGCTTGGCCTTGGCCTCTCGCATCCCCCCCACGAGGAGCGAGCCGTGGCGCCGCTCCGCATGGAAGAGCATCGGCATCGCGTAGCGCGCGGAGAGCCGCTCCGGGTCCCCCGCATAGACGCCGGAGACGAAGGGGCCGACGAGGTAGGTCAGGATCTCATCGCCAAGCCGACGGCGCACGAGCGAGGCGATCGACTCGTCCTCGGCGTCGCGCACCGCGCTCACGAAGGGCTCGCGCAGGAGTCGTAACTTCGCCGAGCCCGAGAGCGCCTTCGAGGAAACGAGCGATCCCGGGCCATGGGGCAGGGGACAGAGCACCCCATCGCGCACGATGAAGCGGCGCTTCGCCGCGGCGGCGGGCATCACGCGTTGGTCGCCGAGCCCGAGCTGATCGATCAATCCCTCGAGCGCCGTGGTCGCGGTGAGCGAGGTCGGCCCCGCCTCGACGAGATAGCCGTCTCGCTCGATGGTGGTGATCACCCCACCGACCCGCCCGCTCGCTTCGAACAGGGTGACATCCACGCCACGGGTGCGCAGCTCGAGTGCGGTGCTCAAGCCCGTGATCCCCGCACCGATGACCGCGACCCGCATCCCTTACGCCTCCGACGCCCAGTCGCGCGGCGCGAGCATCGCGGTGAGCTCGGCTTCGATCGATCCTGGTGCATGGTCGACGGACGCTGGCCACGAGGCGAGCGGGGGCAAGGACATCAGGACGCTCTCGGTGCGGGCGCCGGTCTGGAGGCCGAAGATCGTCCCGCGGTCGTGGACGAGGTTGAACTCCACGTAACGTCCACGCCGGAAGAGCTGCAGCGCCTTATCGCGCTCCGAGTAGGGGAGGTCGCGCCGGGCGTCGACGATCGGTCCATAGGCATCATCGAGCGCACGTCCCACACTCGTCACATAGGCATGCAACGATTCGGCGTCGAGCTGGAACGGCGCCTCGTTCGGCCGGAGGTGATCGAAGAAGATCCCACCGACCCCGCGTGCCTCGTTGGCCCGGTGCAGGTTGCGGAAATACTCATCGCACCACGCCTTGTGCGCAGGATAGAGACGCTGGTCGTGCGCGTCGCAGGCCCACTTGAGCGAGCGATGGAAGTGCCGCGCATCCTCAGGGAAGGGATGCATCGGGGTGAGATCGGTCCCACCTCCGTACCAGGCATCGTGCAGTCGACCATCGGCATCGGTGAGCTCGAAGTACCGCACATTGAGATGCACCGTCGGGACCATCGGCGAGCGCGGATGCACCACCACGCTCACGCCGGTGGCGAAGAAGTAGGGCGTCGTGTCGACCGGTACGTTGCCGCCGAGCCGCTTGGCGGCCTCGGGCGGGAGGATCCCCTCGACGAGGGCGCGGTTCACCCCCGCCTTCTCGAAGACCGCCCCGTCGACGAGGAGCCGTGACCGGCCGCCGCCGCCACCCTGCCGCTCCCAGGCAGCCTCCTCGAAGCGCCCACCATCCAGACCCTCGAAGAGACTCGTGATCTCATCCTGGAGCTGTGCGGTCCACGCGGCCATCGCCTCGCGTCGCGCCGTCCGCGTCTTCCCACCGGTCGCCTTCATGATCCGACCTCCATCGTCTGTGCGGATGCCCCGTGTGACGATGCGGCATGCGCGCGAGAATCCCATCCCTGCACGGTCTCGATGAACGCCTTCGCGTGGGCGACGGGGATATCGGGGAGAATCCCATGCCCGAGGTTCGCGATGTAGCCGGGCCCGTCGATCTTGGCGAGCATCTGAAGCGTGCGCTCGCGGATCACCTCAGGGCTCGCGTACAGCGTGCAGGGATCGAGGTTCCCCTGGATCCCACGCTTGGTCGCGTCGGCCACGCCACGCGCCCACGCCGCATCGGTGTGCCAGTCGACACCGAGCACATCGCACCCCGTGGCCTCGGCGATCTCCCCGAGGGCCCAGCCGGAGCCGGGTGCGAAGCAGATGACGGGGACGCCAGCGGTCTTCGCGATCGCCGCGGTGCGTGCCATGTACGGGAGGGCGAACTCCCGGTATTCGCGCGGCCCGAGCGAACCGGACCACGAATCGAAGATCTGGAGCGCCTGCGCGCCGGCCGCGGCCTGCGCGACGAGGAAGCGTCCGACGTTGTCGGCCAGCCGCTCCATCAGCGTGTGCGAGAAGACAGGATCGGCGAAGAGGAGCTTCTTCGCGATGCTGAACGACTTGGTCCCCTTCCCCTCGGTCATGTAGGCGAAGAGGGTCCATGGCGCGCCGGCGAACCCGATGAGCGGGACGCGCCCATGCAGCTCGCGCCGCGTCATGCGCAGGGCATCACAATGGAAGCGCAGCCCCTCCTCGGGCTCCACGTCGTGCAGACGCTTGAGGTCCTGCATCGTGCGCACCGGGTCAGCGAACTGCGGACCGACCCCCTCGTCCACCGTCAGCGACATCCCCATCGCGGCGGGGACCACGAGGATGTCGGAGAAGATGATCGCCGCATCGACCCCCATGAGATCGACGGGCTGGAGCGTCACCTCGGTGGCGAGCTCCGGCGTATGACACATGGTGAGGAAGTCCGCCGTCGCGCGGACCGCCCGATACTCGGGGAGATAGCGACCGGCCTGGCGCATCATCCAGACCGGAGGACGTTCGACCGGTTCACGGCGGCAGGCACGGAGGAAGAGATCGTTCGTCGGAGTGGACATCAGCGGTTCCGAGAGGTGCGGGGGAGGCGACGAGCGCCGGGGGTCGCGCGCGGCGGTTCCGGCGGGATGGGGGGACCGGCGAAGAGCGATTCGAGCGTCACACTGAAGGCCTGCAACGCCTCGCCATGGGCGATGGCGGTGCGGAGCTTGGTCATCGGGCGGGCGAGGAGCTTGGCGACGATGCGATCGGTCGCGTGATCGGCGACGGCATCCCCGGCCGCGAAGGTCAGCTCGCGACGACAGATCTCCGTCAGTGCCTGCGCGAGGGGACGGATCGCCTCGCGCGCGGCAGCCGCCGCGACCCACTCGACGAAGCTCTCGAGCTCCGCCTCGACGATCGATTCCGCTGCCGGCGCGGCCGCCTTGCGTGCGGCCTCCGCCTGCAGCACCGGGAGGTGCAGGGCATCGAGGTCGGCGACGGTGATCCCCGGGACCCCATGCAACGTCGGATCGATGTTGCGCGGGATCGAGAGATCCATCAGGAGGAGCGGATAGGTGGAGGTCCCGCAATTCGCGCGCGCCTGCCGCAGCGCGCTCGCGACCACGACCGGCTCGGTGGCTCCCGTCGCGGCGATCGCGACGTCGGCCATCGCGAGCTCCACATGCAGCGCCTCCCAGGGGGCGGCCCGGCCACCAACCTCGGCGGCGAGCTGCTGCGCACGCTTGGCGGAGCGATTGATGCAGACCACGTCGCGCGCGCCGAGCTTGTGGAGCTGCCGCGCGACCGACTGCCCGGTCTTCCCGCAGCCGACGACCACGAGGCGGGCATGTGCGAGATTCCCAAACCGGTCGCGTGCGGTGGCTGCCGCCTCGGCGCCCACGGAGCGACGCCCGCCGGTGAGTGAGGTCTCGGTCTGGACGCGCTTCCCGGTGCGCAGGGCGGTGTCGAAGAGGCGGTGCAGCACGGAGCCTGCCGCACCCGTCTCCGAGGCGCGGCGATAGCAATCGCGGAGCTGGCCAAGGATCTGCCCATCCCCCATCACCTGCGAGTCGAGTCCGGTGGCGATACGCAGCACGCGGCGCGCGACGTCGAGCCCGGCCTGGCGCTGGGCGATCGCGAGGAGGGCCTTGGCGTCCGCCTTGTTCCCCATCCAGGCGCGCGCGATCGCGGTGATCGCATGATCGAAGGCGGCCGGCGTCGCGGGGTCGTGACTCGCCGTCCAGGCGTAGATCTCGCTTCGGTTGCAGGTGGCGAGACAGACGACCTCGCGGACATCGGCGTGGAGATTCCCCGCCTCGAGGCGCGCGATGCGCGCGTCGGTGAGATGGAACCGTTCGCGGGTCGCGACGTTCGCGTGCCGGAAGTCGACCGCCATGGAGATCAGCATGACGTCACCGGCCTCGGAATGGACCGTTCAACTTCACGACGGTCCAGTTGAGGTAGATCGCGATCGTCACCCAGGTGAGGTATGGGGCGAACCAGATCCCGGCCTCGTAGGCCAGGGGCCGCGAGGTCCAATACATCCAGAAGATCGACAGCCAGAAGGGACCCACCTGCCAGAGGGCCCAGTCGGGGCGGCGTGCCCGGAAGAAGAGCCAGCTCCACCAGACGTTGCCGACCCCATTCACGACGCAGGCGATCTGGAAGAGCAGGCGATCCGCCGGCGTCCCGCCCGTGCCGCGCCAGGCGATCACGCACCCGGTGCCCGCGGTCAGGAAGACCGTGGTCCAGATCGGACCGAAGAGGGCATCGCGCGGCTTCCACCACGGCTGCGTGAGCGACCGATACCACGGACCGATATCGGTGACGAGCCCACCCAACGTGGCGACGCTCGCCCAGAAGGCGACCGCCGTGGCGATGGGGACCCAGAGCGGTGCGTCCATCAGGCGGAGGCCAACCCGGTGAGGTGCGCGATGTTCTTGAAGAAGATCCGCATGTGACTCAAGGGTTTCGCGCGCACGAGCCGCTTCCGCATGTACGCATCGAAGGTGAGCCGCTGCACATCCTCGTCACGGCAGATCGCGACGAAGCGCTCACGCCGATCATCGTCGGTATACCAGAAGCGCTGCATGATGTCGAGGACCCAGAAGACCTGCCCGTGGGCGCGCATGAAGCGCTTACGGGCGCCGGCGAGGGCACGCGCCGACCCGGTGGCGAGCGCCGCCTCGACCGCATCGGCGGCGAGTCGCCCACCGGTCATCGCATAGAAGATTCCCTCACCGCTCGCGGGGGCGACGACACCCGCGGCATCGCCGGCGAGCACCACCTCACGCCCATCGTCCCAGATCGGGAGGGGATGGAGCGGGATCGGGGCGCCCTCGGTGCGGATCGTCCGCGCCTGATCGAGCCCCGTCGCCTCGCGGAGCCGCGCGACCGATCCCTTCAGACTGAACCCTTTCTGGAGCGATCCGGTCCCGATGCTCGTCGTCTTGCCATGCGGGAAGATCCAAGCATAGAAGTCCGGCGAGAGCGGGCTCTGGTAATAGACGTCGCAGCGATCGTGCGCGAAGGCGTCGGAGTCCACCGTGGGTGACTCGACGATCTCATGATAGGCGAAGACGAACTTCCCTTCATCGGCGCGCGGGATGCACTGCCGCGCGACTTGTGAGAGCGCGCCGTCGGCCCCGATGATGTAGCGGGCACGTACCGACCGCTCTTCCCCATGGCGGGAGCGTCCATCGGTAAAGACCACCCGAGCCACGCCGTCGGCATCGTGCTCACGACGGACGAAGGCCCCCGTGCGCCGCACGGCGCCCGCCGAGGCAGCGCGCGTCCGTAGCCATTCATCATAGACATCGCGATCGACCATCCCGACGAAGCCTTCCCCGACCGGGATGTCGACGTTCTTCCCCTTGGGGGAGATCATCCGCGCTTCGTTGATCCGCGCGACGAGCAGTGACTCCGGCACCTCGAAGTCGGTGAGCAGCTGCGGAGGCACCGCCCCACCACAGGGCTTCACACGCCAGGCCCGATCGAGCAGGAGCACCGAGCGACCCCGCCGAGCGAGCTCATGCGCCGCCGTCGCGCCAGCTGGGCCCCCACCTACCACCACCACGTCAAAGGTCGTCTCGGTCATGCGCTCTCCTGTACGGTCTCCCCGGTGCGTGGCGCGAGCCCATATGGGGCCACCAGGCGCCAGGCGAACTCCGGGATCATCCGCTTCATCCGATGCGGACGTTCATGTCGAAGCGTGAGGATCCCCTCCGCCGCTTTCATCTCCACTCGCGTACGGGCGAACTCCAACCCCTTGGGGCCAAAGCGGCGCTGCGCCCAGCCGATCAGCGGGCGCGCCCAATCCGGGGCGCCACGCACCGGTAAGCCCCCCACCGAGCGCGCGAGCAGCTGCACGAAGCTGCGCACCGCACCCGTACGATCCCCGCGCGACCCTGGGGCGCTCAATACCACCTCGTCGCCCAGGAGCGCGACCAGCTCCTCGCCGCGCGCCGTGCGCACGAGCAGCCATTGGTCGCCTTCGCCCCCCATGTAGCCCACCGTCAGATCGCTCAGGCTGTTCGTGTAATCGAAGCAGGAGCGACAGGTGGTCGGGAAGAAGTCCTTCGGCAGCTGCCGGATCGGGAGCTGCAGGAAGGGGATGTGCCGATGCGATCCATCTGCGAACCGGAGCTCAACGCGGAAATCCGCGAGGAACTCGAGGTAAGTCACCTCTTCAGGATGAGGCGTCAGGAGCGAGAGGAAGTGATGGAAATGCTCGGTCGTGGTGTTGTCGCTGCACGGCGTCCCGATCACATAGAGTCGCTCGAGTCCGAGCTTCGCCTCCAATGCGCGCAGCGCATGCACCTGACAGGCCACGCCGATCACCGCGAGCCGGCGATACCCACGTTCCGCGCAGGTGTCGAGCAGCGCCAGCAAGGGCGCATAGCCCATTTTCATCCCGCGGCACTGCGCCATCTCCGACGCCTCAGTCACGATCACCGGTCGCGGACGCCAGCGATCGGCCGGGTCGCTCGCAACAGCCAGCACGGCATCCACCGCACCGGTCTCCAAGAGCCGCTCGGCCACCCGCGTCGTGATTCCCGTCCATTGCGCACCAGCAAGTGGTGCACGCAGCGCTGCGCGGTACATCGCGCGGAAGGGACCGAAGAAGGCCTCATCGGTCGTCATCTCCCGCGTGCGCCCATGCACCTGATGCTCGAGCGCGTCGTAGCGCGGGTGGATGAACTGACAGACCTTCCCACACTGTGACGCATGCGATGAGCGCGAGACCCCGCAATCGGTGCAGAGGTCGCGGTGCGGCGCCTCCGCCAAAGGGGGCGTCGACTCGAGCAGCGGCAGCATGGCCACGGCCATCAGCGCATCGCCCCGAGGATCGCGTCACCGGCATCGTGCCGCTGGAACACGCCCGCGCGCACCGTCGGGGTGCTGGCGAGCGCCATCCCCGCCGCCACGACGAACAACACCGCCTCGGCGGCGAAGATCACCGTATAGCCGCGGGTGACATCACCGAGGCCGGCGATGGTGAGATCGCTCGCGACACCTCCACCAAGCGAGCCGGCGGCGTAGGCGATCGCCTGCGCCGCGCCGTAGACACCGAGTCGGATCCCCGCGCCCCGCGTGGCATCAGCGGCGGTCATCGCCATCATCGCGCCGATCGCGCCGACGGCGAAGATGCCATTCGCCACGCCGAGCCCGAAGGTGATGAGCGAGAGGGCGCCAGCACCACCGAGCCACGGTGACTGCGAAAGAGCGACGAGCATCACCGCCGAGGCGAGGCACCCCCCGACTGCCCACTGCCGGAGCGAACCGATCCGCGCACTCAATACCGCGGCGCCGAGCATCCCGAGCATCACGCCACCATGCTGCGTGCCACCGAGCTTGGTGCTCTCCCCTGGGGTCATCCCGAAGACGCGCCCAGCGAAGGGCTCCAAGATGAGATCCTGCGCCGAGTAAGCGAGCATCGCGGCAAAGACGAAGAGGGCGAAGCGTCGCGTGCTGCGATCCTCCAGCGCATCGCGTAGCACCGCGCCGAATCCGGCACTCGGCGCCACCGCCGGAGCGGCGATGGCTGGGCGACGGATTCCCCACGACCCCCACGCCGCGAGCGCGGCGAGGACGATCGCCACGAGGCAGACGACGCCGATCACCGTCAGGAGCCGCGAGTAGGAGAAGGGATCGAGCAGCTGGCCAGAGACACCAGCGGTCACCGCGATCCCCGCGATCATCATGATCCAGAGCAGCGCCGCTGCTCCGCCGAGGCGACGCGGTTCGACCTCCTCAGCCACATGGGCGAGGAGGGCCGTCCCGGCCGCACTCATCCCGACGCCGATCAGCGCGTAGCCGATGAAGGCGAGACCGAGTCCCAGCACCTGCTGCGTTGCTGCCACCGAGACGCCGAGCGCCGAGAGGAAGCCACCCGCCGAGAAGACGATCACGCCGCCGAGGATCCACGGGGCCCGATGACCGGTACGATCGGAGTCGAAACCGAACTTGGCGCGGGACATCTGGATCACGAAGTGCAACGCGACGAGGATGCTTGGGATCGTCGCTGGGAGTGCGAGTTCGACGATCATCACGCGATTGAGCGTCGAGGTCATGATCGCCGCGACCGCGCCGATGGCGATCTGCGCGAGCCCGAGTCGAGCGACGAAGCCCCAGCCGCGGCCGGGACGCATCGGAGGAGCGCTGGACATCAGGAGAGTCCTCGCAGGGCGAAGGCCGCGACCATCATGCCGGCCACGGAGAAGGGGACGCCGAAGGCGGAGAGGAAGAGCGCGCGTTCCCGCGGCGCGCGCACGAAGTACGCCATCTGGGCGAGCTGCACGAGGACGAGCCCGGCAATCGCGGTGGCCGCGCCGTTGGCCCCCCACGAGGCGAGCAGTCCGAGGACCACGACCTGCGGCAGGAGCATCACCGCACAGAGCACCCACGCCGCCCGTTGCGGGCCGAGGGTCGCGGGGAGGGAGCGGATCCCCATCTGCCGATCCCCCTCGATCGCCTTGAAGTCGTTCAGGGTGAGGATCCCATGCGCGCCGAGCGAGTAGAGCGCGGCGATCAGGACGATGCGCATCGATGGCATCGCCCCCTCGAGCAGGACGATCGCGCCGGTGATCCAGGCGAGGCCTTCATAAGTGAGGCCGACGGCGGCGTTCCCGACCCATCCATTCTGTTTGAAGCGAAGGGGTGGGGCGGAGTAGGCCCAGGCGAAGGCGAGGGCGACGCTCACGGCGATCAGGCCGCGCATCCCGAGCGGGATCGCGACGAGCAACGAGAGCATCGTCCAGGTGATCGCGATGCGGAGTCCCCAGGTGCCGGGGATCCGTCCCGACGGGATCGGGCGTTGCGGCTCGTTGATCGCATCGACGTCGCGATCATACCAGTCATTGGCCGCCTGGCTTGTCGCACAGACGAGTGGGCCAGTGATCGCGATGCCGAGGGCGACGGTGCCCCACCGTCCGGCGAGTGGGACACCCGCCGAGATCGCCCCGCACGCGAAGGCCCACATCGGCGGGAACCAGGTGACGGGCTTGAGCAGCTCGAGCACGGCGGCCGGCTGCGGCCAAGCGCGAGCAGTGCCGATCGAAGCACTGACGGATGAGACTGTCACGAGACCATGACAGTGGGGGTGAACGAGTACGACGCGGGGGGACGCATCGTGCTCAGCTCGCTTCGGCTGCGGTGTCGACGTCGCCGCCCGAGAGTCCGTGACGGCGCAACTTCACATAGAGCGTCTGACGTGAGAGGCCCAACACCTCGGCGGCCGTGGTGCGATTGTCGCCGGTCAGCTCGAGGGCGGCTTCGATGAAGTGCCGCTCGACCAGATCGGTGGTGTCCTTCACCAGGGTCGGGAGCGAGACGCGTCCGACGAGGCCCGTGAGATCCTCGACCGCCTTGGTGAGATCGCGCGCGCCATGCGGCACCGTCGCGACGCGACGACCGACGTCGCGCATCACGAACCCCATCGTGCTCCCCGAGTCACCGGGCATCATGACAGCCGAGATCTCGATCTCGGTGCTCAGGCCGAGTTCGCCGCGAATCCCGCTCGTGGCGACGCGCACGACGTGGTGCTTCTTGAGCGTGGTCAGGAAGACCGAGAGATCGGCGCCGGGACGTCCCACCCAGTTCCCGAGCGAGCGCCCCTTCACCTGCTCCTCGCTCCCCAGCTGCACGAGATCGAGGAAGGCACGATTCGCGTAGACGATGTCCCCCTCCTCATCGGTGAGGACGAAGGCATCGGGGGCGCGGCCGACGAGCTCGAGCAGGAGATCGCGCGTCGAGACCGTGGGACCGATCGCGGGCGACGAGAAGCGCGCGAGTCGCACGAGGAGGAGCGTCATGTTCTCCTGCCGGAAGCAGGAGGCCGAGGCGAGGGTCTCCCCACGCCCCTCGGCGAGTTGGATGCGCACATCGCCGGCGTGCCCGGTGGTGCGGGCCGCCGCGAGGAGATCCTCCATCGCACGGGTCTGGTCGGCGGCGATGCCGAGCGGGAAGGGCCGGCCGACGAGCTTGTCGGCGGAGATGTCAAAGAGTCGGGCGGCGGAATTCGAGGCATCGACGATCTTCATCGTGTCCGCGTCGACGACGACGATCGCATCGGTGGAGAGCTGGAAGAGCAGGCGATACCGCGTCTCCACATGCCGCAGCTTCCAGTAATCACGCTCCATCGCCTGCTGGGTGTCGACCAGACGCTGTTGCAGCGAGGAGATCGCGCGGAGGTCGCGCCCGACGGCGATGACGGAGCCATCCTCGGCGCGCACCGCGTTGTAGGCCACGGGGATGTCGGCCCCGGTGCGGGAGGGATGGTTCACCTGGCGCCGCCGCGTCGAGCCGCCGCTCGTCGCCTCGCGCAGCAAGCCCTCGATCTTTGGTCGCGACTCGATCGTCACGGTGTCGATCCAAGCCTTCCCCACCCACTCCTCCGCTCCGGCCACCGGCGCTTCCGCCCCGGAGAAGGAGACATGACGGATCACGCCCTCACGGTCCACGACGAGGGCGACCTCGCTCGTGGCGGTGATGAGCTTCGCGGCGGCTTCCGGGGCGAGCCCGGTCAGCTCAGCGCGCGAGTCAGGGGTGAAACGATCGCGGGATTCCATGGGCGGAGGTGCCTGCGCACCGATGCGAGGTGAGGGATTGAGGGGTCAGGAGAGGGAACAGAGCCGACGGGCCTCGGTGACCGCCGACGCGCCATCGACCGCATGACCATCGGCGCCGACGCGCGCGACGATCTCGGGGTCTTTGGTGACCAGCGGTCCGCCGAGAATGATCCGAATGTCTCGGTTGGTTGACAACTGTCGGATCCGCGTGATGTCGCGCGCGAGTCCGTTGAGGTGCTTGGTGCAAGATATCGAGAATCCGACACAATCGTAGCGCATTTCTTGGACTTTGTCCAGCAAATACTCTTCGTTGTAACTGGACATGAAGTGGACATCCCAGCCATCACGGAGCAGGTGCTCGGCGACGATCATGGTGCCGAGGGTGTGCTGTTCCCCGGGGGCGAGGGAGATGATGATCCGTCCGGTCCCCCCGAGGAGGGCAGGGTTGGTGAGCTGGGTGGCGAGCTCCCGCATGAGGCACTGGATGCGACCGGAGCCGATCGTCACTTCATAGAAGGAGCAGTCGTCGTTCTCCCACATCTCGCCCAGCCGGCGGGCAGCCGGCGCGAAGAGGTCTTCGAAGACCTCTTCCGGGGTGGTCCCACGACCGAGGAGACCTCGCATCAGGTCACCGGCCGCTCCCTCCTCCGCTGAGAGGAGGGCGTGGGTGAACTCGGAGATCAGCGTCTCCGTCGTGCTCGACCGCTGCGTCATAGTCCCACCAGGTAGGGGGGCGAAACCCCGGCGACTGCCCTTCCATAGTGCCACCGACCTGTCAGCCTGTCAAGAGCGATTGACGTAAACTTGTATTGACAGATTGAAGGAATCGCGCCAAATATCTCTGAGGCAGTTCGCTCTGGTCCGGTCGATGTCCAGTCACCGGACCTCCGCTCAACCCTGGGACCGACGTGTCAGCACCTGCGACGTCAATCGGACTGTACACCCCGGAGCAACGCGCGCGTCGCGATGCCTCACGGTGGACGCTCGTCCAAGGGATCCTCGCCCCTGTCCAGTTCCTCGTCTGCATCGTCTCGGCGGCCCTCGTCCTTCGCTATCTCGCGACCGGTGAAGGACTCGCGATCGCCAACCTCTCGGTCCTCATCAAGACCGGCGTCCTCCTCCTCATCATGGTCACCGGCTCCATCTGGGAGAAGGTGGTCTTCGATGAGTGGCTCTTCGCCACGCCCTTCTTCTGGGAGGACGTCGTCTCGATGGGGGTGATCGCCTTGCACCTCGCCTACGTTGCGGCGCTCTTCACCGATGCGCTCAGCGTCCGTGGGCGGATGCTCCTCGCCCTCGTGGCCTACGCCGCCTATGTGATCAACGCGGTGCAGTTCGTGCTCAAGCTCCGCGCGGCCCGTCTGCAGGAGGCCGCGCAGCGGTCGACGAGTCCCACGACCGCCGCTTCTATAGTAGGGGCCACCGTATGACGGGTACCGCCCTCCCCACGATCAACCCCGCCACTGGGTGCATCGACACGCCCGTCCTGCGTGAGCGCGGTCAACGTGAGGTCTTCTGCGGCCTCACCGGGATCGTCTGGCTCCATCGCAAGATGCAGGACGCCTTCTTCCTCGTCGTCGGCTCTCGGACCTGCGCCCACCTCATTCAGTCGGCCGCCGGTGTGATGATCTTCGCCGAGCCGCGCTTCGCGACGGCGATCCTCGGTGACCGCGACCTCGCGGGAATGGCCGATTGCAATGAAGAACTCGATCGCGTGGTGCGCGAACTCCTCGCGCGGCGCCCCGACATCACCACGCTCTTCCTCGTCGGCTCCTGCCCGAGTGAGGTGATCAAGCTCGACCTCGGGCGCGCCGCGGAACGCCTGGGTGGCGAGTACGCCGGTCGGGTGCGGATCCTCAACTACTCCGGGAGCGGGATCGAGACGACCTTCACGCAGGGGGAAGACGCCTGCCTCAAGGCGCTCGTCCCTGTCCTCCCCGAGGCGCCGGCGACGCAGGAGAGCGTCCTCGTCTGCGGGACCCTCGCTGATGTGGTCGAAGATCAGTTCGGCCGACTCTTCGCCGAGCTGGGGATCCCGGTGCAGTTCTTCCCACCCCGCCGCGCGACGCAGCTCCCGTCGATCGGACCCGGGACGAAGCTCCTGCTCGCGCAGCCCTTCCTGAACGAGACGACGCGCGCCCTCCAGAGCCGCGGGGCCACACTCCTCTCGGCGCCGTATCCGCTTGGCGTCGAGGGTACCACGGCGTGGCTCCGTGCCGCCGCTGATGCGTTCGGCATCGCCCCCGAGCGATTCGCGAGCGCGATCGCGGCGCCGGCCCAGCGGGCGCGCACCGCGGTGGCACGGTATCGCTCGACGCTCGAAGGGAAGCGCCTCTTCTTCTTCCCCGACTCACAGCTCGAGATCCCGCTCGCGCGCTTCCTCGCCCGCGAGCTCGGTGTCGAGCTGCTCGAGGTCGGCACGCCCTATCTCGATCGCGCATTGGTGGCCGCTGAGCTGCCGCTGGTGCCCGCGACGCAGCTGGCCGAGGGACAGGATGTCGAGAAGCAACTCGATCGCTGTCTCGCGGCACGTCCCGACCTCACGATCTGTGGACTCGGGCTCGCGAACCCGCTGGAGGCCGAGGGGCTCCGCACCAAGTGGAGCATCGAGCTCGTCTTCTCACCGATCCAGGGCTTCGATCAGGCGGGAGACCTCGCCGAGCTCTTCGCTCGGCCATTGCAGCGCATCGCGCGGCTCAAGGTCTAAACGATGCAGCTCACCCTCTGGACCTACGAAGGCCCGCCCCATGTAGGCGCGATGCGCGTCGCGACCTCGATGGAGGGGGTGCACTATGTGCTGCACGCCCCGCAGGGGGACACCTACGCCGATCTCCTCTTCACGATGATCGAGCGGCGGTCGGCGCGCCCCCCGGTGACCTATACCACCTTTCAGGCGCGCGATCTCGGTGGCGACACCGCGAACCTCGTGGTGACGGCGGTGCGAGAGGCCTACGAACGCTTCAAGCCGCGCGCCCTGTTGGTGGGCGAGTCGTGTACGGCCGAGCTGATCCAGGATCAGGCCGGCGCGCTCGCGATCGGGATGCAGCTCCCGATCCCGGTGGTCCCGCTCGAGCTCCCCTCCTACTCCAAAAAGGAGAACTGGGGGGCCTCAGAGACCTTCTATCATCTAGTGCGGACGCTGGTGGGATCCACCGCGCGCCCGCGACCGGATCGGGGTGGTCGTCGCCCGCGCGTGAACCTCCTCGGCGCCACCGCGCTCGGCTTCCGCTGCCGCGACGATGTGCGTGAGGTCCGCGAGCTCCTGCGCACGATCGGCGTCGATGTGCATGTCGTCGCGCCGCTCGATGCGACGCCAGAGACGCTGGCGACCCTAACCGAAGCCGATGCCAATGTGGTGCTCTACGGCGAGATCGGCTACACCACCGCCGCCTGGTTGCAGCGGGTGCATCAGATGCCGATGGTTCGTACCGTGCCGATCGGCGTGGGCGCGACACGTGATTTCCTCACCGAGGTCGGGACGGTGCTTGGTGTCGATGTCCGCGCAGCGCTCGAGTCACCGGCGGCTCGGTTGCCCTGGTACTCGCGATCCGTGGACTCCACCTACCTGACGGGGAAGCGGGTCTTCGTCTTCGGCGATGCCACGCATGCGATCGCGGCGGCCCGCATCGCCCGCGATGAACTCGGCTTCGAGGTGGTCGGGCTCGGGACCTATTCGCGCGAGATGGCGCGCGAGGTGCGAGACGCGGCCCAAAGCTATGGGCTCGAAGCGCTCATCTGTGACGACTACCTCGCGGTCGAGGCGGCGATCACCGCCGCTGCCCCTGAACTCGTGCTCGGGACGCAGATGGAGCGGCATATCGCCAAGCGGCTGCACATCCCCTGCGCGGTGATCTCTGGTCCCTTCCATGTGCAGGACGTCCCAGCGCGGTATAGCCCGCAGATGGGATGGGAAGGGGCGAACGTGATCTTCGACGCCTGGGTCCACCCGCTGATGATGGGGCTCGAGGAGCATCTGATCACGATGTTCAGCGAGGACTTCGAGTTCGGCGAGGCGGGGAGTCACCTCGGCGCGCGTGGCGGCCACGCCTCCGCACCGAGCGCGAGTGGTGGGACGGCGGTCCTCGAGGCGCCGGCGCCGATCGCGACGGTCACCGTGGCCGCCGATCCGGCGATCCCGGTGTGGACGGCCGAGGGAGAGAAGGAACTCAAGAAGATCCCCTTCTTCGTGCGGAAGAAGGCGCGGGCGAACACGGAGCGCTTCGCCGCCGAGCGTGGGATCACCCCGATCGACGTGACGACGCTGTACGAGGCCAAGGCGCATTATGGTAAGTAAGCGCGCTGCTGCCGCCGTCCCGATTCGCGTGGTCGTGGTGACGCTCGATGCGCACCTCGCCGATGCGTTCGGACGCGCCCAGCAGATGCTCGCCAAGGATCTGCCGGCGCTGACCCTCCAGATGCATGTGGCGGCCGACTTCGCGACCGATGCCGAGGCGGTGGCGCGGGCGAATGCGGATATCGCCACGGCGGATATCGTGATCGGGACGCAGCTCTTCACCGAGGAGTCGGCGGGCCCGGTGAAGGAGGCGATCGCCGCAAGACGCGAGATCGCCGATGCCACGGTCTGCATGCTCTGCGTGAATGAGCTCGTCCGTCTCACGAAACTCGGTGGCTTCTCGATGAGCGAGGAGGGGAGCCGGTCCCCCTGGTCGCCGATGGCGCTACTCAAGCGGTTGCGGGGCGAGCGCAAGGATGGGAAGTCGGCGGGGGAGCGTCAGCTCACGATGCTCCGCCAGCTCCCCAAGCTCCTGCGCTTCATCCCGGGGACGGCGCAGGATGTTCGCGCCTGGTTCCTGCTGATGCAGTACTGGCTCGCTGGTTCTGATACGAACATCGCGAACCTGGTCCGGCTGCTGGTGAACCGGTATGCCGCGGGGCCGCGTGCCGCCTACAAGGGGGCCGTCACGGTCGGGGATCCCGAGACCTATCCCGAGGTCGGGTGCTATCACCCCACCCTTGGCGGACGGGGGATCACGGAGAAGCGTTCCGATCTCCCCGCGAAGGGAAAAGCCGGCACGGTCGGGCTTCTCCTCGGGCGGTCGTATCTCCTCGCCGGCAACACCGCGCACTACGATGCGGTGATCAGGGCGCTCGAGGCGCGCGACCTCACGGTGGTGCCGGCCTTCGCGTCTGGCCTCGATGCCCGCGCGGCGATCGAGACCTACTTCCTGGATCAGAAGGCCAAGCTCCGTGGGAACGCCAAGGCGACGATCGATGCGCTGGTCTCGCTGACGGGGTTCTCCCTCGTCGGCGGACCGGCATACAACGACGCCGAGGCGGCGCAGGCGGTCTTAGGCGCGGTCGATGTCCCGTATCTCTCGCTCCAGACCCTCGAGTTCCAGACCGTCGGGGAATGGGAGCAGGATCCCCGTGGCCTCAATGCCCTGCAGGCGACGCTCCAGGTGGCGATCCCCGAGCTCGATGGCGCAATCGGTCCGGTGGTCTTCGGGGGGAAGGCGGCGGGGTCGGTCGCTGCCTCGGAGCCGATCGCTGGCCGGGTCGCGATGCTCGCCGACCGCGTGGCCAAGCTGGTGACCCTCCGCCGCATGCCGCGCAGTCAACGCAAGGTCGCGATCGTCCTCTTCAACTTCCCGCCGAACGCGGGGAACACGGGGAGCGCAGCGTATCTCGCGGTCTTCCCCTCGCTCTATAACGTCCTCCGCGCGATGCACCGCGAGGGCTACGACGTCGATCTCCCGGCGAGCCCCGATGCGCTGCGGCAGATGATCACCGAAGGGAATGCGATGGCGACCGGTGCGCCGGCCAATGTCCATGCGCGGATCCCGGTGGATGACCATGTGCGGCGCGAGCGGCATCTCCGTGAGTTGGAGCAGGTCTGGGGGGCGGCGCCCGGCAAGCAGCTGACCAATGGTCGTGAGCTCTTCGTGATGGGGGAGCGCTTCGGGAACGTGTTCGTCGGTGTGCAGCCGGCGTTCGGGTGGGAAGGGGACCCGATGCGGCTCCTCTTCCAAGGAAACTTCGCGCCGACGCACGCCTTCTCCGCCTTCTATCGCTGGCTGCGTGAGGATCTCGGTGCCGATGCCGTGCTGCACTTCGGGACGCATGGGGCGCTCGAGTTCATGCCGGGGAAGCAGGTCGGGCTGACGGACACCTGCTGGCCGGAGCGCCTGATCGGGGATCTCCCGAACATCTATCTCTACGCCTCCAACAACTCCTCCGAGGGGACGTTGGCGAAGCGACGTGGCGGGGCGACCCTGGTCAGCTATCTCACCCCGCCGATCGCCAACGCGGGTCTCTACAAGGATCTTGCCTCGCTCAAGGCGAGTCTCGAGCAGTACCGTGCGGCGAGCGAGGTGAATCCCGATCTGGTGGCGTTGATCCAGGATCAGGCCGCGACGCTCGAGCTCACCGCACGCGAGCCGCTGTGGACCGGTGCCGCGACCCACGAGATCGATGCGGTCCGTGCGAAGCTCCTCGAGCTGGAGTACGCCCTCATCCCCCTTGGGCTGCATGTCGTCGGGGAGGGGATGCCCGAGCCGGCGCGGCGCGACACCATCGAGGCGATCCGTGAATCTCTCCCCGAGGGGGCGCCGTCGGTCGACCTCGAGGCGATCGATCGACTCCTCGCCGAAGATCAGGAAGTGGCCGGGCTGCTGCGCGCACTCGACGCGCGGTACGTGCCGCCGGCACCGGGTGGGGATCTGGTCAGGACCCCGGCGGTGCTCCCGACCGGCCGGAACCTCTACGGCTTCGATCCCTACAAGGTCCCGAGCGCGATCGCCTTGCTCGAAGGGCGTAAGCGCGCCGATATCCTGCTCGCGCGGCATCTCGCCGATGGCCACACGCTGCCAGAGACCATCGCCTTCGTGCTCTGGGGTACGGACAACATGAAGTCGGAGGGGACGCCGATCGCGCAGGTCCTCGCGCTGATGGGGGCGGTCCCGCGCTTCGATGCCGTAGGGCGCCTCGTCGGTGCCCGGCTCCTCCCGCTCGAGCAGCTCGGGCGTCCACGCATCGATGTGGTCTGCACCCTCTCGGGGATCTTCCGCGATCTCCTGCCACTTCAGGTGAAGCTGCTGGCCGAGGCCGCGCTCCTCGCCGCCCAGGCCGACGAACCCGTCGAGCAGAACTTCATTCGCAAGCATACCCTCGCCCATATGGCGGCGCTGGGCTGCGACCTTGAGTCCGCAGCGCTCCGGGTCTTCAGCAACGCCGATGGGGCCTACGGCTCCAACGTGAACCTCCTCGTTGAGACGGGACAGTGGGATGACGAGGAGGAGCTCGCCGACCAGTTCGTCCAGCGGAAGTGCTACGCCTACGGGGCGACCCCTGGGGTGCGGGCGATGCCCGCCCTCATGCAACGGGCCCTCGGCGGTGCGGAGCTCGCCTTCCAGAATCTCGATTCAGTCGAGCTCGGTGCGACCGATATCGACCAGTATGTGGAATCGCTCGGTGGGATGAATCGGGTGATCACCAAGGCGAAGGGGGAGGCGGTCCCCGTCTACCTCGGCGATCACACCGGCCGTGGGGAGGGGAAGGTGCGCACCTTGGGGGAGCAGGTGGCGCTCGAGACGCGGACCCGGATGCTCAATCCCAAGTGGTACGACGCCCAGCTCGCGCAGGGATACGAGGGAGCCCGCAACATCGCCGGGCATGTCGCGACGACGCTGGGATGGTCGGCGACGGCCGGCACGGTCCCGCAGTGGGTGTACACCGAGATCACCGAGACCTTCGTGCTCGACCCGGCGATGCGCGAGCGGATGGCGCAGGCGAATCCGAACGCCGCCGCCGGGATGACGCAGCGATTGATGGAAGCACACGACCGAGGCTACTGGCAGCCGAGCGAGGCGATGCTCGCGGCGCTCCGGGATGCCTCGGAGGAATTGGAGGACCGCCTCGAGGGGGTCCGCGCGGTCGCATGAGCATTCGGCCCATGCAGCGCGGCACACCCGGTCCGAGCCGGAAGGGAGAGCAGGTACGCCTATGACGATGATGTTGCCGGTCTTGCCCACACGGGCCGATGGAGAGGGGAGCGTGCAGGTCCACCTCGACCCCGATGAGAAGATCACTGGGGCCCAGGTCTTCGCCGTCTATGGGAAGGGGGGGATCGGGAAGTCGACGACCTCGTCCAATCTCAGCGCGGCGTTCTCCAAGCTGGGGAAGCGGGTCCTGCAGATCGGGTGCGACCCGAAGCATGACTCGACCTTCACCCTGACCAAGCGGATGGTCCCGACGGTGATCGACGTGCTCGAGTCGGTCGATTTCCACTCGGAGGAGCTCCGGGTGGAGGACTTCGTCTACACCGGGTTCAACGGCGTGCAGTGCGTCGAGGCGGGTGGACCGCCCGCTGGCACCGGATGCGGTGGCTATGTGGTCGGGCAGACGGTGAAGCTCCTCAAGGAGCATCACCTCCTCGAAGACACCGACGTCGTGATCTTCGACGTCCTCGGGGACGTGGTCTGCGGCGGATTCGCCGCCCCGCTCCAGCATGCTCAGCGCGCGCTGATCGTCACGGCGAATGACTTTGACTCGATCTTCGCGATGAACCGGATCATGGCGGCGATCATCGCCAAGTCCAAGAACTATGCGGTACGACTGGGCGGCGTGATCGCCAACCGGTCCGCTGGGACCGACCAGATCGATCGCTTCAATGGCGAGACGGGGATGGCCCTCACCGGTCGCTTCCCCGATCTCGATGCGATCCGGCGCAGCCGGCTCAAGAAGTGCACGATCTTCGAGATGGAGGACTCGCCGGAGGTGAAGGCGGTCCAGGATGAGTACCTCCGCATCGCAGGGATGCTCGCCGCCGGCGTGCCGGCACAGGCGGGCCGGCCGCTGAAGGATCGTGAGATCTTCGATCTCTTGGGATACGACTGAGATGGGTGCCCTCCTCCCCAACGACTCGCAAGGCTACGCGCGGACCCGCGCCTGGCTGCATGACTACTTCGATCGTCATGCCGCGGGCGCGTGGGCGACCCTCACCTCGACCGAGAGGGTCAGTGGGATTCGAGCGACCGTTCGGGCCGGGCGCGATCAGATGCGCCGGCTCCTCGTCGACTGGCTCCCCACCAACCTCTCCGGGACGCGGATCCTCGATGCGGGGTGCGGCACCGGTGCCGCCGCCATCGAACTCGCCCGCCGAGGAGCGGAGGTCTTGGCGGTCGATCTCTCTCCCACGTTGGTCCAGGTAGCCAAGGACCGGGCGGCGGAGTCATCGATTCGCGGTCGGATCGACTTCCGCAGCGGGGATATGCTGGATCCCTCATTCGGACGGTTCGATCACGTGATCGCGATGGACTCGCTGATCCACTATGAACGCGATGATGCCCTGACGGCCCTCGGGGCGTTGGCGGATCGGGTGGAGCACTCCATCGTCTGGACCTTCGCGCCAAAAACCCCCTTGTTGACGGTGATGCATGCCGTCGGCAAGCTCTTTCCTCGTGGGGATCGTGCCCCACGGATCGTCCCGGTCGCCGAGCACGCGGTGCGTGCGGCGGTCGGTCGTCTGCCCGCATTCCAGGGATGGAAGGTCGCCGAGACGCAGGTGGTCTCGAGTGGCTTCTACACCTCTCAAG